>Ga0326597_10005449_pt1 | contig 17667 bp, 18 predicted proteins | sample RVTome_12_FD_203789 | JGI IMG/M metagenome (GOLD analysis project Ga0326597, IMG submission 203789) | Soil microbial communities from uranium-contaminated site in the Upper Colorado River Basin, Wyoming, United States - RVT100D185 | ecosystem: Environmental > Terrestrial > Soil > Contaminated >... | reverse complement strand
CGCCGCGGATGCCCGCCCGGTGCATGTCCTCGAGCTGCGAGTCCGTGGTGTTCGGCTCGTCGATGACCGCGACGCCGCGGAACGCGAACTTGCCCGAGCGCAGCGCGTCCAGCGTGCAGCGGTTGTCGGTGCCATAGACGCTGGGATGCACGATCACCGCGCGCTCGCAGCCGATCGCGCGCAGCATGCGCACGTAATCGTCGGTCGGGCATTCCGGCGGCACGTAGCCGGTGCCGGGCGCGAACGGGTACTCGCGCTGCGGGCCGAAGACGTGCGAGTGGCAGTCGCAGGCGCCGGGAGGAAACTTCACGCGCGGCCGGCGGGTTTCCGCGATCGGCGCGGCGATGGTCGGGGCGGCGGGAACGAACGAAGGCGGGCTGGACATGGGCTTTCCTGCGGAGGCGCACTCGCGCAAAAGCGCGCGGGCAGAAGAATTGTGCGCCAGTTCGGCGCGTCTCGATACCCGAAGTCCAATTTATGAGAAAAATCCCCGGTGCCCCGGCATGACGCCGCGCAGGCGCTCGAGCAGGAGCAGGCTGCGCGGCCGCTCGCGCCCGCGAACTCCTATCGGTCTTCCGCTCTAGTCACCAGTCACCAGTCACGAGTCACGAGTCACGAGTCATGAGCCGCGAGCCGCGAGTCACGAGTCACGAGTCACAAGTCACGCCTCATCCCAGATTCCAGGAGGCGAAGCCGCACCCCACGTACACCTTCGGAATCGGCGCGTACCGGATCAGCTCGAACCCGCGCCCGCCGGCGGCGCCGTGCGCGGCGACCCAGTTGCGCACTTCCGATGCGCCGTTGCCGGCGCCGGGGAGCCGCTCGTTGAGAAAATCGAAGAGGGCGGGGGGATCGCCGCTCTCGAGGCGGCGGATGCAATCGCGGTCGAAGGGCTCGTCGATGCGGCCCATGTCGGGCTCGCCGATCGAGTGGCTCAAGCCCCCCGTCGCGAGGATGGCCACGCGCAGCTTCCCGGGAAAGGTCGCCACGGCTTCCGCGAGCATCGCGCCCCACGCGTAGCAGCGCTTCACGGAGGGAAACGGCGGCTCGATGTCGTTGAAGATCACCGGGACGATCGGCGGCACCGGCTCGATGCCGGCCTTGTAGAGCGGGATGCAGAAGCCGTGGTCGAGCGCGAGCCGGTAGGAGACGGAGGGCTCGAAGTCGCGGGCGGCGGCGGTGCGCAGGACGTGCTCCGCGAGTTGCGGATGCCCCGGCAGCGTGCGGTGGGGAAACGCCTTGAACCACGGCTCGGGCGGCCCATCGTGCGTGTCGCCCACGCCGACGCAGATCGAAGGCAGGTTGTCGATGAAGAAATTCACCCAGTGATCGGGCGAGATCACGATCAGCGCGTCGGGCTTTGCCGCGCGCATGCGCCGGCCGAGCTCGCCGAACGCGCTCGCGATCGTTTCCCTGTCCGCGGGCGCGAGCACGTCCCAGTTGCGGACGATCATCGGGCCGTGGCTCGCCGCGAAGACGCCGGCGAGCTCAGCCATGACAGGGACCCGTGACTGGCGACTCGTGACTCGCGACTGGTTTATGGGCGTTCATCGGCGGTTGCCTTGATCGCACGGATGCGGCGGAGAAACTCGTCCTCCGGCATGCCGGCCATCAGGAAATAGAAGCGGAGCAGGTACGGATTCACCAGCGGTGCAAGCGCCGCGACGTCGTCCGCCTCGACCGCCGCCCGCACCTCCGGCTTCAGCGGGTAGCGATCGAGCAGCTTCGCGCGACCGGCGCGGTAGGCGTCCGCGACCGCGGGTGTTTGCAGGTCGAAGAAAAGCTTGGAGAGCCAGTAGTCGCGCATATTAATTCCGTGACTGGTGACTGGTGACTGGTGACCGGTGACCCGTGCGCCTGTCGGGCGGAGATTAAACCAACGCGGCTGGCCAGTCACGCCCCGGGGCAACGCTGGCGCGTCCCGCGAACTTGGTTCATCCTTCTGCCCTCAGCCCGTTCCAACCTGTGCCTCAAGGACCCCTTACTTCAGTGTAGGCAAGCGAACTGATCAGGACCTGCGAACCCTGGTTGGAACGGGCCTCATCCCTCATCCCTTGGCTTCCGCGCCTTATTCCGGACTCACGCCCGACCGCGCGCTCGATGCGCTCGCCTCCGTCGGGCTGCGCCCGGACGGCCGGCTGCTCTCGCTCAATAGCTACGAGAACCGCGTTTATCAGCTCGGGATGGAAGAGGGGCCGCCGCTGGTCGCGAAGTTCTACCGCCCGGCGCGCTGGACGGATGCGGAGATCGCCGAGGAGCATGCGTTTGCGCTGGAGCTCGCCGAACGCGAGATCCCCGTCGTTGCGCCCCTCGCGATAGCGGGCGCCACGCTGCACGCGTTCGAGGGCTTCCGCTTCGCGGTTTATCCGCGGCGCGGGGGTCGCGCCCCCGAGCTGGAGGACGCGAAGACGCTGGAGTGGATCGGCCGCTTCATCGGGCGCATCCACGCGGTCGGCGCGACGCGGCGGTTCGCGGTGCGCCCCGCGCTCGATCTCGAGAGTTTCGGCGACGAGCCGCGCGAGTGGCTTCTCGCCAGCGGCCTCATTCCGGCGGACTTGCGGGAAGCGTGGACCGCTGCGACCGCGCTCGCGCTGGAGGCGGTGGAGCACAGCTACGAGAGCGCGGGAAACTTCCGGGCGATACGGCTCCATGGCGACTGCCACGCGGGGAACGTGCTGTGGACGGACGAGGGGCCCCATTTCGTGGACCTCGACGACTGCCGGACGGGTCCCGCGGTGCAGGACCTGTGGATGCTGCTCTCGGGGGATCGCGACGAGCGGTCGCGGGCGCTCGCGGCCGTGCTGCGGGGCTACGCCGATTTCTGCGAATTCGATCCGCGCGAGCTGCTGCTGGTCGAGGCGCTGCGCACGCTGCGGCTCATCCACTACTCGGCCTGGATCGCGCGGCGCTGGGACGATCCCGCGTTCCCCGCCGCGTTTCCGTGGTTCGGCACGCAGCGCTACTGGCAGGACCGCGTGCTCGAGATGCGCGAGCAGATCGCGGCGATGGACGAGCCGCCGCTGACACTTGAGATGCCGTGACTGGCGGCTCGCGGCTCGCGGATCGGCTCCGTTCACCGTTCACCGTTCACGGTTCAGGGAAGTTGAATCGGCTCGTCGACGAACACCCGATAGGTCTGCAGCTTGGGCTTGTCGGCATCCTCGGGCTTCACGTAACGGATCGAGGATTTTCCCTTCAGTTCGCCCGGCAGGATCATGACCCGGACGAACGCGGTCGCCTCGGTTTCCGATGCGAGCGCCAGGACGGGATCGGGCCCGGCCTCGAACCACGCGCCACCCGGCGCGATGTCGTGATGCCGGCCGTTCACCTCGACCCGGATCGCGCCCTTGAGCAGGCAGCGGATGCCGGGGCCGCGGTGGACGTGCGTGTAGGCGATGCCGCCGGGCGGAAAATCCACGCGGTCGCAGCGCATGAGGTGGCCGTCCCGGCCGTCGAGCGTCACTTCCTGCGAGAGCGTTTTTTCGGAATCGATGCCCGCTGCGTCCCCTGCCGGTGAACGGCCGGCAAGGAGCTCCCAGCGCAGCACGGTCGCGCCGGCATTGCCGGCGGTGACCGTGGCGGTGCCGCGGCCGAACCACGCGCCGTTCGCGGCGATGCCGGCTGCTCGGCCGTCTGCGCGCACGATGGCGTCTCCATCGCGCACGTAAAGGACGCGTTTGCCGGCGGGCAGCGAAGCCGTCGCGCCGGGCGCGAAGCGGTCGGTGTGCAGGCGAAGAACGTAATGAGGCACGGGTTGCTCAGGAACGGCCGCGCCCGATTGCGCGCGTTCCCTCGTCGGCAATTACGAAGCGAGCGGCCTTGCCATAACGCGCGCGGGGGAGCCGTCCGAACCCACTATCGCGAGCGGACAAAACAGGAACTCGACCCGCTGGCCCGCCACGGCACGCAGGTTCGCCAGTTGCTCGGCGATCAGGATGCCATGCGCCAGCAGCGAGCGGTGCACGGGCCAGATGAATTCCGGCGGCCGCCGGTCGAGCGGCAAGTCCGGGGTCGGCGTGTCCACGGCAAGAAGCCGGATGCGCCTTTCCCTCAGCCAGCGCGCCGCCTCGACGGACAGGCAGGGCTGCCGGTCCCAATCCGGCGTTCCCCATTTCTCGCACCATCCCGTGTCGATGGCGACGATGTCTCCGGGCTCGACGGCGGGCGCGGCGCGTTCGAGGTCGACCGGCTCGATCACGCCGTAGGCGGGTTTCTCGATGCGCAGGACGACGCCGGGGCCCATCAGGCGGTCGATCGGTATCGCCTCCATGGCGGGGCCGTCCAGAAAGAAATGGCGCGGCGAGTCCACGTGCGTTCCCGTGTGCACGATCATTTCCATGCGCGTGACATTGAGGGGTTTTGCCGGCATTTCCGCGATGCGCGTGAATTTCGGCGGGGCAAAGGAGCCGATGCGCGGGACGTCGGGCGACAGCGGATACGTCAGATCGATCCAGTCGCCGGCCGGCTTGCCGCCGCGGAGGGCCGGCAACGGTTGCCAGCCGCGCCAGCCTTTGTAACCGGCCTTGGCCGGGCTGTCGCACATGGGGGTTCTCCTGTAGGGGATGGCGAATTCGGGTCCCGCGTCGAATCGGGCGCGCTTTCGCGCGCGACAATTGTGGCAGGGTCGCCAGTCGCGGTCCACGCCTCTGCTGGCTTGCCGTTCAAGCCCGACTGGCCGAATCGGGCGAATCGAAATGATCGACGTTCGATGGATTTTGCCAATGATCAGCATAGTCCGCATCGCGAACCGAATCCGGCCTGCCATGCATGTGATGGCCGTCACAATTTTGCGGTGATGGCCGTACTTGTTAATCGCGGGTGTCCCGCATAGAGTCCCGAGAGGAGGAATTTGGACTCGATGAGCCAGCCTGTACCTGCACATTCCGATCCGCTGGTCCTGCTCGGTCGCGCGGCAGCCGGATTGAAGCTCGATAACCTTCCGCCGGAAGTGGTCCAGCGGGCAAAGCAGCGCGTCCTCGACACGGTCGGCTGCCTGGTGGCGGGCTACGAGGCGGGTATCGCTTCGGAGATCCGATCGTTCGTCCTGGCGCAGGGCGGCGCCTCGGAAGCCACGCTCCTGCCGGCGGGGCAGAAGACGACGGTCTCCCTCGCCAGTCTCGCCCACGCAACGTATATACACGGGCTCGAGCTGTCGGATGCCGCGCCCCGCGGCACGGTGCACCCCGGCAACGAGATCGTCCCCGCGGCCCTGGCGACCGCCGAGAAGCGCGGAAGCGGTGGCGCCGCCGTCATCCCGGCAGTGGTTGCCGGTTACGAGGTGGAAATCCGCTTCGGCAGGGCCGTCTTTCCCAGCGCGTTCTACCGCGGCTGGTGGACCCCCGGTCTGTTCGGCGGCATCGGGTCGGCCGTTGCGACCGGCCACGCGCTGGGTCTCGACGCGCAAGGGCTGGACAACACCATCGGCATCGCCGTCAACATGCTGCCGACGGCGATGGGGCGCGCCAATGAAGAAGGGGAAACGATCAAGTGGCTGCTTGGGGGCCAGTCATGCGCCGCCGGCGTGCTGGCAGCCGAGATGGCTGCGCGGGGCGTCAAGGGGATGCGCGATGTCGTCAAGGGCTGGCTGCCCGTCGTGGCGGACGAGGTGCACGCCGATCGGCTCACCGAAGGCATCCTCGATGACGGCCGCTTCAGCCAATGGGAACTGTTGAGCGGCGTCCTGACCAAGCACTACGCGACCGTCGGGCCGCTGACCGCTTCGCTCGATGCGACCTTCGACCTCGTGAACAAGAACAACATCTCGGCCGAGGACATCGAGGAGATAGCGGTCGATTGCATGCGGCGGACTGCCATCTTCAATACCCGCCATCCCGAGAACGATGTCGCCGCGCGCGCGAGCCTGCCGTACTGCCTGGCCGTGGCGGTATGCAGGAAGGATCCCAGCCTCCTGCTCGGCCCCGCGTTTCGCGACGACGTGCTGAAGGACCGCGCCGTGTGGGCGGCGGCCGACAAGGTGAAGATCACCGAGAACGAGGATTACGAGCGCCAGTACCCGGCGCGCAGCCTCGCCCGCGTGACGATCCGCCTGCGCAACGGGCAGTCGTTCTCGCAGGAAGAGGACCGCAGCGCGCGCGGCCGCTATCTCACGCCGACGGACGAGGACATCGAGAACAAGTTCGCGCTCATCGCGCGGCCCGTGCTCGGCAAGGCGCGCGCCGACCGGGTCGTCCAGCTGGTGCGCAGGCTCGAGACCCTGCCGCACGTAGGCGAGCTGATCGAGGCGCTGAAGCCGTGACGTGAGGAGAACAGCCATGGATAGCGCCACCCGAAAGTACATCAGCGCCCAATTCGCGGAGTACGCGGCCGGGCTGCGCTACGAAGACCTGCCCGCAGACGTGCGAAAGCTCGCGCATTCCGTGCTGCTCGACTCGCTCGGCTGCGCGCTCGCGGGATCCACCACCGAAGAGCTCGGGATGATCCGCCGGGGCATGGCCGCGGCCAGCGGCGGCGCCGGCGACACGAGCCTCTGGGGCACGGCCGACAGGCTGCCGCTCCCGATGGCTGCGCTCGCCAATGGCGCGGCGGTGCATGTGCGCGAAATCGACGACTTCGGCGGGTGCGCGCACTCCGGCTCGGTGGTGATCCCGGCTGCGCTGGGGACGGCGGCGCGCGTGGGGGCGTCCGGGCGCGAGCTCCTGACCGCCATCGTCATCGGCTACGACATCGCCAAGCGGGTGATGGATGGCGGGGGCGGCTACCTGGCATTCAAGGAAGTCGGATGGCATTCGACCAGCACGTGCGGGGGCTTTGGAGCCGCGGCGGCCACGGGGCGGCTGCTCGGGCTCGATGCGAAGCGCATGCAATGGGCCATCGGCTACGCGGGCTGCAACGCCGGCGGAACCTGGGCCTTCATACCGGAAGGCGCGATGAGCAAGCGGGTGCATCCCGGCTTCGCGGCTCAGAACGGCGTCGTGTCGGCCTACCTCGCGGCGAACGGCGTCACGGCGCCGGAGAGCCTCTTCGAGGCGGAATGGGGCGGGTACTACGCGACCTACGTTCCCGGCAAGGCAACGCCGGAAAGCGCCACCGAAGGCCTCGGCACCGATTTTCGAATCCGTCGGGTCGGCGTCAAGCCGTATGCGGCCTGCCGCGGGATACACAGCAGCGTGGACGTGATCCTGGCGCTGCGCAAGACTCGAGGAATCAAGGCTTCCGACGTGGCGAATGTGACGGTGCGGGGCAGCCGCACGCACGTCAAGCAGTTGAGCAAGCGGGCGGTGCAGACCGCATTGGACGCCCAGATGAGCCTGCCGTACAGCATTGCCGTCGCGCTCGAAACGGGCGGCGCCATGATGGATCAATACACGGCCGACGCGTTGCGCCGGCCGAGCGTCCTGGCGCTTGCGCAGCGCGTCACCGTGACCCACGAGCCCTCGGTTCCCGACGGCGCCGAGCCGTACGTGGACGTGGAGCTCAAGAACGGCGAGCGCCTGAGCGAACGGGTCCTGGTGGCGCGGGGGGACTGCACGAACCCGCTGTCCGAAGCGGAGCTCACGGAGAAGTTCCGGACCACGGCCGGGCTGGTATTCGATGCCGCGCACATCGCGCGCATCGAGAAGGCGGTCCGCGAGATCGAGAACGCGGAAAACGTCCGGCCGCTCGACGAGCTGATGCGCGCGGCCGCGGCCGGCGCGCGCCGGTCGCCCGCGGGGATCGCATGAGCGCGGCCGTGACGGGACGCGCGCTCATCGTCGAGCCGCGCGAGCAGGCGCATCTCGCGCATCACGTCGAATCGCAGCTGCCGGCCGAGTACGGGCCGCGCCTGTTGCACCTGAGCGAGGGCGTCGTGCCCGGCGCCGACCTCTTCATCACGTCGCGCTCGGTCACGGCGCTGGCCGGGCCGGCCGAGCCCAACGTGCTGCCGCACCGGCACAAGGTCAGCCAGACCTATCTCTTCTTCAGCACGGACGGCAGTCTCGAGGTGGAAGTCGAGCTCGAAGGCGAGCGCACGCCGGTGCGCGCGCCTGCGAGCGTTTTCATACCCGCCGGCGTCGAGCACGCGCTGCGCATCCTGCGCGGCACCGGAACGGTCCTGAGCATCGTTCGCTCGGGCGCTTACGCATAGGCAATCTCACTGAGAGGAGCCGTCATGATCCACAAGAAGGAAGCGAAAGAGTGGGCGCGGGCCACCATGAAGGGCCTGTGGACGAGCCCGATGTTTCCGTTCACGCCGGACTTCAAGCTCGACGAGGCCGGCATGCGGCACAACGTCGAGTACATCATCCAGTCCAGGGCCGACGGCATCGGTTTCGGATTTTCCGAGCCCTGGGTCTGCTCGCTCGCCGAGCGCAAGCGCGCGATGGAGGTCTCGATCGACGCCATCAAGCGGCGCGTGCCAACGTACCTGCACACCACCGATCACAGCGTCGAGGAGACGATCAACCTGACGCGCCACGCGCAGGAGGTCGGGGCGGACGCGGTGATGATCTGGCCGCCGTACGAGTGGGCCAAGACCCAGCAGATGGTGATCGACTACTACGAATACGTGGCCTCGAAAGTCGATATCGCCATCATCCTGTACAACACCTTTCACTCCGGCATCGCGATGACGCCGGAGACGATCGCGCATCTGGCCAGGATTCCCAATGTCTGCACGGTGAAGGACGCCATTAACGACGTCCCTCACACGGTGCGGTGCATGGAGCTGTGCGGCGACCAGCTGGTCTTCAGCACGGGGGTCGAGGAACATCTGCTCAACGTGACCCTCCACTTCAACGTGCAGCTCCTGCTCGGGTCGACCTCGGTGTTCCTGTTGCAGACACCGCATTGCCAGCCCATCAAGGACTATTTCGACCTGGCGCGTGCCGGCAAGGCGGCCGAGGCTTCGCGGAAGTACTACGAGCTGCAGCCGCTGCGTGACGTGTGGAACGGGATCTACCAGTCGCTGTGGAACAAGAAGGGGGCGCTGCACCCGCTGCCATTCATCAAGTACTGGATGGAACTGAACGGAATGCGTGCCGGGCCGGTACGTCCACCGATGAAGAATCTCGGCGAGCAGGACAAGGCCGAATTCCGGGGACGGCTCGAAGCAAGCGGCTGGATGCAGCGGCTCCACCCCAAGACGGCGAAGAAGGCGGCGGCCTAGCCGCGCGGTTTCGCCGGCCAGCGCCTCGTCAGGAGAACACCTATGGCAACGATTCGTGTGGGAAAGGGGATCGTGGCGGCAGCCATGATCGTTTTCGGCATGCAGGCGGCGTACGGGCAGCTGGAGCCGGGCAGGCCCCTGCGCATCGTGACCTCCGGGTTTGGCGGCGGGACGGATTTTGTGGCCCGCGTCGTCGCCAGCGGCCTCGATGCCGCCCTCGGGCGGCCGGTCATCGTCGACAATCGGGGAAGCGGCGTGATGCCGGCGGACGTGACGTCCAAGGCTTCGCCGGACGGGCACACGCTGCTGGTTACCACGGGCGGCCTGGCGTGGGTGCTGCCGCTGATCCAGAAGGCGCCCTTCGATCCGGTAAAGGACCTGGACCCCGTTTCCATCGTGGCGAGCTTTCCGACGGTCCTGGCCGTCAACGCTTCGGTGCCGGTGAAATCCGTGAAGGAACTGGTCGCCCTGGCCAGGGCCAGGCCGGGAACGCTCAACTACGTCATGACCGCGAAAGGCGGCAGCGCGCATCTCGCGGCCGAGCTGTTCAAGAACACGGCCGGCGTCAACATCGTGGCGGTTCCCTACAAGAATACCGGGACGGGGATCGTCGACCTGATCGCCGGTCGGGTCCACCTGTTCTTCACGGCCTCCGGTCCGGTGATGGCGCACGTAAGGGCGGGAAAGCTGAAAGCCCTTGCCGTGACGACCGTGAAGCCGTCACAGCTGCTGCCCGGCCTGCCGACGGTGGCGGACGCTCTGCCGGGGTATGAAATGGAAGGCGTCTACTGCCTGTTCGCGCCGGCAGGCACGCCCGCAGCGACCATCCGGTTCCTCAATCGGGAGGTCGTGCGCATGCTCAACAAGGCCGAGATAAAGGAAAGATTCCTGAAAGCCGGCATCGAGCCCCGTGGCAGCACGGCGGCGGAGTTGAATGCGCTGAGAAAGGCCGATATGGCCAAGATGCGCAAGCTGCTCAGGGCCGCGGGAATCGCCGGCTGACAGCCGCGGTCTCGAAAAGGGAAGGTCAAACATGATGCGTCGGCACATCCCGGCGGCGCGCCGCGAGCTGAAATGCGAGGGGGTGCGGGAACCGGGGCCCGCCGGGCCCCGCCGGCGTCAGTCCCCCACGAGCCGCTTCAGGCGTTCCCGATCGAGGATTTCGATGCAGCGGCGCGACACGGCGATGATGCCGTCCGCGGCGAGGCGGTCGAGCACCCGGGTGACGGACTCGCGGCTCGTGCCGAGAAGCAGCGCCAGGTCCTGGTGCGAAAGCGACAGCTCCACGCGCGCTGCCCTGGCGGCTGCCGTGGACGGCGCCGGCACGCTCAGCAGGAAGCTCGCGACGCGCGCCGTGATCGGCGTGAGCGTGAGCGCCATGATCATGCGGCGGGAGCGCCGGACGATGTTGTTGACTTCCTCCAGCACCCGCAGCCCCAGCTTCGGATATTTTTCGTACAGCGAATCGAAGACGTCCTTGGGCAGATGAAGAACCTCGCTGTCCACCAGGGCGGTCGCCGTGCATTGATGCACCATGCCGAGCGTTGCGCACATGGAGCCCGAAACGTCGTCGGCTGCGTAAGTGATGACGACGCGGGGGGCGCCCCGGTCGTCCACTTCGGCCATGACGATGAGGCCCGACCGCACCACGTAGACGTGCGTGGTGGGCTCTCCCTCGAGGTAGAGATGCTGGCCCCGCAGAAAGGTTCGATGGCGCGCGACCGCCGCGATCTGCTGCAGCGCTTCCTGCGGCAGCACGCCGAACACCCGATGCCGGCCGAGATAGTCGATCAGGCCGGGGTCGGCGGCGGGTGTGACGAGGCGGATGTGACGTTGCGCGCGCGGCATGGGACTCTCGAAGGCCGCAAAAGTATAGCACCCGCGCCGGGAGCCGCTTCCCGGATATGAGCCGGATCCATTCCCTGTGAACCGCACATGACCACTCCATCAAGCAGCGCCGTCCCTCCGCTGTCCCCCGAACGCACGCGGGTCGGATTCGTCGGCATTGGCAATATGGGCGCGCCCATGGCCGGCCATCTGGTCAAGGCCGGCTGGCGCGTGAGCGCGTACGACATCGACCCGGCCAAGGTCCGGGCATTCGTGCAGGGCCATGGCGGGACGGCCGCCGAATCGCTGGCCGAGCTGGGCCGGAATGCGGACGTGGTGATCACGATGCTTCCGGACGGGCGCGTCGTGCGCGCCGTCACGCTGGGCGACGGCCAATCCGACTGCCTTGCCAGCGGCCTCGCCCGGGGTGCCGTCGTCATCGACATGAGCTCCTCGTCGCCGGTGGGCACGCGCGCTCTCGGCGCCGAGCTGGAGAAGCGTGGGATTTCGCTGCTCGACGCGCCGGTGTCGGGAGGCGTGCGAGGCGCAGAAGCGGCCACCCTTGCCATCATGGTCGGGGGGGATCCCGCGCTTGCCGAGCGGTGCGCGCCGCTGCTCGTCCCGATGGGGCGGCGCTTTTATGCCGGTCGCCTGGGCTCGGGCCACGCGGTCAAGGTGCTCAACAATTACGTCTCCGCTGCGGGACTGGCCGCGGCCGGGGAAGCGCTGATCATCGGCGCCCGCTTCGGGGTCGACCCGAAGGTCATGCTCGATATCGTCAATGCCTCATCGGGGCGCAACAACAGCACGGAGAACAAGTTCGTTCAATTCATATTGAACAGGAAGTTCAATTCGGGCTTCGCGCTGGGCTTGATGGCCAAGGACCTTGCGCTCGCCATGGAAGTGGCGAAGGCCGTCGATGTGCCGGCCGAACTGGGGCGGGCGTGCCTCGACCTGTGGCAGGAGGCGGAACGCTCGCTGGGCGGCGGCGCCGACCACACGGAGATCGTCCGCCATCTGGGCGAACTCTAGATTCGATCCTTGCCGACGTTGCCCCTGGCATGCCGGGCGGCGTGAATCGGGGCGCGTCCGGCAATCTATGAAAGGAGCCTTGCGATGGACAAGAAACTGATGGAAGACGGACTGGCCGTGCGGCGCGCCGTTCTCGGCGATGACTACGTCGATCGGTCGATGAAAAGCGCCGACGCCTTCAACAAGCCGTTTCAGGAAATCGTCAGCGAGTACTGCTGGGGCCTGTGCTGGACCGACAAGACGCTCAGCCGCCGCGAGCGCAGCATCCTCAACCTCGGCATGATCGCCGCGCTCGGGAAAATGCACGAGTTCGAGCTGCATCTGCGGGGCGCGCTGCGCAACGGGCTGACCGAGGAGGAAATCCGGGCGGTGCTGGTCCAGATCGCCGTGTATTGCGGGATCCCGGTCGGCGTGGACTGCTTCCGCGCCGCCAAGCCGGTGATAACCGAGGCGCGGGAGAAGCGCTGAGCGGGCCGGTTCTTGTCCGGGGTGAGCCGCGATATGCCGGGCCGCAATCCCTATTTTTCAAGACCAGGAGGGAACATGAACTCTAGCAATCGTTTGTCCGCGGGACGCAGGAAACAATGGTCGGTCGCAACGGTCGCGTGCGCCGCGCTTTACGCCGCAACGTGCGGGGCGCAGCCGGCCTGGACGCCGGAGCGCAGCGTGGAAATCGTCGTCGGCTCGGCGCCCGGCGGCGGCAACGACAAGACCGGGCGAGCCCTGCTGAAGATATGGCAGGAAAACAAGTGGCTCGAAAACGCCACGGTCTCGAACAAGGTCGGCGGCAGCGGGGCGGTGGCCTACACCTACACCAGCCAGAATGCCGGCGACGGGCATCGCATCGCGGTCGCCCGCACCGGGCTGCTCACGAATCACATCCGGGGCCTGAGCCCGGTCAACTACACCACCGTGACGCCGCTCGCGATGGTCGCGGACGACCCGATGGCGCTCACCGTGCGCGCCGATTCCGAGATCCGCACGGTGAACGACCTCATTGCCCGCTGGAAGACGGATCCCCAGTCGCTCAGCATCTCGCTCGGCAGTTCGGTCGGCTCGACGACCCATTTCCTGGTGGCGCTGATCGCCAAGTCGGGGGGCGTGGATCCGACCCGGCTCAAGGTGCTCAATCCGGGCGGCTCCTCCAAGTCGATCACCCAGCTGCTGGGCGGGCACATCGACATGGTGTCGCTGGGGGCCGGCAACACGGTCGCGCTCCACAAGGCGGGCAAGGTGCGGCTGATCGGGATCGCGTCCGAGAAGCGGCTGCCCGCCGTTCCCGACGTGCCGACCATCCGGGAACAGGGCGTCGACGTGGTGCAGGGCGGCTGGACGGTCATGATCGGCGCCCCGGGGCTCAGCGCGGCAGAGGTCGCCTACTGGGAAGACCTCCTGGAGCGCACCGTGAACCATCCGGAGTGGAAGAAATCCATCGACAGGTCCAACCGGGTGTGGCTCTTCATGAAGTCGCAGCCGACGCGCGAGTTCCTGAAGAAGGAATACGACACGGACCGCGCCCTGCTGGTTGAGTTGGGCATGGTGAAATAGGCGGGCCCTTCGTGCGCCGGACCGCGCCCGCCGCCGCGGCCGTTTCGCCGGTCATGGCGGCGCTGGCTTCGCATGCCTCCGCCGCGACATTGGCCGATCGGCGCGGAGGGAGTCGGAGGCGACGGTGAAGATAGCGGTACTGGATGACTATCAGGACGTGTTCCGCACCGTCCCCGGCTTCGAGCGCCTGAAGCGGCACGAGGTGGTGGTGTTTCGCGACCGGAACCGGGATCCCGGCGAGCTCGCGCGCCGCCTGCGGGACGCCGACGTCGTGGTGCTGACCCAGCAGCGCTCCCCGTTTCCGCGGTCGGTCATCGAGAAGCTGCCCCGGCTGCGCCTGATCGCGCAGACCGGCAGCCACCGGGACCACTTCGATATCGCCGCCTGCAGCGAACGGGGCATCGCGATCGCCGCCAGGTCGGGCGCGGCGCGGCTCAATTCCACCGCCGAGCTCACATGGGCGCTCATACTCGCCAGCTACCGCCATATCCCGGAGGAGGCACGGCAGCTCAAGCAGGGGGTATGGCAGGCGACCGTCGGCAACAGTCTGTATGGAAAGACGCTGGGCATCTACGCGCTCGGCAAGATCGGCGCCATGGTGGCGCAGGTCGGCGCGGCATTCGGCATGAGAATCACGTGCTGGGGGCGGGAGGGCTCGCTCGCGAGGGCGCGCGAGGCCGGGTACGACGTGCCGGCGAGCCGCGAGGCCTTCTTCGAAAGCGCGGACATCCTCAGCCTGCACATCCCGCTCGAGCCGCAGACGCGCGGCATCGTCACGGCGGCGGACCTCGCCCGCATGAAGCCGACCGCGCTGCTCGTCAACACCAGCCGGGCCCTGCTGGTCGAGGAGGGCGCGCTGGTCGAAGCGCTCAAGCGCGGCCGTCCCGGCCGCGCGGCGGTCGATGTCTACGAACGCGAGCCGGTCGTCGACGGCAATCACCCGCTGTTCGCGCTGCCGAATGTCCTGTGCACGCCGCACCTCGGATACAACGTGCGCGAGCTCTACGAGGTGCTCTACGGGTATGTCATCGACAACATCGTCGCCTTCATTTCCGGAAAGCCGGTCAACGTGCTCAATCCGGAAGCGCTTTCAGTGCATAAGTAACCTTGCGAGAGGAAATCCGATGAAACCGTTCCGATCCTGTGCCGTGCTGGGCCTGTTGCTGTGCGCCGTCGCCGTGGTCGCGCCTTCGGGCGCGGCGGCCCAGAGCTATCCCGCCAAGCCGGTGCGCATCATTCTTCCCTATCTGGGCGGCGCGGATTTCGTGGGGCGCCTGCTCGCGGCCAAGCTCACGCCCGGGCTTGGCCAGCAAGCGATCGTCGACCCGCGGCCGGGGGCCGGCGGCAACCTGGGCCACGAGGCGGTGGCCCGGGCGGCGCCCGACGGCTACACGCTGATGCTCGCATCGACTCCGTTCACGCTGAATCCCATCCTGAATTCCAGGCTGCGCTACGACGTGGAGCGCGACTTCGCGCCGATCTCGCAGGTCGCCACGCTGCCCAACGTGCTGGCGGTGCATCCCTCGGTTCCCGTGAAAAGCCTACGCGAGCTGGTGCAGCTTGCCCGCGCCAACCCGGGCAAGCTCGCCTACGGGTCCGGCACGGCGGGCTCGACCAGCCATCTCGCGGGCGAGGTGTTCCGGTCGCTGACCAAGGCCAATATCCTGCTCGTGCCGTACAAGGGCGCGACGTTCGCGATGGTGGGCGCGCTGAGCGGAGAAGTGGATTTCGCGATGCCGGCCGTTTCGGCGGCCCTGTCCTACGCGCAGTCGAAGCGCATGCGCATCCTCGCCGTGCTCGACAAGAAGCGTGTCGGCGCGCTGCCGGACGTGCCGACCTCCGCCGAGGCGGGGATGCCTCAGCTGCTGATCGTCAACTGGTACGCGCTCATCGCGCCGGCGGGCGTTCCACAACCGGTCATGCAGCGGCTCAACGCCGAGACCGTGAAGGTGATGCGCTCGTCCGACATCCGCTCCCGGATTTCGAACATCGGGGGCGAGGCGACGGGCACGACGCCGGAAGAGGCGGTGGCGTTCCTGCGCGCCGAGCGCGAGCGCTGGGGAAAGATCATCCGCGACGCGGGCATCAAGGCCGAGTGACCGCCCGGCGCGACGCGTGAACCGCGAGCGGTCGACACCGGCCGTTCGGCCGCGATCCACGAATCACGAATCGCGCCGCCTATTGCTTCGGAATCTTCGCGAACTCGATCACCTTCCGCCACTTCCCGATCTCGGCAGCAATGTGCCTGCGGAAGCCCTCGGGCGTATCGGGGCGCGGCTCGACGGCGAGGCCCGCGAAGCGCTTTTTCACGTCTGGCTGGGCGAGCGCCATGGTCACGGCTTTGTGCAGGCGCTCGATGACCGCCTTCGGCGTGCCGGCGGGTACGCCGATGCCGTTCCACGAGGTGACCTCGTAACCCGCCACGCCCGCCTGGCTGACCGTCGGGACGTCCGGCAGGCCGCTGAAGCGCGTGCGCTGGCTCACCGCGAGCGCGCGGAGGCTCCCGCCCTTGACCTGCCCGATCACCGGCGCGACGAACTCGAACGCGAACTGCACGCTGCCGCCGCGCAGCCCCGTCAGCACGGCGCCGGTGTTGCTGAAGGGCACGTGCACGACATCGATGCCCGCCATCGACTTGAAGAGCTCCGCCGCGAGGTGCTGCGTCGCGCCGATCTGGATCGTGCCCATGTTGAGCTTGCCGGGGCTCGCCTTGGCGGTCGCGACCAAGTCCTTCAGCGACCGGATCGGCGACTCCGGGCTCACCAGCACCACCACGCTGAAGGTGGCGATGCTGGAAACCGGGGAGAAATCCTTCAGCGTGTCGTAGGGCAGCTTCCTGAAAAGGGACATGCTGACGGCATGCGCGTTGTTGAGCAGCAGCAGCGTGTAGCCGTCGGGCGCTGACTTCTGGACGATCTGCGAGGCGACGATGCCCCCGGCGCCCGGCCGGTTGTCGATCACGATCTGCTGGCCGAGCGTCTCGCTCATCTTCTGGGCGACCGCCCGCGCGGTGATGTCCCCCACGCCGCCCGGGCCGAACGGGATCAGGAAGCGGATGGGCTTGGTGGGGAACTCCTGTGCCGCCGCCGCCGCCGCGAATGCCGCGAGCGCGATGACCGCCGCAGCCCGACAAATCGGGAATCGCATGGTGTTCTCCCTGTTGCCTGCCGGGGCCGACGTTAACGCACCCGATGGCGGGGGTCAAACCGCGCGCCCTGCCGCCGCGGATTGCGGAGCGGTTATCATGGCAGGAGGAGAGGAAACGGGGCATGGCGCTCAAGCTGAGAAAACTGTCGCACGCGCTCGGGGTGGAGGTGTGCGACGTGAACGTCGCCGCGCCGATGAGCGAGGCGCAGTTCGGCGAGATCTACCGGGCGTTTCTCGCCAGCAACATCCTGCTGTTCCGAGGGCAGGACATCACGCGCGAGCAGCACATCGAGTTCAGCCGCCGCTTCGGCGAGCTCGACCGCCACGAGGCGCTGCCGCGCGACCGCCACCCGGACTATCCCGAGCTGCTGATGGTCACGAACGAGCGCAAGCCCGACGGCAGCCCCTCCGACACCCAGTACACGGGCCGGCAATGGCATTCGGACCTGTCGTTCACGACGGCGCCGTCCCTGGGGTCGCTGCTGAAAAGCTACGCGGTGCCCGAGGTCGGCGGCGACACGCTGTTCGCCAATATGACGATGGCCTACGACGCGCTGTCGGCGGGCATGAAAAAGCTGATCGCCGATCTCCACGGCATCCATCTCTCCGGCACGCGCAAGCTCGCCAACGACCACTCCGGCGTCGAGCGCATGGCCGAGCAGAAGCGCCTCAATCCGCCGGTCGCGCAGCCGGTGGTGCGCGTGCATCCCGAGACCGGTCGCAGGGCGCTCTACATCGGCGAGAAGGTGAAGCGATTCGACGGCATGACGGAGGCGGAGAGCCGGCCGCTGATCGAGTACCTCGTGCGGCACGCGACGCGCCCGGAGTTCGTCTACCGGCACCAGTGGCGCGGGAACGACATCCTGGTGTGGGACAACCGCAACACCCTGCACCAGGCGCTCGGCGACTTCGACGAGACGCAGCTCCGCCACATGGAGCGCACCACAGTGCTCGGCACCCCGTCCGGCTACGTCGTTGCCGGCGGATAGCGGGCGCCGGCGGCCGGA
>Ga0326597_10005448_pt1 | contig 17668 bp, 13 predicted proteins | sample RVTome_12_FD_203789 | JGI IMG/M metagenome (GOLD analysis project Ga0326597, IMG submission 203789) | Soil microbial communities from uranium-contaminated site in the Upper Colorado River Basin, Wyoming, United States - RVT100D185 | ecosystem: Environmental > Terrestrial > Soil > Contaminated >... | reverse complement strand
CCCATTCGAGCTTTGTGCCGAGGTCCTCCTCCATCTGCGTCATCAGGCGGCGCACGAAGGGGCGAAGGTCGTCGTATTCCGCGCCGTCCTCGGGCGCGACGATGAAGCGGAACTGATGGCGGTCGCCTGTCGAGCGCCCGATGAACGCCTTGCCGTCTGCGCGATCCTGCTCGGCTGAATAGAGCTCGCCCGGGTGGCCGTCGCGGGTCACGCCATCGCGCTGGATATAGCGCAGATGCGCACGCGCGCCCTTGATGCTGTTGCCGGCGAGCTTGACGATGCGGGATTTGACGACGACACGGCGGCTCCGGAACGCCGCATAGCGATCACGCGAGGCGAGCATGCGGCCAATGCTGGCGCCGCGACCGATCTGGCTGCCATGGAACTGTGCTTTGCGTGCTGACGATCCGCTGCGCATGCGCCCGCCGGCGAGCATCGCCGCCTGCAGCACCCGGTGCAGATATTTGCGACCGCGTTTGCTGCCACGAGAGCGGATCTTCCCGAGCTTCGGCTCGAAGTCGTCGTCCCGCGTCATGGCCATGCCTCGCCGACGATCCAAGGTGTCCAACAGCGTGAGGAAGCATGGCCCGCGTGCGGGCCGCAAGGCGTCTCCATCGCCATGCGGGGAATCAAAGGCTTACGCGAGCGAGTCTCGAAGCCTGCGATCAGTGTCTCTCTGAATAACGATGTGCAGACAAAGACATGGTGGCTCATGCGAGACAGCCCTTTTATCTTGCCTTACGCGACTTCCGATCTGCTCTTCGTCCGTCCTGCGCTCAACTACGATCTCTTGCCTGGTCTCGGCTCACAACGATGCCCATGGACCAGTTGGAGTCGTCGCTTGACATGATGGGAGCGACGCCGTGACGACGCCGCTCCCGAAGCGATGGGCGGGGTTAGCCACCGCCCGCCAGGAACGCCTGTTCGGCGCTCTCGAAGCTGTCGAAGTGGCGCAGACGGAGCATCCAGTGGACGTGCCGTTCGGCATCCACGACGCAGGTCGCGACGTAATAGCGGCTGCGGAAATAGCCGACGATCGACACGAGTTCGAACGCTTCGTCCCCTTCGTCGAAGCCCTCATAGGCGCCGAGATTCATCTCCGCGAGTCGCCCGTCCCAGTGGAAATCGGCGCGTTCTGCTTCGATGAAGCGCTCGACGTTCGACATGAGTCCCTCGGTGCCAAACTCCTCTTTGACGCTCTCAAGGAGCATCGGGAAACGGTCGAATGCGGCGTGTGGATGGATGTGAAGCGTGGTCATCTGAACCTCCAGGGTTGATGTTCTCCTCATCGAGGACAGGCCCTGGGATCGGCCGGCGAAGCGCCGGTCAAGGACGCCGAAGGCGCCGCGCAGCGGGGCGTGGGGGAGCCAAAATGCGCCAGCATTTTGGGGGGACCGCGCATCCTTGACGGGCGTTTCGTCCTGGCTGGTACGATAGGCAACCCGAGACGAGGCCCCTCTCTCCGGGGGGCTCCAATGGCACCAGCGCCGTTCATCGATGGCCGCCCGACACTGTGGTCAAAGGGATAAACAGATCGCTCGGCGGCGGCACCCCATCGCGACCGGATGGCATATCGGCAACGGTTCGCAGCTTGAAGAACAGCCGCGTTCCCGATGCCACGGACGGCGATGGCAGCGGGCCTGGATCGATCCGGGCGATGGATGCGAGGTAGGCTCGCGTCTCGGCCGGCAGAGGCCGGCCTTGCTGCAGGTGGTCGTCGTATCGGCCCGGCCCGGCATTGTAGGCGGCGAACAGGCCGGGGTAGCCGTAGAGGTCGTACATGGCGCGCAGATAGGCCGTGCCTGCCAGGATATTGTCGCGCGGGTCATATGGGTCGGAGCCCAGACCGTGCGCATGCCGCATCTCTTCATAGGTGTCGGGCATCAACTGCATCAGGCCCATCGCCCCGGCGCGCGAGGTGATCGGGCGCCCGTCGAGCGTCGTCCGGCCGCCGCTCTCGGCCTGCATGACCGCGCGTATCCAAACCTCGGGCACACCGAACCGGCGCGACGCCTCGGCGATCAATTCCTGCCAACGGTCAAACACCGCGTCGGTCGCGGCCGTGGGTTCCGCATAGGTGGGGGCGGCGTCCAGGATGGGGCCGACCGCCAATGCGCCGACGATCAGGAGCATCACTCGACGCATAGCGGAGCGAGCCTCCCGATGATCGCGGGCATCGGGACCGGCCCGAAATAGCGACTGTCGAAGGAGTCTGTGCGTTCTTCCATAAGCAGGAAGGCTTCGCCGCCATCGAGGAGATGGCAGCCGCTCCAGGTCGGCAGCGGGCGGCCGAGCCGGTCGCGTGCCAGCCGTTCGGCGACGACGCGGCCGTTGACGGAAATCACATCGTCAGCAGCGCAGACGATGTCGCCGTCGAGCGCCGCGACGCGCTTCACCAGCGGGACGTTCTGCGGGAGATAGCCGCGTTCGGCGGCGAGTTGCCGCACGGAGCTGGGTGTGCGGACGAGCACGAGATCGCCGCGAATGGGCTTGCCCGGCAGTACGCGATAGAGGCCGATGGGGGCGCTGGCGCTGGCGTTCCACACCAGCCACGGCGCCGGGCGGCCGAGCGTTGCGAGGCCGATCAGGCCGAGCCCGAGCAAGGTGAGGGCGAGGATTGCACGCGGGCGCCTGCGCCCGCACCGGCGCCGCTCGGTGCATATGAAAGTGCGCTCGATCATCGCCGTGCCCTGCCATTCTCAGGCCGGGCGGGGCGCTCACGGTCGGACTCCGAGGTCGAGGTCTTGACGTGCTCGGCCGACCATTCGTCGAGGTCGTCGATGTGATAGCGGACGTAGCGGCCGTGCTTGCGAAAGCGTGGGCCGCCACCAGCCGTGCGCATCTTTTCGAGCGTCCGGCGCGACAGGCCGACATAGTGCGCGGCCTGGTCGGTGTTCAGAAACGGGCTGCCCTTCTTGGCATTGGCGGCCCGGGCGATCTCGTCATCCATCTTCCGCGCTCCCCGGTTGCGATGCGGACGGCGACGGCGAACGTCGCCGCGCACCAGGCGAGGATGGGCGCGGTGGGGCGCGTTCCGGGACGCTCGAAAAGACGCCCCCCGCGAATTCGAGCGGGCGTGCGAAATCACACGCAGAAGGAAGGCCCCGCCGCGGCGATCCGCGACGGGGCTTGGGGCGTTATCGGTCGCGCGGTTCCCACAGCGCGATGTGGGTTGCGCCATCCCCGTTGGGGTTTTCGAGCTTGACCAGCCGGGCCCGGACCCAGCTCGGCCCGAACTCGGGCGCGCCGATCTTGAGGTTCAGGTAGGTCTCGCCGCTCGACTTCGCGACCTGGCTCCAGGCGGCGCCGACCTCGTAGCGCTGGCCGGCATAGACCCGATAGTCGGGCGCGTTCTCGGACATCTTGTCGATGGGGACGATGGTGAGCGCGGCGGCGACATTGAGGGTCTTGAGGGTGCCGGTAAAGACGCCGTCGTCGAGCTTGGTGAAGGTCCCGAGGGTGATGGCCATGATGTGGTCTCCTTTCGCTTGAGTCGCAGGACCGCCCTGCGATGGCTCGGCGCTCAGAGACCGCAGGCGCCCCTGCCCACCGCCAGCGCAGCGCAGCGGCCGGAACGCAGTGGAGGACTTGGGAGGCGGGAGAATTTGGAGCGAAGCGTCCGCGAGGAGGCCCGCTTGCGGGCCGGGGAAATTCTTTCGCCGGACAGGTTGGAGAGGGGCGACGCGGGCTCTAGCGCTTTGAGAGACATGCAGGGACGGTCTGCGAATCTCAGCATGCAAGGAGACCCCGGCCGAAGCATCCACGCCCCTTCACTTTCGTCTCGACCGTGCGGGAACGGACACCCGTGACCCTCTTCGCCGGCGCTTTCCAGACCCGCTTCGACGATGTCCGCAGCGCTCCGTCAGACGGACCTTCAGGACCGCAGCGCGGGGTCGGTAACGGGCTGCCACGGCAATGCGTTCGAGCGGCGAGATAGACTGAATGTCATGGCGAACGCGACGGTGGCCGGGCTGGGGTCATTCCTCGCTGGCGTCATGATCGAAACAACGACGGATACGATCCACGCGCGCCGCCTGCGGCGGAAGCGACCGAATAACCGCCGCAAAGCCGTGCGGACGACTGCGATGGGGCGGCATGCTGAAGGAAAAAGTCCGAACGTCGATCTGTCGTAGCGATTCCGGTTGGGAGTCCATCGCGGCCGGCCTTGATGCCTCTTGGAGCTGGCATTTCTGAGCGATGCGCCAGGGATCGAAGCCCACCAGGGCCGAGACGCCGCAAGGCGGCTCGGTTCACGAGAGCCCGGCGCGCGGGCTCGCCCGCGCGGGCGCTATCTCTTATTTGAGGAAGCCGAGGTAGGTGTGTTGCGTCAGTCGCCTTCCACGGAGGGCGATTCGGATTCGGTGGATCATAAGCCGAAACGGACGTTTGTCGCCTTCATAGAAGGACCAGAATGGTCCAAGAACTGCGAGTCGATTAGAAGCGCTCCTCCAGATCGGTTCGCCAGCTAATCGAGCTTGTGATCAGCCAGGGGGAGATAGGCCCAACTCGGCATAGATGGCCTGGAGCTTTCTCCACGCGAGATCGAGCATCGGCTTCGCGTTCTCCGCGCTATAGCTGTAGTCGTCGTTCGTCGGGTTGGTCTTCACCACAAGGCAGCGCTCGCCTTTGCTGATGACGCGGCTGGTCTCGCGCCGGCATTTACGCTGCCGTTGAGCTTCCTCAACTGAAACATGGATCAAAATATCTCTGATCTTGGGCATTATCTTCCGAGCCCCCGTTCTATCGCGCTGCGCACTTGATCACCGATCGCGTCGAGGGCCGCGAGCGCATCTTCGTTCTGGTCCGCGTTCGGATTCTTACGCTGGCCGGACTTGATGCCAAGATGATCGTTGACGGCACTGTGCATCATCGCGGTCACTGCTGCCCGATTGTCCCGGCCGGCGACGCTCTTAATTGCCTTGCCAACCTCCCGGCCCGCCGGAGATAGGCCGAGGTCCTTCAGTATCCGGGCGACGACTGAGTTGGTCCTTTGCGGAAGCCGCTTGCGGGCCTGAACACGCCGGTTCTGAGGCTGGACGGGCAAGCTCTCGATTTCTGCCGCCTGATCCTCCTGTTTGGTCCGCAGCTTCGCGCGCAGGGATTCCTTGTCAATCAGATCGCGCAGCCTAAGCCCGGCGCCAATTTCATGATTGAGCATTTCGTCAAGGACGCGATCGTCCTCCGGATCGAGGAACGATCGGTTGATGAATGAGCCGATAATTTCGTTATCAACAAGCATCCCCACGTCGAAGCGACGCGGCTCCCCTTTTCCCTCTCCTTCATCCTGGTCGTCGGCGGTCAACCACTTCTTGATCATCGCCTGATCGTCGAGGTCCATCTCCCGGAAATCGTCCCAATGCACATCCGTGTTAAGGCCGACATGGGATACGATGAATGCGTTGTTATCCGGGTGGTCGGGCTTCGCTTCTTGCACGACGCGCATAACCCGGCCAACGAATTGGATGTAGGGCGACAAGTTGGCATAGGGTCGAAAGATCGCTGCCACGCTGAGGGGCGGATGATCGAAGCCCTCGCCGAGCATTTGTACTTGGACAATACAATCCAGCCGGCCCCGCCTAAGGTCGTCAATGACCTTCTCCTTCTTGTCCTCATCCATCTCGCCGTAGATTTCGTGCGCCCTGACCCCATGCTCCTCGTATAAGGAACGCACTTGGCGAGCATGATCGACTGAGCACGCCACGGCGATAAGCTGATGGTTGAAGCCGGTCCTCTTCCGTAGCTCCTGGAGATACTTGAGGCTGGCCTCAACAATATGCCGATTACATTCTTGGGCCAGCGCAACGCCCCGGCGGAACCATGCCTCTTCGCGGAGCTCCATGACCTCTTCGAGGGTGTGCCGTCGCGTCTCATCCCGGTAGGTGAAGTAAAGCTCAGAAGGCGCCACGTTTCGGGAATGTATCTGCTTGATGTATCCCTTCACCATCGCGCGGGTGAATGGATACCGGTAAATGACCTTCCCCACGGGGCGGGCTCCGTCACCGCGAAAAGGCGTCGCCGTGAGACTGATCACCTTGGCGTTCGGGAATTTTTCGAACACCTTCGACCAACTCCGGGCGACGTTGTGATGCCCTTCGTCGACCATGATCATATCGAAATAGTTCGGCGGGAATTGTGGAAGCCACCGGTCGGCCGAGCTGGCTAGCTGGTGAATGTTCGTAACAACGAAGTGGCTCTCGTTGCAGTCATGGAGGTTCGCGTCGACGCCATCGAGCACTGCACGAAACGGCCCCGATGAAAAGTCGTGAATGGCCCCAGTCTGGCGCCAGAAATTCTTCGGATTCGAGATATCGAGCGCTTCTGCGACTCCCCGGCGGATCGTCAGGTTAGGCGTGATGATGAGCGCCCGGCCGTGCGCGATCCCGAACGGTAGTGTTGCGATAACACCAGTCTTCCCGCATCCAACCGGGATTTGAAGAACAACGGGCTCGTTCGACGTCGCGAAGTGATTGCGCACAGCGCGATGCGCACCCTGCTGGGGCTCGCGCACCTTGGCGTTCGCCTCGATATCGGCTGTTATGGTTTGGAAGAGATGGTCTTCCTGAACGGCTGACAGCTCCGCGCGTCGGTATTCGAGCCGATAGGGCTCCAAGTCCGATCGCCTGTAGAACCGGTAGCCACTACCAGGTCGCCGGACCGGCTTCAACTTGTCCGCCGCATCCCAGCGGCGAAGGGTGTCACGCGACACGCCCACGTATTCTGCAGCCTGCGAGAGGGACAAGAAGTCTGGGGAATCGTCCTGCGTCATAGGGCAACCTTATGCAACTCTATGCACAATGTCAATCCATACCGGCGGGCGCACCGTCGGCGTTCCGCGGCCGGTGCCCGCTCCGTAGATCGCAGTGGATAGGAAACGGCGCCTAAGCGCCGTCCTCCTCGCTGAACCGCCACACCGGGATGCCCATCTTGCGGGCCTTGTCGGCGAGGTTGGCGGAGATGCCCGAGCCGGGGAAGACGATGACGCCGATCGGCAGGGCTTCGAGCATCTGGTCGTTGCGCTTGAAGGGCGCGGCGTTGCGGTGGCGGTTCCAGTCGGGCTTGAAGGCGACCTGCACGACCTTGCGGTTGTCGGCCCAGCAGGCGGCGATGCGCTCGGCGCCGCGCGGGCTGCCACCGTGCAGCAGCACCATGTCGGGATGCTTGGCGTGGACCTTGTCGAGCGCGGCCCAGATGCGCTGATGGTCATTGAAGTCGGAGCCGCCGGTGAAGGCGATGCGGCTGCCCGCGGGCACGAGCAGCTGCGCCTCGGCACGGCGCTGGGCGGCGATGAACTCGCGGCTGTCGATCATCGCGGATGTGAGAGCGCGATGGTTGACCATCGAGCCCGAGCGGGGTCGCCACAGCGAGCCGGTGACCGCCTCGTAGTGCTCGGCGGCATGGTCGCGGCAGAACTCGAAGGCGTTGCGGCGCTCGATCAGCCCGACGCCCTGGTCGATGAAGCGCTCCAGCTCGACCGAGCGGACCTCGGAGCCGTTCTGCTCCAGTTGCGACCGGCGCTGCGCCTGCTCGTTGGCGTCGAGATCGCGCTCGATGCGGCCGATCTTGCGGTGGAACAGGTTGACGAAGGACCAGAGCAGGTCGTCGAGATCGTCCTCGAGCCGCGTGTCGCCCAGCATCGCGGCGAAGCCGTCGGCGATCGCGCCGAGCTCGGCGCGAACGGCATCCGCCTCGGGCAGCGGACGCGGGTCGGGCTCGTCCCGGCCCGGGCGGTGACCATAGAGCGCGAGCTCGTCGAGCAGATGCGCGGTAGGCGAGAGAGCGTGCGGCTCGTCGCCGGACTCGGTGTCGGGGGAGAGGAAGGGCAAGGATTCGTGCGTCATGGCGGGCTCCTGTTGCGGTCTGGCCGCGCCCATCGCGGCCTTCACGGCGATCGCCCGCCGGGGACGGAACCGGGCCTGCACCCCGCCGCCGGCCTGCCGGCAAGGGGCCGGAGCGCCAGCGGAGGATGGCGGGAGGCGGCTATTTTGTTTCGCGACGCAAAGCCGGGCGGGCTTTCGCCCGGCGGCGGAAAATAGCCGCCGGACGCCATTGCGGGACCGGGACCAGCCCTGGCAGATCGCCGCTCGGGAAGGCCGCAGGCGCGGCCCCTTGGCCGGCCCGGGCGTCCCGCCGCACGCCTCCCCGACCCCTTCCGGCCCGACACCGGATCGCAGGAGATGCCGCGCTTTGCCCGCCGGTCAGGCGGCGTCGAGACGGCGCACGAACCGCAGGGCATCGGCCGGGGCGAGTTGATCCGCCAGCCGGGCGAGCATGGCGTCGGGGCCGAGCCGGCGCAGATCGACGTTGAAATCGCTCCTGGCCGGCATGAGATCGCGGACTTCGATGCCGGCGTCGCGACCGCGTGCGTGCAGCCGTTCCGCCGCCATTCGGCCGGCCGCGTCGCGGTCCCGCGCGACATAGAGCCGGGCGAGCATCGGGACGAGATCGAGGGCGGCGAGATGGTTGGCCGAGAGCGCGGCAATCATCGGCAGGTCGGGCAGCACCGATTTGAGCGCGAGCATGGTCTCGATGCCTTCACCGGCGGCGAGCACGCCGGTGGCGCGGCCGAAGCGCACGCCGTTGCCCAGCAGTTGGCCGAGCGCGCGGCGCGGATCGGTAAGCGGGGCCTTCTCGGGGCGCTGCCGGTCGAGCCAGGTGCGATGGACGCCGGTGATCCGGCCGTCCGCGTCGGTCACGGCGGCGAGCAGCCCCGGCCAGGACTCGCGTGCAGCATCGCGGTCGGCGCGATACCAAAGCGCCGGATGGAAGCGCAGCGAGGGCCAGTCGAGCCGTGCGGTGATGCCGCGCGCGCGCAGATAGGCTTCGGCCTGGGTGCCGGCGACGGCGCGACCAGCGAGAAACAGACGGCGGGCCGCCTCGGGCGATCCGCCGGGCGCAGGCGGCTCGCGGGTCGGATGCGCGGGCTCGGAGCGTGGCAGCCAGAGGAAGCGGCGCGCCTCGTCGAGCACATCGCGGAAGGCGTCGAGCCCGCGATTGAGGGCGATCAGATCGAGGAGATCGCCATGCTCGCCGGTGGCGGCGTCGGTCCATTTGCCGGCGGCGCCGGGACCGGACTCTGGCCCCGTGAGACGGACATAGAGGCTGCGGCCGGGCGTGTTCCGAACATCGCCCGCCAGCCAATAGCGGCCGTGGCGGCGGCCATTGGGAAGATAGTGGCGGCAGACGCCTTCGGCATCGTGCGCGAGAAGCCGCGCCAGATTGGCGGCCCGTCTGGACATGATGCTGGACATGATCGCCTCCCCTCACGCCGCGCCGCGGTCGGCGATGCGGACCAGTGGATGGCGCTCCATCAGCGCGCCGAGGATAACCGGGCCGGTCGCGCCGGTGGGCACGAACAGCCGGAGCTTCCAGGCGATGATCTCGGAAGTGAGCCCCATCGCCTTCAGGCGGTCGACCATCCCGTCGGTGAAGCCGGAGAGCTCGACCCGGAACGCGCCCATGATCTTGGCGCGCCGAAGCTGGAGGCCGTCGGCGAGTTCCAGCACGGTGCGGCCGTCGAGCACGGCGGTCCAGGCGTCGGCTGGGCTGATCGTCGGTGTGTCCGTCGCGATCGCCTGGGCGACCCAGGCCGGCGAGACGAGGCGGCCGATCACCCGTTCGCCCTCGTCGGTCTGAAGCCGATAGACGCGGCATCCTTCGTCGGGGAGCCGCTTCCAGATCGGCAGGAGCAGTCCGGTGACGATATGGATCCGGCTGTCGGTGAACTCGGGCAGATCGGCGAGCTCGGCGTTCCAGGCGGCGGCGAACGCGTCGCGATCGGCTTTGCGCCAATGGGTCTGCGCCATCGTGGCCACGGGGATGGCGGTGCGCTCCATCGGCCGCAGGAGACGGACGCGCCGCTCGACCTCGCCGTCATCGAGCATCAGGCTCGGTGCGGGGACCTGAACGGCGGCGCGGCCCGACTGGCGGTTGACCAGCAGCGTCGCGCGGGGGTCGCCGGCGCGGTCCAGCGCCTCGGCCAGGCTGAACGGCCGGTTGCGATCCCGGCGCGCCACGGTGAAGACTTGCGTCTCCGCGCCGCTGCCCGGATGGGCGTAGATGGTGCGGCGGTCGGTGATGCGCAGCGATTCCGCCGTGACCGTCTCGACGCCGAGATCGTACGTGCCCGAGGCGACGGCGCCCTCGATCTTCGCGCGCAGCAAGTCCTCGAACACGCCGAACAGGACGTTCTGCAGGTCGATGGTGAGCGCCAGCAGGCGGTTCAAGAAGGTGGTGATCGGCGGCAGCTCCTCGCGCAGGCTGCCATCGCCGTCGGTCAGCCGCAGGCCGGTGGCGTCCTCGAACGCCTGCAGGGAACAGCCGTCGACCCCGGATCCAGTCCGGGGCAGGCACTTGCCGGAATAGAGCAGCATGTAGAGTTGACGCAGCGCGGCGCGGCCATAGACGGATTCGAGATTGTCGTCGGCGCGGAACAGCCCTTGCCCGCCCGTTTGACGCTGGCCCTTGGTGATGGCGCCGAGCGTGTCGAGGCGGCGCGCGATGGTGGAGAGGAAGCGCTTCTCCGCCTTCACGTCGGTGGCGATCGGCCGGAACAGCGGCGGCTGCGCCTGGTTGGTGCGGTTGGATCGGCCGAGGCCCTGGATCGCCGTGTCCGCCTTCCAGCCGGCTTCGAGCAGGTAATGGACGCGCAGGCGGCGGTTCTTAGCGCCGAGATCGGCATGGTAGCTGCGGCCGGTGCCGCCGGCGTCGCTGAACACGAGGATGCGCTTCTCGTCGTCCATGAAGGCTTGCGTCTCGGCGAGGTTGGCCGATCCGGCCCGGCTCTCGACGCGCAGACGATCACCCCCGTCATTGCCCCTGACACGCACGATGCGCCGCGAGCGGCCGGTGACCTCGGCGACGATGTCGGTGCCGAAGCGCTGCACGATCTGATCGAGCGCGCCCTGCACCGGCGGAAGTGCCGCGAGCTTCTCGATCAGACGGTCGCGACGCTCGATGGCGTCGCGGCATTGGACCGGCTGGCCGTCGCGAAACACCGGGCGAGAGGAGAGATTGCCCTCGCTGTCGGTGAACGGCTCGTAAAGCTGTGTCGGGAAGGAATGCGCGAGGTAGTCGAGGACATATTCACGGGGCGTGATGTCGACCTGCACGTCGCCCCATTCCTCGGTTGGAATCGCCGCGAGACGCCGTTCCATCAGCGCCTCGCCGGTCGAGACGATCTGGATGATTGCGGCGTGGCCCGCGTCGAGGTCGCGATCGACGGCGGCGATCAGCGTCGGCGTCTTCATCGCCGTGATGATGTGGTTGAAGAAGCGCTGCTTGGCGCTCTCGAACGCCGAACGGGCGGCGGATTTCGCCTGGCTGTTCAGCGGGCCGCCCTCGCCTGTGATGTTTGCGGCCTCCAGCGCCGCGGTGAGATTGTTGTGGATGATCTGGAAGGCGCCGGCATAGGCATCGTAGATGCGGATCTGCTCCGGGCTGAGCGAATGCTCGACCAGGTCGTATTCGACGCCTTCGTAGGAGAGCGAGCGGGCGGCATAGAGGCCGAGCGCCTTCAGGTCGCGGGCCAGGACCTCCATCGCCGCGACGCCGCCGGCCTCGATCGCCTGGACGAACTCGGCGCGCGTGGCGAAGGGGAAGTCCTCGCCGCCCCAGAGCCCGAGCCGCTGGGCGTAGGCGAGGTTGTGGACCGTGGTGGCGCCGGTCGCCGAGACATAGAGGACGCGGGCATTGGGCAGCGCATGTTGCAGGCGAAGGCCGGCGCGACCCTGCTGCGACGGTGCCTGATCGCCGCGCTCGCCCTTCCCGCCCGCGGCGTTCTGCATGGCGTGGCTCTCGTCGAAGACGATGACGCCATCGAAATCGCGGCCCAGCCAGTCGACGATCTGCTGCACGCGCGACGCCTTCGCCTCCCGCGCATCGGAGCGCAGCGTCGCGTAGGTGGTGAAGAGGATGCCGTGCTCCAGCCGGATCGGCGTGCCCTGTCGGAAGCGGGCGAGCGGCGTGATCAGCAGCCGCTCCTGCCCGAGCGCGGACCAGTCGCGCTGGGCGTCCTCGATCAGCTTGTCCGACTTCGACACCCAGACCGCGCGGCAGCGGCCTTGGAGCCAGTTGTCAAGCAGCACACCCGCGACCTGGCGACCCTTGCCGGCGCCGGTGCCATCACCGAGCATCCAGCCGCGCCGGAAGCGAACGGCCGTCTCGGCATCGTCGGGTGCGGCCGCGACGATGTCGAAGGTCTCATCGACAGTCCACGACCCCGCGAGGAAGCCGGCATGGGCCTCGCCGGCATAGATGACGCTCTCGAGCTGGGCGTCCGACAGCAGGCCGTCGACGATGACAGCGGCCGGCAGATGCGGGCGGTAGCTCGGCTTGGGCGGCGCGACCGACGCCATGGCCGCTGACTGCACCAGCCGCGTCGGATGCGGCCTGGCATTGGGGATGCGGATCGACTGGAGGCTATAGCTCTCATAGAGCGCCTCGCTGATACGCCCGCTCTCGGCCGGCGCCCAGTCGCAAGGCTCATAGGCGACCTCGACGGCGTCTTCCGGAGCGGGTCCGATGGGCTGGGGCGGCGCCGCGCGCGGAGCCGGACGTGCCGATGCCGGACGCCCTGCGGGCGTCGCGGCCGGTATCACCGGGGAATCCGCCATGGCGGCGCGCGGCCGGAGGTGGCGGATGACCCAATCGAGAAGCGTGGCGGCGTCGGGTGCTGCGCCCGGCGATGGGGGAAACGCCGCCGGATCGTCGGCGGGGATACGGTCGATGACCGTCAGGCGTGTCTCGACACTGGTGCCATGGCGGGCATAGACGCGGCCGTCGATCGCGGCGGAAAACACGACACGGCCGAGCTCCTGCAGCCGCACGAATCCGTCGCGCCAGGCGGGAGTGTCGGAGGAGAGATTGGCGCCGGTGATCGCGACCAGGCGGCCGCCTTCGGCGAGACGCGCCAGCGCCGACGCGACATGGCGCAGGGCGGCGTCGGCGACCTTGCCGTCCACATGCGCCGCAGCCGAGAACGGCGGGTTCATCAGCACGACGCTCGGCCGGATGCCGGCGTCGAGATGATCGTGGATATGCGCCGCGTCATGGCGGGTGACGGCCGTGCCAGCGAACAGCTGCGAGAGCAAGCCGGCACGCGTCTCGGCCAATTCATTCAGGACGAGCGAGGCGCCACCGTGCTCGGCGAAGATGGCGAGCAGTCCCGTGCCGGCCGAAGGTTCCAGCACCAGGTCGCGGGGCGTGATGCCGGCTGCGACGCTGGCGGCATATCCAAGCGCGATCGGCGTGGAGAACTGCTGAAGCGCTTGGCTTTCCTCCGAACGGCGCGTCTGCGACGGCAGGAGAGCGGCGAGCTTGGTCAGCATCGCGAGAAGCGCGGTCGGCGCTTCGGTCCGAGCGCGCATCGCCGGGCCGAACTTGCGCAGGAATAAGACCTGCGCCGCTTCGCAGGCTTCGTACGCGTCCTTCCAGCTCCATGCGCCGTCGGCGTCGGTGCCGCCGAAGGTCTGTTCCATGGCGGCGCGCAGGCGCCGCGCATCGACGATGCGGCCCCGCTCCAGATCCGGGAGCAGGTGCCCGGCGGCGTGGAACAGTGCGGAGGCAGGGACAAGAGGCTGGCCCGCCGCCGCGGCAGCGGCGGAAGGTGCGGTCATGACGGTCATGGCTGAGGTTTCCCGGGAGAGCGCGGGGGGCGGGACGAGTCGCGAGGGCGCTCTCTCTCATGCCCCTCGGCTCACCCCGTCCCGGCCCTGCTCTTCCTCTCAGGCGACACGGACCGCGCTGCCGCCGGCCGCCATCACGGTCCGGACTCTGGCCGCCAGTGCCGGGATGTCGTCGAGCATGGACAGCGGCGCGAAGTGGTTACGGCCGCCGGTATAGTCGCGCCGGCCTTCGCAGCTGCGGGTGAGGATGCCGGTGTCGGCGCGGGTCGCCGGTTGGCAGGCCTGGACGTAGACGTGCTCATGGTGGAGCGTGATCTCGCCGGAGACGGCGATGCCGCCCTGGTTCGAGCGCAGATCGAACGATGCGGGCGGAAAGCCGAGCTCCGCGGCGAGACGACGAAGCCGCGCCCGGGCGACGGTGTGGAAGCGACGCTTCCGATCGGGCTCGTAGGCGCAGGAGGTGTACCAGTCCATCGAAAGTCTCCTGAAATGCGAAAGCCCGGCGCCCCTTCGACAGGCTCAGGAGGCCGGGCTTGGTGTGAGAGGGTGAGAAGCGGTCGGGCGCCGCCCGATGGGAAGCCAACGATTTGGCTTCCCAAGCTTCGAACGAGCGACGAGCGCCGCCCCGCTGGTCGACGTCACTCCGCCACGATGGCGGGCGGCTGGGGCTCTTCCGGATCGGAGTCAGTGGCGCCCCCCTCCTCGTCATCGAGGAACGCCGGCAGATCTGCGGCCGTGGCCGGTGCGTCGACGGCCGTCTCGGTTGCGGGCATTCGAAGCGGCTCAGGCAACCATCCGGATCCGGCGAGCAGGCGCTCGGCCTCCTTCGCCATGTCCGGCTTCTTGAGGTGGTCGATAAGCTGGGCCGAGGCTTCGCCCTTGGCCTCGCGCACGGCCTCAAGGATGCGCGCCTTGGTGACCCGGCCGAGATAGTTGTCGACGGTCGGGATCCAGCCGGCCGCGACCATGTCGAGACCGACGGCCCGGGCGACCTGTCCCGCATGGACGATGCGGCGCGGATTGCGGTTCCACGGCTCATGGACCGCGTTGACCGAAAGTGACGCGCAATGTGCGAACAGCGATGCGCGGCTGTCGCCGTCGAAGGCGACCAGCGCGTTCCAGAGGTCGCCGGCGTCCTTCGGCAACTGTCCGGCCCATTGCGCGTGCCGGTCCTCGATCGCCTTGGCCGAGGCACTGTCGTTGAGCCCCGGCGCCTGCGTGCCGAAGCTCGCGCTCTTCGCCGTGATCTCCAGGCACGTCTCCGAGACGTAGTGATAGAAGCCATTGAGGCAGAGCGCATGGAGAACCGCGACGAAGGCGGTGTCGGGCTCGTTCGCCAGCGCGTCGCGCAGCGCCAGGGTGCGATGGGCGGTGAGCTCGGTGACGAGACGGTCGGGCAACGGCTTGATGCCGTCTTCTTCCTCGGCCGCATCGACGGCTGTCGACGATCCGTCGCCGCCGATGGTGATCACCGTGCGCTGGACATCGCCGTCGTCCTCGGAACCTTCGGGCGCTTCGCCGTCGGCGTCCGGCTCGGCCGGCGCTTCATCCTCGGGACGGACGTAGCCGCGCTCGATGCGCAGATCGCCGTCGCCATCGATGCTGACGAAGGCGCCCGCACGGGCGATATCGGCCGGATCGTAGATCACAGGGCGATCGTCGAACGCCTCCAGCGCCGTCTCGATCTCACCGAGACGCTGGTCGACCTCGTCGGGGAGCTCGTCGGCCTCCGCGTAGGTCTCCTCGAGCTTGTCGTACTCGGCGCGCAGCGCGTCGTGGCTCGCCTGCTCCTCATCGGTAAGCGTTGCCGTCTCCCCGGCAAGGCGGCGGAGACCGGAGGTATGGCCGTAGGGAAACTCCGCCGCGACCTCGATCCATCTCCAGCCCTCGCCGCGGAGCGCCTCCGCCTCGCTCGTCAGCTTCTCGACGACGAGCCGGTCGAGCAGCGCCGGCTCCTGCAGCCAGCCGCCATCGTCCTGCTGGAAGAGATCGCGCATGACGGCGCCACCGGCCGCCTCGTAGACGTCGACGCCGACGAACTGCGCGCGCTTGTCGGAAGCACGGATGGCGCCTTCGGTAAGCTGGCGGCGGATGTAATAGGACTCCTTGTTATGGGAGCTGGCGAGCTGCTGCCACACCTGCTCCTGGCGTTCATGATCATTGGTGACGGTGAAGGCCATGAGCTGCTCGAGCGTCATCTCGTCCTCGGCATAGGTGTCGAGGAGCTTGGGCGAGACCGAAGCGAGCTTGAGCCGCTGTTTCACGACGCTGGGGCTGACGAAGAAGCGCGCGGCGATCTCCTCCTCGCCCAGGCCGGAGTCCCGAAGGGTCTGGAAGGCCCGGAACTGGTCGAGCGGATGGAGGGCGACGCGCTGCACGTTCTCGGCCAGGCTATCCTCTTCAGCGAGGCCATCGGTCCGCACCACGCAAGGTACGGGCTGGGTCTTGGTCATGCGCTTCTGCTTGACCAGCAGCTCCAGCGCCCGGAAGCGACGGCCGCCGGCCGGCACCTCGAACGTGCCGGTCTCCGCGCCGTCGGCGTCCAGCACCGGCCGCACGCTCAGGCTCTGCAGGAGCGTGCGTCGGGCGATATCCTCGGCCATATCCTCGACCGAGATGCCGGCCTTTACCCGGCGCACATTCGCCTGGGACAGCACCAGCTTGTTGAAGGGAATGTCCTGGGACCGGCTCAGGACGATCTTGGGATTGGCGGTTGCCATGTCGGTTCTCCATGACGGGCCGGCCGGGAGCCTCTCTCTCGGCCTCCAAACCCGTCACAAAGTCCCCTTCCCGCCTCTCCCTCTGTTGCCGCCGCCGGATCCAGCTTGCCTGAGGAATCAGGGTGTCCAGGAATCCATGGCGGACGTTCCGGGTCGATCCGCCCCGTGTCGATGCTGTGCAGCATTTCGAGCAGATAGACGGGATCAGCCGGATACGGGCAGTTGCGCCAGAGTTGGATCAGCAGCGGGCGCAGATTGTCCCCGTAGCCAGCGAGCCGCGCACGGGCGCGGCGCCAGTGACGGGCCCGGCGGTCGCGATCGCGCTGCTGCACCTCTGGCCACCATGCGGCGCGGCGCGCCATCTCGGCGTCGGCGCTCGGCTGCCGTTCCGCGATGATTGGGGCGAGCAGCGGGAACTTGTCGCGCTGGGCCTGTTGAGCGCGAGCCAGGGCGGCGCGCTTGCGGGGCGTGTCCTCATAGGCCGACACGCGCGGCCAGCGGCGGAAGCGCATCACGCCGCCTCCCGCTCGTCTTCGTCGGCCGTGATATCGACGGGCTCGTCGGGGTGGGACCGGAAGGCGAGCAGATAGTCGGCGGCTTTCGAGGCGGCGCTCGCGGCGCGAACGATGGCGCGGTCGTCCTCGCGCAGCACCTCGAGCCAGGATCCGATATAGTCGGCGTGCCGCACGGTCGGCACGATGCCGAGGGTGGCGCAGATGAACGCACTGGTCATCTCGGCACAGAGCTCTTCCTTGGCATAGGGCGCGGAACCGAACCCGCCCGACAGGTCACGGCCGAGCCGCGAGGCATGACCGCTCCAATGGCCGAGCTCGTGCAGAGCCGTGCGGTGCCAGTTGATCGGCTCGAAATAAGCCTCAGGCCGAGGGACTTGGACAAAATCGTGCGAGGGGCTGTAGAAGGCACGGTCGCCGCCGATGCGGAAATCCGCGCCCGTTGCCGCGATCAAGGCCTCGGCCTGCGGCAGGATCATGCCCTCCGCCACGGGTGGCGGCGTGGTCGAGAGCTCCGCCGGCAGGCCCTCGCACTGGTCGGTGTTGAACACCGTGAAGCGCTTCAGGAAGGGGATCGCTCCCGGCTCGTCCCCGTCGCGCTCGGCCCGCCGGCGCTCCTCGTCCGGAACGAAGCGGTCGGCATAGACGACCGTCGTGCCGGTCTCGCCCTTGCGGACATGGCCGCCCAGCCCAAGCGCCTGGCGAAACGTGAGCCAGCGCTGGCCCGAAAAGCCGCGCTCTACGACTGCGCTCCACAGGATCAGCACATTGATCCCGGAGTAGCAGCGGCCGGTCGCGGCATTCTTCGGCATGG
>Ga0326597_10005447_pt1 | contig 17668 bp, 16 predicted proteins | sample RVTome_12_FD_203789 | JGI IMG/M metagenome (GOLD analysis project Ga0326597, IMG submission 203789) | Soil microbial communities from uranium-contaminated site in the Upper Colorado River Basin, Wyoming, United States - RVT100D185 | ecosystem: Environmental > Terrestrial > Soil > Contaminated >... | reverse complement strand
CGCCTCAAGGAAGGCGAAACACTGGTTATCTGCAAACGCAACACGCCGATCGCGGAAGTCCGTGCGTTGCCACAAGCCGGTCAGCGAAAACGCCCGATCGGTCTCGCAAAAGGAAAATTGAAGGTTCCGCCGTCGTTCTTCGATCCATTGCCCGACGACATCATCGCCGCTTTCGAGGGAGAAGAACGCTGAGGCTGCTGCTCGATACCTGCACGTTCCTGTGGCTGGCTTCGGAAGACCCACAGCTTTCCAACGACGCGAAAACGCTGTTTGCCGACCCGGCGAACGAGGTTTACCTCAGTCCCGTATCGGCCTGGGAGATCACAATAAAGTATATACAGCGGCGACTGCCGTTGCCGGAGCCCCCGCAACAATTCGTGCCCGCCCAACGTAAGGCGCATGGTATCGGGACGTTTCCGCTGGACGAGGAAGCCGTACTTCAGTTTCCGCGCCTGCCAGCCCACCATAGGGATCCCTTCGATCGAATGCTGATCTGTCAGGCCATCGCCCATGGCCTGACCATCCTGACGCCCGACCCGTTGATCACCCGCTACCCCGTCCGCACCGTCTGGTGACGCAGATAAAGTGATTCATTCATGAAAAACCCCGCGGACCCGCGGGGTTTTTCATCCCTGTATCAGCTTGATCTCGGCCGCCGCGAGGTCCTCCTCGGCGCCGAGCAGAACGAGCACGTCGCCTTCCTCGATGCGCGTAGCGGGCTCGGGGGCCACCCCCCGAATGTTGCGCCGGCGCACCGCGGTAACCTCCACGCGGAACGATTCCAGGCCGACTTCGCCCAGCGTCCTGCCGATGGCCGCGCCCCCCGGGGCGATCGTCACCGAGTGCAGACGTGGCTGGTCCGCCTCGACCGCGTTCTCGTCCGTGATGCCGCGGAAGAAGCCGCGGAACAGGCCGTAGCGCTGCTCGCGCGTCTCGCGGATGCGCCGCAGCACGCGGTTCAACGGCACCCCCATCAGCATGAGCGCGGTGGACGCGAGCATGAGGCTGCCTTCCATGATCTCGGCGACGACTTCGGCGGCGCCGGCGTCCTTCAGTCGGTCGATATCGGTGTCGTCGAGCGTGCGCACCACCACCGGCAGCCCCGGGCGCATCTCCTGCACGTGAGCGAGTATCCTCAGCGCCGACGCGGTGTCCGAATAGGTGATCGCGAGCGCCTTCGCGCGCAGCAATCCCGCCGCCACCAGCACTTCGCGCCGCGCCGCGTCCCCGAACACCACGCTCTCGCCCGCCGCCACCGCCTCGCGGATACGCTGGGGGTCCAAGTCGAGGGCGATGAACGGGATCGATTCCTTCTCCAGCAGCCGCGCCAGGTTCTGCCCGCTGCGCCCGTAGCCGCACACCACGACGTGCTGGTCGGTGGACATCGACTGCACCGCGATGTTGTGCAGCTCCATCGCGCGGTGCATCCAGTCGGACCGGCTCCACCGGCGCGCGAGGTGCCCGCTGCGCTCGACCATGAAAGGCGCCGCCAGCATCGAGAACAGCATCGCCGCCAGCACCGGCTGCATGAGCGGGGCGTCCACGAGCGCGAGCGCGTCGGCCCGCGCGAGCAGCACGAAGCTGAATTCGCCGCACGACGCCAGCGCGAGCCCGGTGCGCAGCGCAACCGCCGAGTCGGTCCCGAACGCGAGGCTCAGCCCGAAGATGAGCAGCGCCTTCAGCACGAGCAGGACGGTCAGCGCAAGGAGCACCCACGGCGCCTGCCCGACCACCACGTTCAAGTCGAGCAGCATGCCGATGGTGACGAAGAACAGCCCCAGCAGCACGTCGCGGAACGGCTTGATGTCCACTTCCACCTGGTAGCGGTACTCGGTTTCCGAAATCAGCGCGCCGGCGATAAAAGCGCCGAGCGCGAGCGACAGCCCCGCGATTTCGGTGATGTAGGCGAGGCCCAGCGTGATCAGCAGCACGTTGAGCACGAAGAGTTCCGACGATTTCTGCTGCGCCACCAGGTGGAACCAGCCACGCATCAGGCGCTGGCCGATGAAGAGCATCAACGCCAGCACCACGACCGCCTTGGCGAGCGCCAGCCCCAGGTTGGCGGCAAGGTCCGCCGTGCCGGCCGCGAGCGCCGGTATCAGGATCAGCAGCGGCACCACGGCGATGTCCTGGAACAGCAGGATGCCGATGATCTGCCGTCCGTGCGGTGAATTGAGCTCGAGGCGTTCCGCGAGCATCCTGGCGAGTATCGCCGTGGAAGACATCGCCAGCACGCCGCCCAGGATCAACCCCGCCCGCCATTCCACGCCGAGCTCGCTGGCGATCCCCCATACGATCAGCAGGGTGGCGAGCACCTGGGCCGCACCGAGGCCGAACACGGTGCGGCGCATCGTGATCAGTTTCGGCAGGCTGAACTCCAGCCCGATGCTGAACATCAGGAACACCACGCCGATCTCGGCCAGGCCGCGCGCCTCCGCCGTGTCGGGTATCCACGCCAGGGCGTGCGGCCCGATCGCGACGCCGACGATGAGGTAACCGAGCAGCGGCGGCAGCCGCAGCGAGCGGAACACCACCACGACCAGCACCGCCGTGGCCAGGAGTATCAGTACTGATTGCAGCGGAGACTGCATTACTCAATCCTCAATCCTCAATTCTCAATCCTCAATCCTCAATCCAAAGAATGATGCCTCATCGCTCGCGAATTGCAAGGCGCGGGAGGCGGGAAATGCGGCTGATTCTGCTATACTTTCCGCGCAATGAAGACGGCACCCAGCAGTGCAGGCCGTGCTCCGAAGGAGGGTGCAGCGCTCGCCCTGGCGCGCGAAGTGCTGGAGATCGAGGCCAGGGCCATCTCCGATCTCATCGGCAAGCTCGACCAGCGCTTCACGCAGGCGGTGGAGCTGCTCCTGAAGTGCCGCGGGCGCGTGGTGGTGAGCGGCATCGGGAAGTCGGGCCACATCGCGCGCAAAATCGCCTCGACGCTCGCCAGCACCGGGACGCCCGCGTTCTTCGTGCACCCGGCGGAGGCGAGCCACGGCGATCTCGGCATGGTAACAAGCGACGACGTCTTCATCGCGCTCTCCCATTCCGGCGAAAGCGAGGAGCTGCTGGCGATCATCCCGCTGCTGAAGCGCCAGGGCGCGAAGCTCGTCGCCCTGACCGGCAATCCCGGGTCCACGCTCGCCCGCGAGGCCGATGTCCCTCTCTACGCCGGCGCCGAAAAAGAAGCGTGCCCGCTCAACCTCGCGCCCACCGCGAGCACCACCGCGGCGCTCGCGCTGGGTGATGCGCTTGCGGTGGCGGTGATGCAGGAGAAGGGATTCACGCGCGACGAGTTCGCCGCGTCGCACCCCGGCGGCGCGCTGGGACGGCGGCTGCTCACGCGCGTGCGCGACGTGATGCGCACCGGTAATGATGCGCCGCGCGCCGCTCACGGCGCGACGGCCATGCAGGGCATACTCGAGATGTCGCGCACCAGGATGGGCATGACTTCCGTGCTCGACGATGCCGGGCGCGTCGTCGGCATCTTCACGGACGGCGACTTGCGTCGCGCGCTGGAAAAGGGCGTGGACCTGCGCTCGGCCCGGATCGCGGACGTCATGACGTCCAGCCCGCGCACCATCAGCCCCGACAAGCTCGCGGCGGAAGCGGTGGAGATCATGGAACGCTTCAAAATCAACCAGATGCTGGTGGTCGGTCCGGACCGGAAACTGCTCGGCGCGCTGAACATGCACGATTTATTCCGCGCCAAAGTGATCTGATCAGCAACCGGTGTCTCAGGAACAGGACGGGAACAGGACGGGCGGCTGGAATGAGTAGGCTATACGACTTGGCGCGGAATATCCGCGTCGCCGCGTTCGACGTGGACGGCGTGCTCACCGACGGCACGCTGTACTATGCCGATTCGGTCGAAGAGCTGAAAGCTTTCAACGTCCAGGATGGCCATGGCATGAAGATGCTCAAGGACAGCGGCGTCGCGCTCGCCATCATCACCAGCCGCAGCTCGCGCTCGCTCGAGGCGCGCGCGCGCAACCTGGGCATTGACCTGCTGTTTCAGGGCGCGGCGGACAAGCTCGCGGCATTCCAGGAGCTGCTCGGCCGTTGCGGCATCGAGGCGCAAGCGTGCGCCTACGCCGGCGATGACGTGGTGGACCTGCCCGTGCTGAAGTGTTGCGGGCTGGCGCTGGCGGTGCCCGACGCCCCGGCGCTTGTGCGCCGCCACGCCCACTACGTCACCCGCGCCCGTGGAGGACGGGGCGCCGCGCGCGAGATCTGCGAACTCATACTGCACGCCCAGGAGACGCTCCCGGGGCGGTTCGCCGGGCACGCGGAGCGGTGACCGATGGAGCGCCGGGCATGATTGCGGACAGCAAGCCGGGCGACAGGTTGACGACGGCGCTGCCGTTGATGCTCGTCGGCATGCTGGTGGCGTTCACCTTCTGGCTCGACCAGGTCGCGCAGCCGGCGGCGCGCGGCGGCGTGGGCGCGAGCCGCCACGACCCCGACTACATCGTGGATGGCCTCGCGGCGATGCGCATGAACGAGACCGGTGCGGCGAGCTACACGCTGTCCGCGGCGAAAATGATGCACTACCCCGACGACGACACGACGCTGCTCACCACCCCGAGGTTCGTCAGCCTGGGGGCGGCCAGGGCGCCGGTCACGATCACCGCGAGCCAGGCAGTGGTGTCGAGCAACGGCACGCACGTGTATTTCCAGGACGACGTGCGCGTGACGCGCGCCGCCTACGGCGAGTCGGGCGAGCTCGTGATGCGCACCGCGTTTCTCCACGTGATACCCGACGACAACCTCGCGAAGACCGACCGGACCGTCACCATTACCGACGCGGCGACGACCGTCACCGCGGTCGGCCTGGAATTGAACAATGAAACCCGCGTCATCAAGCTGCTCTCCAGGGTGCGGGGAACCTATGACCCGGGCAAGTCATCGCGTGCGGTCAAACGTTGAGCGCGGCCGCCTCCGCCCCGGCGCCTTCGTCGGGGCGCTGGCCTGCTGCGTGCTGACCGCGCTCGCCGCGCCGGCGTTCGCCGAAAAGGCCGACCGCGAGAAGCCGATCAACCTGGAAGCCGACCGCGTCACCATTGACGACGCCAAGCAGACCGCCCACTTCGAAGGCAACGTGCTGCTCACCCAGGGAACGCTGCAAATCCGCGGCGAGCGCATGGAAGTGCGCCAGGACCAGGAAGGCTTCAAGTACGGCGTCACCTGGGGCAACCTGGCGTACTTCAGGCAGAAGCGCGACGGCTACGACGAGTACATCGAGGGCTGGGCCGAGCGCATCGAATACGACGGCCGCGCCGAGACCATGCAGATGTTCAACCGCGCCCAGATGAAGCGCAGCCAGGACGAGGTGCGCGGCAACTATATCTCGTACGACGCCAGGACCGAGTTCTTCCAGGTGACCGGCGGCGGCGACAAGTCCGCCGGAGCCGGCAAACCCGGGGCCCGGGTGCGGGCGGTGCTGCAGCCCAAATCGAAGGAAAAGCCGCCGGCCAGCCCGCCCGTGAGCCTCAAACCCGCCGAAGGCATCGCCGCCCCGCGTGAAGAAGCCGGAGCTCGCAAATAAAGTCGTGGACGACGCCGGACACGCCGCGGCCGGCCCGGCGCCCGCGGCCGGGCCGTCCGCTTCCCCCGGGAACGAGCTGCGCGCGGAACGCCTGAAGAAGCGCTACCGCTCGCGCGTCGTGGTGAAGGACGTCTCCCTCGACGTGCGCAGCGGCGAAGTGATCGGCCTGCTGGGGCCCAACGGCGCCGGCAAGACCACCTGCTTCTACATGATGGTGGGCCTGGTGCCGATGGACGGCGGCGAGCTTTTCCTCGACGACACGAGGCTCACCCACATGCCGATGCACAGCCGCGCGCGGCTGGGTCTTTCCTACCTGCCGCAGGAAGCCTCCATCTTCCGCCGCCTGACGGTCGCGGGGAACGTCCGCGCGGTGCTGGAACTCTACAACGCCGATCCCGACGTGATCCGCGACAAGCTCGACGCCCTGCTGCACGACCTCAACATCGGCCACCTGCACGCCAGCCCCGCGATCAGCCTCTCCGGCGGCGAACGGCGCCGCGTCGAAATCGCGCGCGCGCTCGCGACCCATCCGCGCTTCATCCTGCTCGACGAGCCGTTCGCCGGGGTGGACCCGATCGCGGTGCTCGACATCCAGAAAATCATCGGGTTTCTGAAGCAGCGCGGCATCGGCGTGCTGATCACCGACCACAATGTGAGAGAGACTCTCGGCATCTGCGACCGCGCCTACATCATCAACGACGGCACCGTGCTCGCCTACGGCAAGCCCGAGGAAATCGTTTATAATGAAAGCGTAAGAAAGGTCTATCTGGGAGAGCATTTCCGCCTCTAGCAGCCTGTCGAACTGGCCCCTCTACTGGAGCAGGTAGCGTTAAGCTATCGCCATGAATCAACGCCTCGGCGACAGGCTGTTTGAGAAGGAAGTTTCGAGTATCGAAACGCTTTGCCGGTCGAATCCGACTGCCGTCGTTTTTCCTGTTTGCCAATTGACGGTCTGTGTTAGGAGTTTGTCGAGACACGGTCCGACAAACTCCTCGGTGACACGGCGACGGCCAACCCCCATCATCTCCGCATGAAGCATTCCCTCCAGCTCCGGTTATCCCAGCACCTCACGCTCACGCCGCAGCTGCAGCAATCGATCCGGCTGCTGCAGCTGTCGACGCTCGAGCTGACCCAGGAGCTCGAGCGCATCCTGCAGGAAAACCCCCTGCTCGAGCGCGAGGACGGCATACGAGAGCAGCCGGTCCCTCCGACGGAAACCTCCGCGGGCGTCTCCGATTCTGCGCCAGCCCAGGAGGAGGCCGCGGCGCCCGACAGCGCCGCGCCCGAGGTGGAAAGCATGGATTTCAGCGCGCTCGACGACGCGCCGTCCGGCGCCTATCGCGACGACGCCGAGGACGGCGAGTACCAGCAGGTCGCCGCCGACGCGCCCACGCTGCGCGCGCATCTGCTCGGGCAGCTGTCGCTCACCAATGTCCCCGAGCACGACCGCCGCCTCGTCAACCTGCTGATCGACTCGCTCGACGACGACGGCTACCTGACCCAGAGCCCGGAAGAGCTGGTCGCGCTCCTGCCCCCGGAACTCGGGGTCGAGCTCGAGGAGCTGCAGATCGCGCTGAGGCACTTGCAGAACCTGGAACCTGCCGGCGTCGGCGCGCGCAACCTGAGCGAATGCCTGGTGCTGCAGCTTGCCGCGCTGCCGGAGGACACCCCGTACCTGGCCGAGGCGCTGGATACGACGAAAAACCACCTCGAGGCGCTCGCGGCACGCGATTTCACCCGGTTGAAGAAGCTGCTGCGCTGCGAGGACGCGACGCTGCGCGCGGTGCAGAAGCTGATCATCGGGCTGAACCCCAAGCCCGGGCGCAATTTCTCGGCGGAGGAAACGCGCTACGTGGTGCCCGACGTCATCGTGAAGAAGGTCAAGGGCGTGTGGGTCGCCGCGTTGAACCCGGACGCGATGCCCAAGCTGCGGATCAACCGCCTCTATGCCGAGATCCTGCAGCGCAACCGCAATACCTGTTCCCAGCAGTTGACGAGCCAGCTGCAGGAGGCGAAGTGGCTGATCAAGAACGTGCAGCAGCGCTTCGACACGATCCTGCGCGTCTCGCAAGCCATCGTCGACCGGCAGCGGCATTTCTACGAGCACGGCGAAGTGGCGATGCGTCCCCTGGTGCTGCGCGAAATCGCGGAAGCGCTCGATCTCCACGAGTCCACCGTGTCGCGCGTCACCACGCAGAAATACATGCATACCCCGCGCGGCATCTTCGAGCTCAAATACTTCTTTGGCAGCCACGTCACCACCGAGGCCGGCGGCTCCGCGTCCAGCACCGCGATCCGCGCGCTGATCAAGCAGCTGGTGTCGGCTGAAAACACGCGCAAACCGCTCTCCGACGGCCAGATTTCGGAGATACTGTCGCAGCAAGGCATCGTGGTCGCGCGCCGCACCGTGGCCAAGTACCGGGAATCCATGCAGATACTTCCTGTCAATCTCAGAAAATCCATCTGAAACGGCACGAGGAGAATTCCATGAACCTGCACCTGACCGGGCACCATCTCGAGATCACGCCCGCCATCCGCGATTACGTCTCGGGCAAGCTTCAGCGCATCACGCACCATTTCGACCACGTGACCGACGTCAACGTGATCCTGACGGTGGAGAAGTTGCGGCACAAGGTCGAAGCCGGCGTGCACGTGCTCGGCAGGGACATTTTCTGCGAGAGCACCGACGGCGACATGTACGCCGCGATCGACAGCCTGGTGGACAAGCTCGACCGCACCCTCATCAAGCACAAGGAAAAGGCCCTCGCGCACCGCCACGACGGCGCCTCGCTCAAGCACCTGGCCGGCGAATGACGCCGGCGGGCACGCGGCCGGGCGGCGCGGAAGCATAATCTCCGGAATCCGACATGAACCTGATCTCCAAGCTGTTGCCGGCCGCGAACGTCATCGTCGATCTCGACGCGGGCAGCAAAAAACGCGTGTTCGAGCAGGCCGGCCTGCTGTTCGAGAACAACCACCAGATCGCGCGCAGCCAGGTGTTCGACAGCCTGTTCGCGCGCGAGAAGCTGGGTTCCACCGGCCTCGGGCGGGGCGTGGCGATTCCGCACGGCCGGATCAAGGGCCTGAAGGAGCCGGTCGGCGCGCTGGTGCGCACGAAGCAGCCGATTCCGTTCGACGCCCCCGACGCCCAGCCGGTCGCGCTGATCTTCGTGCTGCTGGTGCCCGACCGCGCCACCGACGCGCACCTGCAGATCCTCTCCGAGCTGGCGCAGATGTTCAGCGACAAGGCGTTCCGGGAGCGACTGCTCGCGGCCGCCGGCGCACCCGAGCTGCACCAGTTGATTACCCAATGGCAGTCCCATGCCTCAAGTCAGCATAGCCCGGCTGTTTGAAGACAACCTGGAGAAGCTCAGGCTGGAATGGGTCGCCGGACGCGGCGGCGGCGCCAGGGCGCTGAACAGCGAGCTCACCCAGGATTCCTCCCAGGGGCTGATCGGGCACCTCAACTTCATCCATCCCAACCTGATCCAGGTGCTGGGGACCTCCGAGACCGCGTACCTGAACGGCCTGGACGCCGCGAGCTGCCGCTCGGTGCTCGCCAAGGTCGCCACCAAGGAACTCGCGTGCTTCATCGTTGCCGGGACCGAGCCGCCGCCGCGACCCCTGGTGGAAGTCGCCGAGTCCTCGGGCACGCCGCTGCTGCGCTCGCCGGTGGCCAGCGTCGAGTTGATGTGGATGCTGCGGCCTTATCTCGCGCGGGCGCTCGCGGAGAGCACCACCGCGCACGGCGTCTTCCTCGACGTTCTCGGCATGGGCGTGCTGATCACCGGCGACTCCAGCGTGGGCAAGAGCGAGCTCGGGCTGGAGCTGGTGAGCCGGGGCAGCGGGTTGATCGCCGACGACGTGGTCGAGCTCTACCGCATCGGCCCCGAGACGGTGGAAGGGCGCTGCCCCGTTATCCTCAAGGACTTCCTCGAGGTCAGGGGCCTCGGCGTGCTCAATATCCGCACCATCTTCGGCGAGGCGGCGCTGCGCCCGCGCAAGAACCTGAAGCTCATCGTGCACCTGGGGAAGCCGACGGCGCAGATGGAACGCCTGCCGCTCAACGCCGGGTCCGAGCGCATCATGGGCGTGGACATACGCAAGGTGACGATACCGGTCGCCCCCGGCCGCAACCTTGCCGTGCTCACCGAGGCGGCGGTGCGCAACTACGTGCTCCAGTTGCGCGGCTTCGACAGCACGCAGGAATTCATGGAGCGCCAGTCACAGCAAATGCAAAAGCGTGATTCGTGATTCGTTAGTCGTTATTCGAATAGTTCAAATCCGCGCGAGAACAGCCGACTAACGATTAACGATTAACGACTCACGGAAATGCAGCTGATCCTCATCACCGGCCTCTCCGGCTCGGGCAAGAGCGTGGCGTTGAACGTGCTCGAGGACGGCGGCTATTACTACGTGGACAACCTGCCCGCGAAGCTGCTGCCGCAGACGGTGGAATTCCTGGCGTCGGCGGGCCATCCGCACGTGGCGCTTTCCATCGAGCTGCGTGACGCCGAAGCGCTCGCCGATGTGCCGCAGACTGTCGCGGGTTTCCGCCGCCAGGGCCACGACGTGCGGGTGCTGTTCCTCGAGGCCAAGGCCGACACGCTGATCAAGCGCTTCTCCGAGACACGGCGGCGCCATCCCCTGTCGGACGACCGCTTGACGCTCCCCGAATGCATCGAGCGCGAGCGGGAACTCCTCGCCGGCATCGCGGACATCGCGCACCGCGTGGACACCAGCGACCTCGGCCCGAACACGCTGCGCAACTGGGTCAAGGATTTCGTGGGCCTGCCGCGCAGCGGCCTGACGCTGCTGTTCGAGTCCTTCGGCTTCAAGCACGGCGTGCCGCTTAACGCCGATCTCGTGTTCGACGCGCGCTGCCTGCCCAATCCCAACTACGACCCGCGGCTCCAGCCCCTGACCGGGCGCGACCGCGCGGTGATCGAGTTCCTCGAGTCCGGGCCGGCGACGAAAAAAATGCTGGAGGACATCCGGCGCTTCGTCGCCGACTGGCTGCCCGAGTTCGACCGCGACAACCGCAGTTATCTCACCGTCGCCATCGGCTGCACCGGCGGCCAGCACCGCTCGGTCTACCTGGTGGAAGCGCTCGCCGCGCAATTCCGCGCCCTGGCGCAGGTGCTGGTGCGGCACCGCGAGCTAAAAGCTTGAATAAGGCGTGACCTGGTGTGGCGTGACGTGAAATGGCGTGACATGATAAACCGTGACATGGTGCGGCGCGAGGGACGCTTTGCATTCGCTTGTCTTACACGACTTATCACGTCACGCGGTATCACGTCACGTATCATCATGTCACAGGTCAGCTGACGTGCAGTCCGAACCCGACCAGGAGATTTTCATTTTCCCGTTGAACACGGTCCTGTTCCCGGGTGGCGCGCTGCCGCTGAAAGTGTTCGAGCAGCGCTACATCGAGATGACCAAGGCCTGCCTGCGCGACAACCTGCCGTTCGGCGTGTGCCTGATCCGCGAGGGCCGCGAAGTCGGCACGGCGGCGGTGCCGGAGGCGGTCGGCTGCCTCGCCGCCATCGAGCACTGGGACATGCCGCAGCTCGGGGTGTTCCATCTCCTCGCCCGCGGCGGCGCGCGCTTCCGCATCCGCGAGACGCGGGTTGCCGCGAACCACCTGATCTCGGCCGCGATCGAGCCGATCGCGCCCGACGGCGCCGCGCACGCGGTGGACCCGTTGTGCCGGCAAGTGCTCGCGGCCATCATCGAGAAGGTCGGGGCCGACCGCTTCCCGTCGCCGGCGCGGCTCGACGACGCAGTGTGGGTCGGCTACCGCCTGGCCGAGGTGCTGCCGCTACCGTCGATCGAGAAGCAGGCGCTGCTGGAAATCAACGACGCGGGCGCGCGGCTCGATCGACTGCACGGGCTGCTCGAGAAGCAAGGAATTTCCGATGCGCGATAGATCGGAAATTCCTTAATGGAAGGACCGACAGTCCAGTGACGAGTAACGGGTGCTTCTTTCGGCGCGGCTCGCGCGCCTTAGTCGCGGCACTGTTCATTATCGCGTCGCTACTCGCGGACGCCACCAGTGCCGCGACTCACGCGATCGACATCCCGGCGTGGTTCCAGGAGACTTTTCTCGATTTCCGCGAGGACGTGCGCGAGGCCGCGAAGCAGGGCAAGCGCCTGATGGTCTATTTCGGGCAGGACGGCTGCCCCTACTGCCGCGAGCTGATGCGGGTCAATTTCAGCCAGAAGGACATCGTCGACAAGACGCGCAGGCACTTCAACGCGATCGCCATCAACCTGTGGGGCGACCGCGAGGTCACGTGGACCGACGGCAAGGCCATGGCCGAGAAGGCGCTCGCCGCCCGCCTCGGGGTCCAGTTCACGCCGACGCTGCTGTTCCTCGACGAGAAGGGCGGCGTGGCATTGCGCATCAATGGCTACTATCCGCCGCACCAGCTCCACGCCGCCCTGGATTACGTATCCGGCAGGCACGAGCGGAAGATCGCCTTTTCCGGGTATCTGAAACGCCACGCGCGCGAGCCGGCAAGCGGAAAACTCCACGACCAACCGTTCTTCCTGAAGCCGCCCCTCGCCCTCGACCGCTCGCGCAGGCCCGGGACGCGTCCGCTCGCCGTCCTGTTCGAGCAGAAGCAGTGCGCGGCCTGCGACGAGCTGCACCGGCAGGGGCTCGAGGATCCCGCGGTCCGGGCGCTCATTGGGAACTTCGACGTGGCGCGGCTCGAGCTCTACGGCGCGGAGCGGCTCGTCACGCCGCGCGGCAAGCCGCTCACCGCCTCGCAGTGGGCGCAGGAACTGAAGGTCGCCTACACGCCGACCCTCGTGTTCTTCGACGCGCGCGGCGCCGAGGTGTTCCGGGTCGAGGCTTACCTCAAGCCGTTTCACCTCGCCTCAAGCCTCGACTACGTCGCGAGCGGCGCCTACCGCGCCCAGCCCAGCTTCCAGCGCTACCTCCAGGCGCGCGCGGAGAAGATCCGCGCCGCCGGAGGTCGAGTCGACCTCTGGTAGCGCGTGACGCGATACGGCGTGACACGGTGAAGCGTGACGCGATGGGGCATGACGCGGTACAGCGTCTCTGATTTTCAGCCACGCAGTTTCGTGTCACGAATCATCGTGTCACGAGTTTCCGCGTCACGCAGCACCGTGTCACGGAGTTACTAGAGCGAAGCGAGAATGCGCCGCACCGGCGTGGGGATCGCGGCGCCGCGCGCGTCTTCGAGCGGCAGCCACGTGACCCCCGGCTCGGCCGCCTGCGGCACCAGCGCCGACACCCGCAGATGGAGCGGACGGATGTCGAGGCTGAAATGCGTGAAGCCGTGGGCCAGCGTCGGCAACGACTCGACTTCGAGGACATGCACGCCGAATCGCTTCAGGCAGTACGCCGCGAGATCGGAATTGCGCGCGACCTCCGGCAGGCACCACAGGCCGCCCCAGATGCCTGATGGAGGGCGTTTCTCGAGCAGCACTTCGCCGGCCCGGGTCAGCACGAGCAGGGTGGTGCGTTTGTGCGGAAGCGGCTTGCGCGGCCTCGGCGCGGGCAGTCCCGCCACCCAGCCGCGCCGGAGCGCGACGCAGGTCCCGCGCAACGGGCAATCGCCGCAGCGCGGTTTACCGCGCGTGCACACGGCCGCGCCGAGATCCATGAGCCCCTGCGTGTACGCCTGGATACCGCGCCGCGGCAGAAGTTTTTCCGCCTCGCGCCACAACCGGTCGGCGACCTTCTTCTCGCCGGGATAGCCCTTGACGCCGCGCAGGCGCGCCAGCACGCGCTTTACGTTGCCGTCGAGGATCGCGTGGCGCGCGCCGTAGGAGAACACGCAGATGGCCGCGGCGGTGGAACGGCCCACGCCGGGGAGCGCGGCCACGTCCTCGAAGCGCCGCGGAAAACGCCCGCCGTGCGCGTCCACGACGGCCTGCGCCGCCTGGTGCAGGTTGCGCGCGCGCGAGTAATAGCCGAGCCCGCTCCACAGCCGCAGCACTTCGTCGAGCGGCGCCGCGGCGAGCGCCGCCACGTCGGGGAAGCGCGCGAGGAAGCGGTTGTAATAGGGAATGACGGTCGCGACCTGGGTCTGCTGCAGCATGATCTCCGAGAGCCAGATCGCGTACGGCTCGCGCGTGCCCTGCCACGGCAGGTCGTGGCGGCCGTGCTGTTTCTGCCAGGCGATCAGCTTCGCTGCAAAGCTAGGCATTTATTAGCCGCCGATAGACGCCGATGAACGCCGATTAGAACCAAAACTCTAACCGCCAAAGATTCGAAGGAAAAACAAAAACAAGAACAAGAACAATTGAACCGCTAAGACGCCAAGCACGCCAAGGGAAACGATCCGTGGCATCGGTAATCTCAGTTACTCATATTTCACTCTAACATGGGCCTCTAATATGGGCCCAGAAAGCATGCGCCGTTGAAGCGGATTAGATGATTTGGCTCTTCAGCAAACCAAAACGTAGTTTGCCAGGTCAATTCAGTTAGTTGCTTACGACACTCAAGTCGGCTCTTGAAAGCATTAACAAAAACCAATGAACGCCCCTCCTTTCGGAAGATTCGCTCCAAAGTTTCTCGGCGCCCCTTGTTAATCTGTCCACGGATTTGGACAACATCGACAAGAATGAGCCAATCTCGCACATCATCCCAGATTACAAAGTTAGGTATTTCGTACAGTGGTAACGCCCATGCTCCTACAAGGGCAAGAGCATTTTTCGCTTTACGACCTACTCTATTCTCGAAGTCACTTGCCCACAAGACGCGGCCTGTAGGGACAAAACGCGGTTGAAATTCAATTAGAACCGCCTTCGCCACTGGATCAAGGAGTTTGTCAGAACTGCTCACAAACGTAATTATCCTATTTTGGGTTATCTAATTCAACACGAATATCATCGCGGAGTGCCAAAGAGCAAATTCACGAACGCAGACCATACTTTCCGTATTCTCTTGAAAGAGTTTCGGATAACAAAGAATCTTTCCCAAGCGGAGGTAGCAGTACGCCTCGGTTTGCCGCAAAGCTATGTAAGCAAGTACGAGAATGGCGAGCGCCGCCTGGATTTCGTGGAGACAGCACTTGTCTGCGAAGCACTGGGAATCGACATCGAAACATTTACGAAGACCTATTCAGGCAAATTGACAAAGACACGCCGCACGAAGGGTGCATGAACCCATGAATAGCAACGTAGCTGTTAAGTTTCAATCCGGCCAAAGGACCGCAATAAAAGCCGCGGCGATCCTTGTCGCCAAGAATAGCGGCTTCATTATTCCCACGGCAAAGCAGAAACTGAATCTTCTCGTTGCTTTTGCAAAAAAAGGCAAGGTCGTTTATGGTAAAGCATTCGATATCATCAAGTTGTCGTCTTCCGTAAACCTAGATGACTTGACCGATGTGGAGAAGAATCTTCAGAAGGTAACCATCTACGAAATTAAGTCTACAAAGAAAAATGTGCGGTCGGATTTCTCGAGTTATTTTTTTGCTCTAACTGCTGCTGAAGTTCTAGTTGCGCAGAGCCTTAGGAAACAATTCAAGTTCGTCTTCGTAAATACATCAACCCAGGAATATCTTGAAATGAATTTGATCGACATCTTTGCGCGAGCCAAAGGCATCTATCCAACCTGGAGCGTTTCTTTTTAGTTTAATTAGAGAATATCCAGGCTTTAGTCCGCGTGTTGAACGGCGAGCGCATCGTCCGTTCGAACACGCGGAGTTAAACCGGCGATTAGGGTACGGGAGCCGCGGCTCCCGTTCCCTGGGCGTCCGGGTTTAACGCTACTTGGCGGCTACCGCCCGAACAGCCCCCGCAGCTTGTCCTTCACGCTGCCGCCGGACGCGGGCGCGTCCTTGTTCGCGGCGTCGCCCTTCGCCGCGCCGCCGCCCAGGCGTTTCTGCAGCGCCCCGCTCAACGCCTCCTGGGCCTTCTGCTTCACCGTGTCGGTCACCATCGCGCTGAAATCGAGCTTGTAGGACGGCGCCGCGAGTGCACCGGACACGCGCACCGGAACCGTGATCCCCTTCAGATCGTCCACGTCGCGCCCGCCCTGCCCCTTGCTCGTGCCGACGATCGACGCCTTGACGAGGTAGTTCACCGTGTCCTCGCCAATATTGATGTCGCCCTCTCCGCCTACCCTCAGCAACGGGGATTTCATCAACAGATCCTTGTTGCTCGCGACCCCGTTCCTGATGCCGAAGGTGGCGGTGAGCTCGGAGAAGTCGGTCTTCTGGGATTTATTGGCCTGCTGGGTGTGCTCGCCGCGCAGCGCGCCGAGCTTCGCCTTGGCGGCGCGGATGGAACCCGCGATGTCGATGCCCTTGACCGCCCCGTCCGCCAGTTTCACCGCGGCGCTGCCGTTCAACGCCTTCTTGAGCAGGGCGACCGTGTTCCCCTGCGTCGTCACGTCGAGGGTCATGTTGCCCCGGCCTTCAAGCGTGTCGTTGTTCGCGAGGTCCCTGAGAAACGGCCCGATGTTGATTCCGCTCATGTTGTGCTTCACGGCAAACGTCGGCGTGGCGGGCGCCGCGTTGATCACCATCGAGCCGGCGAGCGCGCCCTGGTAGAGATTCGCGGTGAGCGGGCTCAGGTCGAGCCGGCCGGCGCTGGCTTTCACCTCTACCCGCACGTTGGAAGCCTTTACGTTATTCACCTTGAGCGAGCCGATGCGCAGGGTGCCGCCCGCGCGAACGTTGCGAAGCGCCGTCAGATCGAAGGGCCGCTCCGGTTGCTTCTGCCCCGCTGCTGCGGCCGGGCCCGGCGCGCCGGCCGGGGGCCTGGGCGGCAGGTAGCGGTCCACGTCGAGTTGGTCCACGTCGAGGTTGAAGTTGAACGCGAGCGGCACGAAGCCCGTCATCCCGGCGCGTGCCTTGACGCTGCTGTCCGCGATTTTCCCGGCAAGGTTCGCCCGAGCAGTCTCCTTGACGCCGTCCACCGTTGCGTCGCCAGCCAGTTCTCCGTGGATGCTCTTGCCCGGAACGTTGGGGCCGCTCGCGGTGAAGCTCGCCTTCAACCGCGGAAGGTTGACCTGCCGTGCCTTGACGTTACCGGAGAGCGGGGAGGCGATCCTGGCCTTGAGCGCGAGATCGCCCTGCTTCATGTCGAGATCGAGCGTCATCGCGCCCGACTTGAACGCCTGCGAGGTGCCCTCGATGCCGGGCAGGCTCAGGTTCGCCTGGGTCGTGCCCCCGGGTCCGCTGATCTTCGCCACGACCGTCACCTTGTCGCCGCTCGCCGTGTCGGCGGTGAACGCGATCCTGGGCGCGTCGAGCTTGATGTCCAGGTTGTCCTTGCCGCTCGCGCCGGTCAGAGCCACCGCCAGCTGGCTGGCCGTGAATTCGCCGGACGCGAGCTTCGCGGCCACGCTGCCCGCCGCCTTGAGCGCAAGGTTGGTGATGCCCGCCGCCGCGCCTTTCGCGTCCAGAGTCAGGTCGTCGAGCGCGAGCGACCGCCCCGGATCGAAAGCGAGCCGGGTTTTCAGCGCGGCCTGCAAGTCGAGCCTGGGCTTGTCGCCTTGCGCGTGGACGGAGAGCTCGACGCCGGTCGGAACGCCCGGCGCGATCCGCCCGGTCTTGAGGTTGAGCTTGGTGAGCACGACCTTCGCGCCGTCCGCCTGGTCGGTGTAATGGATCGTCGCGTCGGTGAACTCCACGCCGGCGATATCGAGCTTGAACCCGGGCTCCGCCGCTGCGGGCGCCGATTCCGGGGCGATCAGGTCGTCCACATTGGTCCTGGCTTCCTTCCGCTTCACAAAATTGGCGCGCAGGCCCTTGATCACGATCGCGTCCACGACCGCCTGCTTCGAGAGCAGCGGCAGCAGCTTGAGGGACACGCGCGCCTCTTCCACCGCGGCAAACTCCCGGTCGCTGCCGCGCTCGGACAGCGAAGCTCTTCCGAGGGAGGCCCCGATGCTCGGCCAGAACGTGAGCGTGATGCTGCCGTCGAGCTTCAGCGTGCGCTGGGTCTTGTCCTTGACCGCCTGGATGATCTGCGGCTTGTACTGGTTGGGGTCGAAAGTCGCGGCCAGGTAGGCCGCCACCGCGCCGGCAAGCACGATCAATCCGACCAGGGCGAACACTGCGTACTTGAGTATTTTCATGGTTCAAATTCTACCGCTGGCGACCGGGGAGCGTCAGGCTTGGAACACGCTAGAAT
>Ga0326597_10005446_pt1 | contig 17678 bp, 15 predicted proteins | sample RVTome_12_FD_203789 | JGI IMG/M metagenome (GOLD analysis project Ga0326597, IMG submission 203789) | Soil microbial communities from uranium-contaminated site in the Upper Colorado River Basin, Wyoming, United States - RVT100D185 | ecosystem: Environmental > Terrestrial > Soil > Contaminated >... | reverse complement strand
AAATACCGTCTCAATCTACGCCACTATGAAATAAAAAATAGAGAAGCACAGCTTATGTTCTTAGAACCACACGAAAAGTACCAAAGCAGAAAGTAACGAAATTTTGACCAGAATTTTAGAGTTGAGGAAGTTGTAGCGGTGCGACTTGTCCCGATGAACTTGAGGGATTCATCGCACAGTTGCTGACCTCACCCCAACCCTCTCCTACAGGAGAGGGTGGAATCTTGACTACATCTCCAACTGCGAATATTTCTTTCTCCCCTCCACAAACAGATTCCCTCCCCACGAGTCTTGCGCCACAATCACCGGCATATCCACCACCTCAAATTTCCTAATAGCTTCAGTTCCCAAATCCTCATAAGAGATAATTTCCGATTTTTTAATCGACTGCGAAATATAAACCCCGGCCCCGCCCACAGCCAGAAAGTAAACCGCTTTATACTTTTTCATCGCTTCCATAGTCTCATCAGCCACCGCCCCTTTCCCGATAAACCCCTTAATCCCCATGGCAATCAATTTGGGCGCATATTTACTCATCCGATAAGCGGTAGTCGGTCCGGCCGAGCCAATCACCTGCCCCGGTCTGGGGGGAGTGGGTCCCACATAATAAATAACCTGTCCTTTCGGCTCGAAGGGGAATTTTCCCCCTTTCTCGATGCACTCCACCAATCTTATGTGAGCCGCATCTCTAGCGGTATAGATAATTCCGGAAAGTAAAACTCTGTCTCCGATTTTTAAATCCTCAACTACCTGGTCGGTCAGAGGGGTGGAAACTTTTTTCTGCGGCACTTTATTTTAGAAACTGGTTATAATTCTGTAAATCTAAATGAACTTCCGGCTCTTTTTTAGCCACCTGTGAAATCAGTTTAATAGTCCTCAAAACCGCATCCCGTTTGTTTTTGACTCTGGGGTCCTGGGTCAGAATGGTATTCATAGTATAGGTCCGGACCGCTTTCCACATCATTCTGAAAAGCTCAAATTCCTGATACAAAGTGTAGGGCTTATCTTTTTTATCAGCATAAATCTGATAAAAACTTTTATCCGGGTTAGATTTGCATTCCTCTTCCACCCGGTTCAAAAATTGTCTTTCCTCCTGGTCATCCACAGCCCGGTAGGCGTTGTAAGCCACCTCCATCTTTCCGTCCGGAGTCAGGCCCTTCAATAATTTTTCCATAAACTGGTCTAAAGGGAGATGGTCCAGAACTTTGTCATCCGGTTTATCTCTCCGCAACAAAAATACACAGGATAGTTTCAAGGGCTCCAGAGGGTTTATAAAAACTTTTTCTCTCCCGAATAATTCCACGATATTGAGCATAGCCCGGGAATTGTCAAAAGCGTATAACCTGGCAATCATTTTCTGAATCTGCTTATCCGACTGGGCCTTGAAACAGCTGACTGCTTTAGGGTCTTCGTTTTCTCTCAATTCAGCTAAAATTGTGTCCAGAAGAGATTGATTTTTCTTCAAAAATTCCTCGGTCACCTCCGGCACATTCTCTAATTTTGAGCTTAATAAAGGATAGGCAGTCCTGGAAAATGACTCCACCAAATTAGTCCTAAGATAAAATCTTTTTTCGGAGATGTAGGCGTATGCTTTTATCCCCTGCGATAAATCCAGCTCCCCCACGGTCCCTTCCACTTGGTTGGATTCCAGATCCCAGCCCCAGAATTTGGCGTTCTTATCGTCCGAATTTTTCTCCAGCCATTGGTAAACCAGAAAACCTTCGATTTTTTCACCCTTGGAAGAAATAATCTGGGCCGGGCCCACTTCTTGGCCGGATTTGGTCTGGTAGACATAGCGGATATAAACCCAGTCATCCGAATGAAAGCGGGAGTCTTTCAATTCCATCAGTCCGTAAGAGCTGGTGGATTTACCGGTCCCGGTGGGGGCGATATATAAAATCCCTTTGCCGTAGGCAGCGGCACAGGCACCGTGGACCGAATGGATTCCGAATTCTTCGGCTAAAATTCTTCCCACCGCACCCAGAACCCAGCTTTTCAATTGCCCGTAATAAGCAGTGTTAAAAAATACGATGGTGTTTTTCTGTCTTGAGTAATAAGCCGCTTCCGGCTCGGCCCCCACGCCGGTTAGAGCATAAACCATAATTTTCGGCTCACCGGCAACCTCTTGGCCGGTCTGTTTTCTCCATTCTTCAACGCTGTACCAGTTATCCAGCCAAAAATCAATCAAATGATTACTATTGGTAACAGCTTTAACCTTAATCCCATGGATTATGACTTCATGCTCAAAAATTTTACCGGGCGGCTGCAAGCGGGCAAAATCCTGGGCGGTTTTAATCAGCCGGTCTCTTTTGGCCGGGTCCTTGTCTAAAGTTTTATCGTGAACCTGGGTGCGGGTTTTGGTGCGGGTGATGGCGTTGCTTAAGCCCAGGGGAGCTCCCTCCCATTCAATGGCATCCTTGGAAGGAGGAGGTGGGAATATAAAAAGCTCTGGCTCGGATTCCTTTACGGCAACAGTTTTTTCCACTACTTTTTTCCTGAACTAAATCCTTTTTGGCTTAATTAATGAAATTTTTCACAAAGTAAAGCAAAAAAACTAATTCAAAGAAAGAACCGAAACTACCTTGCGGTTGCGGGCTTTTACTCCAAATTTCACTTTACCGTTCACCAGGGCAAATAGAGTATTATCCTTCCCCATGCCCACCCCTAAACCGGGGGAAATTTTAGTCCCTCTTTGCCTGACCAAGATATTGCCGGCTAAAACCAACTCACCTTCAAATCTTTTTACCCCTAACCTCTGTCCGTGAGAATCCCTGCCATTACGAGTGGACCCCATCCCTTTTTTATGCGCCATTACAATTTCTCCTTCATCCTTTGATTACAGTATCTGAAATTTAACTAAAGGCACCTAAACTGTCAACTCTTCCGGACGCTTTTGAGGCAATTTACTTCCCAATCTGAAGGTCAGCTTCTCCTCGGTCTCAGATTTATCCACCAGAACTTCACAATCCCCCACAAATTTACCGGCTAAAATCTCTTCGGCCATAGGGTCCTCTAAATATTTCTGAATAGCTCTTTTAAGAGGTCTGGCCCCGAAAGTGGGGTCGTATCCTTTATCCGCTAAAAACTGCTTGGCTTTATCGGTCAAAGTAAAGCACAGCCCTTTATCAGCGATTCGTTTGGACACATCTTTGAGCAGGATATCCACGATTTCCATAACCTCTTTTCGACCCAATGTTCTAAAAATGATGGTCTCGTCGATCCGGTTTAAAAGTTCCGGATTAAAGGTCTTTTTCAACTCCTCCAGAAGTTTCCCTTTCATGGCATCATAGCTGGATTCCAAATCCACTTTCTGGAAGCCCAAGGTAGATTTACCGGAGCGGATATCACGAGCCCCGATATTGGAAGTCATAATCACCACGGTGTTGCGGAAATCCACCTTGCGTCCGAAGCTGTCGGTCAGAGAGCCGTCATCTAACATCTGCAGCAAAATATTGAACACCTCCGGATGGGCTTTTTCAATTTCATCCAGTAAAACCACTGAATAAGGTTTTCTTCTCACCCGTTCCGTCAACTGGCCTCCCTCTTCATAACCCACATATCCGGGAGGGGCGCCGATTAACCTTGAAACCGAAAACTTCTCCATGTACTCCGACATATCGATTCTAATCAAAGAGCTTTCATCTTCAAATAAGAAAGATGCCAGGGCTCGGGCCAATTCGGTTTTTCCCACTCCGGTGGGTCCCAAGAAGATAAACGAACCAATCGGCCTTCTGGGGTCAGCCAAACCGGCTCTGGTCCTGCGGATTGCTCTGGAAATAGCGGTAATGGCTTCACTTTGTCCCACCACCCTCTTGTTCACTTCTTCTTCCATTCTCAAAAGTTTTCTGGTTTCTTTCTCTTCCAGTTTGAAGACCGGGATATTGGTCATTTTAGAAACCACCTGGGCGATATCTTCGGTTTTAATCTCTTTGACCTCGCGGGCTCTTTCATCTTCCCAGTTTCTTTTGAGCTTTTCCAATTCTTCTTTTTTGAGCTTGATGTCATCCCGCATCTGAGCCGCTTTTTCGAACTCCTGATTTTTCACCGCCACCTCTTTATCTTTCTGCAGAGTGGCGATATCCTGCTCCATCTCGGTGAAAACCGGGGGCTTGGTGTAAACCGATAAATGAGCCCGGGAGCCGGTTTCATCAATCACGTCGATGGCTTTATCCGGCTGGAACTTTCCGGAGATATAACGGTCAGATAAATTAACCGCGGCATCGATGGCTTCATCTGAGATTTTGACATGGTGATGCTCTTCATATTTGGATCTCAGGCCTTTCAAAATTTTAACGGTATCATCTTTGGTAGGAGGGTCGACCATCACTATCTGAAATCTTCTATCCAGAGCCCCGTCTTTTTCAATATATTTGCGGTATTCGTTCAAGGTAGTAGCGCCGATACACTGCAGTTCACCCCGGGATAAAGCCGGTTTGAAGATATTGGAAGCATCCAGGGAGCCTTCGGCTCCGCCCGCTCCTACGATAGTATGCAGCTCGTCGATGAAAATAATCACATCTTTGGAGTTGATAATCTCATTCATGACCGCTTTCATTCTCTCTTCAAATTGTCCCCGATATTTAGTCCCAGCCACCAGAGCGGCCATATCCAGAGTCACGATTCTTTTATTTTCCAAAATCTGGGGGACTTTTCCTTCCACGATTCTTTGAGCTAACCCTTCAGCAATGGCAGTTTTTCCCACTCCCGGTTCACCGATTAAGACCGGGTTATTTTTCTTTCTTCTGGATAAAATTTGTGAAACTCTTTCAATCTCACTATCCCTTCCGATGATGGGGTCCAATTTGCTTCTGCGGGCTAATTCGGTCAAATCCCGGCCGAAATGGTCTAGGGCCGGAGTTTTGCTTTTCTTGCGTTTTTTACCGTAAGCCGAAGGTTTACCGGAAATAATATTTTTTAACTCTTCGTAGGCCTCTTTATAATCCACTTCATACATAGATAAAACCTGAGCCGCCACTCCTTCTTCGTCTTTCAGAAGCGCCAGAAGAATATGCTCGGTATCGATATCTTTGGATTTTAAAGCCCGGGCTTCCTGTCCGGAGACCTCTAAGGTCTTTTTAGCTCTGGCGGTCAAAGGCAGCTGACCCATGGTCATGGTGCCGCCGGAGGGCTGTACTACATCCTCGATGGATTGCTTCAGCTCATTTAATTCAATTCCAATATTGTTCAAAATATCCATGGCTTTGCCTTCACCTAATTTAAGCAATCCCAAAAGCAGGTGCTCGGTCCCGATATAATCGTGTCTCAAACGGGCCGCTTCATCACGGGCGTATTCAATGGCTTTACGGGCCCTCTCGGTAAACATCTCATTCATATAGAAAAACCCTCCTTAACTTGGTCCTTTCTATTATAATTTACGCAAAAACTATCAAAAGTCAAAGGATATTTTGTAAGTTTCTCGAATTTAATGACTTGCATTGGACTTGCCCTTTCCGTTCAGCTTTAATCTGACCAGTTCAGCCCGGGTGGCATCTCTTTCGTTGGCATCCATCTGACGGTTAAAATATTTCTGCAGATGAGCCGGCTGGGACAAAACCAAAATTTCATTGATCTGATTGAAACTGACCTGATTTATGGTGCCGCACCCCACTCCCAATCTTACGGCCGAAAGTAAATTCATCACTTCCGTGGAAGAAAGCATGCGGGCATGTTTTAAAATTCCGTAAGCCCGCCAGATTTTATCCTCGATCTGTTCCCTGGCATCTTTGAACAGAGTTTCCCGGGCTTTTTCTTCGGCTTCCACCACCTGGGCTACCACTTTGGATATACTCTCTAAAATTTCTGTCTCCGATTTCCCCAGAGTATTCTGATTGGAAATCTGAAACAGATTTCCCAGAACATCCGACCCCTCTCCATAAAACCCTCTCACAGCAATGCTGGATTTGGTCATCTTGCTGATGACCCCGTCAATCTCGCGGGTCAATACCAATCCCGGTAAATGAATCAGAATGGAAGCCCTCATCCCGGTTCCCACATTGGTGGGACAGGAAGTCAGAAAACCGAACTCCGAATCGTAATCGAATTTCAATATTTTTCCCAGTTCCTCTTCGGCCTGGCTGGAAAGCTGGTAGCATTCATCCAGTTTCAAACCCCCTTGCAGGGCCTGAATTCTCAAATGGTCTTCTTCATTTATCATAACGCTTAAAGTCTCATCCTTGTTGATAAAAACTCCCTGAAAAGATTTTCCCTGCAAAAATTCCAGAGAAATCAAATGTCTTTCCACCAGAAAAGTCCGGTCCAGATCGGTCACTTCCGGAGAAATCAGAAGATTCCCCTTTTTGAAGTGCGGATTTTTGGAAACGGCCGCCTTGAATAAAGCTAAAATTTTTTCTTTGTGGGCTTGGTCGGCCACCGGCGGAAAGGGGAAATTGGAAATATTGCGGGCGTGCCTGACCCTGGAAGAGATCACTATCCCGGCCGAAGTTCCGTCCCCGGTCAGCCAGGAAGCCGGTTTTTTGACCATTTCTTCGAACATAGTCATCCTATTTTTTGCTTAGCATGGTTTTGATTTGGTCCCGGATCTGGGCCGCTTTCTCAAAATCCTCTTTTTCGATGGCTTTGCGCAATTCATCCTGCAGCTTTTTCTCCTCCTGCCAGCCTTTCAGCAAATCCCCGGTGGGAGCCAGAGGGGCCTTGCCTTTATGGACCGCGGTCCCATGAATTTTTTGCAGGAGGTCGGCAATCTGGGTTCTGAAAGTGACATAGCAACTGCCGCAGCCGAAGCGTCCCAGTCGGCTGAAATCGGAAAACCCGTTGCCGCAGACCGGGCATTTTTTCTCCTCTTTGCCGGATTTTTTTTCCGTGAGCTGGGTGCTCATACTGGCCAGAAGCTGAGTCAAAGGAAAAACCTGTACTTCAAAGGGATTGCTAAATCCCTTTTTGTCGGCGCAGTCCTTGCACAGATTCAAGGTGACCTTCTCGTTATTGACGATCTGGGTCAGATGAACTTTGGCGTCTTTCTTTTTGCAGTCTTGGCAGAGCATAATTTTAATTATTAAGATTGTTTTCTAAAAATACCTTTCCTTCCCGCATCTCCAATATTTTATCGGCTATTTTGGATAATTTTAGATTGTGGGTGGCTATAATAAAGGTCTGTTTTTTATTTTTGTTCAAATTCACCAAAAGTTCAATCAAGTTTTCGGCTGACTTCTGGTCTAAATTCCCGGTCGGCTCATCGGCTAAAACCACCCGGGGGGAATTGACCAGAGCCCGGGCCACGGCTAATCTTTGCTGTTCCCCGCCGGATAACTCCATGGGCCTGTGATACCTTCGGTCTTTTAACCCCATCTCTTCCAAAAGTTCTGCGGCTTTGTGCCTGGCTTCTTCCTTATTTTCACCGGCTATCAATTTAGGTAAAATCAGGTTCTCCTGGCAAGTAAACTCCGGCAAGAGATGGTGAAACTGAAACACAAACCCGATGGTTTGGTTTCTGAAGTTGGCTAAGCTCTTGTCATCCAGGCTGAAAACTTCTTTATCATTTATACTGACCTTTCCGGCATCCGGCCGGTCCAGAGTTCCCAGAATATGCAGCAAGGTGGATTTTCCTACTCCGGAAGCACCCACCACGGCCATCATCTCTCCGGATTTTACTTCCAGGTCTACACCTTTTAATACGTCCAGTTTCCCCGCCATTGTTGGATAACTTTTGTACAGCCCCTGGGCTTTTAATATAATATAGTTATCCATTTTGCTTTTACAACTGACTTTGAGATGATTTCAAGTTTTTAGCAAATTTCTTTTAATGGTTTAATTTTTGTTTTCTACTCAAAACGGATGGCTTCCACCGGATTTAGTCCGGCGGCTTTTCTGGCCGGATAGATAGTGGCTAAGAAAGCGATTCCGACCGAGGCCACACCCACCAGGATAAAATCCAGAAGCCGCATATCCACCGGCAGGGAGCTGATAAAATAAATTTCAGACGGCAGAGAGATTATGTCGAAAGTCTTCTGCAGCCAGCCTAAAATAAATCCGGCCCCGATTCCCAGAACGGTTCCCACCAATCCCACCGCCAATCCTTTGAACATAAAAATTTTCATAATCGACTGCGAGGTGGCTCCCAGGGATTTCAAAATCCCGATTTCCTTTCTCTTTTCCAGAACAATCATAATCAAAGTGGAAATTATATTAAAAGCGGCCACCGCCACAATCAAGCTCAAAGCCAGAAACATGGCGTACTTTTCCAGACTCATCCAGGAGAAAAGATTTTTATGCATCCGCATCCAGTCCACCGCCATAAATTTTGGTCCGATTTTTCTCTCCAGATCTTTGGCCACCTCCTGGGCCTGATAAAAATTATCAATTCTAACTTCCAGGCCGGACACCGAATTCCCCAGATTAAAAAGTTTCTGGGCTTCCGAAAGCAGAATATACCCCAGGGCGGAATCATACTCGAACATGCCGGTCTCAAAGATTCCCCCCACCTTGAATTTAGCCACTTTGGGTGTGGCGCCTAAACTCAAATTTTCTCGGGCCAAGCTGTAAACCACCACGGTATCCCCGATTCTGACATTCAGCTGGTCAGCCAGAGTGGTTCCCAATAAAATCTCAGGCAGACCCAGTGGGTCATCTTTTTCCAAATCAAAACTTCCGGCTACCAAATTATTTTTCAGGTCGGTGACTTTTTCCTCTTCCGGCGGTAGAATCCCCCGGATAATTATCCCGTCGGTTTCATCTTTAGAAGAGATAGCTACTTTGGAATAGACAAAAGGGGCTGCGGCTTTGACTTGTTTTTCCTGTGTCAGCTGGGAGATTAGGTCTTGGTAATCGGAGAAGCTATTTTCCTTGACCGAAAAAATATTGATATGGGCGATAGTCCCGATGATTCTGGTGCGGACCTCTTTTTCAAAGCCGTTCATCATGGACAAAACAAAAATTAAAGCCGCCACTCCGATCAAAATTCCGGCGATAGAAATAAAGGTAAAAATGGAGACAAACCCGGTTTTTCTTTTGGAAGCTAGATAGCGGCGGGCGATAAAAAATTCATACGACATATAAATCAGGTGAGGTCGGTTTCCGGTTTCATCTGGGGAAATAGAATCACGTCTCGAATCGAGGTAGAATCCGTCAGAATCATAGTCAACCTGTCGATTCCAATCCCTAGACCACCGCAAGGAGGCATGCCATGCTCCAGAGCTTTCAGAAAATCCTCATCCAAAACCTGGGCTTCTTCATCCCCCAAAGCTCTTAGTTTCATCTGCTCCTCAAATCTGGCTCTCTGGTCAATGGGGTCGTTCAGTTCCGAAAAAGCGTTTCCCACTTCGCCGGCTGCGATGAAGGCCTCAAATCTTTCGGTCAAGTCCGGATTGGAGCGGTGCCTTTTAGCCAGAGGGGACATTTCCACCGGGTAGTCGATAATAAAAGTGGGCTGAATCAAGTCCGGCTGCACTTTTTCTTCGAATATGGCTTCGATTAATTTTCCCCGGTTATTTTTATCCAGCTTGGCATTCAGATTCAGGTCACAGGCGATTTCAAAAATTTCGTCAGCTGATTTATTAGATAAATCTTTTCCGATTTTTTCCTTAATAGAATCATACAAAGAAATCCTCCTCCAGGGAGGGGTAAGATTAATCTGGTTTCCCTGATAAGTTATAGTAGCACTTCCCAGGGCCTCTTTAGCCGCATGGACAATCAGATTTTCGGTCAGCTCCATGATATCATTATAATCCGCATAAGCCACGTACAGCTCGATCATGCTAAATTCCGGATTATGGTTGCGGTCCATCCCTTCGTTTCTGAAATCTTTACAGAATTCGTACACTTTTTCAATCCCGCCCACGATCAATCGTTTCAAATAAAGCTCATCGGCGATTCTTAAATACAGATGAGTTCCCAGAGCATTATGAAAAGTTTTGAAAGGCCGGGCGAAGGCACCCCCGTAAAGGGGTTGTAAAATCGGGGTCTCCACTTCCACAAAGCCCCTCTCATCCAAAAAATTCCGGAGGGCTTTGGTGATTTTGGCTCTCTTGATAAAAATCTCTTTGACACCCGGAGTGGCAATCAAATCCAGATATCTCTGGCGATAGCGCAATTCCTTATCCTGCAAGCCATGCCATTTTTCCGGCAGAGGTCTTAAGGATTTGGACAGCATCACCAAATCCGTAGCCCGGACCGTAATCTCACCAGTCTTGGTCTTGAACACGGTTCCAGTTACTCCTACGATATCACCTATATCAAATAAATCCAACAGAGAAAATTTTTCTTCTCCGATTTCATCTGCTTTGATGTAGACCTGGATTTTACCCTGGTTATCCAGCAGATGAAAAAAAGAGGTTTTCCCATGATAGCGAAAAGTCACAATCCTGCCGGCGATTACAACCTTTCTGGAATTCTGGGACAGGGTTTCAAAATTAACAATAATTTCAGAAGAGAGGTGGGTTCTTTTGAAACTGTAGGGATAGGGATTGAGATTTTTTTCTTTGAGCTTGGAAAGCTTCTCTCTTCTGATTTTTAAAAGTTCGTTTAATTCTTCCATAGTCAAACATAGTCAATAATAGTTCTATGTTTGACTATTATTGACTATAATTTTAAATTTTTGTAATATACCGCCTCAAAAAACCAGTGTCAAGGATGACTCACACAGATACGGAAAAGATTAAAGAAGCAAAAGATAATCTCTAAATAAAAACCAAAATTTATTTGGTGATAAAGCGGGGGGAGGAATTATGCTCGTGCACCGCTTCCCATTTTCCTTCCCGGTTTTCAAAGACGGTGGTGAAGCGGCCGGTCCAGGTCTGTTTTTTCTTGCCTTTGGAAAGTCGCATCTCCCAGGTTCCTTTACACCAGGTGGTGCGGCCCACCACTATGACCGAAACCGAATCAAGGGCGAAGCCGGTGATTTCATAATCGGTGAAAAAATCCTCCCAGTATTTTCTGACCTCGGGCCAGCCGGAAAGCTGAATGTTATTCCCCAGAGGGAAGAAAGAAAGATTATCATCATGGGCATAGAAATTATCCAAAAGCTGCATATCTTCGCTGCGCAGGGCTCTGGCGTAGTCCTGGATTAAATCCAAGACTATTTTTTCACTGGGAATATTTACTGTCTCTTTTTTCTTGATGCAGCCGGTAATTAAAATTCCAAATATCAAAAAAATAAATAATTTTTTCATGGTTCTCTTAAAATACAACTTGGGTGGGAAAACACAAGTAAAATTTAATTACTTAGCGGATGGTTTAAAAACTCCCTTAATCTTGCGGATTAACCAGGCCAAGGGGTCATAATATCTATCCACCACTCTTTCTTTCAGAGGAATGATGGCATTATCCGTGATGGTGATTTTTTCCGGGCAGACTTCGGTGCAGCATTTGGTGATGTTGCAGAATCCGATTCCAAACTGATCCTTTAAAAGCTCCCTCCGGTCCTCGGTATCCAGAGGATGCATTTCCAGGCTGGCAACCCGAATCAGAAAGCGGGGGCCGATGAACTGGGAATGTTTGTTATGATTCCGCAAGACGTGACAGACATCCTGACACAAAAAACATTCGATACATTTGCGGAACTCCTGCACCCGGTCGATATCCTCCTGCTGCATTCTCCAGGTTCCGTCTTTCTCCGGGGGCTTGGGTTTAAAAGGAGGAATTGTTTTGTTGACCTCATAATTCCAGGAGACATCGGTAACCAAATCCTTTATAATCGGAAAAGTTTTCATCGGCTCTACTGTGATCGGTTTCCCTTGGGGAAGTTCATCGATTCTGGTCATACACATCAATTTTGGTATACCGTTAACTTCGGCGCTGCAGCTGCCGCATCTACCGGCTTTGCAGTTCCATCTGCAAGCCAAATCCGGGGCTTGAGTGGCTTGAAGCTTATGTATGGCATCCAGAACCACCATCCCTTCATCTGTTTCCAGCTGATATTCTTTTAATTCTCCTTTAGAAGAATCACCCCGGTAAACTTTCAGGGCCAGCTTTTCCATCTAAATAGTCTCCTTGAGCAGTGCTTTTAACTCTTCCGGCATCTCCGGCAGGGGCTCTTTGGTCACCGTCATATCTGTACCTTTTTTCCGGATAACCACATTTACTTTTCCCCAAGTATCTTCTGTATTAGGATAATCAAGACGGGTGAGGGCTCCCCGGCTCTCCTTTCTTTCTCTGGCGGCCAAAATTATAGCTTCTGAAACAGTCAGAAGAGAGTTTAAATCTAAAGCATAGTTCCAGCCGGGATTGTAAGCTCTATCACCGGTAACACTGACATTTTTGGCTCTTTCTTTCAACTGCTGAATTTTTTCTAGGGCGATATTCAAATCCTTTTCCTCTCTTACAATTCCCACATAATTTTCCATCATATCTTGTAAATCAGAAATAATCTGGTAAGCAGTATCACCACCGCTCCGTTTAAGCGGCTCTAACATTTCCTCTTGACTTTGTTGAACTTCTCCCATATCAACATTCGGCTGACTTCCAAGTTTTTTTAAATATTCCGCTGCTCCTGAACCGGCTCTCCGACCAAATACCAGTAAATCAGAAAGGGAATTTCCACCCAGACGATTAGCCCCATGCATTCCTCCGGCACATTCTCCGGCGGCAAAAAGGCCTGGGACTGTGGCAGCGGCAGTTTCGGCATCCACTCTAACCCCACCCATGGCATAATGACAAGTGGGGGCAACTTCCATGGGCTCCTTGGTGATATCAATGCCGGCCAGCTCTTTAAACTGATGATACATTCCGGGCAGTTTTCTTTTGATATCATCTGCTGAACGCCTGCTGGCAATATCTAAAAAAACTCCGCCGTGAGGGGAGCCGCGTCCCTCTTTGATTTCTTTGACAATGGCTTTAGCCACTACATCTCTGGTCAAAAGCTCCGGAGGTCTTCTGGCAGATTTATCACCCACCAGCCAGCGGTTAGCTTCTTCCTCCGTATCCGAAGTTTCAGCTTTATACAAATCCGGTACGTAACGAAACATAAATCTCTCACCCTTAGAATTTTTAAGTATTCCTCCATCCCCTCTGACCCCTTCAGTCACCAAAATCCCCTTAACCGACAAAGGCCAGATCATTCCGGTGGGATGAAACTGCACAAATTCCATATCTATCAGGTCCGCCCCGGCCTGATAAGCCAGAGCCTGCCCGTCACCGGTATATTCCCAGGAATTGCTGGTAACCCGGTAAGATTTCCCGAATCCACCGGTGGCTAAAACCACGGTTTTGGCTTTGAACAGCATAAATTCACCGGTGGTTCTCCAGTATCCCAGAGCCCCGGAGATTTTGTCGCCGTCTTTCAAAAGTTTAGTAATGGTACACTCCATATAAACCTCAATTCCCAGATGGACCGCCTTATCCTGCAAAGTCCGAATTATCTCCAGGCCGGTCCGGTCACCCACATGCGCCAGTCTGGGAAATCTGTGACCGCCGAAATTTCTCTGTAAAATTTTTCCATCTTTGGTTCTATCAAACAAGGCACCCCAGGCCTCCAGCTCATTTACTCTAGCCGGCGCTTCCTGGGCATGCAGCAAAGCCATTTTATAATTATTCAAAAATTTTCCACCCCGAATAGTGTCTCTAAAATGAACCTTCCAGTTATCTTTCTCCTCCACATTGGCCAGAGCGGCTGCCACGCCCCCTTCAGCCATAACGGTATGGGCTTTCCCCAAAAGTGATTTGCATATCAGACCCACCGAGACCCCCTGCAATTTGGCTTCAATCGCTGCTCGAAGTCCTGCACCTCCAGCACCGATTACAATCACATCATGCACATAAGTCTCCATCTTCCCGCTCACAATATTCTCCAGTCAGTCCAGATTCCCATAGCCACCATTCTGACATACAGGTCCGAAAAACCGACCCAGATTAAAGAAAGCCAGGCCCACAGCATATGGTTGCGGTTCAAAACCGACACTTTGTTCCAAAGCTTAAAGCGGGTTTTATTAGCCACCGAGCAGGAGAAACAGTCCAGATTTCCACCCACCAGATGCCTAAATGAATTGCAGGAAAACGTAAATACACCCAATAAAATCGGATTGATAGTTAAAACGATGCTTCCCAGACCGATTCCGAAACCGTCTGCAAAAAAGTAGGACTTAATCCCGTCAACGGCTAAAATTACAACCAGAGCCAGAGCCGGATACAAAAACCAGCGGTGCATATTCTGCAAAATAAAAAGCCCTCTTTCACCCTGATATTTCTGGCCTCTGGGCTCTCCCACAGCACAGGCCGGCGGGTCCATAAAATAGGCCCGGTAATAAAATTTCCTGTAATAATAACAGGTAGCCCGAAATCCCAGAGGTGCCCACAGGATAAATAAAGCCGGGGTTCTTGCAAGCTTGGGCCACCATTCGGGCCAGGCCTGGACCACAAATAAGGGGGAGAAAAAAGGGGATAAATAAGGTCCCCATTCATAATAAGGGTGCCCTTCTGGACCGGGATTCAAAGCTCCCCAGGTGGAATAGACTACAAAAACCGCAAACCCTAAACCGGTCCATAACGGCTCCAACCACCAAGCATCTTTTCGGGCAGTTTTTCCCAGTCCGGTTGTGTCCAGTTCTTTTGGCAGCGCGACTTTGTCCATGGGAGTATCTTTTTCCATTCCAGCTTTGTCACATAATTCTATCATTTTTGGGCCAAAAGTCAATAAAAAATCGGCAGGTTTTGTTAAAGTGGGATTCCGGCAAGACCGATAAAATAGGGTAGTTGCACAAAGAGAGGGAACCTATGACCAGCAAAGATTTCAACAAGACCAGCCGGGCAAAAAAATTTCTCAGCCTGAAGCCGGAGATAACCATTCTGGGTCCGGAATGGGACTCCCAGACCGAGCTATTTGACGAAAAGAAAGATATCTCCTACGACCTAGTTTTGAACTGCAGCTTCAAGAAATGGGATGAAATAAAGCAGTTTAAAAATCTGCAGTGAGGTAACTTGCTTCCCCGACTCTGGTTTTGAAAATCGAGTCAGCGGTATTCATTAAAGAATATTTTGAGCGGTAAATACAAGCCCAGAAAATAAAAACCCACCCAAGGAAGTGGGTTTTTTTATCAGTAGATTCAAGCTTGAGCTGTAAAATTACCCTTGGAAGAAGTCCTAACTGCTACAGATTTTCCTCTTCTCTCAAAGCCTGCTGGCGAAAATCCCGGATTTTAGCCTGACGCTTCAAATCACTCAGCCACTGGTTGTATATTTCAGATTGTTTTTCATTCAACAAATCGGAAGTTAGAGAATCCTGCATAGCTGTAAAGAGCGAATCAGGGGGGGCCTCTTTGGAAGCCAGCTCCAGGATATAAGCCCCGAACTTACCTCTGACCGGCTTGGAGATCGGATGCTCTTGGGTCAGAGCAAAAGCCACTCCCTGAAATTCAGGCGAGATTCCCACTCCGGAAACACTGATATCCTGGACCGTAAAAGTGCCGGTATGACTTAGTTTCAACTGATGGTTCTGGGCCACCTGGCTTAAGGACTGGCCCGGTTTCAGGCTCAGGTAAATCTGGGTGGCTTTTTGAAAAGCCAGCTCCAGGGCTTTTTGGCCGTTCAGTTCTTTGGCCAGGAAGTTTTGCATCTCCTCCAAGCTTTTGATGCCGGCCGGCTTCTGTTCCACCAGTTTACAGACCGCAAAACCGGTGGGTGTTTCCATGACCGGGCTGATTTCACCTACTTTAGACTCAAAGGCAAACCGGTGGGCCGGACTGTCGGAGCCGAAATCTTTCAAAAAATCATTTTTCTTAAAAAGACCGGTGCTCACAACATTAAGCTGCTTCTGGCCGGCCAATTTTTCAAACCCTGCCTTTTGGCTCTGGGAAGCAAATTCTTGGGCGGCAGCCTTAATCTTGGCTAAAGATTCTGAGGATGGCTTCAATCTCAAGAGAATATGGCTGGCATGATACTTAATCTGGCCGTTTTCTTTTTTGGTTCCATGGAATTTAATCAGGTGCCAGCCGAAGTCGGTTTTGACCGGTTCGGAAATCTGACCCGGCTTCAGCTTCAAGAGCGCCTCCTCAAACGGCTTGACCATGGCTCCTTGGGCAAACCAGCCCAAATCCCCGCCCAAGCTGGAGGTACCGGGGTCCTCGGAATAATCGATGGCGATTTCCACAAACTCGGTTCCCTCCTCAATTTTTTTTCTCAAGTCCAAAAGTTCATTTTTGACGCTCTGCTCATCTTCAGCCGAAGGGGCCTTGGAAAATAACACGTAAACCAGAGAGGCCCGGGGCTCCTCTTTGTATTTGGTTTTATTCTGCTCGTAATAGTTCTTGATGTCGGTCTGACTGATCTGAATCTTGTTTTCAAATTCGGAAGCCGGAAACATTATGAAGCGGGCAGCCAGCTTGGTCTGGCTCTGCAGATAGCTCATTTTGACCTCCTGGGGGGTCACCCGAGCCATCCCTACCACCATCTCCTGCAGTTTTACCTGGGCTATGGTGGAACGGACAAAAGTTTCGTAAGGGGTCCAATCCACGGTAGGATTGGCCAGAAGCTGCATATATTTGCCGTAGTCGAATTGCCCGTCGGTCTGGAGAAAATCCGCTTCGATTAGCTCCCGGGGGGGATTACGACGCAAAAACTCAAACACCTCTTTATCGGTCGCAGTGATTTTTCTTTTTTTCACTTCGGCCAAAAGCAGGGCTTGATTTATCAGCTCCAGAAAGGTCTGGTCCCGCAGGGATTGCAGCATCTCCGGGCTAAGCTCTCCTCCGTAGCTTTGCTCGGCTTCTTTATAGCGGTTCTCGAACAGACTGTTATAGCCCTGAACTGAAATTTCCTGACCGTTGACCTTGGCTATCACATTGGGATTGGAAGCATTCCCACCAATGGGGAGCCGGCCCATCCCCCATTCAAAAACAATGGTTGCAATAAAAGCCACTGCCACCAGCCACATCACGGTCTTGGTTATCTGACGCATCTTCTTCATCATAAATTATATATCTCCTTTTAGGTCTAATTTTTTTGCGACATTGGTGATTGTAATTGCCTTAAATATACGCAAAAATAGATTTTTGGCAACTAGTTTTAGTAAACAAAATGTTTGACAAGCACTCTTTAAGCTGTTAAGTTGAGTTATAAATCAATCAAGGAAATTTAGCCCGGATTAGAAAACCATGGTTCGATAAACTCACCATTATATGTTTCCGCTCAAGGATGATATCTCCACTGAAAAGTTCCCGTTTGTCACCATCGCTTTAATCGTTGTCAATGCTCTGATTTTCTTTTATGAAATCTCCCTGGGGGAAGATTTTCAGTACTTCATCGTAAAATTGGGGGCGATTCCCTATGAAATCACGCATCAAATTGAGGTAACTCCGGAAGCGGCTTTTCCGGTGAATATGACTTTGCTGACGGCTATGTTTTTGCACGGGGGCTGGTTTCATATTATCGGGAATATGCTGTATCTCTGGATATTCGGGAATAATGTGGAGGACACTTTAGGGCATTTTAAGTTTATCATTTTTTATCTGGTTTCCGGAATTGTAGCCAGTCTGGTTCATATTGTTTCTACTCCGGATTCGACCATTCCCACGGTGGGGGCTTCGGGGGCGATTGCCGGGGTTCTGGGGGCTTACTTGTTGAAATTTCCACACGCCCGTATCTTGACCTTAATCTTTTTGGGTTTCTTTGTTCGGATTGTCAGGATTCCGGCGGTTTATGTTCTGGGGTTCTGGTTTATTCTGCAGGTGCTATATGGTCTTTCTTCGATTGGGTCGAATACAGGCGGGGTGGCTTGGGTTGCGCATATCGGGGGG
>Ga0326597_10005445_pt1 | contig 17680 bp, 18 predicted proteins | sample RVTome_12_FD_203789 | JGI IMG/M metagenome (GOLD analysis project Ga0326597, IMG submission 203789) | Soil microbial communities from uranium-contaminated site in the Upper Colorado River Basin, Wyoming, United States - RVT100D185 | ecosystem: Environmental > Terrestrial > Soil > Contaminated >... | reverse complement strand
GAGGTGCATACGAGCCTCGGTATCAGCAATATTTCGTTCGGATTATCACCTCATCTGCGTCATGTGCTGAACAGTGTGTTTTTGCATTACGCAATCGAAGCAGGGTTAGACATGGCCATTGTGCATGCCTCCAGGATTATGCCTCTGTATAAAATCGATGAAAGAGGAAGGGAGTTGTGCAGGCAATTGATCTTCGATGAGCGGAAGTTCGAGGAGGCTGCGGCATGAGATTGCTGAGTGGAGCGGGATATCTGTTTTGATTGTCAAGCCTAGGGACACATGAGCACCGATTCAACAAGGACCCTCAGAGTTACTTACGATCCACTTACGGAGTTGATGGCGTACTATGCAAAACACAAGGGGGAGAAGAAGGAGAAGGCGGTCAGGGCGGGTACCGTTGAGGAGCGCCTGAAACACCGGATCATCGATGGAGACAAGGTTGGCTTGCAGGGGGATCTCGATGAGGGGTTGAAGAAACACTCCGCTCTCGACATCATCAACAATGTCCTGCTCGATGGAATGAAGGTGGTCGGTGATCTCTTTGGCAGCGGACAGATGCAATTGCCTTTTGTGCTACAATCTGCGGAAGTGATGAAATCCGCGGTGGCGTACCTTGAGCAGTTCATGGACAAGGCTGACTCGACCGCGAAAGGAACGCTTGTCATCGCGACCGTCAAAGGGGATGTGCATGACATCGGCAAGAACCTCGTCGATATCATCCTGACGAATAACGGCTACAAGGTTGTAAACCTCGGAATCAAATGTCCTATCGAGAACATGTTGCAGGCATCGCACGAGCATAAAGCACACGCAATCGGAATGAGCGGACTGCTGGTGAAGTCTACGCTGATAATGAAGGAAAACCTTGAGGTGATGAACGAGCGAAGCATCACGATTCCTGTGGTGCTGGGAGGTGCCGCGCTGACGCGGAGATATGTGGAACAGGATCTCCGGGGGGTATACAAGGGAAGGGTCTTTTACGCCAATGATGCATTCGACGGGCTGCACTTCATGGAGAGACTGACAACAGGGAAGCATGAGTATTTGCAAACGCCCGGCGTAGAGGCTGATGAGGGCGCGGAGCTAACAGGAACTGAAGCGAAGATAGCGTTAGCGCAGAAAGAGAACGCGCGGTATAAGGAGACGGAAGTTAGGGCATTGGGAACAGGGGTTGAGGTTGTCGCGCGATCCACCGTACGGACGGATGTTGGCATACCAACGCCGCCATTCTGGGGAACGAAGTTGGTGGATGAAATTTCAGTCGACGAGATCTTTAAATACGTTAACGAAGTGGCTTTGATCCGGGGCCAATGGCAGGTACGGAAAGGTCGAATGAAGGAAGAGGAGTACAGAAAGCTACTTGACGAAAAGATCTACCCTGACTATGAAAATCTGAAATCAAAGATCCAAGGCCGGAAATTACTTCAGCCCAAGGTGGTCTACGGATACTTTCCATGTCAGTCCGACGGCGACGATCTCATCATCTATCACGTTGATATGAAAACCGAGCGTCTCCGGTTCACATTCCCCCGCCAGACCAGCGACAGGTTTCTCTGCCTCTCAGATTACTTTGCATCGGTTGACTCCGGGCGCATGGATGTGGTGGCGTTTCATCTGGTCACTGTCGGAAAGGTGGCGTCAGAATACTCATCAGAACTGTACGCATCGAACAACTACAAGGATTACCTTTATTTCCATGGACTCAGCGTCGAATCTGCAGAAGCCCTTGCGGAGCTATGGCACAAGAAGATCCGTGAGGAGCTTGGCATCGTACACAAGGATGCAACGGATATCAAGCGACTCTTCTCGCAGGGTTATCAAGGGTCACGATTTAGTTTCGGCTATCCTGCATGTCCGAACCTTGAGGATCAGGTGAAGTTGTTTGAGCTTCTGGATGGTGAGCGAATTGGTGTGCGGTTAACCGAAGGTTATTCCCTTGATCCTGAACAGAGCACGAACGCGATAATCGTACATCACCCTGAAGCGAGGTACTTTAACATCAACCAAGGTAGTGGGAGGTGATCTGTGTCTTGACTTCGCGATTGGTTGTGTGGACATCCTAATCGATAGTTCAAGCGATGAACATTGCGTTGTGTCATCCTAACAACTTGCTGCTGATTAGTCCCGCGATGAACTTGCTGCCTCTGGCCGGTTGTTCGCAAAAGGAATTGCAATCTCTCCGACAGTGATCAACTTTGTCACTCCATACGCGACGTATGCAAAACACGGTGCTGCAACAAGGTCGATTGTATAATGCACATGCTGAAAAAGGAACAGCACTGAAACAACGACTGCGGTGGAGAAGAAAATGATCTTCATGTCTCTCCATCGGGCCGTGTTGCCGAGGAGGGCCAGGGTGGCAACGTGGCCGGAGAAAAAAAGGTCACGGGTGAGCGGAGGCTGGTCGGGCGGTTGTATGAATGGATCGATGAGAGGGATGTGTCCAGCAGGTGGATCCAGTGGGAGAAGGAACAAAAACACGATGCGCAGGACAATCAGAACGACCAGTGCGCGCAAGGTCAGGAGGAGAGCAAAAGGGTACAGGAGGAGGGAGATCAGGCCAAACAATATCCCTGAATAGAAAACGCTGTATGTAATCCACTTCAAATCGACTGCAGGCAAGAGGGGTACCAGTGGGTCAGGAAGGACAACGCCGGGTCGGGTTTCAACATAATCAAGGAAGACCCGTATCAATACCAAGGCAACGATAACACCAGCAAGAGTTACAAGAGACTGCTCTTTGAAGGCATGAATCTTCCAGGCATTGCGCCAACGATCAGTGACTTTCGACATAATCCCCTCACCCCCCTATTGTTGCACACTATTCATCCTGACACGCTGCCGCTCTGAATCGGGCGGAAGAAATGTACGAACAATACAATGAAAAACAAGAGGGAGCACCAGAGACGCGATTTTCGCTCAAACATGAGCGGATTTTGGCCTTCCTGACTGCTCTCATCTTTATTCCTAGTCACTTGAAATCGTGAATTCGCGACGTAGTGGAACTGGCCTGTTCCGCTGGTTGGACCCTTGGTAAATGCAGCTGTCACAGAAGGTAGCTACAGGGATTCCCTTGGGGAGGTGGCTGCTCGTCAAGTGTTCACTTTTGCTGTATCCTCTTGCGGGAAAAGCTCTGAGACATGGCTTCCTTGTGGCCGCTTCAATCCCTTGCACAAGCTCGGGCAATCGGTCTGTTCTGGTGATATGATGATAGGTTTCGAGTTTCTCTTCGTGATAACACGGTAGAGTGAAGATTTCGGATATTGATCCATCCGTGGATCGCTCTTGTGCCATATCTGTTCTAAGCGGTGAATAGAGTTGGATACAATTGTGAAGCTTCCTTGCACTACCCGCCGTGCGTGGAAAAAGGCGCTATCCAATCGCAAAATCCAGGAGTCTTCTTGCAATTCCCTCCCTTTTTTGTTATTCTTCCCATGCATGGAAGGGCTCTTTGAGCGGGGCATCGAGGAATTCAACAAACAGTTCTTTTTCGAGGCTCACGATACCTGGGAGGAACTGTGGATGGAAACAACAGGAAGCCACAGGCTCTTCTACCAAGGGCTAATCCAGACCGCCGTTGGGTTCTATCACCTCTCGAACGAGAACTACAAAGGCGCATGCAGCCAGTTTGGCAAGGCCCTGGCAAAGCTCGACCAATACCTCCCGGATTACCACGGCATAGAAACACAGCAGCTCGTCGACAGGGTGCGTGAGTGTTTGAGCGACACCCAGGCGTTGAGAGACACGGGGACGGGAAGGTTCGATGAGCGCAAGATCCCCCAGATACAATTGATCACACAAGGAACTGAATAACATATCCTAACCACAGAGGAAAGAAACGCAATGGCGACAATGATCACCGAAGAATGTATCAACTGCGGCGCATGTGAACCCGAGTGCCCAAACATTGCGATTTATGCAGGTGGTGTGCAATGGGAGTACGGCGGGCAGATGTACGAGCCACTTTCAAATGACTTCTATTACATTGTTCCCGAGAAATGCACGGAGTGCGTCGGTCACTTCGACCAGGAGCAATGCGCTGCGGTGTGTCCGGTTGATTGCTGCGTGCCTGATCCGAACCATGTGGAAACTGAAGAAGTACTGTTCGAACGTGCAAGGGCACTCCATCCGGACAGGGAGTTTGCAGAGCCTACTGAGGCGACCTCACACTTCCGGAAAACAGCATAGAATTCCCGCTCGCAAGAGGAACAATGAAACCTTGGTCGGTGGTCTGTCTTCGATGGCGCCACCGACTTTGTTTTTGTGATTATATCACAAGATAGGGGGTTTCCTATGCCGGAATCCTCCGGCTGGTGGCCCGTAATTTTCAGATGAGAATAGGCAACTACGAACTCCACGCAATTGAAACCGGTCGTTTCGGTCTTGATGGTGGGGCGATGTTTGGCGTTGTCCCCAAAACACTTTGGGAGAAGACCAACCCACCCGACGACAAGAACAGAATTCCCATGGCCTCCCGGGCCCTTCTTCTCATTGATCACAGTGGTTCCGGACGGAAAATACTTGTTGATGTTGGTAACGGTACGAAGTATACCGATAAACAGAAGTGGATCTACAACTTCGATAACACCCAGTTCGATATTATCACATCTCTCAAGAAACACAATCTCGCACCCTCGGACATTACCGATGTTCTCCTTACCCACTTGCATTTCGACCATGCAGGTGGCTCGACGTACACAGACAACGGCGAGATCAAGCCCACCTTCCCCAAAGCTAAGTACTACGTTCAACACGAACACTGGCGAGCTGCCAACAACCCCACCGAACGTGACAGGGCGAGCTTCTTCAAAGAAGACTTCATACCGCTGCAGTTCCATGGCCTCCTCGAATTCACCGAAGGGGAAGGGAGGGTTTTTCCCGGCATCAACGTGATGGTCCTTAATGGACACACCGCCGCGCTGCAATGCCCCATTATATCAGACGAGAAAACGACCGTCTTTTATTGTGCCGACCTGGTCCCGACTGTTTCCCACGTCTCACCCCCTTGGATCATGGCATACGACCTCAGGCCTCTTGTTACCCTTGAGGAAAAGAAGAAAATACTGAATCAGGCTGTTGATGAAAGTTGGATACTGTTCTTTGAGCACGATCCAAACGTTGAAGCTGCGCGTGTGATGAGGACAGAAAAGGGGATTGTCGTTGATAGCCCCATCAAAATCGGGTGATTGCGCCAAATGGGAACAGGGCTTTGTTGTATTAAATGGATGGGGTCATGCCTGCTGATTTCGTGAAGGTGGCCAGGAAGGCCGATATTCCTCAGCAGCGCAGCAAGCTGATCCATCTTGGCGAGGAAGAGATCGCGTTGTGGCATGTGAAGGGTAGGTTCTACGCCATCAACAATGTGTGTCCGCATCAGCACATCCCCGCGTTGCACAAGGGGACGCTCGAAGGAATCAAGGTAACCTGCCCCATGCACGGTTGGACTTACTCGCTGGAAACTGGGGTTGCAGAGTTTGGGAATGGCAGGGTAAAGACATATCAGGTGAGGGTTGAGGGTGACGATGTGCTCGTTGAAAGACCTGTGAGCAGTTGGTAACTACGACACGACCGATCATGACTGACGCAGCGAAGATCAAAGGAAAAGCGATGGAACTTGGCTTCAACAAAGCTGGGATCGCAAGGGCTGAGCCTCTTGAAGCAGAAGGGCTGCACCTCCGGGAATGGTTGAGCCGCGGCTATCAAGGCACAATGGATTGGATGTCCGGCAACATTGAGAAGCGTGTTGATCCCTCTACGATAGTCCCGGGCGCGAGGTCGGTCATTGCAGTGGCGATGAACTACTACACCGATGTTCAACATGTCACTGAACCCGGTGTCGGGAAGATTTCCCGGTATGCGTGGGGGGATGACTACCACGATATCCTCGCCGGGCGACTGAAACTGCTGTGGTCATGGATGCAGCAAGAATTTCCCGGAGTTGAAGGAAGGTACTACGCGGATACCGGTCCTCTAATGGACAAAGTCTGGGCTGAGCGAGCGGGCATTGGATGGATATCGAAGAACACGAATATAATAACCCAAGAGTTTGGCTCCTGGGTGTTTCTGGGCGAAATCATCACAACGCTTGAACTCGAATACGACAGTCCAGCGACCGATCACTGTGGCGAATGTACATTGTGCATCGAGGCATGCCCGACACGTGCTATTACAGAACCGTATGTTGTTGATTCAAACCGGTGTCTCTCATATCTTACCATCGAACATCGGGGAGAGATCGCAGGACCTGTCACGGAGCAATTTGAAAACTGGGTGTACGGTTGCGATATCTGCCAGGATGTATGCCCGTGGAATCAGAAATTCTCAACGGAGACAGGCGAAAAGGGGTTCAAACCACGATCATGGAACAGGGCTCCAGTTCTGGAAGGATGGAAAGAGATGCCGCAGGAAGCATTTCAGACGATGTTCAAGGGAAGCCCCATCAAACGAACGAAGCGCGAAGGTCTAATGCGCAACGCGCGAATCGTTCTCGAACACGTGCGCGACGCAAAGAGATAGAATTACTGCGTCGGTGTAGCTTTAGGAGTGTCACATGACATCTGATAACCATCAAAAGGTCATCATCATTGGATCGGGACCGGCAGGGCTTACGGCCGCGCTGTATGCAGGTCGGGCCAACCTGAATCCTCTTGTGTTCGAAGGGATCCAGCCGGGTGGACAACTGACAATAACCACTGAAGTGGAAAACTACCCGGGGTTCCCGAAGGGGATCATGGGGCCGGAGCTGATGGACATTTTTCGGGAGCAGGCACTGCGGTTTGGCGCGAAGTCGATCTACAAGAATATCACAAAGGTCGATCTCTCACGAAGACCATTCACATTGCATGCTGACGACGAGGTATACACGGCGGATGCAGTGGTTGTGGCGACCGGTGCAACTGCCAAGCTCCTTGATCTTCCCTCCGAAAAAGAATACATGGGCCATGGCGTTTCTGCGTGCGCGACCTGCGACGGTTTCTTTTTCAAGAACCAGGAAGTAATCGTGGTTGGTGGCGGGGACACGGCCATCGAGGAAGCGACGTTCCTTACCAAGTTTGCAACAAGGGTTACGATTGTTCACCGAAGAGACACACTGCGAGCATCGAAGATCATGCAGGAACGGGCCTTCAAGAACCCGAAGATTTCGTTCATCTGGGACTCGGTGGTGGTGGAAGTTCTGGGCAAGAATGAGAACGGCAGGAAGAGCGTCACCGGTGTGAGGCTGAAGAACCTAAAGACAGGTGATGTCTCAACTGTCAGGGCCGATGGCGTTTTTGTTGGTATCGGGCACAAGCCGAACACCGACCTGTTCAAGGGTCAGCTTGAGATGAACAACGTCGGGTATCTGATCACACAGCCATATACAACAAGGACGAACATTCCGGGGGTCTTTGCAGCCGGCGATGTTGCGGACAGTGTGTATCGCCAGGCTGTTACCGCAGCAGGTACCGGATGCATGGCTGCAATAGATGCGGAACGCTGGCTGGAGAGTCAGCATGATTGATATGCCGATAGATTGTTGATCTGGAATCATGCTCTTCGCTTACCTGCGGTCGTTGAAACCAATGTGGCACGAAGGAATAGCAGTGACAAGAGTGGAAGAAGAACGCGGCATTCCTAAGAAGTATCACTTTGAAGAACCGTATGAAGACACCAAAGAAATTGTGGTCTCGGCACAGGAGACGTCAAGACTTGACTTCGAGCTCACTCTACGCACTGTTGCAATAGGCAGATAGAAGGCTTGCAGCGAACGCTTGAAAAACTCCGGGTCTGACTGGATCCGGAGTTCTTGTTTTATTGCTCAATGTCTTCATGACATACGTTTCGGACGATCTTTCATGTATTGCTGAAAGGATTTCAGACTATCCTTGCCGATCTGTCAAGGTAGTGTTGAGGCGACTTTTCACTGTTTCAATAAACCGTTGGTATTTCAATACATTCCTTTGTTGCTGCAGATGGCACACTGGTTGAATTGGTTCACAGTGTCACAATCAAAACTTGTTTATTCAACAATTCGAAAGGAGGAACACTGTTATGCTAATGAGAGTCCAACGCCTGCCCGTAGCGGCATCCACGTTCGATAGTCTGTTCAATATGGAACAGGAGATTGATGGTCTGTTTGGAAATATATTGGGTACGACCTGGGTACCGGCTGCGCGGACCTATCCCGCCATCGATATGGCAGAATATGAGAACGAAACGGTGGTTGTTGCAGAGATGCCCGGTGTGAAAAAGGAAGACGTTAAGATCTCAGTACATGATGGTACTTTACATATCAGTGGTGAGCGAAAAGAGCAGGACCTTCCGGAGAAGTCTTCACGGATTCGGAATGAAATCCGGGTTGGCCGGTTTGATCGGGCGATCCCCTTGCCACATGCCGTGAATGTCGATCAGGTATCGGCAGAACTGGACAATGGCGTGTTGCGTATTGTGTTGCCCAAGGCAGAAGAGGCCCGGGCGCGCGAGATCAGGGTTCGCTAGAGTGGAGGGAAACTGTCATGGCAACAAACAATAACGAAGTTGCAGTGGTGCAGCGGGGAAATTCGTTGCCAATGGTGCGCCCCGACGTGAGTGAGGGCTTCGTTACACCATCTGTAGATGTGTACGAAACTCCCGATACGTATGTCATCCTGGTCGATTTGCCCGGGGCCAGCAAGGACTCGATCAGTCTCAGTCTCGAGCGCGGAGCACTGGTGCTCAAGGCTTCGGTGACACCATACCACGGGCAAAACGCAACGTTGCTGTATAGCGAGCTTCGCACCACAACGTATTACCGGGTCTTCAACCTTGGTAACGGGATCGACAGGCGCAATATTGAAGCTCAGTTTGAGCGCGGTGTATTGACCGCGAAACTTTACAAGAGTGCTGAGATGCGTCCCAAAGAAATCCAGATCAAGTAGATTTATCCTTATCAAATCAAATGAGAGGAGGTACATACTATGACACTCATTCGTTGGAATCCAGCTCGTGAGCTGAACACGTTTCCTTCTGACATCCTGAATATGCAAAGAGAGATTAACCGCATGTTCGACGGCTTTTTCCGGGGTGGCGTGCAGGATGACGGGTCACTCGTTACCTCGACCTGGTCGCCGGCGACGGACATCACGGAACTCGCCAATGAGTACCAGGAGAAGTTGGAACTCCCTGGCGTCAGCAAGGATGATGTGAAGATCACGATGCGTGATAACATCCTGACAATCCAGGGTGAAAAGAAGCAGGAGAAGGAGACCAAGGATTCGAACTATCATCGCGTCGAGCGGTCGTACGGTTCGTTCCAGCGGTCGTTCACTTTGCCGAGTGGTGTGAGGAGCGATAAAATCGAAGCCTCTTACAAGGGTGGTATCCTCACAATCACGCTGCCGAAAGCGGACGAGGCAAAACCCAAACAGATTGAAGTCAAGGTGAAGTAAGGAGACGGTTTTCCCGGACATTCTCCTGACTCCAGGTTGATTACGAGGCGGGTGCCCATCCCGACGGGTTCCGTCGGGCAAGTGAGAAGCCCCGCCTTTTCTCTTTTTGTAGAAACTGTTTACATGCATCCGACGTTTACAGGGATAGCACAATACACATGAAAGGGATACACAGATGACCAAAGCCAAGGTTCCACAGGCAATGCCTGTTCTTCCCTTGCGCAACTCGGTGTTCTTTCCACGGCAGGTGATGCCGCTTTCGATAGGACGGGAGAGCAGCATCAAAGTGCTGGAGGAGGCGCTCAAGGACGAAGGCTACGTGGTGATCGTGTCGCAGACCGACGGTTCATTGGAAAAGCCCACCGAGAAAGACATCCATTGGGTGGGTACTGTCGCGAAGATTCTGAAGACTTTCACACTGGCCGATGGAACGCGGAGCGTCCTGATGCAGGGCTTGCACAGAGTTCAGCTGATTTCCATCCTCCATTCCGATCCGTTCATTCGCGCGGTTGTCCGGGAGGTGGAGGAAGTGCGAGCGGAAGGAATCGAGATCGATGCAATGGCGACCAACCTGAAAAGCCTCTTCAAGAAGGCAGTTGAACTCTCCCCCAATCTGAACGACGATCAGCTCACAATAGTATTGAACACAGATGAACCTGGGGCCGTTGCGGACATTACCATTTCCATGGTACCTGTGGGGGTTGAAGAGAAGCAGAGAGTTCTTGAGACGTTCGACGAACGGAAGCGCCTTGAGGAAGCAACGCTTATTGTTACCAAACTGGTTCAGAAGCTTGAGCTGGGGAGCAAGATCCAATCGGAGGTGCAGGAGGGGATCAACAAAAGCCAGCGCGAGTACTACTTACGCGAGCAGATGAAGGCAATCAAAAAGGAGTTGGGTGAGGAGGAGGAAACTGTAGAACTTGCCGAACTGCGCAAGCGCATCGATGAAGCCAAGCTGCCAGAGGAGGCGCTCAAGGTGGCCAACAAAGAGCTCAAGCGCCTATCACAGATGAACCCGGCTTCTGCAGAATATACAGTAAGCCGCACATATCTTGACTGGATTCTCGACCTCCCATGGAGCGTGAACACGAGCGACAACCTAGACATTTCGAAGGCCAGAGAAGTGCTGGAAAAAGACCACTACGGTCTTGAGAAGGTGAAGAAGAGAATACTCGAGTATCTCGCGGTGTGCAAGCTGAAGAACGATATGCGCGGACCGATTCTTGCGTTTGTCGGTCCACCCGGGGTCGGCAAGACATCGCTCGGCCGATCCATTGCGAATGCTCTCGGTCGGAAGTTCGTGCGCATCTCACTTGGCGGCGTTCACGATGAGGCCGAGATACGGGGTCATCGACGGACGTACATCGGCGCTCTTCCGGGAAGAATCATACAAGGTTTGAAGAAGGCGGGATCCAACAATCCCGTTTTCATGCTCGATGAGGTTGATAAGCTGGGCATTGATTTCCGTGGAGACCCCTCATCCGCTTTACTGGAGGTACTTGATCCGGAACAGAACTTCTCGTTCAGTGACCACTACCTTGAGATACCGTTCGATCTCTCCAAAGTGATGTTCATCGCCACGGCGAATATGATGGAGCCAATCCCTCCACCGCTTCGCGACAGGATGGAGATTATCGATATTCCAAGCTACGTGGAAGATGAGAAGGTCAAGATTGCGAGGACTTTTCTTGTACCGAAGCAGATCCGTGAGCATGGCTTGAAGCCCGATCAGGTAACGATCGAAGAAGAAGCTCTGCGCGCAATCATCTCGGGTTATACCCGTGAGGCCGGAGTCCGCAACTTGGAACGGACTATAGCAAGTGTGGTGAGGGGTGTCGCCCGCGAGATTGCCGAAGAAACAATCCATAATGCCGTTGTCAGGAAGGACTCGCTTACAAAGTATCTCGGCCAGCAAAAGTTCTTTCCGGACGTTGCCGAGCGTATCAACCGCGCGGGGATAGCGGTTGGACTTGCCTGGACTCCCGTTGGCGGCGACATTCTCTTCATTGAGGCGACAAAGATGAAAGGGAAAGGAAATCTGATCCTTACAGGCCAACTTGGGGAAGTGATGAAGGAGTCTGTGCAGGCTGCCCTGAGCTTTATTGCGTCGAACGCGCAAGAGCTGGGTATTTCACCGGACTTTCGACTGAAGCTCGATATCCATGTTCATGTTCCAGCGGGGGCGATCCCCAAGGATGGGCCTTCTGCCGGTGTGACAATGCTGACTGCACTTGCGTCATTATTGACGGGCAGGCTTGTCAGGAATGACCTCGCCATGACGGGCGAGATTACTCTCCGAGGCGCCGTTCTTCCCATCGGGGGTGTGAAGGAAAAGGTCTTGGCAGCTCATCGGGCAGGCATCAAAACCGTGCTCCTACCTGAGAGGAATAGGTTAGATCTCGATGAGATACCTAAGTCCGTGCTCGAAGGCCCAGAGGCCATGGGGTTCATTTTTGTGAAGGAGATGAGCGAGGTGCTTAAGCACGCGCTAGTGGCGGATGACGAGTCGAAGAGATTGCCGAGTGGAATGGAACTCGAATCTGTGGCGGTCAATTAGTCGCAAAACCACCATCTAGCAAGCCCCATGTTTAAGTAGTAACTGTATTTGGTAAAGACACAGTACTAACCCTATTTGGGGTCTTCTTTGCCTCCTGCCTCCGGTTGACATTTTGCTCCGAGTTTTGTATTATCAGTTGGAAAATCAACAACTTACGGCGTTTTACCCCGATGACGAAATCGACTAAATGGTTTCTCTGGATCCTTGCGATACTTGCCCTGTTCGTCATTGGCTTCTCCCTCCTGATCATCACCCTCTTTTCCAGAGTAACAGACCGTACTGAAACCGTCACCATCGGCTCGGGCGAGAAGCTTGCCGTTATCGAGTTGAGGGGTATCATCGTTGAATCGGATGATGTGGTCCGGCAGTTGAAAAAGCACCGCGAGAGCGGATCGATTAAAGGCATTGTGCTTCGGATTGATTCGCCCGGCGGTGGCGCGGTGGCGAGCCAGGAAATGTACGAAGAGGTGCGGAAGACGCGCGAGACCAAACCCGTGGTCGTTTCAATGGGATCTCTGGCTGCGAGCGGTGGGTACTACGTCGCCTGCGGTGCTTCGCGGGTTGTCGCGAACCCCGGGACACTGACGGGAAGCATAGGCGTGATTTCCGAGTTCCTCCAGCTTGAGGATGCATTGAACAAGCTTGGCATCGGCGTGAAAACCATCAAGAGCGGCACGATGAAGGATGCCGGATCGATGACGCGCAGGATGACAAAGGAAGATGAGCGGTATTTCCAATCCCTCATGGACGATGTGCACCACCAGTTCATCAACGTTGTTGAGACTGAGAGAAAACTAAGCCACACGAAGACCATTTCTATTGCTGACGGGCGTGTTTTTACCGGAAGACAGGCCGTGGATCTTGACCTGGTTGATACGCTTGGTACGTTTGAAGATGCTGTGAGCATTGCTGCAGACCTGTGCGGCATCAAAGGAGAGCCTTCGCTCGTCCGGGAGAGGAAATACAAGCCGTTCTGGGAAAGGATGTTTGGCGATGTTGGGGAGACGCTTTCAGAATTGAAACGCGAAGCATTTGAAAGACCCATCCTTTCGTACCGGTTTGTGGGGCCGTTCTAACTCCACCGGGTCAGGTGTCAATTACCATCATTCACAACTAAGGAGGTCCAGAGTTGACCAAAGCGGACATCGTCGATACGATTGCGACGGGAACTGGTTTGACCAAAGTTGACACAGAAGCAGTGGTGGACGGGTTCATCTCAACTGTTATCAATGCGATGAAAGAAGGCAAGAACATCGAGATTCGGGGGTTTGGAAGTTTCAAGGTCAAGAAACGCAAGGGGAGAGTCGCCCGGAACCCCCGGACAGGTGAGCAGGTTATGGTGGATGAACATTGGGTTCCGCTCTTCAAGGTGTCCAAGGAAGTCAAGGTGTTGGTGAACGAGAACCTGCAGAAGACAATGAAGTAGGCTGGAGGTTCGCATGGCGAGAGCCAGGCTTGTGTGTGGTGAGTGTGGAGCGGAGATCTCTGCAGCTGATTCGTACTGTCCGAAGTGTGGGGCCAAAATAGAACTGGAGGTCCCTCCCGGCTCTGAGGTCGGTCGCAATGTGAGGGGACCGTCAGAGGCGTCGCGTGGATCAGTCGAGCCGAGGATCTGTGAGGTCTGCGGCCACCAGAACAAAGAGATCGGATCATTCTGCGAGGAATGTGGAGTACGATTGCCCGGGGTATCCGGTTTCGTTCCGGAAACAAGCGCTGAGCCAGCCAAGCGTTCACGTTTCGGTGGCGAGAAAAAGCACAAGCAGACAAGGCGATTTGAAACCTGGCAAGTTATTTCGGGATCTGTTCTGGCTTTGATTGTCGGGTACTTTGTCTATTCAGAAGTGATCCGGAGTCAACCAGAGCTAAAGGGGCATGTCCACGGAAACGCCTCTCAGGAATCTGCCGCGATATTGCAGGACATCCAACGGGTGCAAAAGGCAGTTGACGCAAATCCTAGTGACCAATCGGCGCTCCTGCGTCTTGCAAACCTGCTTCACGATAACGCCATGAACGACAGGAAGTTGTTGATTCGAGCAACCGATGCGTATAAGAAATACCTCGCCTTGAACCCCGGTGATCCGAATGCACGAGTTGACCTCGGGGTCTGCTATTATGAACTTGCACGGTTCGATACAGCCCATGCCGGGCATTTGTTTTCGATGGCCGTTACTGAGATGCGGACTGCATTCGATTCTAACCCGGACCACCAACCGGCGGCTTTTAACCTCGGCATAGTAAATCTTACGGCCGGTGCAACGGAGGAATCGAATATATGGTTCAAGAAAGCCGTTGAGATCAACCCCGGGTCTGATCTCGGCAAACGCGCAAAGAACATGCTGGAGCAACACTCGTTCCCATCATCCCTTAACTAGTTTCGATAACCATTCTGAAAGGAGGATACATGCCAAGCGGCAAAAAGCGCAAACGCCACAAGATGGCAACGCACAAACGAAAGAAACGCCTGAGAAAGATGCGTCACAAGAAGAAATAAGCCACGTTCAGGATGTTCTATTCATCCCGTTTCGGAAATGCTGGGGGATGTTTTTTCTGAACGGCTGCAGTGCCGGTGTCTTATCGAGCGCGAGGGAATGCGGCGGCGCATCCTTGCTCCGATTGCGTATTGGCGAAGGTTGCATCTTTCGACAGAAGTTAATATCATGATTTTGAGTAAAGGTAGTTCACTGAGAGACGGTTACTGACTGAAGCGGGAGGTGAATTATGGCGCATGACAACAACAATGGAATGGCGAAGGGGCTGGTTCTTGGACTTCTTGCTGGAAGTGCAATTGGAGCCGTTCTGGCACTTCTTTACGCTCCGAAGAGTGGTAAGGAACTGCGCGCTGACATCAGGGAGAGAACCGACGACCTGCTCACTGAGGCCGAAAAGTACGTGCACACCGCGAAAAATCAAGCCGCGGAGATCGTGACCGATGCAAAGCGCCGATCGGAGTTGCTGGTGTCTGATGCGAAGACGAAAGCAAACTCCTTGATTCAGGACGCCGACAAAGTCCTGACTGATGCCCGCCAGAAAGCGGGTACTATAGTCGAGGAAGGCGCACGGCTGAAGGGCGCTGTCAAAGCCGGTGTTGATGCATACAAGCAAGAGCGTGGCAAGTCCTAACATAAACCCGATTCTCAGCTAAAGGAGTCCGGCGTGGAGCCATTTCTTACTGTTGCCACGATTCTGGCGTTGTTCTGCCTCTCAGCCCTGTGCATTTATCTCATCGTTGTGCTTATGCGGGTGCGGGAAATCCTCGTCAGTGTCGAGAGAGACTTCAAGGAAATGACTTCGCGGGCCTTGCCGATCCTCGAGAATATGGAATACATCACTTCGCGCGTAAAGAGCATCACGGATAATGTGGATGACCAGGTAATGATCATCCGCGAGTCGATGAGCGCGGTGAAGGAGATCGCCGACAACATTGTTGGTCTCGAGCGCAAAGTCCAGGAGCGCATCGAGGGCCCGATCCTGGACACAGTGGCATTTGTTGCGGCATTGTTCAAGGGCGTTCGCACATTCGTAGACCGTGTCAGAGCCTAAGGAGCGTTCCGTCCGACGAAGCCCAGGTGTTCACCGGTCGTAACTCCACTTACGACCGTTTTCGTTTTCAGCCAAACAATAAGATCCTAACGCATCTAACCATCACCCCGACGGCGAGTCGGGGCCAGCCAGGCATGTCCCATCGTTTCAGATGGTTGCTCAAGGCCAGGGTCTAATGAGGAGGCATTGACATCGCGATGAAAGAATTTACACCGGATCACATCCGCAACATCAGTCTGATTGGCCACGGCGGCTCAGGGAAGACATCGTTCGCTGAAGCAATCTTATTCTCCTCGGGGGCAACAACACGTCTTGGCCGGGTCGAAGAGGGAAACACGATATCCGACTATCACCCTGACGAAATTGAAAGACAGATTTCGATCAATACCTCGAATCTCGTCGGTGAATGGAAAGGGCACAAGATCAACATTCTGGATACTCCGGGGTACACGGACTTCACCGGCGAAGTGAAAGCTGCACTCCGTGTTTCGGATACTGCAGCGATCCTTCTGAAGGCCGTCGAAGGCGTCGAGGTTGGAACGGAGATTGTCGGGAAATACACGAACGAGCTTCGGAACAGCGTGCTCTTTGTTGTTAACAAGCTTGATCATGAGAACGCAGACTTTGACAGGGTGTTGAAACAGGCGCATGATACGATAAGTCACGATGTTGTGCCGGTTCAGTTCCCGCTGAAGCAGGGGTTGGGGTTCGACAGCATTGTGGATGTGATCAAGATGAAGGTATTGAAGTTTACCCCGGGGGGAAATGGCAAATACACCGAACAGGAAATCCCGGCTGATGCCAAAGAGCGGGCGGAGGAGCTCCGGCAACAACTACTTGAGCTGATCGCCGAAACGGATGAATCTTTTCTCAACACTTATCTTGAGAAGGGAGGGCTCTCGGATGATGAAATCAAGCTTGGATTGCGGGCAGGGGTTCGAGATCGAAAGCTCTTTCCGTTGTTTTGTGCGTCAGCAACCCGGAATATCGGGATCTCAAGCATCATGGACTTTCTTGTGGATTACTGTCCCGCACCGATTGAGACTGGTGATTTGCACGGTACGGCGCCGGGCGGACACAATGGCGATGCAAAGACCGACATTGTCGTTCCCCAAAACCCGAACGGTCCCCCGTCACTCTTCGTGTTCAAGACCGTGTCCGAGGCACATGTGGGTGAGTTGTCTTTCTTCCGCGTTTGCTCGGGCACCGTTACACCCGGTATGGATTTGGTCAATGAATCGAACGGCAAGCCGGAACGTCTGGCGCAGCTATACGCAATGAATGGAAAGGACCGAAAAGAAAGCAGCAAACTGATGGCGGGAGATCTTGGCGCCGTCGTCAAGCTAAAGGACACACATACGAACAATACGCTGAGCGGCAAGACATTTCCCGTTATATATCCTCCGATCGTATTCCCCGAGCCTGTTTTCCACGCGGCGATCCTGCCGAAGTCAAAAGGCGACGAGGAACGCATCTCTGCAGGACTCCATACGCTGCACCAGGAAGACCCGACATTCGTGTTCCGCGTCGACCCGGAATTGCACCAGACAATAATCAGCGGACAGGGAGAGCTGCATCTCGACATTGTGGTGAAGCGGCTGAAGCAGAAATTCAACGTCGATGTGGATCTGGTCGAACCGAAGGTTCCATATCGCGAAACCATCAAGGGTGTCGCCAAAGATGCAGAGTACAAGCATAAGAAACAAACAGGTGGCCACGGACAGTATGGCCATGTGCATTTACGCCTGGAGCCACTGAAGAGGGGACAGGGGTTCGAATTCACTGATGAGATTGTCGGCGGTGTTGTTCCGGGCAAGTTCATCCCCGCGGTGGAGAAGGGTGTTGTTGAAATCATGAAAGAAGGAGTGCTTGCGGGTTATCCTGTTGTTGACGTCCGCGTGGCGTTGCATTACGGTTCATACCACGACGTTGATTCGTCAGAAATGGCTTTCAAGATCGCCGGAGCGCAAGCGTTCCGCAAGGGTTTCATGGAGGCCAAACCTGTTCTGTTAGAACCAATACACACCATCGAAGTGAAGGTCCCTGAGGATGCGATGGGTGAGGTGATGGGCGATATTTCCAGCAGGAGAGGGAAGATCCTGGGGATGGATAGTGCAGGCCACTATCAGACTATACGGGCTCTGGTGCCAGCAGCGGAGCTCCACAAGTACGCAAC
>Ga0326597_10005444_pt1 | contig 17680 bp, 15 predicted proteins | sample RVTome_12_FD_203789 | JGI IMG/M metagenome (GOLD analysis project Ga0326597, IMG submission 203789) | Soil microbial communities from uranium-contaminated site in the Upper Colorado River Basin, Wyoming, United States - RVT100D185 | ecosystem: Environmental > Terrestrial > Soil > Contaminated >... | reverse complement strand
CGGCCCGCGATTGGCGATTGGCGATTGGCGATTGGCGATTGGCGATCCGTCGGGCAACGGGTAACGGGCGACGGGTAACGTCGCCGCATGACCCGTCGCGTCTCCACCCATGCCGGGAAGGGCGCGGTCGCCGTCACCCCGCATCACCTGGCGTCGGCGGCCGCAGTCGAGGTGATGTCCTCGGGTGGGAACGCCGCCGACGGCATCGTGGCCGCCAACGCCGTGCTGGGCATGGTCCTGCCGACCACGTGCGGCATCGGCGGCGACCTGTTTGCCATCGTGCATCGCACCGGCATGGAGCGGCCCGAGGTGCTCAACGCATCGGGGCGCGGAGGATCGGGCGTCGACCCCGGCCGCCTCCGCGACCACGGTCACGCCACGATCCCGCTGCGCGATCCCGCCTCGATCACGGTGCCGGGCTGCGTGGACGGCTGGGCGTCGCTGATCGCACGCTTTGGCACCCGGCCGCTCGGCGACCTGCTGGCTCCGGCAATCGGTCTGGGTCGGGAGGGCTTTCCGGTGTCGGCAGAGCTGTCGAGCGACCTCATCCGGATCGAAGACATGATCAAGGGCCAGCCTTCGGCCGACGCCCTGTACCCGGGCGATACGCCTCCGGTGCCGGAGCAGACCCTGCGGCGCCAGGATCTGGCCGCCACGCTCGAGGGCATCGCCACCGGGGGACGCGACGCGTTCTACCGGGGCCGGGTCGCCGACGCCATCGGCCAGGCGACGTCGGGGATCCTCAGCCCCGAGGATCTCGCCTCGAATCATCCCGATTGGGTCGAGCCCGTGGGTGCCGGCGTCTTCGGCCTCCAGGCGTGGACAGTGCCGCCCAACAGCCAGGGATACTTGACCGTGGCCGCGGCGATGTTGATCGAGGCGCTCGATCCGCCACGCGATCCGGAGAACCCCGCCTTCCATCATGCGGTCATCGAGGCATACCGGGCGATGGCCTGGGAGCGCGACGATCTGGTGGCCGACCCCGGGTTCCTGCCGATCGCCGTCGAAGCACTCCTCGACCCGGCTCGGGTCCTTGCCCGCAAGGGATCGCTCGATCCCGACATCGTGGCTCTCTGGCCCGAGCCCGGCGAGGCCCTCGGCGGGACTGCCTACTTCTGTGCCATCGATGCCGACGGCATGGCCGTCTCGATGATCCAATCCAACTTCACTGGAATCGGCAGCGGGCTGTCGGCCGGCACCACCGGCGTCTTCCTCCACAACCGGGGCGGAGGGTTCAGCCTCATCCCCGGCCACCCCAATGAGGCGGGGCCCGGGAAGCGCCCGCTGCACACCCTCTCCCCCACCCTCTGGACCCGCGGCGATCGGACCGCATTGATCTTGGGCACCCGAGGCGGCCATCAGCAGCCGCAGTACCTGGCGCAGATGGCCGCGCTCCTCCTCCATGCCGGGCTGTCGCCGGCCGACGCCCAGATCTCGCCGCGCTGGCATGCCGAGGGCCCCGGCCCGTCCGGATCGGCGATCGTCGTCGAGGGTCGGATGTCGGCGGGCGTGGTCGACGGGCTGCTCGACCGGGGCCATTCGGTCGCCAAGGGCCCCGACTATCCCCAGGGGTGGGGGCCGGTGTCGCTGATCACGATTGCCAAGGACGGCACCCGGGTGGGCGCTGCGGATCCGCGGGTGACGAGCGCCACCGCGGAGGGCGCCTGAGTAGGCCGGCGCCAGCCGCCGCTTGGCGCGCGCTCTACGCCCGGGACAACTCCTCGACGAGAACCCCGCGCTCGTCTTCGGTGAGCTCGTCGCCCGCCCCGAACACCAGCCCGAGTCGATCGATCGTGCCGGCGCACCGCTCCCGGATCGCCCGCGCCAGGCCCTCGGGTGGAGCGACCACCGCCAGGGTGGCGAGCATCTCGTCGTCGATCAACGATGCCATCTGGTCCCACTCGCCCCGCTTCGTCATCGCGGTGAGCGCCTCTCCCACCTCCCACCCGTGGGCATCGAGCACCCCGCGGTATGCCGGCGTGCTGGCATAGAACGCGATCCGGCGCTTCACCCCGTCGGCCGACTGCTTCATCGCCGATTCGTCCCTCCCGGTGACCGCGAACAGGGTGGCGATGCGGGTGACCGCAGCCGGGTCACGCCCGGACCGCGCCGCCCCCTTCACGATCTCGGGGAAGACCACCCCCTCGAGGTACCGCCGGGTGTGCAACGGATGGATATGGATCCCGTCACCGACCTCGCCCACCAGTCGGCACATCGCCCGCCCGACCGCGGCCAGGGCGACCGGCACGTCAGCGTGCTCGATGGGGCCCGGATCGAAGAAAGGGGTCATCAATGAGAACCGGAAGTGCTCGCCACGAAACCTCAGCGGCTCGCCGTGTTGCCACGCCGCCCAGATGGACCGGAGCGCCGCGACGAATTCCCGCAATCGCGGCACCGGCGCCGACCACGGCATCGAGAACCTGCCGACGATGTGGGGGCGGATCTGGGTGCCGAGGCCGAGGAGAAACCGGCCCTCGGTGAGGGCCGCCAGATCCCAAGCCGAGTGGGCGAGCGTCATCGGTGAGCGGGCAAACGCCACGGCCACCGCGGTGCCCAACTCGAGTCCAGGTGCCTCCCGGGCCGCCACGGCAAGGGCGAGGAAGGGATCGTGGCTCGTCTCTGCCGCCATCACCCCCCGGAAGCCGAGACGCCGCGCCCGGCGGACTTCGCCTGCGACTCCGCTGAGCGGACCCGGAGTCAGGTAATGGTCGACCAGCACAAGAACAGTCTGCCACCACACGGCCGACGGCCGACCGCCAGAACGCCTCCAACGCGGCGCTTGCCGCTTGCCGCTTGCCGCTTCCTCCCTGCCGCCTGCCGCTTGCCGCTTGCCGCTTCCTCCTTCCTTGCCCCCCGTACGCTCGTACACTTCGCCCATGCGCCGTTCTACTCGTGTTGGAGGAGTCGTCGTCGGCGTAGCGGCGGCGGCGGTGGCCATGGTCTGGCTGCTCAAGGACCGGATCCTCGGCCCGGAGACCACCCCGGTGACCCCGGAGCAGGCCCCGCGGTTTCGGGTGGTGCCTGCCGCCTCGGGCCGCGTCAAGAGTGGCGCCGATGACCTGTCGGCGGTCAAGGGGATCGGTCCGGTGTACCAGGCCCGCCTCATCGCCGGCGGGGTCACCACCTTTGCCGCCCTGGCAAAGAGCGACCGGGCCCGCCTCGCCGCAATCGCTCAGGTGGGCGAAGAGACCGCGGCGGCCTGGGCCGAGCAGGCGGCGGCGCTCGTCGAGTGACCATCGACCCCGACTCGCCCTACCTCATTGCCCCCGAGGAGCTCGCGGCATTGCTCCCCGGTGAGCCCGCGTATCGCATCGAGCAGCTTCGCGAGTGGCTGTACCAGCACCCGGTGCTCACCGCCGACGAGATGACGAATCTCCCCCAGGAAGTCCGGACCCGCGTCGGCCCGACGTTGTGGCCATTCCGGGTGGAGCACGAGCGCATCGCCGACGGCAGCCGCACCGTCAAATGGCTGTTCCGGTGCCCCGACGGCGCCGCCATCGAGGCGGTGCTCATGGGCTATCCGCGGCGCACGACGCTCTGTATCAGCAGCCAGGCGGGCTGCGCGATGGCCTGCACCTTCTGTGCCACCGGCCAATTCGGGTTCGACCGTCACCTCGCCGCCGGCGAGATCTACGCCCAGGTGGCATACGCCAACGCCCACCTCCGCCGGCACCCGATGCCGCGCTCTCCGCAGCGGGTCACCAACGTGGTGTTCATGGGCATGGGGGAACCGTTGGCGAACTACGCCAATGTCCGTGAGTCGATCAGGCGCATGGTCGAGGTGGCCGGAATGTCGGGACGGTCGATCACGGTGTCGACGGTTGGTGTGGTCCCCGGAATCGAGCGCCTGATGGAGGAGCCATGGCCGGTGACCCTGGCCGTGAGCCTCCACGCCACCGACGACCACCTGCGGGAACAGCTCGTACCCCTCACCCGCCGCTACCCGATCGACGATCTCATCGAAGCCGCCCGCCGATACCGCCAGAAAAAGGGCCGTCGGGTCTCCCTGGAATGGACGCTGATGGACGGCCTCAACGACACCGCGCACCAGGCGAGAGCCCTGGCGGCCATTGCCAGGGAGCTCGACGCCCATGTGAACGTGATCCCGCTCAACCCGACGCCCCTGGCTCCGCAGCGACGCCCTCCCGACGATCGGATCAAGGCATTCGTCGAGGAGGTGGCACGGCACGGAGCCACGGTGACACTGCGCGACACCCGCGGGGTCGACATCGATGCCGCCTGCGGACAACTTCGAGTACGGGCGGAGAGCGCCGTCGAATGAGGAGGAGGCAGACATGATCGAGGCAGGCGATCGCGCACCCGATTTCACGCTGCGCGACCAGGACGGAAATGCGGTCAGCCTCTCCGATCACGCCGGCAGCCGGCTGATCATCTACTTCTATCCAAAGGCGTTCACCCCCGGTTGCACCACTCAGGCATGTGACTTCAGAGACAATCACCAGGCGTTCGACCAGGCGGGCTATCGGATCGTGGGTATCAGCCCCGACCCGGTCGAGAGGCTCCGGTCGTACCGTGACGAGCACCACCTTCCGTTCCCGGTGCTCTCGGACCCGGACCACGCGGTCGCCGCGGCATACGGTGCCTGGGGCGTCAAGAAGAACTACGGCAAGGAGTACGCCGGGATCATCCGTTCGACCTTCATGATCGGCCCCGACGGCACGGTCGAGAAGGCGTGGCGCAATGTGAAGGCAACGGGACACGCGGAGCGGGTCCTGGCTGCCGTGAAGGGTTAGGGCCGCCTACCTACGAACCCAGCGACAAGCGGCAAGCGACAAGCGCCGCGCACAGTGCTGAGTCCGGCGGCTGCCGCTTGCCGCTTCTCTACACCGGACCCCGGTTTACACTCGGCGACTCGGTATGGATCAGCTTCCCCGTCCCCTCCAGTTGTCGGTGTTCGTCGCCGCCTCGGCGCTGGCGTCGATCGGCCTCGTGTTCGGCGTCGACCGCCTCACCAACGCCGGCGAGGTGCTCGGAGATGTCGAAGTCGCCGGAGTCGACATCGGGGGACTCGACGAACGAGATGCGATCGGGCGCCTCGCGGAACTCGAGTCGGCGCTGCTCGCCTCCCCCATTCAGGTCGAGGTCGCCGGGCGGCTGTTCGCCCTCGACCCGGCCGATGTCGGGTTCGATGTGCACGAGGCCGCCATCGTGGATTCGGCGATGGGCAACGGGCGCTCCGGCAACGTCGCCAACCAGTTCGGCTGGTGGCTGGGGCGCTTCGGCGGTGACCGTGCCGGCGTCGAGTTGGCGTTCGACTTCGACGAAGCAGCCCTCACCGACATCATCTCGGATTGGGAGATCGATGGCATCGCCGAGCCCGCATATTCCGGTGAGGTATGGATCGAGGACGGCAACGTCGTCTACTCCTACCCGGCGGCAGGCACCGGCATCGAGGTCGACGCCGCGCTGGAGCTGCTCGTCGGAGCCCTCGCCGACCCCACCCGGCAACCGATCGTCCTCCCGACGCGATTCCTCGAGCCGGCGATAACCGAGTCGGATGTCGATGACGCCGTCGAGCAGACCCAGGAGATCATCGGTGACGACGTCACCCTCACCAACGAGGAGTTCGGGACATCGGTGGTGATCCCCCGGCGGGTGATCGCCGAGGCACTCGAGGTGGTGCTCGACGAATCCGCACCGAATCCCGAGTTCACCTTCTCCCTACGACGCCGCCCCCTCCAGGACTACGTGACCGCCCTCGGGCCATCGCTCGAGACCGAGCCGGTCGATGCCGAGATCCTCATCGACGTCGCGACGGACGAGATCACGATCGCCCCCAGTGTCCCGGTCAAGGAGCCCGACCCGTCGAAGCTGAGTGACGCCGTATGGGGGGCGATCGAGTCGGCCGCCCGGTCGGGGCTGCTGCCCTACCGTGAGGGCAGGGAGGCAGAGTTCTCGACGGAGGACGCCGCGGCCCTCGGGATCGCCGAGCTGATCGGCGAATTCACCACGTTCCACGCGTGCTGCCAGAACCGCGTCGTGAACATCCAGCTGATCGCCGACATGGTCGACGGGGTGATCATCATGCCCGGCGAGGAGTTCAACCTCAACGAGATCGTGGGCAAACGGACCACCGCCAAGGGTTTCGTATGCGCCGGGGCGATCGTCGGCGGCGAGCTGGTGGAGGAGGGCGAGGTGTGCATCGGCGGAGGCACCAGCCAGTTCACCACCACCATGTACAACGCCGCCTTCTTCGCCGGACTGGAGGACGTCTACCACAGCCCGCACTCGATCTGGTTCAGCCGGTATCCGGAGGGCCGTGAGGCGACGCTCGGCTGGACCTCGCCCAACCTGATCTTCCGCAACAACACCGAGCATGCCCTGGTGGTCCGCACCACCCATGACGCCACTTCGATCACCGCCAAGATCTACGGCGACAACGGCGGCATCGAGGTCGGGGCCGGCTTGTCCAATAGGTACAACTACACGGGCTTCAGGGAGATCACCCGCAAGAACCCGGAGTTGAACCTCGACGGCCCCGGGCCGGGATGCTCCGCCGCCGACCCGATCACCATCCAGAACGGGACCGGCGGGTGGTCGGTGGACGTCTACCGCTACATCACCTACCCCGACGGCACCGAGACCACCGAGACCTGGTCCTGGCACTACACCGGGTACTACCGGATCAAGGAATACAACGACTCCGACCCCGAATGCGCCGGGCCGTAGCCGACGCCCGAACCCCCATCCCCCTTCCGGGGCTGGAATCCCCTATCCACCGAGCACCGCTTCGCGGCGCGCCATTTCACACATCCCTGATTCCGTCGATCATCAGGAAGATCCCGACGACCACGAGGAGCCCCGCCAGCACCCGGCCGGCCGCGGCCAGCACCCGCGGCGCGGTGCCCCGGTCCGGCACCAGGCCGAGGAGACCCAGCGCGGCGATCGCCGACACCGCGGCCGCCGTCGTCCCCACCGCCCCGTTCTGGGTGCCGCCGGCGATCGCCAGCAGGAGCACCTCGGGGGCGAGGATCAGCGGGTAGGCCACCGGCCAGATGCCGGCTCGCCATCCCCGAAGCGGTGGCTCGGAGGTCGGCAGCGGGAAGACGAAGGCCCATCCCCCGGCCAGGACCGCCACCAGGCCGGCGGCGATCCGGAACGTTTCGGGCGTGACCTCGACCGCGTCGAGCACGGGCGCCGACGCTCCGGCGAGCCCGGCGATCACCGCCACCGCACCCACCGACCCGATCACCACCACCAATGGTCGAGGCCTCCCGGCCCCCTGGTCGGGCAGTGCGAGCCGGGACCGCGGCGGATTGACCGCGGCGACGAAGGCCACCAGCAGCAGCAGGTCACTCATCGATCCTCCCTCGATTCGACCAGGGTCAATGCGGCCAACAGCGACGACACCACGTGCTGCTGGTCGTCCATCTGGGTGTAGCCGCGGTAGAACCACGCCCCCCGTTCCAGCCCGGGACGGGCACCGTCCGCGGCCTCGACTGCCATCACCTGCCGCCCCACCATGAAACCGGCGCTGCACACCATCCGCTCTTCGATATTGAGACGGAGGTCGGCGAGTTGGGGGTCCGCGGAGATCAGCCAGAGGGCGCCGATCCCCTCGGCGGCGGTGCCCACCCCGGCGGGGGGCCCGGGAAACCATCGTACGGCGAGGTTGAGGCCATCACCCCGACGTTGTGCCTCGAAGCGGAGACGCATCCCGAAGTATCCGGCGAGTTGCCGGGCGTAGCCGAGCCGGGTGTCGTCGAGCAGCTCGGGCCGGAGTGCGGAGATCGTGTAGGCCGCCCAATGATCGGGGAGCCGACTCAGCCGCCCCTCGCGCCGGTCGCGATCCGACGCCATGTAGTCCACCGTCAGCGCCGCCGCCTCGCCCCAGCCCTCACCCGGGAACGCCCGGTCGAGCAGGGCCAGCGCCCAGGAGGACTCGCCGGTCGAGTAGGTCGCATAGGTGGGGTGGGGCACGCCGGTCGACCGGTGCCAGTAGCCGCTCACGCTGCCGTCGGGGTATTGCTGGACGAGGAGGAATCTCCCGATCGCCCGCATCAACTCGTCGTGCCTGCCATCGCCGGTCGCCTCGCGCCGGATCGCCAATCCTGCCAGCAGCAGACCGTTGGCCCCGGTGTTCACCTCGCTGAACAGCTCCCAGGCGGTGAACTCTTCGGTGGTGATCATCCCGGCAAGGGCGTAATCGAGCGCACGATCGGCCCCTTCGAGCGCCGCGGCCGAGCCGGTGACCGCATGGGCCTGATAGAGCGACATCGTCACCCCGGCGTGCCGGGGACCGTTGTACTCGAGGTTGACCCGGTCCTCGCCCCGGTGGTAGCCGTAGGTGTACCGCCCGTCGGGCCCGATCCCGCGGGTGAGCCACCCCACCGCCTCGTCGATCGAGGTCCGGATCGCGGCCGCGTCCACAGGCGGGCAGACCTCGGCAGGGACCACTCCGATCCTGATCGCCGCGCCCCCGACGATGAGGACCGACAGGTGTAGGGCCAGCCGGCGCCGGATCAGCAGCCGGCCCCCGGCTCCGGTGCGGTGGTGTCGTGGAAGGCGAGATAGAACTGGGTGAGCAGGTCGGTGTCCGCCGAGTCGAGGCGGAGCTGGCGCCCCCAGGCCGTGATCACGACCGCAGAGTCGATGCCCGGGTACGGGCTCACCAGTACCTCGCTTCGCCGGGCGATCCGCTCGAGGTCGGCCACCGAATCCTCATCGAGGTTCGGGTCGTAGGCGATCCAGATCGCCCCGTGCTCGAGGGAATGGACGGCGTTCTCGTTCCTCACCGGTGCGGTGTACACCCGACATGCCAGCGGATCAGGATGATGGCTGCCGCCGGCTGGCGGCTGCAGCGCGTAGGCCACCGGCTCGCGGGTGTGGGCCACGTCCGAGATCGGGATGATCTCGGTGCCAGGCGGCGGCTCCTGCGCGGTCTGCGGGCTCGACGAGACATCGGCCGAGATGTAGATGACCCCGGTGACGATGGCGGCGAGGACCCCCAGGCCGATCAGCCATTTCCCCCAGGGGCGGGCCACCTTGGTCGGCGCGATAGTGGTGACGGCGGCCCGACGCTGCTTGGCGGTCTTGCGGCGGGCTCGAGGTGCGTTTCCCATGTTCCTCCGGGGTCCTGGCCGAGACAATCTACGGCATGGAGGGGCAACCGATTCGGCATCGGCACCGCCGCCCCTCCACCGTGCCACCATCATGCCATGGCGCCGATGATCGACGTGCTGCTGTTGCTCGCTCTCCCGGCATCGGGTAAATCCGAGATTCGGCGCTATCTCGAGCATCTCGGACCGCGGCGATCGGAGCTCCATCTCGGGCCGGTCATCCAACTCGACGACTACCCCTACGTCCACCTGATGAGGCGGATATCGGCCGAGCAGCGGCGGTTGAGAGCCCCGGCGGCGTTCTTCGAGTCCGAGGAGTCACCCTTTGCCGATCCGCGCGACTGGCTGGCCCTCATCCACCTGCTCGATGAGGATTTCGCCGGGCTCGGCGCCGTCACCAGGCGCTCCGCCGACCCCCGGAGCCTGCTCGACCGCATCGAGGGCGCCCGCCGGCTTGCCGGGATTGGCTCGTCGATCGCCGGCGGGGAGCGCCAGGCGCTGGAAGCCTCGCTCGAAGCCGACGCCACCGAGCTCGCCGGCAGACTGCCGACCCCGAGCGCTGCGGAGCTCCGCGGGGCGACGATCGTGATCGAGTTCGCCCGGGGAGGGCCCGCGGGAGCCATTTCGCCACTGCCCTTCCCGTTCGGATACCAGCACTCGCTCGCCGCCCTCTCCCCTGAAATCCTGCAGAGGGCATCGATCCTGTATGTATGGGTCACTCCTGAAGAGAGTCGGCGGCGCAACCGGGAGCGGGCGATCCCCGGACCCGACGGTGACGCCTCGATCCTGCACCATGGGGTACCCGCCCGAGTGATGCACGAGGACTATGGGATGGACGACATCGACTGGCTGATGAACTCCTCCTTGGAGCCGGGGACGATCGCGGTCGAGGCCGGCGGCGACACCCACCTGCTGCCCTTTGCCCGGTTCGACAACCGGGCCGATCGGACGTCGTTCCTCCGCGGTGACCCCGGCGAATGGCCCCCGGATGCGATCGCCACCCTCCACGCCGAGCTCGCCGGTGCACTCGACGGGATCGCAATCGGCCGGGTAGATTCCCCGCCAGCGGAGTGAGGGGCGCCCACCAGGCATCCCGACCTCGAGGTGCGCCCCCGGGCCAGAGACCGGGGGTGCATCGCGTGCGGCATGCGGCATGCCGCGTGCAGCTTGCGGCAAACCCGGAGTCGGTCCGAAGTCCCTATCGGAGGATGCCGGCAGTTCGTACCCTGTGCCCGTGCGCTACCAACCTGCCATGGACACCGTCACCGGGCAGCCGTATCTGCCGGTGGGCCAGCGAGGGCGAGGCCTCCTCGAGGAGCCACTGCTCAACAAGGGCAGCGCGTTCACCGCCGACGAGCGTGTCTCCCTCGGCCTCACCGGCCTCCTCCCCTGCCACGTCTCGACCCTCGATGAGCAGGTCAACCGAGTCCTCGACCAGTTGAGCAACAAGAACACCGACCTCGAGAAGCACATCTATCTCGCCAGCCTCCACGACCGCAACGAGACCCTCTTCTATCGGTTGGTGACCGACCACCTCGAGGAAACGGTGCCGCTGATATACACCCCGACCGTGGCTGAGGCCTGCCGCCACTGGAGCCGCATCTTCCGGCGCGCCCGCGGTCTGTACATCACCCCGAGTGATCGCGGCTCGGTGGACCACCTCCTCCGCAACGACGGGATGAGCGAGGCGGCGGTGATCGTCATCACCGACAATGAGCGGATCCTCGGCATCGGTGACCAGGGAGCCGGAGGGATGGGGATCCCGATCGGCAAACTCGCCCTGTACACCGCGGCCGCAGGAATCCACCCCTCGCTGTGCCTTCCGATCTCCCTCGACGTCGGCACCAACAACCAGGAGCTGCTCGACGATCCCCTGTACCTGGGGTATCGCCGCGAGCGGCTGCGTGGTGACGAGTACTGGGACCTGGTGGCCGAGGTCGTCGGTGCGGTGAAACGGGTGCATCCCGGTGCGATCCTGCAGTGGGAGGATTTCGGCAACCGGACATCGTTCCACCATCTCGACACCTACCACGACCAGCTCCCGTCGTTCAACGATGACATCCAGGGGACGGCGGCGATGGTCATGGGCGGGCTCTACGGCGCGATGCGACTGCTCGGCCAACGCATGGCCGATCAACGGGTGGTCATCGCCGGCGCGGGTTCGGCAGGTATCGGGATCGCCCGCCAGATCCAGGCGGCCATGGCGGTCGAAGGCCTCAACCAAAGAGAGATTCGCGAACGCATCCTGCTCACGGACAGCCACGGCCTGATCGTCGAAGGCCGCGCCGATCTGGAAGCGAGGAAGGGCGAGTTCGCCGCCGACCGTGCCCAGGTGGCCTCATGGGGCATTTCCGGTGAGACCATCGGGCTGGACGACGTGGTCCGGCACCGAATGCCCTCGATTCTCATCGGGGTCACCGGCATACCGGGGAGCTTCACCGAGGCGATGATCCGCACGATGGCTACGGCCCACGACCGTCCCATCGTCATGCCGCTGTCGAACCCGACGAAGAACACCGAAGCCACTCCGGCGGACATCATCGGCTGGTCGGGCGGCCGAGCCCTGGTCGCCACAGGCAGCCCGTTCGACCCGGTGGAATACGAAGGCGAGGTCCACCACATCGGCCAGGCGAACAACGTATTCGTCTTCCCCGGGATCGGGCTCGGTGCCATCGTTGCCCGAGCGCGAACCATCACCGTCGACATGTTCCTCGCCGCGGCCCGCGCTCTCGCCGATCACGTGACCGACGATTGCCTCAAGACGGGCGCGTTGTTTCCGCCGATCACCGACGTGCGTGCGGTGTCACGCGGGGTGGCCCTCGCCGTCATCGACGCCGCCACCCGAGGCGGGATGGGCGAAACCCTGGTCGACCCCGAAGCCGCGGTGGACGCCGCGATGTGGGACCCGGTGTACCTGCCGTACCGGGCGGGGTGACCAGACCTCGGGCCCACGGCGAGTCGTTCTTGCCCGTCAGACGGCGGCTGAGGGGGTGAGCGAATAGGTCGCTCACCCCCTAACACTCGTCGGCTTCCATCGCGGGCTGGCCGCTCTCCATGCCGGCGAACACGTCGCGAATGAACGCCCTGATCCGCGCGGGGTCGACGACCGCCAGAGACCGGTAATTGCGTTTGGGCGCGAGCGTGCCGGACTGGATCGCCCCCGTGGTGATGTCGTCGGTGTCGAGCGCCGCCACGAGGCTGATCAGATCGGGGAGCACCCGCAGCGGGATATTGGTGGTCACGTTCCGCTCGACCGTCGTGGCGATCCGCGGGAACTCGCGCAGGATTCGCAGCGCGTCGGCTTGCGCGGCGACCTCGCGAACCAGGCACCGCTGCCGACGGGTTCTGACGAAGTCGTTGGAATCGCTGCGGTTCCGCGAGTAGGCAAGGGCGGTACGCCCGTTCATCCGCTGGCGGCCCGGGCTCAGCTCGAGGACGAACTCTTCGTCGCCCGGCTTGGCCGGCGAGAAGGTGACGTTCATCGATGAGCGGACCGTGATGTAGACGCCACCGATGGAGTCGATCAGGTCGACGAACCCGGCGAAGTCGACCAGCACGTAGTAGTCGATCGGGATCGCCAGGGTCGTCTCGATGACGTCGACGAGTGCCTCCATGCCGGGGCTGACGCTGTTGGGATACTTGTGAGCAAAGCTGGTGGACGACGGATAGACGGCATTGATGCGGTCGAGCCAGATCTCCCTGGGGCGCTCTTCGGGCTCGGGATCGGTCGCATTGCTGGTGCCGTTCAACTCGGCGTTCTTCGCCAGGTTGAAGAGGTAGTCCTGCTTGGACTGATAGTCGTTCTGGAGCCTGGTGGGCAGAAGCCATCCGACCGACTCCCGGCTGATGCTGATGAGCACGGCCTGATTGGTCGCCAGGTCGAGGGACGCCAGGATCATCACGTCGGTTCGCAGTCCGGTTCGCCCGGGCCCGGCATCGCCCCCGGCGAGCAGGATGGTGACCCGGTTGCTCCCGACGGGCGAGATCGTCGGATCGGGAAGATCCCCGAACTCGACACCGCCCGTGGGGATTTCCCCCCGCGGGAAGGTGGTGGTGGTGGTCGAGGAGGTCATCGTAGTGGTGGGGACGAGTGACCCCCCCAGGCGGGCGGCATTGGCGGCGATCTCCAATCGGGTTTCGGCGGCGGTCGCCTGAGCATCTCCGACGAACACCCGGTCGAGGAGGGTGAGCAACCGGCCCGCCCGAGTCCCCACGAAGACGTGAGGCATCACCAGGAACAGGACCAGAGCGGCGGAGAGTGCGGCGCGGCCGAAGTTGGCCCAGACCGTCGGCGCGGTCTCGAATCGGGGCGCCAACCGATAGGCATCGACGGCGGCCACCACCCTGATGGCGGCGATCACCAGGTTGGCGATGACGAGGCCCCACACCCATTTGGGCTGGACGAGCAGTGTCAGCAGGCCGATGGTGCCGCGCCCGTAGAACAGGATCGCGGTGATGAGGACCGCGGCGCTGGCCGCGAGGAAGGGGATGGCACGGCGCCACGCCCGGAGGAAGAGGTGGCCGGTCCCGGGCACGATGAGCGACAATGCCGCCGCGGTGATGCCGCGCCATCGATCCGGGATCAGCTGCCGGGCGCGGCCCGCAGCGGCGGGGGCTGCCTCGATGGCGATCGGGACCTCTCCGCCCTCGTCGCCTGACGGTTCGCCTATCAGTTCGCCTATCGGTTCGCCTGACGGTTCGCCTACCGGTTCGGGCGGCGATTCGCTGCTGTCGTCCGTGGGCTTTGCCACGATTACTCCTCGATACGGACCTGACCGGACACAACGCTACAGACCCCCCAGAAATGGGGGCCCAGGAATCACATCGACCCGCGACTCTCGGCTCTGGGTTCTTCGGTTACCGTCGCGCTCTCGTGATTCGACGCCTCCACCCCTCCCCAGGGTTCCCGCAATGACCCGCCGCGTCCTCGTGACGGCGGCGGGCACCCGCCCCGAGGCCTATGGGCCGCTGGATTGGTCGCTCCTCGCGGCCACCTCGTTGATATGGGGGGCGTCGTTCCTGTTCATTGCCGAGGGCCTCGAGTCCATCGAGCCGGGAACCATCGCCTGGGGACGGCTCGTGCTCGGGGTAGCCGCGCTCGCCCCGCTCCGGGCCGCCCGCCGACGCATCGATAAGGCCGACTGGCCGCCGATCATCGCGGTGGCGGTGATGGGCGTCGGCATGCCGGCGTTGTTCTTCGCCCTCGCCGAACAGTGGGTGCCATCGGCGGTCGCCGGGATGCTGGTGAGCGCCACTCCCCTCATGACGGTCTTGGTCGGCGTTGCCCTGACCCACACCCTCCCTTCGCGGGTGCAACGGGTCGGGGTCCTCGTCGGGCTGGTGGGCGTGATCCTGCTGTCGGCGCCCGATATCCGCGGGGCAGGTTCCTCGGCGCTCGGCATCGGCCTCGTCATCGTGGCCGTATTCGGCTACGGGTTCTCCAACCAGTTGTATCCGCCGCTGACCCATCGCCACGGTGCCCTGGCCACGATGTTCTGGGCACAGCTGGTGGCGGCGGTGCTGCTGGCGCCGTTGGGAATCGCCGGGCTCCCGGACTCATCTTTCTCCTGGGTTCCGGTGCTCTCGGTGGTGGCTCTCGGGGTTCTCGGCACCGGCTGGGCGCGCGTCATGCATCTCACTCTCGTCGGTAGGGTCGGGGCCAACAGGGGGACGATTGCCGGCTATCTGATACCGGTGGTCGCCCTGGTCCTCGGAGTCGTGCTGCGGGACGAGGTGGTCGCACCGGTGCAGGTGGCCGGGGTCTTGGTCGCCCTGTCCGGCGGCTGGTTGCTGAGCAGGAAGGAATCTCGATGAGCGGGCCGATAAAGCGCGCCGATGCGCCGTATTTGTTCATGACGCTCATCGCCGCCGCCGCCATCGTGTGGACCCTGGCCACCCAGGATCCGTTTGGCACCAGCCCACCGCCCGAGGCCGGCGGCTCGACGACCCCGACCTCGGCCACCACCCTCCCCGGGGAAACCACCCTCCCCGGGGAGAGCACCCTCCCCGGCGAAACCACCACCACCCTCGGCGGCACCGCCGCCTGCTCGGGCATCGGGCCGGCGCTCCCCGATTCCTCGGCCACACCGGCGGACCTCCCGCTCACCGGGCTCCGGGTGGAGACGATCGCCGATGGCCTCGCCCAGCCGGTGTTCGCCGCCCCGGTCCCCGGCGAGGATGGCGTCCTGCTGGTCGTCGAGCGCGGCGGCCGGATCAAGCGAGTCCACTCCGACACCGGCCAGGTCGAGTCGACCCTATTCCTCGACGTGGTCGACAAGACCCGCGCCAATGCCGGCATCGAGGTCGGTCTGCTCGGCCTGGCGTTCCACCCCCAATTCGCGACGAACCGCCGGGTGTTCATCTATTACACCGACGCGGTGTTCGACGCCGTCGTCATCGAGTATCGGGTGCACGCCAGCGGTATCGCCGACCCCACGACCGCCAAGACCATCCTGACGGTCGACCGGCTCGCCGAAGGCGAGCATCGCCACAACGCCGGGATGATGCAGTTCGGTCCGGATGGATGCCTCTACATCGCCTCGGGGGACAACGGCGAGTACCCGATCAATCCCCAGGATCCGACCACGCTCAAGGGCGCCATCCTCCGGCTCGATGTCGATGCCGGCGATCCCTATACGACCCCTAGCGACAACCCGTGGGCCGACGGGTCGGGATCGCCCGAGACCTGGGCGATCGGGCTCCGCAACCCATGGCGGTTTGCCATCGATCCGGTGGAGGGGCTGATGTACATCGGTGATGTCGGCCAGTCGGCCTGGGAGGAGATCAACGCGGTGCCGCTCCAACCCGAGGGCTACAACTTCGGTTGGCCCCACATGGAGGGCGCCAATTGCTGGATCCCGTCGACGGGGTGCCAGATGGAGGGCCTGGTCATGCCGGTGGTCGAGTACAACCACGCCGATGGAGGGCACTGCTCGGTGACGGGTGGGCTGGTGTATCGCGGGTCGGCGATCCCCGAGCTTGCCGGGCACTACTTCTTCAGTGACTGGTGCACCGGGTTCATCAGGTCGTTCCGGCTGGAGGGCGGGGTGGCCGGCGAAGTCACCGATTGGGGGATCACCGACGCCGGCCAGATCACGTCGTACGGTGCCGACGCCGACGGCGAGCTGCTGATCACCACCTACGGAGGGGCGCTCCTCAGAATCGTCCCGGTCCGCTGACGGGACCTATCCGGACTCCTGCCAAGCCCACCAGGCGAGTTTCGGGCGCCGCACCCGGTCGACGAGGCCCATCGAGGCGAAGGGACCCGGGGCCTGCTGGTCGTAGAGGAACGACCAGATGTAGAACGCCATGTCGGCGCCGGCGGTCAGCTCCAGAAAGCGCTCGACGAACGCCTCCTGCTTCTGCTCGGTGCCGGAGTACACGCCGTACTGACCCGCGGACTGCCAACCCATCTCGGTGAACGCGATCGGGCGGCCCCCGGCGTACTGATTGAGCCGGGTGTAATAGTCGTCGGGGATCTCGGAGGGGTCGGAAAACACCAGGCCCGGATAGGTGGTGAAGCCGATGATATCGGCGTCCGGAAAACGGTCGATGAGGTCCCAGGCGGCCAGTGTGGGGTCGTTGGTCCCACCGAACAGTCCGCCGTGCATGCCGGAGAGGCGTTCCAGTTGGAATACGGTGAGCAGCTTGGTGTCGGGCGAGACCTCGTCGACAGCCGCGGCCACCGCGGCGAACAGGTCGACGAACACCTCGAAGTCGTCGGGACGGTTTCGCCACTGTGTGTCGATCTCGACGCCCAGGCCGAGGTAGGGCGGCTGGTGCTTCTCGGCGTAGGCGCGGGCGGCGGCGACGTACCGGTCGAATGTGGCGTCGTCGATCGGTCGCAGCAGCAATCCGTTGTCGACGTCGAAGACCCCGGAGACGCTCAGGGGCAGATACCCGTAGGTGGCGGCGAGGCCATTGACGACCGCGACGCCCGACCCTTCGGCCTCCTCCCACTCGAGGATGTCTCCGACCCGCTCGATGGCGTCACCGTTGCGCGCCGCCGTGTCGAGGAACTCGACAAAGTTCTCGCCTTCGTAGTCGACCGGCGACAACGAGAACCCCCGGAAGGGCTCCGCGGGCACCGGGATGACGCCGGCCGTCGTCGTCGTATCGGGGGGAGTGGTGGTCGCGGTAGTGGTCGTCGACGAGCCGTCGTCGGAACACCCGGCGACGAGCGCGAGGGCGACGACGATGGCTGCCGGGCGGGTGCTGGGTCGTCTCATCAACGGTCCAGAAGTTCCACGAGCCTCAGCGGGCGAGCAACTCGATGGCTCGCCGGTAGTGCGCCAGGCCCTCTACCCGACGGATGAACTCGGGGGTCTTGCCGAACCGCCCGGCGATCTCGGTGTGGCTGGCACCGTCGCCGCGGAATGAGAGCACTCGATTCTCCAGTGCCCGCGGCTTACGGCTTTGTGCGGGGCCCGAACGGGGGATGGACGCCCACTCGATGATCCGACCGATGTGGCCGGGGCTCCGCTTGAAGGCCTCGCCGATCTCCTCGAGGCTGCGGCCGGCGGCTCGCATCGCCAGAACACGCCGCTCGACCGGCCGCAGGTGATTGTGCACGAAATCGCCCCCTTGACCCTCCACGGTAG
>Ga0326597_10005443_pt1 | contig 17680 bp, 21 predicted proteins | sample RVTome_12_FD_203789 | JGI IMG/M metagenome (GOLD analysis project Ga0326597, IMG submission 203789) | Soil microbial communities from uranium-contaminated site in the Upper Colorado River Basin, Wyoming, United States - RVT100D185 | ecosystem: Environmental > Terrestrial > Soil > Contaminated >... | reverse complement strand
CCAGACATGATTGATGATATATGTATTGTCTGCGAGGTGGCTGAGACCTAGGCTCTAGGCGGAATCTTTGACGGGGATTCGGGCCTGGAGCCTCGGAATCCCCCTCAGACCACCTAGAGGTCCGCTCTGGCCGCGGCGTCAGCCGCCGGCTGGAGCGGACCTTCTTTTTTGTATTATGGCGAGCGCTGCGGTTGCGGCTTTTCTCAGTTGCGCATGCTCGCTCGTTTCCGCCATTTTCAGCGCTGCCAAAAACTCTTTGGACGGCGATCCTAACTGCGCCAGGGTGACGGCGGCGGCGTTGCGCACTCTTAAGTCCGGATCGTTCACGAAAAGGTCGTAGAGCATTTTCCTGCCGCCGGAATTGATCTCGGTTCTTCCCTTTAGACTGGTGACCGCGGCGACACGGACCATGGGATCGTCGTCGCCCAGCGAATCGAGCAACGCCTGCAAGCTGGCGGCGTCAGTTAAGTTTAGATCGCGGATGTAATAGAGCGCCATTCTCCTTTGGGTTGGGGTTCCGGTCTCACGCAACTCAAACAGAAGATGGGCGATCTCGCCCTCGGTCTTCGACAGGCGAACCAACAGCAGCATGACCGCCCAGCGAACGTCGGCATCCGAATGGTCGAGGGCGTTGATCAAGGCGTTGATTACCCGCTGCGAAGGATGGGGAAAATGCGCCAGGATATACGCGGCGGGCCATGGATGTTTGCCTTGTGAATTGTCGAGCAGGCGATTCAGTTCGTGTGCCAGCGCGGGCGCGTCGGCGGTGAGCCGAATGAGAGCGTTGACCGCTGCGCGGATAGTCGGTTTATCCGAGCTGTTCAAGTCGGCCAGCAGCGCTGTGGTCTGATTATCGTCCATGCGCTGACAGGGGAGGTCCGGCGATCGCGGTTGAAATTCTCAGATCTCTAGGAATTGCGGACAGTCGGTGATGTTGCGGTTTCCCTTGGCGGTGACCACGACGACATCTTCGAGGCGCACGCCGCCGACGCCGAGATAGTAGAGCCCCGGTTCAACAGTCACCACGTGACCGGTTTTGAGCGCTCCGTCCACCGGGGCGATGCGTGGCGGCTCGTGGATATCCAGGCCCAGACCGTGGCCGGTGCCGTGGAAGAAGCCTTGCATCCGGCCGTTGAGCCGTCCGGTGGGAAAGCCGCGGGCCGAAAAGAGGTCGAGGATTTTTTGATGGACCTCTTTGCCGTTGACGCCGTCGCGAATCATGTCGTAGCCGATCTGCTGGCCGGCTTGGACCGTCGCGTAGATTTCTTTCAACTTGTCGGAGGCCCGGCCGCGCACCACCGTCCGGCTGAGATCGCCGAAATAGCCGCTTTTCTGGGAGCGCGGGAAAATGTCGAAGATGATCGAGGTGTGCGCCTTGATCGGGCCGCTGCCCTCGTGATGCGGGTCGACGCATTGGTTGCCCGAAGAAATGATCGTGTGGCTGGGCAGCCACCCCTGCGCCATGATCGTCGTGTTGACGGCGGTCTTTAGAGTTTCGGACGTCAAGCGCGCACCGTTGAGATACAGATAACCGTCGCGCCTAATTTTGGTACGTTTGAGCGCCCGGATCCCAGCTTCGAGCCCGAGCCGCGCGACGCGGAGCGACTCGGCGATATGTTTCACTTCGGCGGCGCTCTTAGTTTCTCGCTCGGCGAAAAAAGGATCGCGCTTGATCTGCACGCTGTAGCCCTTGGCCCGCAGCTGATCGGCATAAAGGGCGGAGAAGTTGGCGGGAACGACGACGCGGCGGATGCCTCGCCTGCGGAACAAGAGATCCAGAATGTCGACCATCGCCGCCGTCCGGCCCATCTTGCGCAACTTTCGTTGGTAAAGCGACAGCGACAGCACATGGTCGGCGCGGGCCTGTTTCTTGGCGCGGTCGATTTCCAGATCGCTCATGACGGCGAACTTCTTTTGCTTGTGCTGAAAAAAAATAAACGGGTCTGGAACAAAAAACCCGGCGGCGTAGAGCATGTTCGCGTCGCCTTCGCTGGCGGAAACCAGAAGTAGCGCCTGATCGTTTCGCAGATCGCTCTTTTGATTCTCGAAGGAGAGGCGTTCTCTGGTGGTAGGCTGGCCGCTGCGGGCTGTCGTCATCGGTGTTTTACCATTTATAGGGGAGGTCACGGATTCATTCGTCGGCGGAAGTAAAAACTAGCAACTTCGCCGCTGAACTGCAAGCAATCAGCGTCGGCGAAACGGGCAAATTCTATTGACTGCCCAGGCACTTTTGTTATGATGCGTTCACTCGCAATTGACCTAATTCTGAGCCCACGTTTAAGGACATTTTCTCAATGACAACCACCGACAACTTTGACAAACTTCGTGACCTCAACCAAACGGCTGAACTCGGCGGCGGCGAATCACGCGCCCGGCGTCAACACGAGCAGGGCAAACTGTTAGCGCGTGAGCGTCTCGACCTCTTGTTGGACAGCGGCAGCTTCGTCGAGCTGGACCGCTTGCGCACCCATGACTGCCGAGACTTTGAAATGGACCGGCAAAAATTTCTCGGTGACGCGGTGGTGACCGGCTTCGGCGCCATCGACGGGCGGCCGGTCTATGTTTTTTCGCAGGATTTCACCGTCTTCGGCGGCAGCTTGAGCGGCGTGGTGGCGGAAAAAATCTGCAAGGTCATGGACATGGCGGTGAAAAACGGCGCGCCGATCATCGGCATCAACGACTCCGGCGGCGCGCGGATCCAAGAAGGGGTGATGAGCCTCGCCGGCTACGGCGAGATATTTCAACGCAACGTGATGGCATCGGGCGTGGTGCCGCAGATTTCCGCCATCATGGGGCCCTGCGCCGGGGGCGCCGTCTATTCGCCCGCCATCACGGACTTTGTGTTCATGGTTAAGACCAACAGCTACATGTTCATCACCGGACCGGACGTGATCAAGACTGTAACCCACGAAGAGGTAACCAAGGAACAGCTCGGAGGCGCCGACACCCATAGCATGAAGAGTGGCGTGTCTCATTTCACCGCGGCCACAGAGAAAGACTGCCTGTTGATGATTCGGGAACTGCTGAGTTTCCTGCCGAGCAACAATCGGGAAGAGCCGCCCTTTCGTCCCACTGACGACGATCCGCTGCGCCGCGACAAGCGTCTTAGGGACTTGGTGCCGGACAATCCGCACAAGCCGTACAATATGAAGGATCTGATCGCGGCGGTGGTAGATAAGGGTTATTTTTACGAAGTGCAGCGCCAGTACGCGCGCAATATCCTCATCGGGTTTGCCCGCTTGGGTGGTCGGCCCGTCGGCATAGTGGCCAACCAGCCGGCGGCCCTGGCGGGCTGTCTGGACATCAACGCGTCAGTGAAAGCCGCGCGCTTTATCCGGTTCTGCGATTGCTTCAATATTCCCGTGGTCACCTTCGTCGACGTGCCCGGTTTTCTCCCCGGCACGGTGCAGGAGTACCAAGGCATCATTCGCCACGGCGCAAAACTGCTCTACGCCTACGCGGAAGCGACGGTGCCGAAGGTGACCGTGGTGACGCGCAAAGCCTACGGCGGCGGCTACATCGTGATGTCGAGCAAACATTTGCGCGGCGACATCAACCTCGCCTATCCCACCGGGGAGATCGCCGTAATGGGGCCGGAGGGAGCCATCAATATCGTATTTCGCGATGCTCTGCAGAAGAGCGAAGACCCGGCCAAGACACAGGCGGCCATGACGCAGCAATATCGCGAGACCTTTGCCAATCCTTTCAAGGCCGCGGAGTCGGGTTACATCGACGCCGTGATCTACCCAGAGGAAACACGCCCGACGCTGATTCGAGCCTTGGACGTGCTCAAAAACAAGCAACTGCACAATCCTCCCAAGAAGCATGGGAATATTCCGCTGTAAATAAAGTGCTGAGTGCTGAGCAAAGCAGGTTACTGCACTCATGTTTAAGCGCATCCTGATCGCCAACCGCGGCGAGATCGCCGTGCGCATCACCCGCGCTTGCCGCTAGCTGGATATCGAAACCGTCGCGGTGTGCTCCGAGGCCGACCGGGAGTCGCTTCATGTCAAATACGCGGACCAAGCCTATCCCATCGGCCCGGCGCCTTTGGCGCTGAGTTATCTCTCCATCGACCAGATCATCGGGAATGCTGCGAAACGACCGGCCGAAATGGTGCAAAATCCCCACCGATGCCGGGAAAGGTCATCGCCGTTTTGGTTTCGGAAGGCGACGTGGTGGAAAAGGGCAGGGGCTGGTCATCGTCGAAGCGATGAAAATGGAAAACGAGGTGCGCAGCCCCAGCGCCGGCACAGTCAAAGAGATCAAGGTCAAGGCGGGAGACACGGTCGAAGGCGGCGCAGTGCGGGTCATTGTCAAATGATCCGCGCGCCAAGGTTTTTTTTAAGAAACAAACAACAAAAAGACCCTATGCTGATATTTGAATTTCGAAAAACGGCATAGATGGTATATTCTGAGTAAACCCCGCCTCTTGAGGCGGGCACAATTAAATGGGGTTTCCAAAGGGGGCGAGCATCCCCTTTGGTCGCGAGCGGGGTTCAAACCCCGTTCGCGAATTCACTTGATTGTTTGCGTATTCGATTTGCTACGATTGACCGATCGCGCAGACCGCGCGGGGAGGAAGAGACGTGATGAACGATTTAGATGAAATGGTAAAACGTGGCAAGGCTCTTGGCTATGACAGCAAGACGCTCGACTTCGCCGTTGGATACATGCGCGAAACCGACCGCACACTAAATCTTCTATCAGATCGCAAGACCGAACCGTCCGAGCTGGCGCATGAGGCTAATTGGATTTTTGCCCATAACGATTTTCTGCACACGATTGGGGGGTTACGCGGCGCATGCGCGATGGTGTTGTGGGGCGTTTTCGTGGCGGTTCCATGCGGCATCGCCCAAGACAAGATGAGCGTGGGCCTCAGTTCGGTGAGCGCGCTACACAGTGCCATGTGGGTCGCCGAGCAAAAAGGTTTGTTCCGCAAGCATGGCATCGACGCGGAAGTTATTATCACCGGGCAGGGCGGTACGGCGGGGATCAGCGCGCTGCTCGCTAACGATATTCAAATAGTGAGTTCGGCCGGAGACCTCCTGGTCGCTGCGGCATTGCGCGGTGGTGACACGGTGATGGCCGCCGGGGTCGTCAACAAAGGTTTGCAAAGAATCCTCACGAAACCGGAAATCAAAAGCCCCGCGGACCTCAAGGGCAAGCGGGTCGGCGTGACCCGCATCGGGGCGGTCTCGCATGTCGTACTGCAGATGATGTTGCAGCGCTGGAAGATGACCCTCAACGACGTTCAGGTGATCCAGGTCGGCTCCTCGCCGAATATGCTCGTGAGCCTGGACAAAAACGGTATCGATGCCGCGGTATTGACGATCCCATCGATGTTTGTCGCGGAGGATCGAGGTTATCGGGTATTGATCGATATGGCCGACACGGACATCTACTATCTGCACACGATGATCGGCACGACCCGCAACTTTATCAAGGGAAACCGCGACAAGGTGGTGAGATTCCTCAAGGGTTTTCTCGAAGGGCTGGCCTACGTTAAACAAAACAAGACGGAGAGCCTGGACATCGTCAAGAAAAAACTCCGCATCGGTCCGGAACAGGAACGTAATCTAGAACGATCCGTAGAGCTTTTGAGCATGAAATACTACGAAGCGATGCCCTATCCGTCGCTGCGCGGCGTCGAAACCGTGCTCGGTTTCGTCGAGAAAGACAATCCCAAAGCCAAAGGCGCCGACCCAAGATCCTTCGTCGACGACAGCTTGCTTCGTGAGATCGACGCGAGCGGGTTTGTGAAAGGGCTTTACCAACGGTAGGTTTTGCTGCCCTCGGGGAAGGGTCGATGTTGACGGCGATTCGTGACGTGTTTGAGTTGCGTAGCCCGAACAGCCGGGCTTACATGATCTAATCACCCAGTGCCCACCGAAAAAAAGACATCCCGAGGACGTTGGTGCATCCCAACCGTTATCCTTGGAAATTAAAGGGGACGCGAACCTTTTCTTGTGCCCTCCGAATGATCTGTAGTGGCATTACGGAAATGGCAAAAGAGCGGGAGATAAACTATGTTCAGCTATGCGTAGCAGTGATTTGGCAAGAATCAAGAGATTGATTCTGCTCGGACAATATCGCTTCACCCGCAAAGCGGAGCTTGAACGGTTGCGGGATGGCTTGTTACAGACAGACGTATTGGAGGCGATCATCAGCGCGCCCGGAATAAAAAAGATCCTACGTTCCACCAGCCCGTTCCGGGTGGGCCGCAGAGAAACTCTTTACATTATCGAAGGATTTACCTTTGACGGATTGTCGATCTATACTAAAGGCGTCATTAGAAGAGAATTCGGAGAAGAGACGCTTTAAATTCTTGTTTCAGCAAAACGGTCGATATGAAAACACTTACACTTAAGCGCTGTCCGAACTGTGGTAGCCGCAGCCTCAGACGGGTGCGGAAATCTTTCCGGGCAAAGATGAAGGGCCGTCTGATCATAGTTCCCGACGTGGAGCGTGAAATCTGCCCTGATTGTAGAGCAGAATACTTTGACCGCGAGGCCAACATCGCGATTGATGCCTATTGCTTCGGAAAGAACCGGCAGCGCGCATAGGATGGGCAAACTGTTATTGTGGCGGGAGGATAGAAAGGAGGGATAAGGAGGCGCGAACCATTTCTCTCGCAAGCAGCGGCCGGGCGTGAAGAAAGGCATCTTGAGGATAAAGTTACGATTGAGACGGCCGAACAACTGTACCAAGCCATCGAGCAGATGGGACGGATGCAGCGTATTCTTGAATCCTACCGCGATGAGATTCTGGCGAAGCATCCACGTAACTTCGCGCTGCTGGCTGAAGGCCCGTTGGAGCAACTCCGGCAATTGCAAAAGCAGATTGACGAATACATCCGACACTTGGAAGCCGCCGGAACCCCCGGCAACGGCTGACCCCGCGTCGGCGCCACATCGCGCATTTTCACGAGATCTGGTACACCTTGCCTACCGATGGAGGGACAATCTTCTTCCGCGTGAACTCTTCCCTAAGCTGCTCGATGTATCGCAACGTCTCAGGTGAATAATAAGCCTCCCCGCACTCGGCGCAAGCCTCGGCCTGCACGCTTACCATCAGGTCTTCGTACCCGCCTTGGTTTCGGTTTGCTTGGACTCTTTCCCTTGACATTTCCTTCGCGGCTCGAATAAGTAGGAATCAAATTAACCAAGGAGGCATAGAACCATGGCAGCAACATTATGGAAGGACTATAAGACCGTAAAAGTGGAGAAGGAGGACGGGATCACCTGGTGTATCCTGAACCGTCCGGAGAAGCGCAATGCGATGAATCCCCAGATGCACTACGACATGCTCGATGCGATCACCGAGTTGGAAGTGGATAAGGACACGAAGGTGCTGGTGATCACCGGCGCCGGGCCGAGCTGGTGCGCGGGGCAGGACCTGCGCGAGTATTTCCGCGGCACCGACGACAACGCGTTGGAACGGCGCAAAGCGAGCTGGGCCTCGCAAGAATGGCGCTGGCGCCGGCTGTTCTATTTTCCCAAGCCGACTATCGCGATGGTCAACGGCTTCTGTTTCGGCGGCGCCTTCACGCCGCTGATCGCCTGCGACTTCGCCATCGCGGCAGAGGACGCGACCTTCGGCCTGAGCGAAGTCAATTGGGGTATTTTCCCCGGCGGATTGGTGAGCCGCGTGCTGGCCGACGCCATGTGCTATCGCGACGCCATGTGGGCCATCATGACCGGCGATCCCTTCGACGGCAAAAAGGCCGCCGAGATGAAACTGATCAATTACGCCGTGCCGAAAGAAAAGCTGCGCGCGGAGACCGTCAGCCTGGCGCAGAAGCTGATGAAAAAGAACCCGGCGGTTTTGCGCGCGGCCAAGGAAGTCTACAAGTATTGCCGCAACATGGATTACGGCCAGGCGGAAGATTACATGGGCGCCAAGGGCACGGCGCTGCGCTTTACCGATCCGGAAAGGGGCCGCGAGACCGGCATGAAGCAATTCCTCGACGAGAAGACCTACCGGCCAGGGCTGGGAGAATATAAGCGGGGAGCGAAGTAGAGTGGGAACTGGCAAATAGCATATGGCTTATGGCGGATAGCTCATGGTCACGACACCTATTTGCCATACGCCATATGCCATACGCCATATGCCATAAGCCACGAGTGGGGCTGTAATGGATTTCAATCTCCCCGAAGAGCTGCAACTCCTAAAGGAAACTGTCCGCAAGTTCGTCGACCGGGAGCTGATCCCGATCGAGCGCGAGTGCCGGCCCGAAGGGGAGGACATGCCGGAGCAGTTCATCAAGCCGCTCCAGGAAAAAGCCAAAGCCATCGGTTTGTGGCTCCTCGATGTGCCGCAGGAGTACGGCGGCGCGGGGCTGGATCTCATGACCCGCTGCGTGATCATGGAAGAGGTGGCGCGGACGGTGGCGATCCCGTTTCGTTACGCGCCGATCTTCGGCCCGGAAGTGCGGCCGGTGCTGTTTCACTGCAATGAAGAACAGAAGCAGCGCTTTCTGTTTCCGGTCATTCGCGGCGAGAAGCGAATTTGCTTCGCGCAGACCGAGCCGGACGCCGGCAGCGACCCGGCGGGGATGAAAACCCGCGCGGTGAGAGACGGCGATCACTACGTTATCAACGGCACCAAGCGCTTCATCACCGGCGCGAAAACCGCCGACTACGCGCAGGTGATCGCGGTTACCGATCCGCAAAAAGGCGCGCGCGGCGGGGTGAGCTGTTTCGTCGTCGACATGAAGGCGCCGGGGGTGACGCTGGAGCGGTTGTGGCCGACGATGATGGGGGATACTCCTGGACAGATTTTCTTCGACAATGTGCGGGTGCCCGCCGCCGACATGATCGGCGGCGAAGGGCAGGGCTTCTCCATCGCGCAGAAATGGATCGAAGAAGGACGCATCCGCGGCCACGGCGCGCGTCCCGTGGGCATCGCCTCGCGCGCCCTCGACATGATGATCGAGTATTCCAAAGTCCGCACGACCTTCGGCCAGCCGCTCGCCAACCGCCAGGCGATTCAGTTCATGATCGCCGACTCGGCGATGGAGCTGCACGCCTGCCGGTTGATGGTTTACGAGTGTGCTTGGCGCCACGACCGTGGCGAAGACATTCGCCAGCTCTCCTACATGACCAAGATTCAGTGCGCCGAGATGGCCGGCCGCGTGGTCGATCGCTCGATTCAAGTGCACGGCGGCCTTGGGCTGATGCGCGAGCTGCCGCTGGAGTGGTGGTACCGCCAGGTGCGCAGCATCCGCATCACCGAGGGCACGCCGGAAGTTCTGCGCTGGCGGTTGGCACAGCATATTATCAAGAACCATAAGGGCTAGAGGCGAGAGAAAAGGGCCGAGGATTGAGGATTGAGGATCGAGGATGGAGGATAGCAATTTCGATCTTCGATCCTCCATCTTCTATCCTCGACCTTGAGCGTATTCTAAACGATCAACCGTCAACGGCACATGAGCAATAATAGCCAGGCAACCTCTCTACTCTCCGGTTACCGCGTCCTCGATTTGACCTCTTCGATGGGTGCGCTGTGCGGCAAGATGCTGCGCGATCTCGGCATGGAAGTGCTCAAGATTGAGCCGCCGGGCGGTGACCCGACCCGCAGCGAGCCTCCTTTCGCCAATGGACACGCGCACAGCGAAGGCAGCCTGCGCTTCGCCTACCTTAACGCCGGCAAGCGCAGCGTCACGTTGGATGCCGCCAAGCCGAGCGGGAGAAAACTGTTCCTTGATTTGGTGGAGCGGGCCGATGTCGTGGTCGAAGACTTCGCTCCCGGTCAACTTGCCCGGTTGGGTCTCGGTTACGAGGCGATGATCGAACGGCAGAAAAAACTAATTCTAGTATCGATTAGCGGCTTCGGCCAAGACGGGCCCTACGCGCATTTCAAAACCACCGATATCGTCGGCAATGCCATGGGCGGGCTGCTCTACATCAGCGGCGATCCGACGATGACGCCGTGCAATCCGCCCGAGACCCAGTCGTACTATTACGCGAGTTTGTTCGCCGCTTACGGCGTGACGCTTGCGCTCTGGCAGCGCGAGGCCCGCGGCATCGGCGCGTGGATCGACGCTTCGATTCAAGCGAGCATGGCGCTGCACGAGCATGTGGCGTTCAATTATTCCTCCGAAGGGCGCGTGATGAAGCGCGCCGGCAGCCAGCACCAGCACAACGCGCCGGCGAACCTGTTCCAATGCAAGAACGGTTGGATCTCTCTGTTTGTCACGCAGAATCATTGGCCCATACTGCTCAAGGTCTGGGACGACCACGACCCGGAACTCGACGATCCCAAATGGATCAACAGCAACTTGCGCCGGCAGCATGCCGACTATATCAACGCGCAGGTGACCTCATTCACGTCGCGCTTTGCCAAAGAGGATCTTGCCGAGCTGATGCAGAAGCACGGCATCCCCGGCTTGCCGGTCAATTCGCCGTCGGATTTCATGAAGGACCCGCATATCCAGGCGCGCGGTTTTTTTGCCGAGGTCACCCATCCCGTGCTCGGAACCTTTGCGCAGCCGGGCAGCCCGTTTATGGTCGATGGCAAACGCGGCGCGCCGGCCCCGGCGCCGCTGTTGGGGCAGCATAACGAGGAAGTGTTTTGCGGCGAGTTACGACTCGATAAACGTGAGTTGGAAACCCTCGCCGCCGACGGGGTCATTTGAGTGTGAAAGAGTAATCACCACGAAGGACACGAAGAGCACGAAGTTTAAGAACAAAATTTCCGAAACCTTCGTGTCCTTCGTGATCTTCGTGGTGAACGAAATCAACGTAATCGTGTCGGGTTACCCACACAGAAGCCTGAAGAGCCTTTTAGGAAAGTTAAATGCAGAGCGCTAACCGCATACTCGAAGGCGTCCGCATCCTCGCTTTCACCACCGGCTACGCCGGCCCCTATGCCGGCCGCTTGCTCGCCGGATACGGAGCCGAGGTGATCAAGATCGAATCGAAAAAGGGCGGTCTCGACACCTTCCGGCATTACGGCCAGCACAAAGACATCGATGCGGCGCCGCGCTTCATCGAGTGCAATCTCGGCGTGCGTTCCATGGCCGTCAACCTGAAACATCCGACCGGCGCGCGGCTGATCCGCGAGCTCGCTGGCAAAGCTGATGCGATCTTGCAGAATTTCCGTCCCAGGGTTTTGGATAAACTGGGATTGGGCGATGATGAGCTTAGAAAAGCTAATCCGAAACTTGTGATCGTGAAGTTGCCTGGCTTCGGCTCCGAGGGACCGAAGAGCGGCTACGGGACATGGGGGTTCAATCTCACGGCCTTCTCCGGCATGACCTATCTTTGGAATCATCCTGAGCAGGACCGGCCCATCGGCAGCCAGGGGGTCTACCCGGATCATATCGGGTTCGTCATGGGGCCGACGCTGATGGTCGCCGCGCTACTCAAAAGCCGGCGCACCGGCAAGGGTGTGACCGTCGATCTGGCGCAGATCGAAGGGACGGCTTACACGCTCGGAGCGACCTATCTCGAAACTTCGGTCAACGGCGCCGATCCACAACCGAAAGGCAATCACTATGCGGCAGCGGCACCGCATGGCTGCTTCCGTTGCCAGGGCGAAGACCGTTGGTGCGTGATCTCGGTGCGCGATGATAATGAATGGCAAAGCTTCTGCAATGTCATCGGTAGGCGTGAGTTGATCAGGGATGCGCGTTTTACAGACCCGCAATCACGCTTGGAGCACAGGGCTGATCTCAATGCCCTTGCGCAGCAGTGGACTGAGAGACGAAGCGCCGAAGAGGTCATGAATCAACTGCAAGCCGCCGGTGTCCCGGCGGGGGTCGTCCAGACTGGTGCCGATCTTTTGAAGGACCCGCAACTGCGCCAACGAAATTATTTCGCATCCTTCCCCGATTCACTCATCGGTCCCTTTGAAATCCCGCGCAGCGGCATTTTATTCAAGGGCATGACCGAGGAGCCGCTGCGATTGCCCAATCGTTTAGGCGCTGACAACGATCAGATCCTCGGCGAATTGCTAGGCTACGATCAAGCAACCATCGATCAATGGCGCGCGGAGGAGGTGCTCACGTAGTGTTGATCGGATTTGGAACCATGCTGCCTTAAGGCCATACGAAGTTCAGCGAGATGAATCACGAGCGTCGATAAATTTTCCTTCCCCTTTTGACGGGGGAAGGCAAGGATGGGGGTGCGAGCGCGTATCGGATTCACCCCCACCTTAGTCCTCCCCCGTCGAGGGGGAGGAAATGAAAGGACCCGGTTGTATCTGATGGCGGTTCGGATGTTATTCTCTGCATTGGCAATCTACCAGAGGATGACCGCATGACAAGAAAAATATCTTCCGTCGCACTCCTTCTAATCCTGTTCTTACAACCGTCGCTCGGTCTAACTCAGGAGAGGGTTAGACTCCGCGTTAGCTCCGCTACCAAGACGCTCGGTTACGGCCCGCTTTGGATCGCTTCAAGAATGGGATTCTTCGAGCGTCAGGGTCTCGATGTCGAGCTGGTGGTCATTCGCGCTTCCGACGTGGGTATTCAAGCCCTGGCAGGGGGCTCTTTGGAAATCGCCGGCAGCTCTTCCGACGCGCCCATTGCGGCCATCGAGAAAGGGCTCGATCTTGTTATGATCGGTGGGATTATCAACGGATTGACTCAATCGATCATGGCCGCCAAGAAGTTCAAAACCTACAATGACCTGCGCGGCGCAACGTTCGGCGCCATCAGTCTCACCTCCGGCGTGACCTTCGCGCTCCGGCAAGTTCTTAAAGTCAAAGGGCTCGAGTATCCGCGAGATTACAAGCTTTTGGTGATCGGCGGCACGCCGCAAACCTACGCAGCATTGACTAGTGGCCAGATTGACGCCGCCGCCCTTTCGTTGCCGGTCAACTATGCCGCCGAAGAACAGGGGTTTAATGAAATCGGCCGGTTCGTCGATGTCATTCCCAATTACCAACTGGCGTCTTTATCGACCAAGCGCGCCTGGGCGGAGAAAAACCGTTCCGTTATCGTGCGGGTCATGAAAGCGATGGCGCAAACTATGCGCTGGATCCATCAAAACAAAGAACCGGCCGTGGACTATCTTGCCAAAGAGATGAATCTCAAACGCGAGCACGCGCGGCGAGGCTGGGAATTCTATACCAGTACGCGCACGTGGCACCCCGATGGCGATCTCAATGTCGACGGGCTTCAGATCGTCACGCAGATTTATTTCGACCAGTTGCAGGCCAAAGGCCCGGTGCCCGGCGCGGCCAAGTACGTCGATCAAAGTTATTTAAAAGAAGCGCTCAAAGAGCTGCCGAGCCGATAAACTCTTGTATATTTTTCTGTGCGACCTTATAACTCAACCATCACGACTGGTTGGACCATCCTAGAGTGATTAACCCGCCCAAAAGCCTCAAAACCGAACGCCTCCGACTGAGAAAAGCAAAACTGAACGACGCCGAGGTGATCTTCCGCCAGTATGCCCAGGACCCGGAAGTCACCAAGTACGTGAGCTGGCGCGCGCATCGGAACGTGGAGGAGACGCGCGAGTACGTGCGCATGTGTTTGCTCGCCTGGGACGTCGGCAAGGCGTTTCACTGGGTCATCGAGCGCAAGGATGACAACCAGCTCATCGGCATGATCATCGCCAGAGTCAACGTGGAAAAATGGGAACTGGGTTTTGTCTTGGCGCGCTCGTTTTGGGGACAGGGCTACATGGCCGAAGCCGTCAAAGAAATCATCGCCTGGGCGCTCAAACGAAATGAAATCTACCGCATCTGGGCGGTTTGCGACGTGGACAATCTGGCCTCCGCCCGCGTGATGGAAAAGGCCGGCATGCAGCGCGAAGGAATCTTGCGCCGCTGGTCGGTGCATCCCAATATCAGCGACGAGCCGAGGGATTCCTACTGCTTTGCGATAACGAAGCAGAGGCGAGATGGGCAAGGGGAGGAGTGATGGACTACTGGAGTAGTGGGTTTTCGGTCATGAGGATGGAAGATAGAGGATCGAGGATCGCGCAAGTTGCGACGATTCTCAGTATGGTCGTTTTGTTTTTCACGCCTTGCGTGGCGCAGGAGCGCGCGCGCATCGGCTGGGCGGCGATGACGGCCTCGCATGTGCCGCTCTGGGTCGCGCAGGAAAAAGGCTTGCTCGTAAAGCACGGCCTTGCGCCTGAACTTATTTTCTTCAGCGCCGGTACTACGGCGCTGCAAGCTCTGGTTGCCGGTGACCTCGACGTAGTTCTGACCTCGGCGCCCAATGTCGTAAATCCTCGTTTCGGGGGAGCCGATACGGTCATGATCATGTCGATCATACCGACATTTATCGATCACATTATCGCCGCGCCGAACATCACCAGCCCGGAGCAACTGAAAGGCAAGATCGGCGGAGTCAACCGCCAGGGTACCGTCTCCGAGATGGGACTTCGTCTGGCGTTAAGGCGGCTCGGCGTGGACCCGGAAAAAGATACCAAGATCATTTCGGCGGGGGGGAACCCGGAGCGGCTGGCGGCGATCTCCAAAGGGATCGTTCACTTTACGATCATGAACGAGCCTTTTCTGAAGGAGGCCGAGAGGCTCGGCTTTCGCGATCTGGTGAATATAGCGACGCTGAAAATCCCGCTTCAGTGGAACGGCGTCGTTACCAGGGAAGCCACAGTCAAAGCCCGGCGGCCGATGTTGACTCGGTTGGTGCGCGCGCTGACCGAGGCGATTCATTACATCAAAGTCGATAAAGAGGGGAGCAAGGCGGTCATCGCCAAATTTTCAAGGCTCACCGATCCGGACGGCCTGGAACGGACCTACAAGAAGTACGCCTCCGTTCTGCCCGAGACGCCATACCCCGACCCGGCCGGTATCAAGACCCTCTTGGACGACATGGCCCCGCGCAACCCTAAAGCCGCCGCCGCGGACCCACGGACTTTCGTCGATCAAAGCTTTGTGCAGGAGATGGAGTCGTCGGGGTTTATCAAGCAACTTTACAAGAAGTAAGGAGTGAGGGGATCGGAAGAATTGTGGATTTTCGATTTTGGATTAAGGAGACCGAGCATGAACAAAATACTTTCAATCAGAACTCTGAGAATTATTTTCAACAATCTAAAAGCGGCCCCGCAGACCAAAACCTGTGGTGAGTCACGTCGAACCATCGCAAATCTAAAATTAGTTAGGTTTATCGCCATCGAAGAAGGCAATAGGCGGTAGGCAATAGGCGTGAACTTAACGACGGGAGTGAAATCAATGAACAGAAGAACCGCCATCCGGCGACTGGCAACTTTTTTACTCACGACTGCTTCTCTTGCCCACGCGCAACAGACGGCGGGAAAACGTCCACGGATAGGATATCTGCAGGCGAGCGTGCCGACGCGGGAGGGACGCGCTGCGATCCTTCAAGGTTTGCGCGAGCGCGGCTACATTGATGGGCAGAACCTCACAATTGAATACCGATCCGCCCAGGGAAAATTTGAACGGTTACCTGTCCTCGCGGCTGAGTTGGTCGATCTAAAAGTTGATATTATTCTCACGGCCGGTTCAACGGCAACCCGCGCTGCTAAGGAAGCAACCAGTACGATTCCCATCGTCATGCTTCAAGATAACGATCCTGTTGCCAGCGGGTTCGTAGCCAGCCTGGCGCGCCCGGGCGGCAACATCACTGGATTGTCAACCCTGCGCCCGGAGATCAGTGGAAAACGGCTGGAGATTCTGAAGGAGACGGTTCCTGGTCTCTCCCTCGTTGCTGTCCTCGGGGCGTCAGACAACCCAGGCAACGCCCAAGCGTTAAAAGAGGTAGAACTGGCCGCGGGAGCTTTAAAAGTGCCGCTTCAATACTTCGACATACGAAGTCCCGAGGATATTGAGCCGGCATTCCAAGAGGCGCGCTGGCGGACTGCTCGAGATTGGAGGCCCGCTACTTAATAGTCACCGAACAGCGCTTGTCGACCTCGCGACGAAGAACCGGCTGCCGGCGATGTGGGTCAGGCGAGGTTTTGTGGAAGCGGGCGGCCTCATGTCCTACGGGGTCGACACGGCTGATCTGGCCCGCCGAGCTGCCACCTTCGTAGACAAGATTCTAAAAGGAACCAAGCCCGCCGACATTCCAGTCGAACAGCCGATGAGGTTCGAGTTCATCATCAATCTGAAAGCGGCGAAAGCAATCGGTCTGACGATCCCGCCCAACGTGCTGGTGCGGGCGCAGAGGGTCATCAGGTGAATTTATCGTTTTGACTGGGTGTACCGAAAATAGTACCGTTGTCTATGAATTCCGGCTTCAAACGGTTGCCCGCTTACTTCTATCGATCCGAAGGCGGTCGAGAACCCGTGCGGGAATGGCTGAAGGGGCTTGATCGGGAGGACCGAAAGGTTGTCGGGGAAGATATAAAGGACATTGAGTTTTCTTGGCCTACCGGCATGCCGCTCGTCAGATCGATTGGCCGCGAATTGTGGGAAGTCAGGAGCCGTTTGTAACGACGGCGGATCGCCCGAGTTCTGTTCTGTGTAGAGCGGGAACGGATGGTGTTGCTCCACGGTTTCATCAAGAAAACCCCAAAGACGCCGAGACATGATATTGACTTGGCGCTTAAACGTAAAAGGGAAGGTGGCACATGAAAAAGAAACACATCGGGTCATCCTTTGATAGCTGGCTGCGAGAGGAAGGCATTTATGAAGAGGTCGCCGCATCTGCTATCAAGCGCGTTCTCGCCCGGCAAGTGGCAGTGGCAATGAAAGAGAGGAAATTTTCTAAGTCGGAGATGGCCCGGCGGATGCACACCAGCCGTGCTGCGCTCGATCGCCTGCTTGATCCCGAGTATGATGCTATTACCTTGAACACGCTAAAAAAGGCAGCCACGGCGGTGGGCCGTCAACTCCGGCTAGAACTTTTTTAGTATTCCTCCGCAAATAGACCATCAGCTCAGGAAGATCCCCTCACCTTCTGCACCAAGCTAAGGGGAAGTATCAAGAAGCGATCGCTTGTTGCAAGGTCAAGCTTCGGGTGGTAGCAGGTCGAATGACATGGCATTGAACGATTTTGACAAATTTCCCGGTGGCGAGCTGATTCGCCGCGGCCTTGATGACTTGGCTGAAGCGCGAGAGTCCGCAGAGGGGTTGTTGGTTCTTATCGGTGCCCCGCGCTTGCGGCGACTCGGTTTGGACATACCTGAAGTAAGGGGGATCCCTCCTGAGCACCGGCTTTATGATCTCCTTATGCGCTGGGATCCCGATGCGGCGCACTCTCGATACAATGCGCTTATCCGCCGCCTGGTGCGCTTCGAACGAGCCGTCGAATGCGCCGCGTAGCCGAGCCGGACCGCATCCAGCGTTTTATGAGCGCTCTGGCGGTCAAAGCGACAAGCCAGACGCGCCTCTACTTTACCGGCGGCGCCACGGCTGTACTGTTGGGGTGGCGCGCCAGTACGATCGATGTTGACATCCATATCGTTCCTGATGACGACCGTCTTCTGCGAGCGTTGCCCGAACTCAAGGAAGATCTTGAATTGAACGTTGAGTTGGCCTGTCCTGCTCACTTTATCCCTGAACTTCCCGGCTGGCAGGAGCGCAGCTTGTTTATCACCCAGGAGGGGAAGTTGAGCTTCTACCATTACGATCTGTATGCGCAGGCCCTGGCCAAGATCGAGCGAGGTCATGCTCTCGATGTCACGGATGTTGAGGAGATGTTTCGTCGCGCTTTAATCGAACCCATACGGTTAAGGAATCTTTTCGAAACGATAGTGCCGCAGCTTTACCGTTATCCGGCGATTGATCCACC
>Ga0326597_10005442_pt1 | contig 17682 bp, 13 predicted proteins | sample RVTome_12_FD_203789 | JGI IMG/M metagenome (GOLD analysis project Ga0326597, IMG submission 203789) | Soil microbial communities from uranium-contaminated site in the Upper Colorado River Basin, Wyoming, United States - RVT100D185 | ecosystem: Environmental > Terrestrial > Soil > Contaminated >... | reverse complement strand
GCGAGGAAGTTCGCGCGCGACGCCGAGGAGCTCTCGCGCGTGGCGCTGCTGCTGGGGGAAGTTTCCACCCTGGTCAAGCCCGGCCGCCGCGTGAAGGTGCTGCGCGACACCCCCGACAACCGGATACCGGAGTGCGCCTTCGCGGGGGAGGCCCAGCTCATCGTGACCGGGGACCGGGCGCTGCTCGCGCTGGGAGCGTACGAGGGCGTGCGGATCGCGAGCCCGGCGGACTACCTCGAGATGGCTTGACGAACCTCTACACCCTCGGCTACGAAGGCCTGGACGTGGCTGCGTTCATCGCCTGCCTGAAGCGCGCCGCGGTGCGCCAGGTGGTGGATGTCCGCGAGAATCCTTTTTCGCGCAAGCCGGGGTTTTCGAAGAAGGCGCTCGCGGGCGCGCTTCTGGCGGAGGGCATCGAGTACCTGCATGTCGTCGAGCTCGGTTGCCCGCGCGAGATTCGCGAGCGCTACAAGCGCGACCGGGACTGGGGGCGGTACGAGGTTGCTTTTCGGGAGTACTTAGGCGGCCAGGGCGCGGCGGTGGCGTCGGTTGCGCGTTTGGCGAAGGAGAAGGCGATTTGCCTGGTGTGCTTCGAGGCGGATTTCAACAGGTGCCATCGGAGGTTTGTGGGGGAGGCGGCGGTGGGGTTGGGTGCGCCGGGGGTGGAGCACCTTGGTCGGGATGTGGCCGGCGCCGACACCCAGCCTCGGCTTTTTGATTAAGGCCGGATGGCGAGACGTGGAGCGGGTTTCGATCCGCGCCTGCCTGTATGCAACGAAGCTTCGCTCCTTGATGAACGGATGCGCGCCGGCCGGTACGATCCGCGTCGCGTCGTAAGGACCCGAGCGAATGGTCGAAAAGGACACGAGGACGCAACTCCGGGGCGGATAGGTCGGAATGTCCGCCGGGGCGTTGAGAATCACGAACAGGTGGTATCCGGGCCCGGTCGGTATCAACAGCGTCCCGCCCGCTTGGCATACCCAAGGCATGGGCCGCCTACTGCTTGGAGAATGCCAGATCTATGTGGCGGTTCGACTCGATCCGCTCTTCCAGCTCTTTCGCGGTTTGCTGATCGAAGCCAAGCGAGCGCAGCAGCCGGGACTGCGTGATGGGAAGCGAGCTCCCGTGCGGGTCCTCCCATTCCGGGCAGATCTCATGCGTGAGGTCCGCCAGCGGAAAGGATCCGTAGCTGCCGTACTTCGTCCAGACGGATTCCAGCAATTCCAGTTCGGCGTCGCTCAGCTCAAGCAGATCGTTCTTGGGATCCCTGACTTCCCTGTTCAGCGCCAGCACATAATCGTTCCGGTCGCTGACCCACGTCTCCCAGCCGTCCGGTCCGGACGGCAGGAATCGATTCATGTGATTGAGCGTGATCGACAGCGCGGGCCCGTTGTCCATCGAGACCAGCTTGTCGCCGATCATGGGCTCGCCGAACTTCTGGTAGGAGGCGCGCTCCGCGAGATACATGAGCTTCATCAGCTTCAGGATCTCGAGCCGGCCTCCGGCCCGGTGCAGAAAGTAGGCGGCGACCTGGGCCGCCTTCTTCTCACTGAACTGCATCTGCCTGCTGGAGCGACATTGGGCGGCGAATATACGCCAAGGATCGCTACTCGTAGCCGCGAAACTCATCGAACCGCAGCGCGAGCCGTTCCTGATCGGGCCAGTCTTTCCTTCGCACCGGAAGGTGCAGTTGGCCGTGGTGGAGCTTCTTCAGCACTTCCAGCATCGGCCCGTCGTTCTGCCTGAGAAGCCGGTCGGCGACGTGGAGCCGAAAGTCCGGGTCGACGCCGATGAGATGGGCGTCGAACGCCGCGTGGTGGATCTTCGACAGGGGAATGCCGTTCGGCACGATCGCCTGGCCGAGCGGCTCGTTCTTGTCGGAGATGATGTGCGCTGCGTCGAGGAGCCTTTGCTCGGGCAGCCCCGAGACCGCGCAGCGCCCGGCGTAGGCCGAGATCACCGCCTCGCGGAAGGAAGCCTGATGCAAGCGCTGTTTGACCTGGCGTAGCGCGTAGCGCCGTTCCATTGCGGTAGCGGGGTACTCGAGCGTGTCTTCGGCCGCCGGACCAAACGCAACCCGCGCCTTCAGGGAGCGCGCATCCCAGCCGACCAGATACGCGGGCGCGAACGCCTGATACAGACCCGGCGCCACGCCGAGGAAGTAGATCACCGGAATCCGGTTCTCCATCGCCTCGCGCAGCCAGCGATTGTCGGCGGCGTCGGGGTTCTGGCCCATGAAGGCGTAGTCCACTGCCTCGTCGCCTTCGTAGATCTGCCGGTGTACCTGGCGCTGGTCGTCGTACCAGATGCGCCGACCGGGCGTGGGGTAAACAGTTCTGATCGAGAGCAGGAAGCGCATCTGCTGCGGCTTGAAGATGCCGCGCTGGGGATTGACGAGCGGAATGCGCTCGCCGTCGAACTCGAAGCCGGCCTTCAGGTCGTTGCTGCTCAGCTCTCCGCGGACCGCGGAAAGTGCCCTCACCGCTTCAAACGCGGCGAGTCTGAGCTGCTCATCGCGATCTGGTGCGGTGGCCATTCAGCAGTTAGCCTAAGTACTTCTCCTCATTGTGCCAGCGCAGAAAGCGAAAAAGAGGCGCTTCAACTCCAGCTCCCACGCGGCGCAGTGGCGGCGGATGAGGCGGTTGGCGACGGTGTGGACGTCCCGCTCCAGGGCAGGCGCACGCTCCTGTGCGCCTCGGCGACGATGCGGCTCGCCCGGCGCGTCATTTCCAGCGCCGCGCGGCGGGTGAAGGTGAGGAGGAGGATCCGTTCCGGGGCTACGCCCTCGCGGACCAGGTGCGCGACGCGGTGCGCGAGCGTGTTGGTCTTGCCGGTGCCGGTGCCGGCGCCGGCGCCGGCGATGATGAGGAGGGGGTGGGCGGAGGAGGTGGTCGCTTCGCGCTGGCGGGGGTTCAGGTGCTGGAATAAGTCGGAGGTGCCCACGGTCGATGGAATATAGGGCATTGCTGTATGGTTATCCAGTAGAAGGCGGTGGGGCAGGATTTTCCGCCAAAGGCCTGTTTCGGTCCTCGGGATGCGGAAATGCCACGCGGTAGCTCCACGGTAGCTGCGCGCGGAATTTGCGAGCGCCTCCTAACCGGAGGCAGCGCGAGATGTTGGTAGGCCGTGGCGGATTCGAACCGCCGACCAACGGATTAATGGTTGGCGAACGTATTCTTAAATAGTTGTTTTATGACACGCCCTCACTCGCCAGAACCTGCCAAGCCTCGCCGAATTGGCACGTTTTCGTCACGTTTTCCGACCAACGGATTGTCGCTCTCGGCGACTATTCATTACAGCAGCGCCTCCTTGTCCGTGAAGACTCCCGCGTAAGCGAGAAACCCATCCAATTTCAGTGTGACTCGATATGCCGAGAGATTGCCCAATTGTTCAAGAGAAAAGGCTTTCGGGCCGATCGCCTGCCATGAAGGATCTTCCCACCGGCCAATTACATGACCTGCGCCATTCGCAATCTCTATATAGGCGTGAAACGGCCCCGGCGTCTGTGAATAGGGGGCAAATCGAAAAGTAATCTGGGCCGGCGTCAGGTCCACCGCTTCCAAGAATGTCCAATGCTTATAGTGAAGTCGAGCTGAAACGCCTATTTTCTTCGCAAATGCCTTCCGAGTCGGTTCAGTCAAAATGTTCACCAGCGTTTCGTATTCAGCCTGACTCCGACAAAATACGTGCTTCAGATTTGCCAGCTCCAGCTGGTTCGGAACAAGTACCTCCGCGCATCTCCGGAAAACGATTTCGGCCTTCTCGTCAGTCTTCACCGTTCCTTCGTGGTAAACCTTCTCGAAGGGAATCGAATTTAGAAACTCTATAGTCCCACCATGCTTTACGCCCCAGGACGCTGCATTTCCATTTGTGAAGAGGGTATTATCGGCTGTCAGAATAGGTACCGAATCGAATACCAGAACGACCGGCATTGGTCGGTGCGCACCCATCGGCAGGGCTGCTGCCGGGCGGAACCCTTCACTCCGGTATTCCGTTGGCGTCCGCGGCCGGAAATACAACCTTACGCATCGCTTTATCCAGTCGGGAGATTGCTCAATCACCGCTGGACTGGCCGCATCGTGATCTAACAGTCCTAGTTCAATGGCTCGGTTACGAGAGTAGATTGCTCCTCTTTCCAGAACGGAGGCAACTGCTCGAACGTCGTCAATTCTGAACAAATACAGTGGCCACGTTGCTCTTGTCGTGCCGGCAAGGCCTGCCTTCACCGGCAAGGCCTCAACGAATTGCTTTATGCCCGCCGCATCAACCTTCACTGCGCTAGGGACACCGCTAAGACTCGCTCCTGCTTCGGTTCTGCGGCAACTTCCGGCACATAAATCTGCAGCCCGTCCTCAAGCAACGGCTCTTGTCCGCCGATAGGCACTGAAAGCCGAACGGTCTTCAAAAACGGAAGCTCTCGAAGAATCGGGATCAAGTAATCGGCGAGCAAATCGAGCCCACCGGGCATCATTTTCGAATAGCAGAAACCGTAGAACCGAATGCTCTGCCATAGCTCCAATAGCGAGTCTTGCGGTATGAATATGGCACGCTTGGAACCTAGCCGCCATTTCTGCAACACCTGGTTCACGACGTTTCGCGTCTGATCACGAAGGATTTGAAACCAGGTCCGATCGCCAACATGTAGCAGTAGCCCATCCTGGTCGTACCTCACTATCCCTACTGCGAATTGCTCGCTAGTATTGAGCTTCGTGAACTGCTTACCCGATCCAACAATCCCCTTAATGTCGCTCCAGAATTCATCAAACGCCAATGTGCGCGGCTCCGAGCGCAACCATTTGCGCATCGAAGCGACGTCTTTGTGCTCAGCGGGTGCCACTGAAGTTCGATCGTAGAGATAGACATAAATGTTTATGGGAAGTGTACGCAGATAGCGCACCATCAATGGCCGGACATCATTCCAGGCGAGTTCCCCGTTCCCGCACCCGAGTTCCGGAAATGCGATGCTTGTAATTTTTTCCTGTGCGTAGCTATCGACGAACTTCTGCAACCCCGCTTCGATGTATTCAATCTTCGAAGGATTGCGCCAGTGCTTTTTCGTCGGGAAGTTCAGAACCCACTTGTGGTCGGTCCTGTACAACCAGAGATTTCCGATATCGAGCTGTTTTTGCTCGCACAGTTTCACATACCGCTCGAACATCTCGGGATAGATGTCTTTGAACGTACGAGCAATTCCTTTCCCCATTACGCCGACGGTATTGACAGTGTTCACCAATACCTTGGCCGGTGAATCAAACAAATCACCCCTTACGTACGTCAGCATTCGCTTCCTCCGCCGAGCGCGTGCTCCGCGAGCATACTCCGCCATAAAATTGTGAGCGCTACGATCTTTACAACAGTCACGTTCATCCTTTCAACTTGCCAAATGTTGCCCGAACACGACTATCTATGATCCGAAATCAGCGTCCGACGTTGGATTAGCAGCCGCCATATTTGTTCCATCTAAGCCAGATACTGTTCATATGTACAGTAGCACGCGGCCAATAGCCTGTCACCGTTTCAATTGGAAATTTCGAATATTACTCAATTGATCAACTGCTACGAATTCAATCCATGCCGCCGAACGATGTCCTGAATCTGTGCTGGCTGGAAAGCCACATCCCAGCACCACGCGCCAAAGCCACCTTTGGCGTTCACGCCCTTCACCCAGGTGTCCAGTGCCGATCGCTTGGCACGATTCTGCTCTGAGTCCTCACCCTTGATTTCCAGCACGAGAGTCTTGCCGCTCGCCAGTCGTACCAAGAAATCGGGAACGAAGCGGCGCCGCGCGCCGTTCCAGAGGTAATACACCTGAAAGGCCAGGTGGTCATTCTTGGCGTAGGCGGAGACTAGCTCGCTCTTCTCGAACATGTTCGCGCCGTACTGCTCCCACGCGCTGTCGGCCACCATGTGGCTGATCTGCGAGCGCTGGGTCGGGTGGCAGGGCTTCGTCGTGTACCAGGTCCGCATGCACCGAGTCGAGCCAATGGGGTACTCCTCATCGAACACCGGCTCAATCCGTTCCTGATTCTGCTCAACGACGAATCGGAGGAGGTGCTGCACGACTACGTCAATATTCAATGCAATCAGGATGCGCTTGCGCAGCGGCTCCTGGTGGAAGAGGGATGGAATGTCGAGCTTCTTGGACGCAAGGAACTGCTCGACGAGCTGAATGAGCTGAACGATCAGGTACTCCCGGTTCCCCTTGAACCGTCCGCCCAATTCGTCGTATGCCTTGCGAGCGGCCTTGAACGTCAACCGCTGGAGCCGGAATTCCTCGGGCAACTTTTCCAGGTCGATGACATGAATCTTGTTCCAGTCGGCCGCGCCGCCCAGGGCTGGGGCGATCTCTGCGCTGATCGGCGTCTGCGCGGGGTCGAGGGTGAGAGATTCGACCTTGTTCCAATCGACTGACAGCACCGGGCGCACGACCGGGTCGATGCGCAACACATTCGGCCAGCGGATTTCCAGTTCGTTGCGTTCCGGCAAAGACTCGATCTGAGTGCTCGGCTTGGGCGGCGGGGGAGGATCGCCGCCATCGCCTACGTCCTGAAAGATTGAAAGCGGGACGCCAAAGATGTTGACGTACTCGGGAATAAACAGGCCGTCGTCGTCGGTTTCGTAGGACACCCGCCGCAGGCCCCTTCCGATAACCTGCTCACAGAGAAGCTGGCTGGTAAACGCGCGGAGCCCCATGATGTGCGTCACATTCTTTGCGTCCCAGCCCTCGGACAGCATGGCGACTGAAATCACGGTTTGGAGATCCTGGCCCGCCGTGCCGCGCTTGCCCACGTTATCCACGATCTCCCGCAGCAGTTCTTCCTTCTTCAGTCCAAGGAGGCGGTCCTTGCGGTCCTGCGGAATGCCGGCAGATTGGACAATGCGTTGAAGCGCCTCTTCGTAATCCCTGTCGGCAGTCGCGGACTCGCCGATCTCGGCCTTCTCCAGCACCTTTGAATCGACGCGCAACGTCCGCTCCGGAGCGTGCATTTCCGGCCAGTGCGCATCACCCTTCCGAAAGTAGTGCTCAATGCGCGCCGCGGTTTCTGTCCGGTTACATACCGTCAACATGACCGGCGGAGACACGTGCCCGGCTTCCCGCCACTGCTTCAGCGCTTCGCGCCAATCCGCGCCGAGCAGCGTGTACGCTTTCTGTACGAGGAGCGGCAGTGACTCGTGGGGCTGCGCACCGCGGCGGTTCAGATCCTCGGAAACCTCGGAGTCGCGGTACAGGTGGTAGAGCTTGGGACGCAGTGTCCTCGCGTCCGGCAAGGCATCGTCTCGCACTACGACGCGCGGAGTCTTGACCAATCCCCCTTCGATAGCGTCGTTTAGTCCGAAGTCCGAAACGATCCAGTCGAACAATCCCTCCTCCGTATTGGCCCGGCCGGTCGGTGCAAAGGGCGTGGCAGAAAGATCGAAGCAACGCTGAATGCGGCGAGATTTGTGGATGCGGTCCAGCCCCTCGATCCACCGCGTCGCTTCTTCCGGATCGAAGTCGTCCGTCTTCTTTACCTTGATGTCGGCGGGAATGCGATAGGCGTGATGCGCCTCATCGTTGATGACGACGATATCGCGGTATGTGGCGAGCTTCCCGAGGACGCGTTTCGTGTACACCTCGTCGCTCTCAGATCCCTTCTTCACCACGGAGCGGGTCGTCTCCTTCAGAGGCATCAAGGTGTGCCAGTTCTCGACCAGCACCTCAGCTTGATTGAGCTTCTGGCGCATTGCATCGGAGGGGCAAATACCGAATGCATCGAAGTAGTTCGCCGGGTCGCCAGGGTAGAGAACCCGAAGGCGTTCCTTGACCGTCAAGCCAGGCGCGACAATGAATATGGCGCGCGCGAAGTCTTTCGTGCGCTTGGGATAGGTAAGCGCGTTCAGTACCTGCCACGTGATGATCATCGCCATCACAGTGGTCTTGCCGGTCCCTGTCGCCATCTTGCTGCACAGGCGCTCCCACGGCCCGCCGTCGCCGGGAACGTGAATGCCCTGTTTGTGCTCTTGTGGTGCCTCTATCCACCAAATCAACGTCTCAATTGCCTCGATCTGGCAGAAGTAAAAGGGGTACTGCCGCACGCCGGCTGTACGGTCGAGCCAATGCTCAAGCAGTGTCCGGGTAACGCTGGTGATTCCCGGATACTCGGCGTCCCGCCATGCGCTCACTCGCTCGCGGATCGAGTTGACGAGCGCGAGCGTTTCTGTGCGCCGGGTGTTGTTGCGGATGTCGAAGATTTCGTAACCCGCCTCGCGCCGCGCTTCGACAACCGAAAGCGCGCCGCCGTGCACCTGCTGCCAATAGCGCAACGGGCTCGCGTAGGGCGAATTGATGATCAGCGACTTAGGGGCGGGCATCGTGCGACGACTACGCGAGCGAAATGACCTTTATCGACTCGATCCCGCGGTCATCGACGATCTTCACCGCGACCTTGCGGTTCTCGCCTGGCTCGAAGGGAAGTGACACCGTGCCGTGGAACTTATCGAGTTGACTTTCGTCCAGTTCCGCGCGGATATCCTTCTTCAGCTTCATCCATCCTTCGCCCTTTCCCGCCATCGGGAAGAAGACCTGGCGCGGAAACAGCGACCGGTCGTCGTAGTCGGTATCGAGCAACCACATTGCGATCTTGCTCTTGCCGCCGGAGACCAACTCTCCCCTCACCGTGTCGAAGTAATCGAAACCGTTCACTTCGATCTCGAACTTTCCATCCTTCCGTTGCCGCAACTCCACGTCCGGCTGGCCCATCAGCCAGAAGCTCTGATTGCTCGACCGCGCCTTCTTCAGATCTTCGGTCAAAAGGTCCGCGTTCATCTTCGCTTTGAGGGCCGTAATTCCCTTCACCGCGTCGATGTCCTTTGCGGCCTCCGGGTCGAACTCGAACGCGCAGAACACGACCATCTTCGGGAGCGGGAACAACTCGCCTGCCTCCCGTAGAGCGTGCTCAACCTGCCGTTGCTCTAGTGCGCCGTGCTCGGGGCCGAAGCTGATGACAACACGCTCGCCCGAGTCGAGTGTTCCAGACGCGTGCAGACAAACTGTCCCCGCCAAGGTCTCCATGCTCGCGAACCTGAGCATCTGACCGCCCTTGCCTCGGATGCCGGTCTTCAGCAACTCGTCGCGCCAGGAGTGCTGCCGCGCTGACTCGCCAGAGCGCGCGATAGCTGCATCAGCCTCCGCAGGCTGTTCCGCCTCGTTTAGCGAGAGCACCGTCGGGAACGGTACGGCCTCGACGGTGAACGGGCCGGTGATCCGCATCTTCGTCTTCGACTTTTCTGGCTGCTCGAAAAGCGTTTCCTGATCAGCATGTGCAGCGATGGACGCGTCAATTCTTTTCTGTATCGCTTCGCGCCCTGCGTGGAAGGCATCGAAAGGTTTGCGTGCCGCGGGCGGCCAATCAGTGGGAAAGGCGAAGGGCACTTCCCAGTCGCGTAATTCCTCCGTCCGTTGTTCCCGCGAATGCTGCGACCCGGAGTCTGATTTTCGCGAGGAAGACATACTCATCAAGGTCTTGTTCAACTCCCGGAGCGCTACTTCGACTTCCGGATACATGCGCTCGTAAATGTCATCTATCTCAGGATTGTTGGCGATGGACCCAAGAGTGACATGCGGCACAGTCTTGTAAATAAAACCGCTCTTCAATCCCTCGTGGGGATAGCGCAGCACGTAGTAGTCGTAGCTCGCCGTCACTAACCTTTGCTTGGCGAGCGTAACTGCCACACGCGACGTGTCGCAGGTAATCCAACGCCGACCCCACTTCTCGGCAACGACGGCTGTGGTGCCCGAACCGCAGGTGGGGTCCAACACCAAGTCGCCAGGACCGGTGGTCAATAACATGCAGCGCTCAATAACCTTTCGCGTTGTTTGCACAACGTACACCTTGTCAGGCATGAAACTACTACTGGTATCTTGCCAAGAGTTGCTAAGCTCAACGACTGGAAAGTCGTCGATATAGCGAACGTAGTAAAGTGAACCGCTAGTCGCCTCCAGTCTATTGGCACGAGTAAGACGGTCTAGTCCCTCTTTTGTAGTCTTCCAACAACGATTGTCACCAGGGTGATACGTGGCGCTGCGGAAGGCGTAATCAATCGTTGTGTTCTCGCGAAAAGCTCCTGAGGTGGCGTTATCTCTCAAGAAAAGACGAGATCCATCAGCGAGCGTCAGCGGTCCATCTTTCTCCGTGCCCGACAGTGGTCTTCGTGATCCATCTGCATACTCGATTCGATTGTAGTTGCCCCCAACGCCGGTACCTGCCTCCTTTGGCAAATAGACAGGGTTGAACTTCATCTTCTCCTTGTTCTTTGCGTACCACAGAAGATAGTCAATTGACTTGTTAATTCCTTTCGAGGCGAGCCCTGGAGTAGTGAAGAAAGCGATCTGCGCATAGAAATTCTGCTCGCCAAAAACCTCGCCTATCAAACTCCGCACAAGGTGCACGTTCTGATCGGAAATCTGTACAAATACGCTTCCAGACTCGTGCAGCAGCGTTGCTGCCAGCAGAAGTCGGTCGCGCAAGTATGTAAGGTACGAGTGGACATCCAACTCCCAGGTGTCTCGGAATGCCTTGAGCATTTCCGGTTCCTGAGTCAGATCCTCATCCTTTCGATCCTTGACGTCGCGCCTGTTTACGAAGGGTTGGAAGTTTGATCCATAGGTGATTCCGTAGGGCGGATCGAAGTAGATCATCTGCACCTGCCCAGCCATGCTCTCCTTTTGGATGAGAGAATTCATAACAAGCAATGAGTCGCCCGCAACTAATCGATTCGACCAGCCGCGTTCGTGCTTGTAGAAGTCCACCGCCTCGCGGAGCGGCAAACTCTCGAACGGTGCTTCGAATAGTCCCGGCTGAATCCCGCCTCGTTTGCCCTCTCTCGCATCTTTGATCTGCTTACTGACTGCAGCGAGGATGCTCATCGGGTCAATGCGCTCATGCACATGCAGTGACACGGTGTCGATCTCGAAGCTTGTGCGCTCCGCTTTGCCGGCCCAGTTGAGATATGCGCTGCTTGATCGCTTGAGTTGCTCCAGAGCGGCGCGCATTTCCTTCTCATCACCGGTCGCGAGAGCGTCGTCGATGAGCTTCTCGATACCCGCGCGACCCATATCGAAGGACAGAGCGGGGTCGATGTGCGGGTCGTACTTCCAGACGGTCTTTGGCGTGGGCGGGTCGGTGGTTTCGTTCACGAGGCCGACCTGGGGATTGTTCTTCCGTTTGTTGGCGTGACGGTAGCTCAGCACTTGAGGCTCACCGTCGCTCGCGGTCGTGCGAGCCGGCGCGCCTGCCTTAGCCTTGGCGGGGCGCGTGGGAGCATCTTCAGCGGCAGCCGGCGCCTGCACGCCAAGGGAGAACGCCGAGGCGTCATCGGCCTGTACACGCCGCACCGAGCCGCCGCGTCCCTTGCCCTTGGCAAGTACGCCGTTCTGGATCAGCTCTTCGCGCAGGGCTTCAAACGCCACATCGAGCGCGCTGCCGGTGTTCTTGTGACCGGCGGCCTTGGCGGCTTCGATAAAGCGTTCGCGCAGGCTCTGGTTGCCCATGGTCGAGCCGTCCGACGGTAAGAGGCGGACCAGCAGTCCGGCCAGGCCCTGGCGTGTGGTGTCGTCCATAAAGCTCCCCTTGAAGACGCGACAGCAGTGCGTCAGTCGCGACTGGGATGTCGCCGATAGTTTAACCGGGGGCGCGCCACGGCCTACAGCGGCAGGGACACTTAGATAAGGCAAGACCGACAAGAAAACCATGGGCAGTACAATGATCCGCCACTGCAACGCGAATAAGGGAGGGAGTGCCTTGATCGACCCGGAAAGCATCGAAGCACTCCAGGCTGAATTAATAAACGCGATCTCGGGCGACCGTCGCGTCCTGGACGAGCTTCGAGCGGACGTTCGTCCTCTAAAGGACGCGACGAAACCAATTCACCCGAGGTCTACCACCGCCATCTCTTTGGTTGGAACCGACGGCGGAAACAATCGAATCGAATTCGACCCATTCCTCGTTCAACTCGTTCGCGTCGTCGATTCCAGCAACAACGAATACTGCCTGGAGGTCGTAACACCAACCTCTGATCGGCGTCTGGTCACCAAACGTCACTTCGCAGAGGACGGTGAGCCACGCACAGCCCTTGGCCAGATGATGACAAAGCTCGGAGTAAAAGCATTGTGGGATCTGAGCCCCATGATTCCGCGCCCGGCCGAGCGCGATGGCCCGGTTGATCCAGTGTCTCCAAGCTGGGTGCAGGTCTATCGCGAGCTGACTGAATGGGCAGTGTTGCTCAAGTTGGTGACCGAGCTTCACTATGGCACCGACACCGTCATCGTGGCAGACGGCAATTTGCGCAGCAAGGTCTTCAAAGGCGAGCTTTTCGTCAAGTATCGCGAGCTTCTCGCCGAGGCCATTGCAGAGCACGAGCGCAAGCGACGCCGCAAGATCTACGTTGCCGGTGTAATGAAGCACAGCAAAGTCCTTCAGCGTTATCGCCTGGCCATGGCGATCGAAGGGATACTCCGCACCAATTTTCCCGCGTACATCGAGGTTCCGCGGGATCTGGAGATGAAATCGTACGTTTGGAGCGAATACGCGCGCGGGGACGACGAGGCAGGCAGGCTGGGCGGAGAAGCGAACAAATTCGTCGGCGGCAAAATGTTCTTCGTGAAGTTCGGGGCGCGACCGCATGACCCGGTCTGGCCTATCGACATCTTTGTTCCGCAAGCTCGCGAGGCCTCGACCATATTGGGCTACATGCTTGCGGACGCCATCGACGGATTTCCCGTTCCGTTCTATCCGCGTTGCCTGCAGAAGGCGCACGAGAACGCCGCACTAGTCGATTTCGACATGACTATCCTGCAAGACCAAGTGGTCAAGTCTGTCCGGTCCTTGCTCGGCGAACACTCGGGGCGACTCGACGAAATGACCTTGCAGACTCGCGATCCATCAGCCGCTCGATACGGCTAACCGACGAGGCGACCGTGCAACTATTCCCGCGCGGCAAAACGATTGGAATCTTTCGCGGCTTTCGCGAAGGCGGGCTCGAGTTTCACGCCGACCTTGCGCTTCCATATCAAAGCGACTTCCAAAATATTCCGATGCACGGACAATTGGTTTTCGTGCAATTGGAGAGTCCGAACGAAGCCGTCTTGGGGCGGATTACGTCACTCTCGTCCGAAGGTCGTCTTACCGCATCATCTGGTGAAGACTTCAATATCCGCGCCATGCGGGAGGCTCGCACTATTCCAGAACAGCTGCGCGAGGACTACTTAAAGTATCGCGTCGATATTCGCGTTCTTGGCGTCGTGAGGCTCAATCAAGAACCGCGTGTCACGTTCGTCGCTTCGCATCGCCGATTGCCGCATGTCGGCAGCCCGGTCGCGTTCGTTGATGACGACGTGCTCAAGGAACTGATCGGCCACAACAGCGAAGGCGGCGTAGTCGGACACTATGCGCTCGGTGAGTACGTCTTCACCGGAGGCAAGAAGGAAATTGCGCCCGAGGAATGGGTGCAGCACAGAAATCCGGAATTGACGGTTCGCTTTCTGGCAAGCAGCCTGGTGTCGCGCAGGACCTTCGTCTTCGCGCGCGCGGGCTTCGGCAAGTCGAACCTCAACAAGCTACTGTTTTCGGAACTCTACCGCGCTGATCCGACGATCACCAAGCGAGGCGGTCGCCAGGTACCGGTCGGTACGATCATTTTCGATCCGGACGGCGAGTATTTCTGGCCGGACGACAAGGACAGACCTGGCTTTGCCGATGTGCCCCACCTGAAGGACCGGCTCGTCGTCTTCACATCGCGCAAGCCCCCAAGCCCCTATTACGGTTCATTCGTTGCCGCAGGAGTGAAGCTCGACATACGAACCCTGAGTGCGAGCGACGTGATTTCGCTGGCGCTGTCTCCGGAAAAACAGGATCAACAAAACGTCGCGAAGCTGCGCTCGGTGCGAGGCCAGAACTGGTCCGATCTCGTCGATCTCATCCATCAGGATGGAAACTCGGCGGAGGTAGACGATGTCAAGCGTCTTCTCAACGCCAAGGACATGAGCGATGTAGAGGTCTTTGCGGCCAGGTCAAACCTGACCCGAATCGTGAACATGCTTCACGATCCCGCCAGCCGGTTGATGGACGCGCTTCTGGCCGCATTGCGGGAAGGGAAACTCTGCGTTGTTGACGTGTCCCAGCTTCGCGGCGGCCCCTCGCTGGTCCTCAGCGGCCTGATTCTGAGAAGAATTTTCGACCGCAACCAGGACGAATTTACCAAGGAAGCGCCACAAAGCATTCCCACCATTGCTGTCGTGGAGGAAGCGCAGAGCGTCCTAAACGAGAAATCGTCCGCGGCGCAGCCGTACATCGAATGGGTTAAGGAGGGACGGAAATACGACTTGGGAGCGATGCTGATTACACAGCAGCCGGGAAGTATTCCGGGGGAGATTTTGAGTCAAGGTGATAACTGGTTCATTTTTCACTTACTGTCGGCCGCCGATCTCCGGTGCGTGAAGGCCGCGAATGCCCACTACAGCGACGATCTTCTCAGTTCCCTGCTAAATGAACCGATACCGGGGCACGGCATCTTCTGGAGCAGCGTTTCGGGTCGGCCTTTCCCGATTTCATTCAGAGCGATGCTCTTCGAAGGACTTTATAAGACCGCGGATCCGCAATACCGCCGCGAAGGCCTCGAAACATATGCAAGCCGGCTCCGGGCGCGCCTGCAAGGCGAAGTTCAGAAGGCAGTAGCTTCCGCCGCCCAAAATCTTGTCGAAGCAGAAGCGGGGGATGGTGCAAGAGACCAACCGGCACAACCGGCCGATTTCCTGTCTCTTGCGCGAGACGGAGCACTGAAGACGGTCAGCGCAGACGCCGATCTACGGCGCTCCCTGGACGCCCAGCACGCCACCTGGGGCGTGGTGTGGTTCAAGCTGCGCGACGCGTTGCCCGAAACGCTTCAGGAACGAGATGAACTGGCGAACCAACTTGTCCCAGAATTCCTCGACACTGTATTCGGCAAAGGCAATTGGCACACAGAGAAGCGGTTAACCAAGAAAGGCGAGCAAAAACCCTTTATCAAGAAGGGCCCAAAAGCCTAGGCAAGCACGGCGTAGTAGTCATGCTCGGCCTTTGGTGTCGTGTCCGCTTTGAGGAACTGCTTTGATTGCCTTCTTCCGGAATCGGCACTCCCCGCGGAAATCACCGTTGTTAATCGCCAGCCCGAATCCCGAATAGAACTCTTCAATAGGCCTACCGTATCAACATCGCGATCTCGGATTCCACCAAAACGGATGACCAGCTTTGCTGAATTGTGACAATGAGGCACGAGGCCTCGCCAGACTTTTCTTAACTCGTCTGCGAATTCCTCGGCTGACCCATGACTCAATTCATCCGTCGGCCGCTGATACTCGATCTCCGATGGCCCGCCCGCGAACCAGTTGCGGAGCCACTGATCCGAAACATAGGTTCGCATTCCGTAATATGGCGGCGATGTAACAATCCAACGAATTGCCTTTCCATCCCATGCATCGGTGCTACGACTATCACCGAGCTCGACCTGCGAAGCAGTTCGTTCTGGCTGATCCTCTAGGTATCGCCGCGCCCTCGTGCGAATCAATTCAAGAATATCGACCGCCGGAGCCCTCATCCGACGCTTACGCCAGAACCTGACGGCGTAGTCCGGCTTAGGTGCATAGGTTCGAGGGCATTGGTTGGACAAGTGCGAGAGCACTATCTTGGTTCTCGGCCCATGCAATGCGCCGAGCAAAATCGCGCGCAAAACAACTCTCGCGTCTGAAGTGCAATCTCGCATCAACTCTCGGCGCAGCCAAGAGAGTTGTCGCAATACAGTTCGTTCATACGCGAGCTCCCAGAAGCCCCCCTCAGGAACGGACAAGTTGTTGGGAGTCTCGTTGAGGATCCCTTTTGCGATGCGCACAATGTCACCAACTCGGGCCCGCGCCATTTTCGCCCTGGTAAGCGCGACCGCCACTGGACTGCTGTCAATTCCAATGGAAGGCAAACCAAGCAGCCTCGCGGCAAAATTCGTAGTCCCTCGTCCGCAAAACGGATCGGCCACCCAATGGCCACGCTTTGCTCTTCCCCTTAGTACCCGAAGTGGGAATCCAATAGGGAACATCGTGTAATACGGACATACCGCATTCAGCGCTGTCGCAAAGTTCCCGCTAGTCATGGAAGCGCGCCGTGGCTCGTATTTCGCTATGTGCGTGGCTTTCCGCGGACGCTAATCTCCCCTGACGCCACGCCTCGTGATGCTACGAGGCGCACTTTCAGGTCATGCGGAATCTCTGCGTGGAAGAACTCGACGGTCTTGGGGACTCTACCGCCTGCCGCTTCCTTCTGGCACTGTGCAAACATGTCTGCTTCAGTAAGGACTACCAGACGCCGTTGCGCATCGGTGAGCAGCGGGAAGTACATGTCGGAGCGGATCTTCAGCATCTTGCCCACCACGTTCTTTCCTCCCGATGTGCGAGCACCGCTCGTAGAGATTGCGGCGACGATCTTAAAGTCCTCACTGACCGCATCCGCATCAAAATACCCGCCAGGTGAAAGTCGCACCCGCTCACGTGAAAACCGCGTCGCGAAGCGATCTCTCATCCATTCTCGACGTACCCAGTCCTCGACTTCAAGCTGGACGCGAGTGTCAGCCATCTTCTCCCCCAACTTCCCCTATACAACGAAAGGCCCTAGATCCACGTATATGCAGCTACACATTGGCTGCAGCATCGCCGAGAGAAGAAACGACGTGCTCCCTAGTCTCATCGTCCGGGATTCACAAGCAAACGCCCTGTAAGCCCGCGTTAGAAGAATCCAATTCATCCTTCAACCCCACCCCCGTCACCCCTTGCGCCACCCCCGCCGGCGCGACCCAGTCGATCCTCCGCGCCACCGCCTCAACCCCCAGCCCCTCCGGCCGGATGTTCGACACGAGGCTCTATTTCGGATCAGTCACTTTCGTCCGAATTTACTCCGCAGAACACCACCAGTCAGTTTGAGTGGCTTTAGCGCCCCGCCAAATTCGTAGCGTTCACCGCCCGCAATCCACCATCCACGCACTTGCGCCTGTCGGCTTGACTCCTTAGGGACCTCGAATATGAATCTGGTTGGAATGCTGTCGTCTATAGTGTGTCGATCCAGGGCTGTCTTTCCCTCGATGTTGTCGGAGACGTATGTCCCAGATTGAGCGAACTCTGCCTTCCCGCTGAATTGCCATACACCGCCTGACTCTACTGATGTCACAGAAATGTCAAACGCAATCTCTCTGGGCCTCACGATGAAGCGAGTGACCTGGATTTCCTCGCCTGACTCCAGCACCTGCAGTGTCCCTTGGTAGACGCGCGCCTCCGACAAGCGGTCCGTTGATCTGGCCAGTTTCTTACTCACGTTTTGACCTCGGCCCATCAGCAACCAACACGGATTTCACCCACCACCCCACTCTCATCCTTCAACCCCACCCCCGTCACCCCCCTCGCCACCCCCGCCGCCGCGATCCAGTCGATCCGCCGCGCCGCCGCTTCATACCCCAACCCCTGCGGCCGGATGTTCGACACGCAATTCCTTTCCGCGTCGGTCCGGCCGACCCGCGGAGCGTAGGTCAGGTACGCACCCAGGCTGTCGGGCGAGCTCAACCCCGGGCGCTCGCCGATCAGCACCACGACGAGCTGGCAGCCGAAGCGCTCCCCCGCATCGTCGCCCAAAG
>Ga0326597_10005441_pt1 | contig 17686 bp, 16 predicted proteins | sample RVTome_12_FD_203789 | JGI IMG/M metagenome (GOLD analysis project Ga0326597, IMG submission 203789) | Soil microbial communities from uranium-contaminated site in the Upper Colorado River Basin, Wyoming, United States - RVT100D185 | ecosystem: Environmental > Terrestrial > Soil > Contaminated >... | reverse complement strand
AATTCCTCGTTTCGCTGAAAGCTGGGCAACCGAAATGGGACTTGATCGGCATCGAAGGTATCGCGAAATTGCCCGCGGTCCAGTGGAAATTATTGAATATAAAGAAGCTCGGCGCAAGAAAGCAGAAAGATCTATTAGAAAAGCTAAGACGAGTGCTCGAAATGTGAAATCGATCGCACTAATTTCACTCCGGCCTCAGCGGAGTTGGCAGGACGGCTTCATCGGGACGCGTCGATGATCAGCCAGCTGTATGGTTGGTATCAGACGCATCGGGATAAACAAACGGAGGAGGAGCTCGCCGGCGTGTTGACAAAATAGTCATTACTCAGGCCTGCCCCTCGCCCGACCGCGTGGAGAACATCCGCCGGGTGGCCGAGGTCGCGAAGCTCCTGGTGGATGCGGGCCTGATCGTGCTCGTCGCCTTTATTTCACCATTTCGGGCGGAGCGCCAACTGGCGCGCGGCTTGTTTGAAGACGGCGAGTTCATCGAAGTGTTCGTGGATACGCCGCTGGAGGAGTGCGAGCGCCGCGATGTCAAAGGGCTGTATACCAAGGCGCGGCGCGGTGAGCTGAAAAATTTCACCGGCATCGACAGCGATTACGAGCCGCCGGAAGCCCCCGAAATTCACCTCAGGACGATCGCAGGCAAACCGGAAGCCTGCGTCGATCAGATTGTCCATTTGCTGAGATCTTGATTGAAGTTAAAGTTGGCGTCGTAGGTGTAGGTCTTGCCGCTGGAGATGGCGGTGACGGCGGAGAGATGCATGGCGTCGCCGTAGGTGAACGTCACCCTGCACTGGTTGTCGATATTGCCGATGGGGCTGTAGACATACGTGCAGTTCTGGAACCGCTGTTCCGAACCGAACGTGCCGGAAGCGGTTTGCAGCCGAATCAGATTGTCGCAAGTGGAAGTCCGGCTGGAGACAAAGAGAGGCTTTGATGCTCGTAGCTAATAATCAAGCAATCAAAGCCCGGCAACGTTATCTGAAAATAGCAAACGTCACGCCTGAACCCTAAAAATAGCAAATATCACGCCGACCCCAAATCCACGAGTCGATACGAGCACCAGCGGACGCGCCGCTTGATAAGATGTTGCGACTAGGATATTCGAGCGGTTAATCGAACTAGAAAGCGAGCGGCGGCGTAGCTAGCGCGGTTTCGAGTGAACGCAAGGCGCCGGACGCGAGATTTTGCGCCCGTCTTAACCTTTAATGCCGGCGACTGTACGGGCCTCGCAAAATCTCGCCGTCGTGATTCCGGGAAACATCCGGGCCAGATGAGAAACGTCAAAAGTAATGACGCGGCACCGTGGACGACCCCTAAATTGCTTTTAGGGCCTCACGTACCCCTTACCCGCGTCGTTGAATTGCGCAAGGAGCAAAGATGTCAATCGTTGCGTTGCCCCAGTAGCATTTCTGTGGAAAACGTCCTACGGTTTGATGTAAAAGAAGAAGCAGGATCAAGAGTCTGCAAACCATAGATGTTATCTTCCAAAACAGAAACGGCTGACTATCTACGCGACTTCGAATTCGCACAGCCTATCTATGACCTCGCGTTTGGCCTTGATGTCCTTCGTTACTATAAAGGCCTATCAGACGGTAGTTATCGGTCGACATCCTTGTGGTTGGCGGCTTACAGGTTAGATGGATACAGCACGTCCGTAAAACGAATGCTTCTCGGACAAAAGAGCGGCGTGCCAGACGTACTCCCGAGCGACAGGATCATTCGATATCTCGCCGAAATCGATAAGACATCTACGCTTACAGAGCTTGTGGGTATCAGGAACAAGATCGGCGATGCTCCATTCAGATTACGAAAAATCGCTGGAATGGGTCCTGCAACAATTGCTTTGTATCTAAAAGCAGGCGAGCGCAAACGACGAGAACTACGAGAAAATTTTTTACCATCGGTTCGGTATTTTCAAACCGATTTAGAAAAAGTCGCCGAAGGAAGTGATGTAACCATATGGCAAAAGGCGCATGTTTATCCGCCTGCCTACAGGCTTCTTAAACGATTAGCCTCTTATCTGAACAACAATTTGTGCTCGATAAAGATGACGCTTCCGACAGAGGAATTCGTGCGCGGCAAATTTGAGATTACACTTGTGCTTAAGGACGTACGGTTCACCATTCCGACCATCATACAAGTTGCACGGGAAAGCCCGGGCTTTATATCAGCCACAACGATCGAGCAGCAAATCAGAGTTCAACACATTCTCGGCTTCTCTCTTGAACTGACACTTGAAAATTCAATTAGTGAGAATAGTCCTAGCACCAAGCCATCGTTGCCAGAATTGGAATACCTAAAGGATCCGAAATTGCCGAAATGGGTTCAATCTGATTTGCATATGCACTCGACCTGGTCGGATGGCGTTGCCACGGTCCTCAGGATGGCCAACGGCTGCCAGCGAATGGGCCTGCAGTATGCTGCTATCACCGAACACTCTCGTTCGCGCAAAGCGCAAAATGGCCTTCAGGCACACGAATTACTTCGGCATATTTCCTTTACGAAGCGATTAAACGGGTTGTTGGATGACTTTAGACTTGTGCCCGGTATCGAGGTCGATATTCTCGACGATGGAAGACTGGACCTTCCTCCGCAGCTTCTTTCCGGCTTGGGTTGGGTAGTTGGCTCAGTGCACTCATCCTGGACTAGCTCCGCGCAGGAGAATTCAAGACGCTTGATCAGAGCGATTGAAACCGGTGTTCTGAATGGGATCGGCCATCCCACCTCACGATTAATCGGCAAACCGGGGGTGCCTAATTACTTGAGACCGGCTCCACCGCTTGATTGGCCTTCCATTTTTGATGCGTGTGTAAAGTACAAGGTGGCACTGGAGATTAATTGTTTTCCCGCTCGATTGGATCTCAATAGAGAACTTGCCAAAAGAGCTCTCTCTGCAGGTTGTTATCTTTATATCGCGTCCGACGCCCATGCGACAAACCACCTGCCCTTATTGAGTCATGGCGGTGCTATTGTCAAAGGTTTCCCGAGGGAGCAGGTGATAAATAATTTTGGGTTTGAAGATTTCCTACGGTTCATTAAATATCGCAGGGAGGCATTGGGTCAAGGCGCACGATCTAGTGAATCTTCTAACAGCCAAGGCACTCTATTTGACTTTGAGAAACCAGAGTTGCAGTCGAAGGCTCGTGTTCAAGCGACAGTTGCGAATATGCCAAAATGTCCAACGGGACCGTCGGTTATCGGTTTAGATTTAACCGCGAGTTCAAATAAAAAAACTGGAGTTGCTCTGCTGAATCGCCTTAAGGTTGAGACTAAGTCTTTAGCCACCGACGCTGAAATTATCCGGTTTATTAAAGACAGCAAGGTGGCGATTGTAAGTATTGATTCTCCTCTTGGTCTGCCGGGTGGAGGTAAGGCGATTAACAAGGATGCGGGTATTGTTAGAGCGGCGGAACGGGATTTATCATCGATTGGAATCCACGCATACCCTGCTCTTATTCCATCGATGGCTGCGCTAACGCTTCGTGGAATCAGATTGGCTAAACAGATTACGAAGGAAATCCCAGGTACGGAAGTGATTGAGTCATATCCGGGAGCAGCTCAAGACCTGTTAAGTATCCCCAGAAAGCAACAAAGTCTTGAGGAGCTTCGCGACGGGCTTAGGAGCCTGGGGTTGTGGGGTACTGGATTGGACTCGCAATCTCACGACGAGATTGATGCCATTACGTCAGCTATAGTCGGACGTTTGTATTCCCGTGGTCAGACGATTCCGCTCGGCAAGAAGGAAGAAGCCTTTCTTCACGTTCCCCGACTTATGAGGCTCGTTTTGAAATCGCCTCTAATAATTTTTCTCAGTGGGCCCACAAGCGCAGGTAAGTCTACCTTGTCCCTTTATCTAGCGGCATACTACGACGCGCACGTAATTCGGACGCACGATATTATCGCAACTCTCTTATCTGAAAGTCGGACTTTAGCAATCAGGAAAAACAAAAAGTTTGCCGAATATATTGGTAGGTCACCCAATGATATTCCCTCTGCCGTGCTCAGAGATTTTGGCGTAATCATTCGCGATGAGCATCAGCAACGTCCACTTGTGGAACGTTTGACTCAGCAGATGGCAACGAAAAAGCAAATAATCGTTGTCGATGCAGCGCGCACAAATAAGGAGATAGAGGCACTTAAGCGGCCGAAGAAAGCATCCGTGGTCCATTGGCACGTTGATGCTTCGTTCGACACGCGGCAAGAGCGGTTTCTTGGACGTGCTAAGAACTTGTCGGAAAGAACGGCAAAGGAGTTCGAACGTTACCACCGCATAGACGCAAGCTCTATAGCGCTGTCCCGGGCTGCTGACCTTATTCTGAATAACAACGCGAGTCTTGAACAATATCACGCGTTAACAGATGAGAGATTATTCGAATGTCTGGAGCTAGATTTCGGAAATAACCTACTCGCATCTGCAGACTCGTAGGCCTTTCATTTCAGGGGGAAAGCGAATGCCAGTAACAATTGTTGTTGGTGGACAGTACGGCTCAGAAGGTAAAGGAAAGACAGTTGCTGCACTGTCTTTGCTTTATAACAGCCCACATGTTGTGAGATGCGGGGGACCAAATTCTGGGCATACAGTCAGCTGGCGCGGCAAGGATATAGTCTTGCGCCAAGTCCCAGCGGGGGTGGTAAATCCAAAGGCGCATCTCTACGTAGCAGCTGGTTGTGTGATTAATGAAGATGTTCTAGAAAATGAATTGGATTTACTCGGTGTCCCTAAAGAGTTTATCACGGTTGATGAGCGTGCCGTACTCGTTGGAAATGAGCACATTTCTTCAGAAATCCAAGCAGAACTTTCTCGACAGATTAGTTCTACATGCAGTGGCAATGGGGCTGCTCTTGCACAGAGACTAGCGCGAGATCCAAAAGTTGTGCTAGCCCAACACTCATTCCGTCTGCGAAGTCGGGTACGAATTGGTTGTGTTGCAACTCGACTGCACACGGCAATGGAGGAAAACGAAAAGGTAATTGTAGAAGGCACCCAAGGGTTTGGACTGTCGCTATTGCATGGTCTCTCATATCCCTACGTAACCAGTAAAGACACGACAGCTTCAGGTTTCGCGTCGGAAGTCGGAATCTCACCGCGTGATGTAAGTTGCATAATTATGGTTGTACGCACGTTTCCAATTCGGGTAGGGGGCAACAGCGGTCCTCTGCCCTTTGAAACCACCTGGGAAACAATCCAGCAAACAGCAGGCATAGCACGTGACATTACGGAATATACATCCGTGACAAAACGTGTTCGAAGAGTAGCGCGGTTTGATTTCGACATGATTCGAGCAGCAGCTCGCTATAACAGGCCAAACGCGATTGCTCTCCTTGGTGTGGATCTACTTGCGTTTACAAACTCAAACGCAAGAAAGTTCGATGATTTTATGCCTAACACTAAGGAGTTCGTTGCTAACGTTGAACGAGCATGCGGTGCTCCGGTTGTCCTTTTTGGGACTGGGCAATCCGCGCAAGACTATTTTGTTGTAGAGGACAAACTCGCAAGTTTAGCGGCGTTTTCGACAGATCCTAAACGAAGGAAACTGACAGCTTGAAAGGGCGACCCTTGGAAATCGGTTTGAATTTGGATCGTCTGAGAAAACTGCGATCGCAGAGTAAGACTCTTCTATCAACATGTGAAGATGACCTACCCCAGTTCCTTTCTCCAGATGGGAGATATTTTGTACATTTAAAAAATGATCCTGCCCCCAAGGTTTCGGTTACTAGCACGTCAACATGCCTTATGGCACTACGTCTCGCGGGCTATTTCGAAGCAGGCAATTTAGATCTGGCCAAAAAAGCAATCGATGCTGTCTTCAATGAGGAATGGACAAGTGGCGGTTTACCCCATGACAATGCATTTACCGCCAGCGTAGTCTTAAGAGCAGTATCGTTGTTTTATCCTTCAATTGTAAAACTTGACCTTAAGCATAATTACAAACGTAAGCGCGATGTTGACGGTAGCCAAGAGAACGTTTCCGAGACGCTTGCCGAGATTATAAAGAGCGATAGGCTGCAACTTCGTGATGATGGTGGCCTGCGTGTTTTGAAGTATCCTCGATCCGCTTGCTTGACATATTGGTTTCTGAAAGCGCTCATTCAGTTCGAGGATCCGAATTTACTAACTGACTTGGGAGCGGTAATGGATTGGGCCGAGGAACAAGTAACCCGCGAAATGGCTTATATCCGACAGGAAGATACCGATCGAATGGATATTGTCCAATTGGGCTTTTCTATCGCTATCCTTCATCTCCTAAATATCCTCAAGTCAAAGGGTATTTCAATGATTGGTGGAAAAACAAGTGCTCGTCAAGACACCGAGAGCCTCGGACCCGGAACATTAAATTCCGCTCTACTTCTCGTACTCCAACATCAGGAGCCAAACGGGCTCTGGAGAAAATACGCTCCACTTTTCCACTATCCCGACAGCGGTGCCAATTATTGCTTTGCTTTTGAGTTGCTGGAAATGTTGTTGGAGACTCTCCACGAATTGCCTGCTATGCGGTCTGAGCTTGCTCTTACGGTGTTCGAAAAGTCAATTACCTGGCTAGCAGACAATCGAATTAGGACAGGAACGCAAGGTTGGAACTCTGGGACTCCAGGCGCTCGACAAGAAGGCGTTCCAGAATCATGGGCGACCGCGGCGGTTTACATGTTTCTTGTGAGATTGAACAAGTTCCTGTCCGAGTTAATCCGCCAAAGCATATTAGCTCGATACAAAGCCGAGAATGTCAACGAAAGCCGCAACCCGAGCAAGTGGGATGAGCTATTAAACAGCCCCCTTGAGATTGATTTCGAGAAAACTGCGCTTCGCGAGGAGATACTGAAGAGTATTATTAAACCCATTGAAGATCGCGGATGCAAATTACTGCCTGACAAGTATCAAGGACGAATCTCGGCGCTTCTCTTCGGGCCCCCAGGTACGAGCAAGACTAAGACTGCTCGCGCTATAGCATATCGTCTGGGTTGGCCGTTCGTGGAAATTACCCCTTCTCACTTTATTCAGGAAGGGTCCCAAGCCATTGAGGGTAAAGCCATACAAATTTTTGAAGACTTGTCTGATCTTGAACTCGCAGTCATACTTTTTGACGAAATGGACGAGCTCTTGCGCGAACGTGATCCAACTATAGCCCCAGAAATGATTTCCCGTTTCCTAACAACGAGTATGTTGCCCAAGTTCCAAAAGCTTTATGAAGGACGCAAGGTGCTGTTTTTTGTGGCTACGAATCATCGGAGTAATTTTGACGTTGCGATCACTCGCCCCGGCCGTTTTGATTTGGCCCTTCATGTCGCACCACCGTCTACCGAACATAAAATTGAAAAGCTGACGCGATTCCACATTCTCACTGACGTGAGACCGGAAAGTCTGGACAAGTTGAAGGCTATGATGCGGAAGTACGCTAAGCAACTTGATTATTTTCTTTTTGATGAGTTCCACTTACTCCTTGAAGCTCTTTTCCGAGATGGGGATCCAAATGTCATGCTCATGTCGTCCGATGCAAAACTAGACCAAGACTTTGAAAAGTTAGTTAACGATTGGAGTAAAGCCAAAATTATCTTGCATGCGCACGAAAGCAAAAAGAAAAAAAATACCTACCTAGAAGACTATGAAAAGGACAAATCTCGGTCTACGAGACAGTAACTACGGTGGGAATGTATATCGCAATTGATGGAACGATCGCTACGGGAAAGACAACGCTGGCCAAAGCTATCGCCAATACGGATCGCCGCTTTACCCCCATCCTTGAGGATTTTAGAGGGCATCCCTTTTTAAGAAGTTTTTACCGCGATCCGAAAGCACATTCGTTTGAAACGGAGTTATGCTTCGCCTTGATTCATTACCATTCGCTTAAGCAACTAAATAGCAACCAATTCACCGTCGGAGACTTTTATTTTCCTAAAGATCACGTTTATGCCAGGCTGACGATGACGAAACTTGATCAGAAACTGTTCAACACGCTTTACCGAGGGCTGAGAAAAAGATTGAAAACGCCTGATCTCGTAATAAGGTTGACGGCTCCCGTTAATGTGCTCCTAGAAAGAATCACGCGCCGTGGAAGGAAAATGGAAGCGTCGATTAGCCGCGGCTACGTAAGCAAGATAGCATTAGGTGAACCCCAAACTTATAAAGGAGCGCAAGTTTTGGAAATTGATAGCTCTGTAGTTGACTTTAGGCGGCGGAGAATTGTTCGAGAAATGATCTTACCCGAGATCGGCCATTTCTTATCGAAATAATTTCCCCCTGAATGAGGATAATGGGATTTGGGGTCTGGCAGAACACTCGGCGTGTCCAGATGAATTGCTGTCGTGATCCATAGGGTGACTCTCATTTGATGAGGGAGGTCCCACTCCGCCTTAGGCGGATAGCTTGGGGAGGGGGCTGGGACGGAAGTTGATCCAGATAGTGATGCACGACGTAAGTGCGATCACATATTCTACTCGTTTCCGCCGAACCCACGCCCGGCGTCAGCCTCGCGATCTATGCGCTTATAAAACGTCAGCGTCATTGTTTCGTGTTTTCGCAATTGCGAAAACACGAAAACACTGGAAGCGGCGTCTCGCATAACATTCTTTACAATCTGTCCGCTAGGACACGCGGGTCGGCCCACGCGAGGTGTGAGTACGTTTAGACTTTGTCGCACAAGCGACACTGGTTCCCGGCCGTAGCGCATCACTTTCGCCGCCAAAATCATCCGCGTAGGTTTCTCTGTGCTCCGGCAGTGTGTCCGTTCCGCCCACTCCCCGACCTACGATCACTCCTTTAGAGCGCATGTTTCACCCTTCGCGGTCCGTCCCTCATAGATAACTCGCGGGGGATTTGCTCATGGGCGAGTCATTTTATTTCTATTTTATGCCTGCAATTCACAATGGACTTTGTAAGGCTGTTCCGATATTAATTGAGACGCGAACCGGGAAATTCAGGTATGGGCGCAAAGCAAATTCGAATAAAGTGGGATTCCGAAGAATTCGATGTGATGCCATTCATTCGGAATCGTCATCTCGATGCGGAACCAATCTTTCGAACGAGTTTGGGGGCTCTTTTTTCAGCCGATTGCATGAAAGTGCTACCCCAACTCAAAGACGAGGTTGTCGACACTGTTTTTGCCGATCCGCCGTTCAACCTGGGAAAAGAATACGGAAAAAACACCAACGACAAAATCCCAGATCAAGAATATCTAAACTGGTGCAAGTCATGGCTGGACCAATGTGTTCGGGTATTAAAGCCGGGCGGCGCCTTATTTTTGTATAACCTGCCAAAGTGGAACATTCTTCTCGGGGCTTATTTAACAGAGATCGATTTGCAGTTTAGACACTGGATCAGCCTTGAGATCAGCGCTTGCTTGCCTATCCCTGGTCGTCTGCATCCAAGTCACTATAGTTTGCTCTATTATACGAAAGGAAAACCGAGAACCTTTCGTCGAATTCGGACTCCAATACAAACGTGCCGTCATTGTGGCGGTGAAATAAAGGACTATGGCGGCCATCGTGACGCGATGAATCCAAAAGGCGTGAATTTGAAAGACGTATGGACCGACATACCTCCCGTGCGTCACTGGAAGTTTAAGTCGAGAGACCGAAAGGCGAATGCTCTTTCGACCAAGGTACTGGATCGCGTCGTTGAGATGTCGACGGTGCCCGGAGACTTGGTCTTAGATCCTTTTGGCGGAAGCGGAACAACCTTCGTCGTGTGCGAGGTTAAAAGGAGACGCTGGCTCGGAATCGAAGTAGATTTTGCCAATGAAATCGCCGATCGTCTCGAACACGGCGATATTCATGCCCACAAGAATGCGGATTACGTCGAAGTGTAGGCGGCCGCGTTTGGTTTCACTGCAAAGCGCGACCCGATGTGCCCTTAGGAATTCTCCGGACCTTCTTGCTCTCGGCATCGTGTTCGATCACCACAATTTCTAGCACGCCATTATCGCAGGGCATCGCTTTCCAGAGATCGAAATAAGGCTCCAGCTCTGTAATGTTACCGATTCGATCGGTCAGGAATCTGTAGAGTTTTCTAGACGGCACGACCAAAATACCGCAGATCAATTTACGTTTGAGTAGGCCAATAGCCATCTTGTTTAAGGCTCGATGGCTCGACGAGATGTTTCCAGTTTCCCATTCCAATGCCACCGGACCATGCTTCGTATACAGGACAGCATCCAAATCCCCTGGGGTCGTTACGGTCGCAATATCGACGGCCTCTTCTAGCTTCCAGCCTTGCGCCTTCAGTGCCTTCATTAGCCCGTCTTTGATCGGCTTAACGCCATTACCTTCCCCGCGTTTCTTGCCTGATTCAGGATGTATTGTGAAAGAACCGCTTCCCGGGGGCCAATCTACTTTCTTGATTGCTGCGTGAAGACTTGCGCGTGTTCGTTTCCAGTCATTAGAAGTCGGGAATGTGCCAGCACTGATAAGAGTTTCGATCCGTACGATTTTCATCGGTCAGAACGCCGATTGCTGCGCGATTTATCTGAAGACTCAAAAAATGCGGCTGGCGAGACTCGCAGAGCGCGGGCAAGACGATGGATATTATCAAGACTGATATTGCGTTGGCCTCTTTCACAACTGCTGACGTAGGTGCGATCAAGTTTAGCCTCGAAGGCGAGCGCTTCTTGCGAGAGTCCTCGAGAAATACGGATTTCTCTCAGCCGCTTGCCGAATAATGCTCTAAAGTCCTGGGATTTTGATTCCGTCACAAGCCGACTGTGGTCGGTTGTGGTATTAAAGTCTACGGACTTTAAGTCACGTAGGAGACCGGGGGCTGTATTCGGGGTCGGTGGCCGATCACAGATCTGGGGTGCCTAATGGACTTCTTTACGCGCTTCCCTTTTCTTAAGGGGTCGAATTGTCGCCGGGGGCAGGCAGAACATTCTGCATGTTCAGATGAATTGCTGTCGTGATCCATAGGGTGACTCTCATTTGATGAGGGAAGTCCCACGGCGGCAAGAGCCAGGAGCCGCCTAGCTTGTGGAAGCTGGGACGGAAGTTGATCCAGATAGTGATGCACGACCTAAGTGCGATCACATATTCTACTCCTTTCCGCCGAACACACCGAAGGATCATGTCCAGCTCTTGCGCCGGGCGTTTTAGGAAACGATGAATGACGCGGAATTCCTTGCCGAGGCGAAATCCCCGTGTCAGACCCGGTTTGACTTGCGCTATTTTCGTTTATGAAACGTTAGCGTCATTGTTTCGTGTTTTCGCAATTGCGAAAACACGAGAAACGTTGCGTTGCGCGGAAGAAGTGAGAGCCATTGTTTCGCCCTTTCAGCAGCCGCACGTCATAGCGTCTTGGTGCCGATGACGGTCTCGTTTTCGCGCCCAGGCTCCTCTTATTTCCCCCCTGATCATATTTTCGTCTTTTCGCAATTGCGAAAACATGATAGTAGTCGCGTCCGTGGATGAGGCGGAATACAGACAATCACGGCTATGCCGACTTCTGGGTAATCCCATTGCCTTTACGGTCGTCAGTCTCTTGGCTGAAGGCAAAGAGACGAACACGAGCGAGATCGCGAAAGCCGCGGGTCGAAGCGTCTCTCGCGTCAGCAATATTTTGGCCGCCTTGAGGCTCGCCGAAGTCGTGCGCTATCAAACCGAAGGAACCCGGGCGCAATACCGGCTCAAACATCCGCGCGAGACGCGAAAAATACTCGCCGCGCTGTCCGGATTTGTGAAGACCGCCTCCCCAACCCACCGTTAACGTCATTGTTTCGTGTTTTCGCAATTGCGAAAACACGGGCGCGAGGGCCGGGACTTTACCTTTTACATTTTTGGACACAAAATGACTCGGAAATGACTCTTATGACTCATTCCTCCGTCCCGATAAATGATTCAGAAATGACTCATGGCAACTCGCCACGAGCGAAGGCGCGGGGGAGCTACAATGAGTAGTCGCCGGGGGCAGGCAGAACACTCGGCGTGTCCAGACGAATTGCTGTCGACATTGACATAGGGATCAAATCTTTTGTTGACAACTTTGTTGGATGATGCCCGCCCGATTCCGAAACTTTGCATCGGATTCCATCCTGGACGTGACTCCATGACATGCCCAACCCACTGCTCAGTCAAGCGAGATTTTTGCCGCTTGGATAAAGCTTGACTGCCTTCCCGTTTGGAAATATGTCTGTGCATAAGGGTCAAGTGGATGAGACGAAACATATTTTCATTTCTCTTTGTTGTTCTTGTTGTCGCTGCGTGTTCGTCCGTACCGGTTGCTAACGCCGCCCAGCCAAAGAAAATCCGCCTTGCTTTCAGCGCCCTGGCTTACGCCAACCCGCCGTTCTGGATCGCCCATGATCTGAAGCTCTTCGAAAAATACGGTCTCGAATCGGAGATCGTCTATGTCGGCGGCTCGCGGCCGATCCAGGCGATGCTCGGCGGTTCCATCGACGTATCCCAAGTAGGCGGCGCTGCGGCGGTCGCCGCGGCCGCGCAGGGCGCGGAAATTTCGATCCTCGGCACCGTCTTCAGCAGGCTGACTTTTGCCATTTATGTCAGTCCGCAAATCAAGCAGATCAGCGACCTCAAAGGAAAGGTATTGGCCGCCGGATCCATCGGCGGCAACAGCTATTTTGCCGGACTCGTATTCCTGAAACATTTCGGCTGGGTCGCCAACCGCGAGGTTGGCATCGTCGCCGCGGGCGGCTCTCCCGAGGTGCTCGCCGGTCTGCTCCAGGGGAAATATCAGGCGGGAGTCTTGTCGCCGCCGTCATCGACCACGGCGGCCAAAATGGGCTATCGCGAGATTTTCGATCTCGCCAGTCTTGATTTTCCTTTCCCGGTCATCTCGGTGGTCAGCACGCGCCGCTATATCGATGGCAATCCGGACGTCATTCTTAATATACTGCGGGCCACGTCCGAAGCGATTTACCTTTACAAGACCCGGCCGGAGCTGACCCTTCCCGTGGTCGCGAGGTTCATGAGGGTTCCGAAGGAGGACCCGGCGCTGCTCCAGTCCCAGCAAACCGTGGGACAACTGTTGAATCAGAATTTGCATCCTTCTCTAGAAGGAATAAGATTTGTGCTCGATTTCCTCGCTGAAAAACAGCCGGCGCTGAAAGCGAAAAACCCAGCGGACTTCGTCGATTTGAAATTTTTGCGCAAACTTGAGGAAGAAGGCTTCTTCAAGAAATTTTCCCGGAAGTAGGTGCCCTGATGATGCGAGTTGCCGACGCCGTCGTTGACATTTTCAAGACCGAAGGAGTGAAGTTTGTCGCTACGCTGCCCGGTGACGACATTCTGCCGCTGTTCGACGCGTTTCACCAGAACGGCGAGATCCCGTTGGTCTTGACGCGCCACGAACAGGCGACGGTTTTCATGGCCGACGGCTACGCGCGCAGCACGGGCCGGCCCGGCGTGGCGATGGTCACCAAGGGGCCGGGCCGCTGCAACGCTTTCGCCGCCATCGTCAACGCGTTTACTGACTGCGTTCCCCTGGTGGTGATTTTCGGTCATAGTCCGCGCAAGCAGCTCGCCAAGGGTATGTTGCAGGAAGTTCCCTATCTGGAAACATTTGCTTCGATGGCCAAGTGGACTTTCAGCATTCCATCGCCTGAGCGCGTGCCGGAAGTATTTCGTCGCGCTTTCACGCTGTGTCAGTCGGGCCGCCCCGGTCCGGTCATCATCGAAATTCCCCAGGACATCAGCATGGCGCAGGCGGAAATTCCGCCGTACCAAAAAATGCGCCGGGTGCGCTTCGGTCCCGACCCCGATGACGTGGACAAGCTGCTCGAACTGATGCAGCAGGCGAAAAAGCCGCTGATTTACGTCGGCCGCGGCGCGCTGTGGTCCGGCGCGACCGACGATCTCGTTAAATTTTCCGATGCCTATGCGCTACCTGTCATGGCGACGTTGCCGGCGAAGGGCGCGATGCCGGAAGATCATCCTCTGTGTCTCGGGCTCGGCGGTTATCCGCGCGCGGTTTACAGCACCGGGCAGTCGAAGAAATTCGCCGAAGAGGCGGATTTGGTTATTGCGCTCGGTTGCAGCTTCCGCCAGCACGCGACTTCAACCTGGCTGCCCAAACCGGCGCACGCCAGGCTCGTGCAAGTCGATATCGATGCGGCGGAGTTGCACAAGAACTACTGCGCCGATCTCGTCATCCTTTCCGACATCAAACTATTTCTCCAGGCCATGTTGGGACGCGGGCAGCAAAAATTAGGAAATTGGCGCAAGGGCATGGCCGGTGTCGTCGGCGAAGAAATTCGCGAATTGAAAAACCAATGGATGGATTCATGGGGTCCGCGATTGCAATCTGAAGAGGTGCCGTTGAATCCCTATCGCGTTTGTTGGGACATCGCGCACCGGCTCGACCGGCGCAAGACGATTCTCTTGCATGACGCTGGCGTCACGCGCGCGTACGTTTCGCACCATTACGAAACTTTGTTCCCGACGGGCTTCATCGGATTCGGTGGCACCAGCGCCATGGGCTGGTCGGTGCCCGCAGCGATGGGCGCGAAGCTCGGCCATCCCGACAAGACCGTGGTCAACGTCACCGGTGACGGCTCGTTCGGCCTGACCGGCATGGAAATCGAAACCGCGGCCCGTCACGATATCAGGACGCTGACAGTAATTTTGAACAACGAAAGCCTCGGCGCCAGCCGCGAAACCTTGCACGAGCGCTTCAAAGGCCACGAGATCGGCATTTCGCTCAAGGGCGACTACGCAGCGCTGGCGCGGGCGCTTGGAGCGTACGGCGAGCAGGTGATCCAGCCGAAGGATTTACAGCCCGCCGTCGACCGCGCGCTTGCTCATCCCGGGCCGGCGCTACTGGAAGTCGCGGTGAAACCATTGGAGCCCCGGCCATGGAAATCGGCAAGCGGAGTCTGACAGTCCTGAGTAACGAGTGCTGAGTGCTGAGCCGGGGAGGGGACTTAGAACTCGACACTCAGTACTCAGGACTGAATAGGTGCTGAGGACTGAGTAAAGAGGGCTCGATGAAATTCGTTGGGGAAAGGGACATCAATCACACGTCGGAGGGTTCGTAAGATGCTTTACAACAAAGAACGTTTGCTTGCGTTGATGGATAAGTTCGATCTCGCCGGAGTCGTAGCGGCGACGCCGGAAAATATTTACTATTTAAGCGGTCACGCGTCCTGGAGCCAGAACGGTTATCGCTACGGCGGCTCGCAGGTCTATGTCGTTTACCCGCGCGATCCCAAGCAGTCGCCGGCTTTGCTGATTCCCAGCGGCGACGTCGCCTATGCGGGGCTGGACGATGTTTGGCTCAAAGAAGCCTATACCTACGGGCGAGCGCGCAAGCATAATGTTCCCGACCCCAGCAAGCTCTGCAAAGAGGAGAAACGCACCCTGGAGCTCGCGGAAGGCGAACCGAAAGGGCCGATGCCTGAAAAGGCTCTCGCGCAATTGATTAAAGACAAAGGGATGGGCCGGGGCCGGATCGGCATGGACCATTTCGCCATTCCGTTGACGATTTACGAAAAGATCGCAGCGAATCTGCCCGAGGCTAAACTGCAGCCGGCGTCGAGTTTCTTCCGCTACGTGCGCATGATCAAGATGCCCGGTGAAATCCAGCGGCTGGGAGAGTCGGCGGCGCTGAACGAGCAGGCAATCAATGCCATGCTCCGAGCGGCGAAACCTGGCGTTAAAGAAAGCGAGTTGGCCGGCATTTACAAAAGCGAAGTGGCCAGAGCCGGCGGGCAGGTTTACTGGATGCATATGAACATCAGCCGCGGTGGAAACTCCCCCGTGATCAAAGATCATGTCCTGCAAAAAGGAGACATCTTCCGCGTCGACATGGGCTGCTCCCTCAACGGTTACCACGCTGATGTTTGCAAATCCGGCTGCGTGGGAGCGGAACCGACTGACGAGCATCGCAAGCGCTATAACGCCGTTCAGGCGGGCGTGCTCAAGTCCGTCGAGAGCCTGAAACCCGGCGTCCGCCCACAAGAGCTCTTTGAAACCATGGTCGCCGGAGTGCGCGCCGCGGGGCTGCCGGATTATTCAAATTTTTTCGTCGGCCACACGATCGGTCTGGAGGCGAGGGAATTTCCCTTCTTGTTCGGCCCGGCGGAAGAGATCGACGATCCGTTCCTACCGAACACGTCCAACGTTCCGATGGAACCCGGCATGACCGTCAACCTGGAAGCTTCCAGCCAGGTCATGGGCTGGGGCTCCGTGCAAGTCGAATACACGCTGGCGGTGACGGCCACTGGCCACGAGCATCTGATCACGCCAGCGCAGAAATTGTTCACGCTGCCATTACAATGACGGGTAGCGATCGCGGGGGCCAGACAATCTCGGGTGACGAGGGCAATCGTGACTGTTTCCTGAAATCCGGCTGCGGTGGTATGCTGCCTATAATCGTTAGTTACGAGTCAGAACTTCGACGTTGTTTATAAGGAGAAATTCTTATGGAGCAGCCAAATTCAAAGCTCCTTGAGCGAATCACCATCGATCCAAATATCTGTCACGGCAAGCCCTGTATTCGAGGGCTGCGATACCCGGTTGATACGATCCTGGAGTTGCTGAGTGGCGGGATGAGCAGCCAGGAGATTCTTGACGATTATGACGATCTAGAGCTGGAAGACATTCTAGCCGTGCTGGCCTTCGCCGCTCGTCTAAGCCAAGTTAAAAGCGTGCAGTCAGTCTTAAGATGAAGTTTCTGGTTGACGCGCAGCTTCCGCGGCGTTTGGCGCGTTGGCTGCAAGCCTCGGGGCACGACGCGATCCATACGCGAGATTTGCCAGCGGGAAATCGTACCGTGGATGAAGTCATTAACCAGATGTCCACACAGGATCACCGTGCCGTCATCACCAAGGACGGGGATTTCGTGGACACGTTCTTGTTGCGACGTGCGCCGTACAAACTACTTTTGGTCGCGACCGGCAATATCGGGAACAAAGCGTTGGATCGGCTGTTTCGAGACAACCTCGAAAATATAGTAAACGCGTTCGAGACATACGATTTCGTCGAGATCGACGGGACATCCTTGATCTGTCACTTGTAAAGCAGCCAAAAATTTTGCTAGTCGGAACGTGTTTCCGTTGGTCTACAACGAGCATGAAAAGAGCCGTTCGAAAAACACGCAGATCGATCATAATCTCGCGGTGATCGAAAGCGACCACGAGCATCTGATCACGCCGGCTCAGAAGCTGTTCACGCTGCCGTTGCAGTGAGCCGCGAAAAGCGAGAACTCAAAAATCATTCCCTCGCCCACAAAGGGCTTCGTGCCGCCCGTCGGCTACGTGCGCGTTACAACTGCCTTTCTTAAGTGTTGCCTATTGCCCGTTGCGTTTGATTAAACGACTTGAACAGAGCGCAGCGGTTGAACGTTTTGAACGGCTTGAACGACCGGATCATGCGGTGATTAACTAGCTTATTCTCCGCATAACGAGCGGTGTATCCGTTGAATGTGCGGCGAATGGATGTTATATTCTCCGCATAAGATACGGAGAATGAGCCGATATATCCATGAGTTGGCCGAATGGCCCCACTTTCAGTGGGATTCCGCCACTCTTGCAGGCCCGTTGGCGGCGTTGCGCCATCGGCAAGGCAGGCTGATCGGTCGCATGGAAAATCTGGGGTTCTCCCTCAGAGCCGAAGCCTCTCTGCAAACTCTGACAACCGAAACTATCAAATCATCCGAAATCGAAGGCGAGATGTTGGACCGAGATTCCGTTCGCTCTTCAATCGCACGGCGATTGGGGATGGATATCGGCGCGCTTGCGCCTGC
>Ga0326597_10005440_pt1 | contig 17689 bp, 18 predicted proteins | sample RVTome_12_FD_203789 | JGI IMG/M metagenome (GOLD analysis project Ga0326597, IMG submission 203789) | Soil microbial communities from uranium-contaminated site in the Upper Colorado River Basin, Wyoming, United States - RVT100D185 | ecosystem: Environmental > Terrestrial > Soil > Contaminated >... | reverse complement strand
TCTGCATGTGAATGGTCATGCCTCATCATGGATTGCCACCTCCCAAACTTCAGGCTCATCTTGCACTGGAAACGAACACTCCTTTCAGGCTCATCTTGTATTGGACAACTCTCAGCCTGGATGGGCGCAATCGTGTGTGTTAATATAGTTTCGTGATGATGCAATGCGCAGCACCGGAGGAGATGTCGTGAGCAAGGCGAATAAGAAAATCAGCAAGAAAGAATTCGTCGACCGCTTTACGGAATTGGCGGTGAAGCACCTTTCCAAGCTGCCACCGGAAGAACAGGAGACCCGGCTGACGGCGTTCGAGCGGAAAGTAGCTACGATTTCCCGCGATAAGCGTCCCACACCTTCACGAACTCCAGAAACTCCGGCGAGCCGTCTTGTAGCCCGAGCTCACGAAGACCGCTAAGATAGTCTCTCTTCTCAAATTCCATATTGGCCAGCATTTCAGCCGCCTTCCGAAGGCGTCGCTGCTTTTCCAGAGTTTCAGCCTTGATAGGACGACGGCTGCCCCGGCCGCGTTCCTCGGCCATGATCTGCTGCAGTTCGGTATCCTGATCCTTCTTCTTGGGCATTCTCCTCCGCAGTCGTTCATCAGTGTTCCAAAGCGGCACAACGTTGCGCTAGTGACTGCTTGTGCATTGGTCGCTTCCATCATCAACCACTAGTGTCATAGGTTGTCAAGAGCTGAACACACTAGAGCGAAAATATTTAATCGAGTGCTATCCCGAAGGGCAAAAGCCCCTGCGTCGCCGTGGTTGTGACGCTGGGGAAGAAAATAAATAGGGGTACCGGAAATCAGACAGCTGCGTTTAATTCATTTGCGCGAGGGTGCGGCGGAGTTTGGCGAGGGTTTCGCGGACTTCGTCGGCGTCGTCGGGCGGAGGAGTCTGCTCCAGATAAAAGTTGAGGTCGGAGAGGGCTTCGGCGTAGCGGCCGAGGTGGAGCAGGAGGCCGGCGCGCTGCTTGTGCTCCTCGGGGGAGTCGGGCTGCACGGCGAGCGAAAGGCCGGTGACATCGAGGGCCTTGCGGTACTGCCGGGCGTTGAAATAGACGGCGCGGAGATTGTTCAGCATGCGGAGGACGATGTGGCGCTTGCCGACGGCGTCGAGGAACGACGGGTGGAATTCGACGGAGTCGCCCAGGACCTGCTCCATGCGCGAGCGGCAGTCGGTTTCCGACAGCAGGCGGCCCTGCTCGAAGGGGTCAATGATGATCTGGAAATAGGGGTGCTTGACCAGGAAGTGCCCCGGCAGGCCGACGCCGACCAGCGGGAACCCGAGCCGCTCGGAGACCTCGAGATAGATGGTCGAAAGCGTGATCGGGATGCCGATCTTGCGGTCCATCACATCGTTCAGAAAACTGTTGCGGGGATCGTAATACTCCTTGGCGTTTCCGAAAAAACCCTCCTCCTCGTACAAAAAATGGTTGATCTGCTCGATGATGCGGAAGGAATCGGTCTCGCCGCCGAGGCGGGAGGCGACGGTGGAGGCCATGGAGTCGAGACGGCGCAGATAGAGGGCGGGATCGAGCGCAGGGTACTCGCCCGAGGCGATCACGAGGGCCGCTTCGGCGAGGCCGATGCGTTCCTCCGGCTGACGCATCAACTCGGCCAGGCGGGTTTGAACCTGTTGTGCGTGGTGTTCGGACTCGGACAAAAGGAATGCTCCGCAGAAAAACCCACGGCACAGAAATCGTGCCGTGGCTACCCGTTCCAACAGCCCCGTCGCGCTACTTGTGCGCTTTGAAGCCAATTTTCTGCCGCACGGCTTCCGGCAGTCTTGCCAAGGTCTCCGGAAGCTCTTCCAGGATGCGGCTGTGCCCTTCCAAGATGAGCTCAATGCGGTCCAAGCGTTTCTCGACGGCGGCGAAGCGCTTGGCGCTTTCCGCCATGTCCGCCAGAAAAGTTGCCTGGTTCTGAACAAACGCGGCCTGGGTCTGCACGAGGAGGGCGATGGCTTCCTCAATGCGGCCGTTACGACCATTCTGCTTCGTTCTCATCGGAGCACCTTTGTCTCGCCTCAGTGTATCACGGCTTGAATCCCTGAAAGAAAGCCTCCAGATGAGGCGGGAGGGGCGTGCCGCGCCGGGCGTCGGCCAGAAGCCTCCCTATGTCGCTCCAGGAGTCGAGGTCGAACCAGCGATCGAGCAGAGAGGCTCGGTAGCCCAGCTTGGCGGCGTTGGCGAGAGTTTGCGCGCAGGTGCGCGGGGTGCTCCACTCGACGCCCTCGAACAGAGCCGGATCGAAGCGCCGGCAGCCGATCAGATAATACCCGCCGTCGTCGGTTGGCCCCACAACGAGGTCGGATTCCTGGAGATGGTGAAATGCCAGCGGCGGGACAGACCGAGGAAGCGTGGGGCTGTCGCTTCCGAAAATGACGACGCGGCGGGCGCCGCCCGACAAAGCGCGGGTGAAGGCGGCGCCCATGCGGTCGCCAAGATGGCCCTCGCTCTGCAGCGCGCAGCGGAAACGCGGCGGAAGGACTATTTCACCCGCCATCGGGCCGTCTGCATCGCTCCCGGAGGCCGCCTCGCTCAGGAATAGCCACAAGGCGGGATGCGGAAGGGCTTCCGCGAGAAGCGCGGCTGTGTCGCTGGTCGCGGCGCAGTGCAGCGCGCAGGCCTGCTCCGGCGAAAGCCGGGGCTGGAACCGCGACTTGACCCGGCCGGGAACCGGGGTCCGGGCAAACAGGATGGCGCATTCGCCTCCCGGGTCGCAGAGTGGAAGGGAATCCGGTTCAAGCCGGAGATTCATGGGACTATTGGAACGCCCGGAAAAATTTCCCGAGAGCAGGAAAAGCAGGTCCTTCGTCGCCGAAGCGACATCAGTATGTCGTTTCATCCTCAGGATGACCGCACAAAAAAATCATCAGGCGATCAAATGAACAGCTCTTCTTCCTGGGTGGCCTGGCCGGGAGCGGGCCGGCCGGCGCGGGAGCGGTTGCGGCGCAGCAGATACTCGACACCTGTGCGGACGCCGGCCAGAATGGCGGAAAGCTCGCGCACCGGCTTCACGATATTGTTCTGAACCATCTCGGTGGTTTCTTCGACGCGGGCCACGGTGTTGCTGAGAAGCTGATCGAGGCGGATGACCTGGAGGCGGAGACGGTCGGAGACATCGGACAGGACCCCGTCGAAGCGGGTTACCTGCTGCCTGGTAAGCTGGCTGATCTCGACGAGGTTCTGGGAAACGAGGGTAAGTTTTTCCTTGCTTTCGGCCATCATCTCCCGCGCCGTACGGAGCACAGGGCCGACATTCCGCGCAGTGTCTTCCGCGATCACCATCAGGGCAGCGACCCGGACGGACAGCTTGCGCAAAGCGAGCACGAGCGCCACCAGGGCAATCGTCTGGAAACCGAGCAGAGCGACAATCACCACCACCAGAGCCAGGAGCGTGTTCTGGGCGTCAGCATCCATTTCCATCATCCTCGCTGCAAAGGAGCATCAGCGGCCAAGGTACCCCAAGTCTCCGGGCTTACTCTCCACTCTTTTGCCCGGATTCGGTGCGATAGGCCTGCTTGCCGGCCTCAATGGCGGAGGCAAGCTGGTCGCGCTGGTGGGTAACGACTTCTTTGCCGCGATCCACATAAGAGGTCGCCGCATCCTTGCCGCGCTCCACGTACGAGGAGGCCTGCTCGCGGGCGGCACGCCCTTTTTGCGTCAAGTAATCACGGCCTTCTTCAGCCCGCCCGGCGATGAGCTCGCGGGTCTTTTCACCGGCTTGAGGAGCAAATAAAATTCCAACCAGGGCTCCGATGCCCAAGCCCGTAAGAAAATAAAGGAATCGAGTACCACTATTGTCTTCCATCGGAACCTCCTATACCTCGGGCTGATGATAGCACCGAAAGCCTTGAATTACAACGGCGTGGAGACTATCGGCCCTCCTGTTGCCGGGGCCAATGGGCACGCAGGAGGGCAGCCAGACGGCGGTGGACCACCTGAGCAAGCTGGTCTTCGGTGGCCGCGCGGACAGCGTCCAGGCTGCCGAAACGCTGGAGCAGACGGCGGGCTGTCTTCTCGCCGATTCCGGGAATCTCCAGCAGCTCGGAACGCAGACGGCGGGAGTCGCGGCGCTGACGGTGAAACGTGACGGCAAAGCGGTGGGCCTCGTCGCGGACCTGCTGCACTAGATGCAGGACAGGCGAGTGCGGATCGAGGCGAATGGGCTCGTCCTCCTGCCCGTAGACATAGAGAATTTCCTCCCGCTTGGCGATGCTGGCGAGAGGCTGGTTGATGATACCCAGCGATTCCAGCGCTTCGGCGGCGGCGTGCAACTGGCCGATGCCTCCGTCGATCAGGACCAAGCCGGGCATGGACTTTGCTGCGGGCTTTGCTTCCGAATGCGCCTGCGGCTGCGCTTGCGGCTTCCCTTCCGGCTTGCCTTCCGGTTCCCCTTCCTCCTGCAGGCGGCGATAGCGGCGGCCGACGACCTCGCGCATCGAAGCGAAATCGTCCACGCCCTCGACGGTGCGGATGAGGAACTTGCGGTAGTCGGACTTTTTCATCCTGCCGTCTTCCCACACGACCATCGAGGCCACGGTATCACTGCCCTGAAAATGCGAGATGTCGAAGCACTCGATGCGGCGCGGGGGCTCCGGGAGGCCCAAAGCCTCCTGCAGCGACTCGGCGATGACGCGCGAGCTGGGCTTCAGGATGCGGAAGCGCTGGTCGAACGAAAGGGCCGCGTTCTTTTCGGCGAGCTCCAGCATGGCGCGCTTGGGGCCGCGCTGCGGCGTGTGGATGTCGACGCGGCGGCCGCGCTTCTCCGAGAGCAATTCTTCGAGCGGCGCGCGGTCTTCGAAATCCACGGGGACGTGGATCATCGCGGGAATGTACTGCTGGTCGAGATAAATCTGCTTGACGAGCGCGGAGAAGAACTCGCTCGGATCGAACTCGCGGCGGTCCTCCCAGAAGAATTCGCGGCGGTCGAGGACGCGGCCTCCGCGCATGTGAAACAGGTTGGCGGCGACGAGCGGGCCTTCCTGGTGGTAGCCGAAAATGTCGGAGTCGTCGCCGGCGGCGGCGGCCATCTTCTGGCGCTCGTCCAAGTCCTCGACGGTGGTGATCAGGTCGCGCAGCGCGGCGGCTTCCTCGAAGCGCTCCTCATGAGAAGCGTCCGACATGCGGCCGCGCAGCTCGCGGAGCAGGTCCGCGTGACGGCTTTCGAGAAACATCCGCACGTCGCGGGCGGCGCGGGCGTAGCGCTCGTCGGTGGTGAGGCCGGGGACGCACGGCCCCAGGCAGCGATGGATGTGATACTCCAGACACGGCCGGGGGTGCGGGCGCGTCAGGTCCACGCTGCAGGAAGGGACCTTGAAATAGCGGTGAATGAAGCGGGCGATGCGGTACGCCAGGTTGCCGGGAAAGTACGGGCCGAAGTAGAGCGCGCCGTCCTTCTTCAACCGCCGTGTGACGTAGACGCGCGGGTACCGCTCCTGGACGGTCAGCTTGACGTAGGGGTAGGTCTTGTCGTCGCGCAGCAGGACGTTGAAGCGGGGCTGCAGTTGCTTGATGAGGTTGTTCTCGAGCGCCATCGCCTCGCGCTCGTTGTCCACCAGGATAGTGCTGACGGCGACGGCCTCGCGCACCAGCGTGTCGGTCTTGGCGTCGGCTGCGCGCGATTCGAGGAAATACGACCGCACGCGGTCGCGCAGCGACTTCGCCTTGCCGACATAAATTACCCGACCGGACTCGTCCTTGAATTGATAGACGCCGGGCGCGGCGGGCAAGGCGGCGAGTTGGTCGGAGGAGAGCATGTATTACTCGTAGTGGGTCCACATACGCAGCACTTTTACAATGCGGGGTTCCTTGAGAGCTTCATAAACCAAACGGTGTTGAATGTTGATCCGCCGGGAATATGCGCCGCGAAGATCGCCGACGAGCTTTTCGAAGGGAGGAGGAGTGCGGAACGGATTGGACGCTAGAAGTTCCAGCATTGCTTCGGCCTTGGGCCTCAGACCGGAAGAGGCAAGCTTCTTAGCGTCCTTTTGTGCCTGCCCGGTGAAGACAAGCCGCCACCTTTTCACCAGCCGGGTTCCTTCTTACATTTCTCGACGGGCGTCTTCAGCCCTCGGCGGATAGATTCGCGCATGCCGGGTATGGAGAGCAGGTACAGCGTTTCCTGGATGGCGTTCCAATCATCCTCGGCGATCAAAACAGCCTTGGATCGTCGGCCGCTAATGAGGACAGGCTTGTGGGCGGCAGCCGTCTCATCGAGCAAGCGGTACAGCTTCTCGCGCGCTTCACTGGCGTTCATCGTGTTCATTTCCAAAGCGTACGCTTTTTAGTACGGATTGGCAATGCCCGAGAGAAAGTTCCGAACCCAGCGGCTAGTTCCCTTGCAGCGCCTTCACGTGGGCGAGGACGCTTTCGGCGAGGCCGTCGAGGCGGTAGCCGCCTTCGAGCATCGAGACGACGCGGCCCTGGGCAGATTCATCGGCCAGGCGCAGGACGACGCGGGTGATGGCGGCGAAGCCCTCGGGAGTTATGTCGAAGCGGCCGAGCAGGTCGTTGCGCATGGCGTCGAATCCGGCGCTGATGAGGATGAAGTCGGGGCGAAACGCGCGGCCGGCGGGGCCGAGCTTATCTTCAAAGGCGGCGAGAATCTGGGCGTCGCTCGCGCCGACTGGAAGCGGGACGTTTAGGTTCGTCCCGACGCCCCGGCCGGAGCCGGTGTCCCCGGGCGAGCCGGTGCCGGGATAGGCGCCGTAATGATGCGTGCTGAAGTAGAAGACCGAGTCGTCGTCATAGAACGTGTCCTGCGTCCCGTTGCCGTGATGGTAGTCCCAGTCAACAATCAAAACGCGGCGGACGCCGTGGACCTTTTGGAGATAGCGGGCGGCAATGGCGACGCTGTTGAAGACGCAGAAGCCCATGCCGCGGCCGGGCGTGGCGTGATGCCCCGGCGGGCGCGCCGCGACAAAGGCGTTGCTCACCTTCCCTTCCATTACGGCATCCACGGCGTTCAGGACGCCGCCAGCAGCGAATTCGGCGGCCTGGAGCGTGCCTGCCGTAGCAACCGTGTCCCCGGTGCTCAGTTCCGTAAGCCCTTGCACGTTCGACAGCTCCCGGCGAACGAGGGCGACATAGGCCGGCGTGTGCACGAGTTTCAATTCGTCGTCAGTGACGCGGCGGGCGTCGATTGAGACGAGGGAGCGGAGCAGACCTTCCCGTTCGAGAGCCGTGCGGATCACCCGCAGCCTCTCCGGGCGCTCCGGGTGTCCGGTGTTGCCGGACAAGTGGCGCAGGTAGAGGTCGGAGTACACGAAGCCCGTCTTCCTCGTCGGGCGAGGCGGGGCCGCAGAGCCCTGCGTTTCCTCATTTCCCGCTGGCGCATTTCCCTGCTGGGGACTTCCTGGAGAAGACATCCACACCCCCGCGGCCCCCACGCCAAGCGCACTGGCGAGCGCCGCTGCGAAATAGAGTTGCCGCACAGTTCCAACCTTGTCCATCCCACTGCACTATACCACCGGAAACGCGTCTCCGATTGGCGATTGACATCCGCCCACGAGAAGCGGACAATCCTTACTCGAACGATCAAATCATTCGGCCTGTCCGGGGCCGTGTCCGGGGCCGTGTTCGGGGCAAGAACCGCGACTCTGTTTCGCGGCATCCATCATGCGGTGAGGAGTTCTCATGAGCATGCCAACCAAGATACTGCTTGCGGTCGTGATCACGCTGGGGGCGGGAGCGCTGGCGCTGGGATATTCCGTCCTGCACCGCGGGTTTGGGGCGCGGGGCGAGCCGTCGGGGCTGGAGGTCTTCGTCGCGCGGAACATCCGCAGCATGGCGATCTCGGCCGACGCCAAGGCGGTGCAGAACCCGGTCCCCTTCACGGAGGAGCGGCGTCCGGGGGCCGAGCACCATTGGATGGAGCACTGCTCCTCGTGCCACGCCCTGGACGGCAGCGGCGATACGCCGATCGGAAGAAACCTCTACCCGCATCCGCCGGACATGCGCGAACGCCTGACGCAGGACCTGAGCGACGGGGAACTCTTCCACATCATCACGAACGGTGTGCGGTTCACGGGGATGCCCGCCTGGGGAGACGAGGACAGCGAGGAAGACATCTGGGACCTCGTGTCGTTCATCCGAAAGCTGCCGGCGCTGACGCCGGAGGAACTGCAGCGCATGGAGCACGGCGCCGCGCCGGAACACAGTCACGAAGCGGCCCCGGCAGCGCCTCCGGCAGGACATACCCATGCTCCCGGAACGCCGTCGCACACACACGCGCCCGCGCCGCCGGCGCATACGCACGCTCCCGGCACTCCTCCGCATACGCATTGACGGGCGCAATCGGCCTCTCATCGTTTGACGTTTCCAGGTGAAACCCTGAGAGTGGAAGTGTCCAGCTTATGAAGAATTTCGTTTCCATCGCGTTGGCGATTGTCTTCTCAATATCCAATTGGGCTGCTCTGAGGCAACCGGATTCTGGGCCGCGAGCCTCATCTGGGGCAGAAACCATAAGACCGGTGTCCACCGCAACACAAACTCGTATCTCGCGGAGTCCGTCATCCAGGTACGGCACAAGAACTATTTGACAGGACGGGTGGAATTGCTCGACCGGGATGAATTGCTGCACGGAGAGGAAGAGGAGCCGGATCACACGGACCATCCATCCGCCCTGGCCGAGGGAGCGGTGTTCCGCATTGCGTCGCTCACGCTCGGCTACACGCGGGCGTTGGGGACGGTGGGGGGCGTGGAAGTAGGATTCGGCGGCAACGTCACCCTCTACCGGATTCCTTTGGCGCTGACCGCGCTCTACGGGAACCGGCCGGCGGGGTTTTTGACCTACGTGAGATTTCGGTTGAAGGGAAGAGATGGGACGCATACGCATACTGCGCCCGCTCATTACGGAGGGGAACACGAGCCGACCCAGTGGTGATGTGCTAGACTGTAACCCGCCGGCCTATGCCGGGATACCCGTATGTCCACATTCCCCTCTTTTCATCTTTTTCTCATCGGCCTCATCATTGTGGCCAACGCCTTTTTTTCCACGGCGGAGTTTGCCCTGGTCAGCGCCCGGCGCACCTGGCTCCAACAGAGAGCCTCCCAGGGAGACTCCCGAGCCGAAGCTGCGCTGAAGCTGATTGGGGACCTAAACAGCGTAGTCGCCGGAACGCAGCTAGGGATCACCATGACCAGCCTGGGCCTGGGCTGGGTGGGGGAAATTGCCCTGGCGAGACTGATTGCGCCGATAGGAGAGGGGGCCGGAGGCTGGGTCACAGTTCACGCTCTGGCGTCGACGGGGGCCTTTGGAGCGATTACGTTCCTGCACGTAGTCTTAGGAGAATTGGTTCCCAAACAGGTTGCGTTAGGGCGGGCGGAGCGAATGTCACTACTGGTGGCCTGGCCGATGACCTTGTTCCTGAAGGTTGTCCGCAAGCCCCAGGGATGGCTCCACGCCTGTTCCTTCTATCTGTCGGAGCGGCTGGGAGCACGGCAGTCGGGAAGAGGGGAAGACGGCCACTCCGCCGAAGAACTGAAGATGCTGGTCACCGGAAGCTATCGCAGCGGCGGGTTGCCGGAGTATCAGCAGGAGATGATCCACAACGTCATCGATCTTCCGGAAGTCCTGGTGCGCGAAATCATGGTTCCGCGGCCGAACATGGTCTCGATTCCCTTGACTCTTTCGCTCCCGGAACTGGTGCGGCTGGCCAACGAGGACCAGCATTCGCGCCTCCCGGTGTACGAGGGGGCGCCGGAGCATATCATCGGCGTGCTGTACGCGAAGGACCTGCTGCGGGTCTGGCAGGAGCACCAGATGATGCAGGAGCGGGGGCGCATCCCGCGCCCGTTCGCCATCCGCAGCCTGCTGCGGGAGATCGTGGTGGTTCCGGAGACCAAGCCGATCTCGCAGCTCCTGCAGGAATTTCAGATGCGCCGGAGGCACATCGCCCTGGTGGTGGATGAGTTCGGCAGCACGGTCGGGCTGGTGACGGTCGAAGACGTGCTCGAACAGATTGTGGGAGAGATCGAAGACGAATACGACTGGGAAAGCCCGCCGGGGCTGCGGCTGGGCGAGCGCACCCTGGTGCTCGACGCCCGGATCAACATCCGCGATCTCGAAAATCAGTACGACATCAAGCTGCCGCGGGACCAGGGGTTTGAGACGCTGGCCGGCTTCGTGCTCTCGCGGATCGACCACATTCCGGAGGGCGGCGAGGAATTCCTCTACGAGGACCACCTGTTTACCGTGCTCGAAGTGGAGAACCACCGCGTCGCGCGGGTAAAGCTCGAAAAACTCCAGGAGGAGCCGCAGCCGGAAGACGCGGGATGAGTTCCGGCGCGCAACCCGCAGGCTCTCCCTCCCCGTGCGGGTGCGGATTGGATTCTTTTTCTTCACCTTCCGGCCTCCAACAAACAGTTGCTCCCCCCGCGCATTTCGAGTTACAGTTCGGTCCAGTATTCGTGCGCATTGGCGCAAGCCGGCGGAACCGCCGAGCGTGAGGGAATGAGCGGCAGATGGGCGAGGAAAAGCGGAACGCACCGGAAATGATCGGCCAGAGAGACTGGCTGCTGTGGCTGATCCGGGTGCGGTTCGTCATCATCTCGTTCCTGCTCGGCATCGAGCTGATCATTCAGGAAGTGGCCCAGGCCCAGAACCTGCGAGTCGTGCAGGTTCCGATGGTCTATTTTCTTGCCGTTCTGGTCTCCTGGTATCTCCTGGACCTGATTTTCCATATCCTGCTGAAGCTCCCGGTGGACCCGCGGATTCAGGCGTATCTTCAGGTCACGCTCGACATCACGATGGTGTCGCTGGTGGTGCACTTCACGGGCGGTCTCGACAGCTATTTCTACTTCCTCTATCCGCTGACGGTGCTGATGGGAAGCATCGTGCTGTCGCGCGGCGGAGCCTTTGCGATGGCCAGCCTCGCCTTCATCCAGGCCGGGCTGATGCTGGAGCTGCCGTATTACAACGTAATCCCGTCCTACGGTCTGGTGCATCCGGACCTGCAGAGCCTGCAGATGAGAATCGCCACCTACCTCGTCGCCTTCCTGGCCGTGGCGCACCTGGCCGGGAAACTCTCGGAGAACCTGCGCCAGACCGGGGTGGCCCTGCGGGACACGGAAGGCAAGATCGAAGACTTGCAGGCGCTCAACCAGGACATCATCGAAAGCATGCGCGGAGGCCTGGTCACCACCGACCTCGGCGGCCGCGTGCTGCTGCTGAATACTCCGGGAGCGGAGATTCTCGGGACTTCGATGAACGCGGTGAAAGGCCGCTCCGTCAACTCCGTCCTGCCCGGGGTTTTGCCCGGCGACCAGCCGGACCTGTCCTTCCCCCGGCGGGAGATTACGATCCGCGGGGGGCGGGGTGAGGAGCGATTTCTGGGGATCAGCATCGCCCCGTTGACGCGCAACGGGAAGACCGTGGGGTACGTATACAATTTCCAGGACGTCACCCCGATGAAGCAACTGGAACGCGAGGTCCAGCTGCAGGACCGCATGGCGGCCATCGGGCGCATGGCGGCGGCCATCGCGCATGAGATCCGCAATCCGCTGGCCTCGATCGCGGGCTCGGTCAAGCTGTTTTCCGACATGGCGAACCTGAGCCCCGACGAGCAGCGCCTGCTGGGGATCGTGCTCAAGGAATCCGAGCGGCTGAACTCGACGATCACGGACTTCCTCCTGTATTCCCGGGACAAGATTTACCGCTTCGAAGTCGTGAACCTGACGGAGCTCCTCGAAGAAACCCTGACGCTGCTCCGAAATCATCCGGGATTCGACGACAGCTACCAGATCGAGAGGCATTTTGCCCCGGAGCCGGTCTACGCGTCGGCGGACGCCGACCGCATGAGACAGGTGTTCTGGAATCTGGCGGACAATGCCCGCAAGGCCATGCCGAACGGTGGCATCATCTCGGTGACGGTGCGGGCCGCGGGCGGGCGCGTGGAAATCCTGTTCCGCGATACGGGAGTGGGGATGTCGCCGCAGCAGGCGGAAAAGATTTTCGAGCCTTTCCAGTCGGATTTCGAGCGGGGAACCGGCTTGGGGCTGGCCATCGTATATCAAATCATTCAGGCGCATAAAGGAACGATCCGCGTCGAGCCCTCCCAGCAAGGCTGTACTCTGCGCATCGAACTGCCGCAAGCGGTCCCCGAAACTTCTCCCGCCTCCGCCCGAAATGAGCTGGTAAACAAGTAACTATGGCTAATCTGCTGATTGTGGACGACGAGCGCTCGATTTGCGAGATGCTCGACATCGCCTTTCGCAAGACCGGACACCGCGTCGAGACGGCAACCAGCGTCGCGGAAGCCCGCGGCAAGCTGCACGGCGGCATCTTCGACCTCATCGTGGCCGACATCAAGATGCCGCGGGAGACCGGCCTCGACCTGCTGCGGGAGGTGCGGGAATCGCACCCCGACACGCTGGTCATCCTCATCACCGCCCACGGGACCACCGGAACCGCGCATCAGGCCGGCCAGATGGGCGCCTACGCCTATCTCGAAAAGTCCCACGAGCTGGTCGAGGATCTGAAGTTCACCGTCGAGCGGGCGCTCGAAACCCACCGCATCCGGGCCGAGAACCTCTCGCTCAAGCGCGAGCTGAAGAAAGACCGCGGGCTCGACAGCATCGTCGGCCAGAGCCCGCTCATGAAAGCGGTCTACGAGCTCATCCTGAGCGTGGCGCCCACGCAGAGCACCGTCCTGATCCTGGGCGAAAGCGGCACGGGAAAGGAGCTGGTCGCCCGCGCCATCCATACCTACAGCCGGCGGAGTGACCGCCCGTTCGTCTCCATCAACTGCAGCGCCTTCCAGGAGACGCTCCTCGAAAGCGAATTGTTCGGGTACATGAAAGGCGCCTTCACCGGAGCCGCCGCGAACAAGAAGGGCCTCTTCGAGTACGCCTCGGGCGGAACGCTGTTCCTGGACGAAATCGGGGAAACGAGCCTCCCCATGCAGGTCAAACTCCTGCGCGCGCTCCAGGAGCGGAGGATCCGGCCCGTGGGCGGAAACGAGGAGATCGAGGTGGACGTCCGCGTCATCGCCGCGTCGAACCGCGACCTCCAGCTGATGGTCCAGGAGAAGGAGTTCCGCGAGGACCTCTTCTACCGGATCAGCGTGATCCCGATCGAAATGCCGCCGCTGCGCAAGCGGACCAGCGACATTTCCCTGCTCGCCTTCCATTTCCTCGAGAAGTTCAACCGGCAGATGGGCAAGGCCGTGCGCGGCATCACGAGCGAATCCATCCGCCTGCTCGAGCACTACCCCTGGCCGGGCAACGTCCGGGAGCTGGAGAACGCCGTCGAGCGCGCCATGGCTCTCGAGAAAAGCGAGGAAATCACCGCGGACTCGCTCCCCGAGCGGGTCATCCAGGGCACGCCGTCGCTCGTGGACCAGGAGACGCTCTCGCAACTGCCGGACGAGGGTCTCGATTTGGAAAGGCACATGGAGGGCATCGAGCGCAAGCTGCTCGAAGCCGCCCTCGTCCGCTCCAACGGCGTCCGCACCCAGGCCGCCGAGCTGCTCAAAATGAGCTACCGCTCCTTCCGCCACTACGCGAAGAAATACGGGATCTGAGTCAGAGCCGGGACCGGGAGACGGAATGCTGGTGATAGAATGAGACGCGGCTCCTGGCATCCTCTGTCCTACGGTTCCTCTACGGGAATGCTTTTAGCCCGCATTTCTACCCAGCTTGGAGTGTTCGGCCCGCTGATTTCGTTGCCCTGCAAGGGCAACAGTGGAAGCCGGGGGCAACGCCCCCGGAACAGAATGGGAATATCCAAACCGGCCCCGCAGGGGTCGCACAACCTCCGCAGGACGGTAGGGTGACTCGCCTCCCTCGATGTCTGGTGAGAAATGCGGACTAAACCGTTTCAACTATTGGTGTAGACCGTAAGGGCATGGCTTCAGCCATGCCGCAAGTGCTCTAGAATCAGGCGGCTTCAGCCGCTGAGGTTCGTCTTGCAAGGTGCTCGACCGGTCTACACCATTTGTGAAAACGCTCTAGTGCCTTTGCAGGCTGGCTTCTTGGTGCACTTGCTTGGTCCGGGATGCTGGGGTGGTTCGCTGTTGAGCCGTAGGAAGCACGGTTTTCTTCGGCTCCCCCTTGTTTCCGTAGGAATCGTACAGTTGCGATAGAATGGCAGGAAGGAAAGGAGGGCTGGCGGCAATGAGCGAGATCACTCTCAGGGTCAACGGGCTCACGCACCGGCTGGACGTGGACCTCGGGACCCCTCTGCTCTATGTGCTGAGCGATGACCTCGAGCTGCGCGGGCCGAAGCTCGGATGCGGGCTGGCTCAATGCGGAGCCTGCACCGTCCTCGTGAATGGCGAAGCGGTCCGTTCGTGTATCATCCCGGTTCAAGACGCGGTCGATGTGGAAATCACAACCCTCGAAGGGCTCGGCACTCCGGAGAATCCCCATCCCATTCAGCAGGCCTTCATCGAAGAGCAGGCCGCCCAGTGCGGCTTCTGCCTGAGCGGGGTGATCCTGACCGCCAAAGCGCTTCTCGACGCGAAACCCGAGGCCACCGACGAGCAGATGGAGCGCGCGCTCTCCCGCGTCCTGTGCCGCTGCTTCGCGCACACCCGCATGCAGCGGGCCATCCGCCGGTACGCGCAAGGCAGACCAGGCGCGCAAGGCACACTTGGCGCGCAAGGCGAACAAGGGAAGACAGCATGAGACAGAAACCTCCCATCCCGGACACGCGCGCGTCATCCATGGCGCAGGACGCGGCGGAGGCTCTCGGCGCCGTCGAATTTTCCCGGCGCGATTTTCTCAAAACCTCGGGCTCCCTGATTGTCGGTTTTCATCTCGGCTCGGGGAGCGAGCCGGCGGGCGCCCAGGCTCCTGCCGCGGGTCCCCCGGCCTCGGACCAGGTGGATTCCGGTCAGTTGGATTCCTGGATCGCCATTGCCGCCGACGGCGGTGTCACGGCATACACCGGAAAGGCGGAAATCGGCCAGGGCATGGCCACGGCACAGTCTCAATTGATCGCCGAGGAGCTGTCCGTGCCGCTCGACCGCGTCAAGCTGATTTACTGTGATACGGCGATGACGCCGGACCAGGGCGTAACTTCCGGCAGCCAGTCCCATCCCACCAATTTCAACCGCGGCAATCTGGCCCAAGCGGCCGCCACCGCCCGCGAAGCGCTCGTGCGCCTCGCTGCCGTCCGCCTCAGCATCCCCATGAATCAATTGAAGACCGCCGACGGCATGGTCTATCACCCGCGCAACCTCACCCGGAAGATCTCCTACGGCCAATTGGTCGAAGGCCGCAACTTCAACCTGCCCCTCAACCCCAACGCCAGGCGGAAACCGGCTGCCGAGTGGACCGTGCTTGGTAAACCTGCCCGGCGTACGGAACTGCCGGCTATGGTCACAGGGCGGTTCGAGTATGTTCACAACGTGCGGGTGCCCGGCATGCTGCACGGCCAGGTGGTCCGGCCTCCGGAAGTCGGCGCCACGGTCCGGAGTGTGGATGAAACATCCGTGCCGGATTTTCTCGGAGAGGTCCGGGTTGTCGTGAAGAAGAATTTCGTGGGTGTGGTTGCTCGGAAGCCGTGGCTGGCCGTCGTGGCAGCGGCCAATCTGAAAGTGAATTGGACGCGCGGAACCGGGCTGCCAAGCCATGCGAGCTTCTACAGCCATCTTCGGTCTGCGCGGCCCACCCGGGACACGCTCCTGGTTGACTCCCAGGACGTAGAGCAGCAGCTCGCGGGCGCCGCAACGGTCTTGCATGCCGCATATTATTACCCGTATCAAATGCATGGCTCGGTCGGCGGCTCCTGCGCCGTGGCCGACGTGCAGGGCGACCAGGCAACCGTCTGGTCCTCCACGCAGGGCGTCTGGCCGCTGCGAAGTACACTTTCCATGGTCCTCGGCCTGAAGCCGGAGAACGTACGCGTCATCTTCCGGGAAGGCTCGGGCTGCTACGGCCTGAACGGCGCGGATACCGTAAGCTACGACGCCGCCCTGCTTTCACAGGCCGTGGGGAGGCCGGTTCGCGTGCAGCTCACGCGAAGGGACGAGATGGCGTGGGAAAACTATGGATTCGCCTTCGTCATCGAGCAGCGCGCCGGACTCGATGCCGCCGGGAATATCGTCGCATGGGATCAGGAATCCTGGCTCCCGGTGCGCGGCAACCGGCCGGGCTACCAGACTCCCGGAAACGTCGTCACCGGCATGTTGGCCGGATTTCCGCCCCAGGAGTTTTCCCCCCGTTCGCCCGCGCCCGCCCCGCGGTCCTACAACAACCGCAGCAACGGCGTGCCTTCCTACGTGAGCGCCTGCCTGGGCGACCGCTGCGAGGGCACGGGAACCGTCCCGAGCGCGCGCGTCCTTGTTCACAACATCGAATCGCCGTTTTGGACCGGGCCCCTGCGGTCTCCCCAGCGGCTCCAGCACACCTTTGCCCACGAGTCGTTCCTCGACGAGCTGGCGGCGCATGCGCATGCCGATCCGGTCGCCTATCGCCTGCGTTTTCTGGAAGATCCCCGCCTGAGCGACGTAGTCCGCGCGGCGGCAAAGGCCTTCCAATGGGATGCCCGTCCGTCCCCCCAGCCGGGCAACAAGAAAACCGGCGTCGTCACCGGCCGCGGCATGGCATGCGTATTCTACGAAGGCGACAACGGATACTGCGCCCTGGCCGCCGAGCTCGACGTCAACCAGGACACCGGCGCCATACGCATGAAACGCATCGTCGCCGCCACCGACTGCGGCCCCGTCTCGAACCCGGACGGACTGCGCAACCAGACCGAAGGCGGCGCCCTCCAGGGCATGAGCCGCGCACTGCTCGAAGAAGTGACCTGGGACGACCGGAAAGTGACTTCCAACGATTGGGAAACCTACCGGAGCCTGCCTCTGGGGTTCGCCCTCCCGGAAGTAGAGGTTGTCATCATCAACCGGCCCGAGGAAGAAGCAATGGGCGCGGGGGAGCTTTCCATCACGGTTGTAGCGGCCGCGATCGGGAACGCCGTCTTTGACGCTACCGGCGCCCGCTTGCGGCAAGTGCCCTTCACGCCGGAGCGGGTCAAGGCCGCTTTGAATGAGCGCGCGTGAAATCAGCGCACGCACGAATAAAATTAGGAGCACGCATGCCGATTTACGAATACGTTTGCCGAAGCTGCCGTTCCGAGTTCGAATTGCTTTTGCTGCCCGGCAAATCCGGGCCGCCGGAATGTCCCTCCTGCCACAGCCAGGACCTCGAGCAGACCATCTCGGCCTTCTCCGTCAATACGCAGGAAAAGAGCCAGGCATCTTGGAAGTCTGCCCGGAAGAGATATTTAAACACGACCTTTCGCGACAAAAAGGTCGCCGAGCGCGAGGCCACCGATCACCACCTTCGTGAAGGCCATTTTTAGCGAATCCCCTCCTTCGGGACAACCGCTCCGGCTGATCCGATCCCACCCCTCCCTCCCCTAGACCGTTTCAACTATTGGTGTAGACCGTAAGGGCATGGCTTCAGCCATGCCGCAAGTGCTCTAGAATCAGCCGGCTTCAGCCGCTGAGGTTAGTCTTGCAAGGTGCTCGACCGGTCTACACCTTTTGTGAAAACGCTCTAATCCCAACCTCGCCTCTTCCGGCCCCAGCACACCCAGAATCCCCTCCCCCGCTTTGTCTCGATCCCGGAAAAGTGTCCTCTTTCAATACAGGCATGACCGGGCCCGCTTCCGGCTGGCCATCCTCTCGATAACCATATTCTATTGATTCAATGTTAGTTGCCCTCAGAAACCGCATTT
>Ga0326597_10005439_pt1 | contig 17690 bp, 14 predicted proteins | sample RVTome_12_FD_203789 | JGI IMG/M metagenome (GOLD analysis project Ga0326597, IMG submission 203789) | Soil microbial communities from uranium-contaminated site in the Upper Colorado River Basin, Wyoming, United States - RVT100D185 | ecosystem: Environmental > Terrestrial > Soil > Contaminated >... | reverse complement strand
TCGAGCGAGTTCTCGATCGCGTGCCCGCCCTCGACGCCCATCAGCACCGCCACGTGCCCCCGGGCCGCCGCCGCGCGCACCGCGTCGGCGGTCGTCGCGAGCTCGGCGTCGGCGGCGGTGTCGGTGAGCACCCGGACGGCGTCGATGAGCGCCATCGCCCGCCGAAATGCCGTCCCCGGACCGTAGGTGTCATCCACCCAGATGGAGAAAAACGCCCCGGCGAGCCCGCCCGCCTTCATCCGCGGCAGGTCCACGTGCCCGTCGGGGAGGCGGACCGAGATATCGACCTTGCCGTCGAGCATGCGCTGGGGCGTGTCGACGTGGCCGTCGAGAATGATCGGCTGCTGGAGCATCAGGAGGAGTCCTAGCGGGAGACCCACGGCGAGTCCTTGTAGTAAAAGCGGAGCGGCCACTCGGTCGCGCAGGTGATGCCCACGCGCGGCCCGGCGACCACGACGGCCCCCCCCTCCGCCCCCCCGGGGCGCCGTGCGCGGCTCCGCACCACGCGCAGCGCTCCCCGCGCCAGCGATAGAGACGCGCCGTTCAGCGCGCCCGTCACGTCCAGCGCCTCGCACAGCCGCGCCGGGCCGGCGCACAGGTGGCGGTCAGGGACCTCCGCCCCGCCCCGCCGGCGCCGCATCGTCTCGAGCCCGGCGATCGGCTCGAGCGCCCGGATGAGCACCGCGGCGGGGTACCCCTCGGCTTCGGTGACGGCATTCAGGCACCAATGCATCCCGTAGGTGAAGTAGACGTACGCCGTTCCCGGGGGGCCGTACAGCTGCTCGGTGCGGGCCGTGCGGCGGTGACCGTAGGCATGGCAGGCGGGATCGTGCGGGCCGACGTAGGCTTCGACTTCGACGATGCGGCCGGCGGTGCGGCGGCGGGCGCCGCCCACGTCGCTGACGAGAATGTGCCCCAACAGCCGACGCGCGACCTCCACCGTCGGTCGCGCGTAGAACCTGGCGGGCAAGGGCCTGCCCGCCACCTGTACCGTCACGCCCCGCCCGTGAGCCCGCGCTTCACCTTGGACCAGAACGATTCGCCGTCCGCTTCAGGCTCGGGCGCGCGGGGGCGCGGCGGCGCGGGAGGGGCAGGAGGCTGCTGCGGCTCGGAGCGCGACGCCGAGTGCTCATCTACCATCGGATGGGAGGTGTCCGGCGCTGCGCGGTCGCCCCCCCCCGCCCCCCCTGCGCCGCCACCACCACGTCCGCCACGTGCCCGGCCACGCCCGCCACGCCGGCTGCGGCCGCCGCGCTCGCCGCGCTCGCCGCGCTCGCCGCGCTCCTCGCGCTCGCCAGCGGGTGCGCGACCCCTGCCACCACGGCCCCCCCGGCGGCTTTCGCCGGACGAAGGCTCAGATGTGAGCGGAACGATCGGCGGCCTTGGGGAAGACGGCACCAGGTCGATGCGCGGCCGGAAGTTCGGATCCACTTCAACGACCCCGATTTTCGGGATGTCGGGGGGGGGCGGCGCCACGCGGGGCCCGCGCGAGCCGCGGCGGAAGCGCGCACTCCGGGCCGGCACGCCTCCCGGTGAGGCCGGAGCAGCGCTGTAGGGCGGCGGCGGCGCCGAGGACGCGGGCATCGGGAGATCGTCCTCGTCGATCACCGCCGCGGGCGCCGCGGGCGCTGGGGGCGGGGGCGGTGGGACGTCGGCCCGCAGCTTCACCGTGTAGCCCTCGTCCTCCTTCGCCAGGTCGATCATTTCCTTGTCGTGCGCCTGGCGCAGCAGCTTCTGAACCTGGGCGGTTTCGAGCGGCGGCGCGTCGCTCTTGATTTCGGCCATCGCGTCGCGGATCTCCTCGGCGCTCACCGGCCGCTCCTCGCCTCCCATGCGGCCGATCGCCTGCTTCAGCAGGCCGAAGGCCTCGCCGAACGAGAAGCCGCTCTTGCGCTCGGCGGCGGCAGCGGCGGGGACGGCTGGGGCTTCGGCCGCCGGCTCCGCCGGTGCCTCGCGGTGCTCCCGCGCCTCACGACCTCGTCCCCCACCCCCACCCCCACCCCCACCCCGTCCCCCTCGCCGGCCACGCCCTTCCCGCTCGCGGTCCCGCGGCGCGCGCTCGGGCGCGGGAAGGCTGCCGAGCGCCGGCTGCGCCAGCGCGCCCACGACCTGCGGGCCGAGCGCGATCTCGTACTGACCGTTGTCGAGCCGGGTGAGCGCAATCAACCCGCGGTGGGCGGCCTCGATGACGAACTTGCTGAAGCGGGAGAAGCCCGCGTCTTTCTCGTCGAAGTTGGGGTCGATCTCCTGCATGACCTGCTTCAGGCGATCGGAGCGCATGACGTCGTTGTGCGCCGTCATCTGCTTTACCGCCTCGACGACCAGCTCCCAGGGATCGCGCCGCACGTACTCCACGTCGCTTTCCTTGGTGAAGCCGGCGAGCTCGTTGTAGGAGTAGTACTCGTCGCAGTTCTGGATCAGCAGGTCGCTCGACGACTCCCGGATCCCCACGCCGATCACGTACTTGCCGTATTCCTTGAGCTTCAGGACCAGGGAGGAAAAGTCGGAATCGCCCGACAGCAGGATGAACGTGCCGATCTCCGGCCGCGTGAACACCAGCTCGAGCGCGTCGATGGCGAGCCGGATGTCGGTGGCGTTCTTCTTGTTCGACCCGTAGGCCGGCGCGAAGATCAGGTCGATCGACGACTCGGAGAGGGGAACGATGTACTGCGGGTAGCGCCGCCAATCGGCGTAGGCGCGCTGCACGGCCACCTTCCCGCGGATGATCTCGGACTGGAGCAGCCGTTTCAGCTCGCTCTGGAGGTCCGAGCGGATGCCCATCGTCACGTTGTCGAAGTCGATGAGCAGCGCCGCATTGGGCGCGTGGGGAGGGGGTTCTTTGTGAATGGGGCGCGGCAGATGATTGTGTTGCTGGGGTGTCATTTCGAACTCGGTTCCAGGCTCACGACCGGGATGCACTCCTGCGGCCGCCCTGTCCCGCTCGTACGGCGGGGGGGGGCGTCGACGCGAGGATACCGGGTCGGGCTCTTGTTGGTGGCGAAACTCGCCGTATTTGTGGCTGGCAGGGTGTTGGGGAGGGTCGCCGAGCTCATCGTGGCGCGCCCATGCGCGCTGCCCCGACCCGATGCCGGGGCTCGCAAGCGCCGCCTGATGATTTGGGCCCCTCGCCTACTCATCTGCCAGATGCATGAACCTTTGATAATAAACAACTTGCGCGCCGAATACTACTCCCCCAGGACCTTGATGACCACGCGCTTCCTGCGCTGGCCGTCCCATTCCCCATAAAAAACCCGCTGCCAGGGCCCGAAATCGAGCTTCCCGGCGGTGATGGGGACGATTACCTCGTGCCCCACCGTCAGGCTCCGCAGGTGGGCCGCCGCGTTGTCCTCCCCGGTTTCGTTGTGCCGGTAGCGCTTGGGATCCCAGGGCGCGATCCCCTCCAGCCATGCCAGGATGTCGTGCCACAGCCCGGACTCGTGATCGTTGACGAACACCGACGCCGAGATGTGCATGGCGCTGACCAGGACGAACCCCTCCGCGACGCCGCTCTTCTCGACCTCCCCGGCGACCTGCTCGGTAATGTCGATGATCTCCTGACGCTGCTTCGTGTTGAACCACAGGTAGTGCGTGTGGCTCTTCATCGGTTCCTCCCCCGAGCCCCTGTGTCGAATTGTCGCACCCCGGATTCCTTCCTAGATTGGGGGCTACAATATGGCGCTTCCGTTCCGGCGGCGAATCTTCTTGATCCTCGTCGCCATGACCGCCGTCCCGACCGTGCTCGCCGTCGGGGGCTGGGTGCTCTCGGTGCGCACGCAGCTGCCGACGGCGGGGGTGCGCGCGTCGTCCGAGCGCGTCGCGTTGTCGGCGCGGATTCTGCTCGACGCCGTCGACACGCTGCACCTGACCCCGGCGGAGCGCGTCGCGCTGCGGCATCACCTGAATCAGGTGTCCGCGTCCGTCACGCTGGCCCGGCGGGCCGAGACGTTCCTCCGCTACTTAACGGCCGGCATCGCGGTCGTGATCCTGCTGCTGGGCGCAGCGGTGCTCTACGCGTCGGTGAACGTCGCGGGGCACCTCTCGCGCCAGCTGTCGCGTCCGATCGACGAGCTGGTGGGGTGGACTCAGCTGATCCGACGGCGCGAGCCCCTACCCGCGGGAGCGCCCACGCGCGGCGCCCCCGAGTTTCAGGCGTTGCGCCAGGCACTGCGCGACCTCGCCGAAACGCTCGCCGCCGCTCGGGACCGTGAGCTCGAGGCGGAACGGCTGCGCGCCTTCCGCGAAGTGGCGCGCCGCGTCGCGCACGAAATCAAGAATCCGCTGACGTCGATGCGGATCGCAGTAGACCAACTACGGCGGTCCCTAAAGGACTCCGCAGGCGGTCAGGCGGTCGAGCGGTCGCAGACGGCCATCCAGGTCCTCGACGCCGAGACGGACCGCCTGGAGCGGCTGGCGCGCGAGTTCGCGGACTTCGGGCGGCTGCCCGAGGGCCCCCAGAGCGAGATCGATCTCGTCGAGCTGCTCGAGGAGCTGGGGCGGGCCGGCGTGCCGGAGGGTGTGCGCGTCGCGGTGCAGGCAAACGGCGGGCGGCGCACGATCATGGGGCACTACGACCCGCTGCGGCGGGCGTTCGCGAACCTGCTCCGCAACGCTTCCGAGGCGATGGGCGGTCACGGGGCGATCGACGTGACGGTGACCGGCGACGGGAGCGGCATCGCGGTGACGCTCGCGGACCACGGCCCCGGCATCCCGGACGACCTGCGCCAGCGCGTGTTCGAGCCGTACTTCACGACCAAGGGCGACGGCACGGGACTCGGGCTGGCGCTGGTCCGCCAGACGCTCGAAGCGCACCGCGGCACGATCACCCTCACCGCGACGCCTGGGGGTGGCGCCACCTTCGCCATCGTGTTCCCGCCCGCCCCCCCCGCCCCTCAATGAGCCCCCGCATCCTGCTCGTCGACGACGAGGCCAACATCCGCAAAATGGTGTGCGCGCTGCTCGAGTCCGAGGGGTTCGAGACCGTGGAGGCGCCCAACGGGCAGGCCGCGCTGGCCCTCGTTGCCGAGGACGCCCCCGACGCGATCCTGCTCGACCTGATGATGCCGCCGGGACCGGACGGGCTCGCCACGCTGGAGCAGCTCAAGAAGCGCGCGCCGCACGTTCCCGTGGTGATGATGAGCGGCAAGGCGAACCTCGCCGACGCCGTGCGCGCGACGAAGCTCGGGGCCTTCCAGTTCCTGGAGAAACCGCTCACGCCGGAGGGAGTCCTGGTGGCGCTGCGGGGCGCCCTCGAGCTGGGCCGCACGCTCGCCGAGAACCGGCGCCTGCACGAGCAACTGGGCCACGCCGACCCGCTCGTCGGGACGAGCGCCGCGATGGACGAGCTGCGGGCGATGATCGCGCGCGTGGCGCCCACCGAGTCGCGCGTATTGATCACCGGCGAGTCCGGTACGGGAAAGGAGCTCGTCGCCTCGGCGATTCATCGCCAGAGCGCGCGAGCCGGCAAGGCGTTCGTCACGGTGAACAGTGCGGCGATTCCCCGCGACCTCGTCGAGTCCGAGATGTTCGGCCACGAGCGCGGCGCCTTCACCGGCGCCACCGAGCGCCGCCAGGGCCGCTTCGAGCTGGCCGACGGCGGCACGCTGTTCCTCGACGAGGTGGGCGATCTCAGCGCCGAAGCGCAGGCCAAGCTGCTACGCGTGCTCGAGACGGGCGTGGTCGAGCGCCTGGGCGGCGAGCGGCCGTTCACCGTGAACGTCCGCGTGATCGCCGCCACCAACAAGGAGCTTGGGGATGCGGTGCGGCAGCGCCACTTCCGCGAAGATCTCTGGTTCCGGCTCAACGTTCTGCCGATCCACATTCCCCCGTTGCGGGAGCGGCCGGATGACATACCGCCGCTCGTGCGGCACTGCGCGGAGCGCTGCGCCGCTCGGCTCGGACGCCCCGTGCGGCTCGACGCCGGCGCCCTGCAGCTGCTCGCCGCCTACCGCTGGCCGGGGAACGTGCGCGAGCTGGCGAACATCGTGGAGCGCCTCGCCATCCTCGCGCCCGGGGGGGGGGGCGAGACGATCACGGCGGACGACGTGGCCCGCGTGCTGCCGGCGCACGACGGCACGCGGGGTGGAGGGGGCGCCCCGGCCGGCGAAGCGGCGTGGCGCGACGTCGCCCTGACGGAAGCGCTCGACCAGCACGAGCGCGAGCTCATCGCACGCGCGCTGTCGGCCGCGCGCGGCAACGTGGCCGAGGCGGCCCGCCGCTTGTCCACCGACCGCGCCAACCTCTACCGGCGGATGCGCCGGCTCGGGATCGAGCCGCCGCGCAACGTGACAGGATGACACGGCTCCACCCGGCGGCCGCGCCGTTCCGGCCTCGAGCCGCGGCACGTCCCGTGCACCGCCGCCCAACGGCCCCAACCAAGGCTCAGGTATGCTCGGCTTCCTGCTGATTCTCGTCGCCGTCAATCAGGACACCACGATCGTCATCCACCCCGACAGCTCCGGCGCCTCACTCCAGGTGCGGGAGCTCCCGCGGGTCGTGACCGACGAAGTGATCCACTTCTACAACGCACCCACGACGACGCGCCTCGTGGGCCGGACGCGCCTGCCGCGCGGCAACGAGTGGCGCGGCGACGTCGCGGTCCGCAACGGCCCCGCGCTCCTCGGCGGCCGCGTCGAGGGCACGCTGCTCGTCATCAACGGCGATGCGCTCCTCGAGCCGGGGGCGGAGGTGACGGGGAGCCTGATCGTCGTGGGGGGGACGGTCCAGGGCGCGGAGGAGGCGCGGATCGGCGGTGAGGTACGCCAGTACCGCGAGCCGCTGCTCTACCGCCTGCGGGGCGAGGGGGACGAGATCGCCTACGCGCCGAACCTGCGGCGCCGCCTCTGGAACCCGGGGGCGCGCGTGTCGTGGGGGACCGCCGACTCGCGCTCTTCGCTCACGATCGCGACCGGCGGCACGTTCAACCGGGTCGAAGGGCTGCCGATCGTGTTCGGCCCGTTGTTCGACTGGAAGCTCGAGGAAAATCTGCGCATCCGCCTCGACGCGCTGGGCGTGTTCCGCTCCGCCGGCGACCTGAGCGACAAGCGAAGCGACCTGGGCTACATGCTGCGCGCCGAGCTGCGCTCGGGGGAGACCCGCCCCTTCGGCGTGGGCCTCCGCGCCTACGACGTGGTGGCGCCGATCGAAGATTGGGGGCTCCGCAACGCCGAGGTCGGGTGGAGCGCGTTCGTCTTCGCGCGCGACTACCGCGATTACTACCTCAACAAGGGGTGGGCGGCGCGCCTGTTCGCGCACCCCGAGCGGCAGATCGCCGTCACGCTCGAGCTGCGCCGAGACTGGCAGGCCAGCGTCGCGGCCCGCGACCCCTGGACCCTGTTCCGCAACTCGGACGCCTGGCGCCCCAATCCGCCGATCGACGAAGGGCATTACACGACGCTGAGCGCGAACACGACCGTCGACACGCGGAACGACGTCAACGATGCGACGTCAGGGTGGCTGGTGCGCGCCACCCTCGAGCACTCGAGCAGCAAGGATGTCGCGCCGCAGACCGGCGTGCCGGCGGCGGTGCGGGGCGCGATCCCGACCGACGGGTCGTACACCTTCAATCGCCTGTTCGTCGATGTGCGGCGCTACGCCCGCGTGAGTCCCTCGGGCCGCGTGAACCTGCGTCTCGTCGCCGGCGGCTGGCTGGGCGGCGATCCGCTGCCGCTGCAGCGGCGCCTGTCGCTGGGCGGCCCCGACCCGCTCACCGGCTACGGCTTCCGCCGCAGCGCGTGCAACCGCGACATCGCCGATCCGGCGTTCGCGGGATCGCTCGTGGCCGCGTGCGACCGCGTGCTCACGCTGCAGGCCGAATACCGCGGGCACCTGAAGCTCAACTGGAGCTACACCCCCTGGCGCGACGAGGGTGACCAGGAGGATCAGGACGGGTCGCTGCTGCGGCTCGAGGGGCCCGACCTCGTCGTGTTCGGCGACGCGGGGCAGGCGTGGCTCGTCGGCACCGGCCCGGGGCGCCTCCCGAGCGACCGGCTGCCGACGCTCGGCAGCTGGCTCGCCGACCTGGGCCTCGGCGTGGATTGGGGCGGCTTCGGCTTGTACGTCGCGAAAGCGGTGACCACCGGCGAACGACTGCGCTTCACCATCCGGCTCGACCACCGGTTCTAGGGTGCGGCGCGGGCCGGTTCTCCCCCTCTGCGCCCTGCTCGCGGGCGCGGCCGCGGCACCCGCCGTGGCGCAGGGGCCCCCCCCCACCCCGTCGCTCATGGTGACGCTGCAGGGCGCCGTGCCGCGGGTGCAAAGCACCGCCCTCCTCGCCGACGGGCGGTTCCTCGCGCTGATGCGGTCGGGGTTCCCGCTCCGGCTCCACTATCGGCTCGAGCTGTGGAAGGTTCGCGCCAGCTGGTTCGACCAGTTCGTGCGCGAGGTGCCGTGGGATGCCGTCGCCCGGCACGATCCCCTCGCCGACGATTTCGTGCTGATCCGCACCGGGGGGAGCGTCACGCGCTACGCCACGCCAGAGGAGCTGGCGCGCGCGCTCGAGATCCCGTACACCATTCCATTGCATCCGCCGATTGGAACCGGGGGACGCTTTTACTTTCTGTGCCGGCTCGAAGTTACGACGCTCAACGACACCGACCTGGAGGAGCTGTCGCGGTGGCTGAAGGGTGATGTGGGGCCGGCGGTGTCGGGCGAGGGAAACTTCGGGGAGGCACTGGCGCGCGGGGCACAACGGGTGTTGGTGCGGATCGCCGGACTGCCGCGGCAGCGGCTGGAAGCGCGCTCGCCGAGCTTCCGACCGGAGACGCGCTAGCTGCCGAAGCGCGCGTCGATCGCGGCCCGGATCTCCTGCAGCGACGTCCCGCGGGCGGCGAGCTGCCTCGCCAGCACCGCCTCCCCCATGCAGATGTCGCAGTAGGCGCCGTGCTCCGACTCGAAGCAGGTGAGCAGCGAGCGGTGACCCGAGTGCTTCGAGCAATCGCAATAGCAGTACACGCCGTCCAGGGCGGCGGGGGCGGCGCGCGCCGCGGCGTACGCCTCGAGGGCGCCCGGCGTGCGCGGGATGGCGGCGTCGGGGAGCACCCGTTCGGCGGTGATCGCGGCCCGCGGGTCCGGGTGCGCGCCGGCCGCGGCGGGCCGCGCCAGGAAGAGCACGAGCGCGAGCGCCACGGCCGCCGCGCCGGCGACGAGCCACGGCGTCTTGCCGCTCACATCGCCTCCAGCGTCGCCAGCACGTCGGCCCCGTAGAACAGGCGGATGTACTTCGCCTGGGTCCGCGTCAGGCGCCGGACCGCCCACGACAGGTGGACGAAGTGCGGCTCGTGCGGCGGCCGCAGCGGATGCATCCCCACCTCTTCGGGCAGCAGGTTCCCCTTCCGGGTGTTGCAGCTCGAGCAGGCGGTGAGGACGTTCGTCCAGGCGTTCGTCCCGCCCCGGGACAGGGGCACCAAGTGGTCGCGCGTGAGGCACTCGCGCTGCCGCAGCTCCAGTTGGGAGCGGCCGCAGAACTGGCAGCGGTAGTTGTCGCGCGCAAAGAGGAAAGTGTTGGTGACCTGGCGCCGGAAACGGCGCGGCACGTGCACGAACCGGACGAGGCGGATCACCGCGGGCCGCGGAACCGCCAGGTGCTCGCTGTGCACGGGCGCGCCTTCGGCTTCGACGACTTCGGCCTTGCCGTCGATGACGAGGCGGAGCGCCCGGCGCACGGGCACCATAGTCAGCGGCTCGAACGACGCGTTAAGCGCGAGGCAGCGCACTTCCCCCCCCCCGGGATCTCCTGTCCGTCTCTTACCCGAAAAACGGGCCGTTTCGCTCGTACCGAACGAACGGCCACGTATGCTAACACGGACGGCGAAGCTGCGGCAAGTGAGGGGTTTACGCGCTCCCGGCGGGCACAAACGCGCGCCGCAACTCGTCGATCTGGCCCTCGACCGATGCCCGGGACGCCCCGCCGGCGGTGGCGCGGCTCTCCACGCTGTCGTCCCAGCTCCCGAGCTGCGACACCGCCGCGCCCAGGGCGGGATGGATGCCGGCCGCGACGGCGGCGGGCACGCGGTCGAGCGGGACGCCGGCCTGCTCCGCCGCGCGCACCAGGCGCCCCACCAGGCCGTGGCTCTCGCGGAAAGGAACTCCCGCTTCGACTAGTAGATCGGCGAGGTCGGTCGCGCGCATCGCGGGGTCGAGCGCCGCAGCCATCCGCTCGGCGTTTATCGTCAGCGTGTCGATCGCGCCCGTCACCGCCGGCAGCACGACCGCGAGCGTATCGCAGGCGTCGAAGAGCAGCGCCTTGTCTTCCTGGAGGTCCTTCTGGTAGCCCGCGGGGATTCCCTTGAGCGTCGTGAGCAGGGCGACGAGGTTGCCGAACAGGCGGCCGGCCTTGCCGCGCGCCAGCTCGAACACGTCCGGATTGCGCTTCTGCGGCATCAGACTCGACCCGGTGCTGAACGCGTCGGACAGCGTGACGAACCCGAATTCGCCGCTCGCGTAGCTGATCAGCTCGGCACCGAGCCGGGACAGGTGCGTGCCGATCAGCGCGATCGCGAACAGCACCTCGGCGACGAAGTCGCGGTCCCCGGTCGCGTCGAGCCCGTTCGCCGACACGGCGCGGAACCCGAGCGCCTCCTTGAGGAGCACCCGGTCCACCGGGAACCCCGAGCCGGCGAGCGCACCCGAGCCGAGCGGCAGCTCGGCCACGCGGCGGCGCGCGTCGGCGAGCCGCTGGCGGTCGCGCACCAGGGGCCAGGCGTGTGCGAGCAGCACGTAGGCCCAGCGCACCGGCTGGGCCCGCTGGCCATGGGTGTAGCCCGGGAGGATCGCGTCCACGCCGTCCTTCGCCCTCGCCACGAGCGTGCGGCCGAGGCCCGCGAGGTCGGCGTCGAGCTGGTCGATCGCCTCGAGCGTCCAGAGCCGCAGGTCGGTGGCGACCTGGTCGTTGCGCGAGCGGCCGGTGTGCAGCTTCCCGGCCACGGCGCCGACGTCTTCGTAGAGGAGGCGCTCCACGAGCGTGTGCACGTCCTCGTCGGGGGCACCAACGGCCGCACCATCAGCGAGACGATCGGCGACGCGATCGAGCCCCTGCTCGAGCTGGGCCTCCTCGGCGGGCGACACAACGCCGACGCGGCCGAGGGCGTGGACCCAGGCCTTGCTCGCCACGACGTCCTGCGGCCAGAGGCGGTGATCGACGGGGAGGCTGCGGTTCAGCGCGTCGAGCGCTTCGCTCGGCCCGAGCGCGAACCGTCCGCCCCACATCTGGTGGATGTCAGACTGTTGGGACATCAGTGCGCTCGGCAGCGAGCCCTGCACCGATTCTGATGGCGAGGCCGTACAGCCGGATGAAGCCCTCGGCGTCCTTCTGGTTGTAGACGTTGTCCTTGCCGAACGTCGCGTACGACGGCTGGTACAGCGCGTTGGGACTCTCCCGCCCCGCCACGGTGACGCTGCCCTTGTAGAGCTTCAGGCGCACGGTTCCCGTCACATTCTTCTGCGTCGCCGTGACGAGCGCGTCGAGCGCCTCGCGCTCGGGAGTCCACCAGCGGCCGTCGTACACCAGGTCGGCGTAGCGGAGGGCGACCTCGTCCTTGAGCCGCAGCGTGCGCCGGTCGAGCACCAGCTGCTCGAGCTCGCGGTGCGCGGCGTAGAGCACCGTACCACCCGGGGTTTCGTACACTCCGCGTGACTTCATGCCCACGAGCCGGTCTTCCACCACGTCGGCCCGCCCGACGCCGTGCTCTCCGGCGATCTCGTTCAACGTCTCGAGCAGCTCGACCGGACCGAGCGGCACCGCATCCACGCTCACCGGTGTCCCTTCCTCAAAGCCGATCGTCACGACGATCGGCTCGTCGGGCGCCTCGAGGGGATTCTTGGTCATCACGAAGATGTGCTCCGGCGCTTCCTGCGACGGATCTTCGAGGATGCCGCCCTCGTGCGAGCAGTGCCACAGGTTGCGGTCGGTGGAGTAGGGCTTCTCCGCCGTCGCCTGCACGGGCACGCCCTTGGCGCGCACGTACGCGATCAAGTCCTCGCGCCCCTGGAAGTCCCACTCGCGCCAGGGGGCGATCACCTGGAGGTCCGGGCCGAGGGCGGCGTAGGTCAGCTCGAAGCGGACCTGATCGTTGCCCTTGCCGGTGCACCCGTGGGCGACGGCTTGCGCGCCGACACGCTGCGCGAGGGCGACCTGCCGCGCCGCGGTGAGCGGCCGGGCCATCGAGGTGCCGAGGAGATAGGTGCGGGCGTACACCGCTCCGGCCCGAAGCGTCGGAAAAACGAAGTCGCGCACGAACTCCTCGCGCAGATCTTCGACGACGCACGACTCGGCCCCGGAGCGCTTGGCTTTCTCGACCAGCCCACGCAGCTCGCCGCCGCCCTGCCCCACATCCGCCGCGAAGCACAACACCCTGGCGTCGTAGGTTTCCCGGAGCCAGGGCACGATCGCGGAGGTGTCGAGTCCGCCCGAGTACGCGAGCACGACCAACGGCCCCATGGAAGGACTCCCTGTAGGTTTATGCATCATGATGCATAAAGATACAGGACCCCCGGCGCCTGTCAACGCCCGCTACAGGGTCCATCCCTGGCGATAGCGCGGCCGCACGTACTCCTCGGGGATCGTTGCGTTGAGCACGTCACCCGTTTGCGGGTTCACGTCGAGCGCCTGCGCGGTGCGCACGGCGAGGTTGCCGAGCAGGACCATCTCCGTGAGCGGTCCCGAGTGGTCGGCGAAGTTCGAGCCCGCCGGCGGGCCACCCTTGCACGCGGCGATCCACTCGGCGTACGCGCCTTCCGTGCGCGGGTACTTCTGCGCGGGTGGGTGGGCGACGATCTCCGCCTGGCGCGCCTCGTCGAGGAGCCGCGGGTTCTCGCCGTAGATCCCCGCCACCAGCTTGCCCGCGTCCCCGATCCACATCTGCCCGCTCGTGTCGAACGGCCACGCGAGCGGGTCGGTGACCTCCGTGGGGCGGGGCGGATACAGGCTACCGTCGCGCCACACGACCTTGATCTCGGGGCGATTCCCCTTCGCAGCGAACGAATAGGTGATCCGCGAGCACGCGGGCGCGGTCTCACTGAACAGCTTGGTCGATTCCGGCTCGATGCGGGTCGGGTACCCGAGATCGAGCGCCCAGAACGACGCGTCCATCGAGTGGCAGGCGATGTCGCCCAGGGCGCCCGTGCCGAAATCCCACCAGCCGCGCCACTTGAACGGCGCGTACGCCGGATGGTACGGCCGCGCGGGCGCGGGGCCGAGCCACAGGTCCCAGTCGATCCACGCGGGCGTGTAGTACTCCTCGAGCGGCCGCTCGAGCGCCTGCGGCCAGATGGGCCGGTTGGTCCACAGCTGGATCTCCCGCAGTGTGCCGATCGCACCGGCCTCCACCCATTCGCGGATCTGCCGCGTGCCTTCCTCGGCATGGCCCTGGTTCCCCATCTGGGTCGCGACCTTGTACTTGCGCGCCGCGTCCTCGAGCTGGCGCACTTCCCACAAGGTGCGGGCGAGCGGCTTCTGGATGCGCGTGTGCTTCCCCAGTTTCATCGCCATGATCCCCGCGACCGTGTGCGTGTGGTCGGGCGTGGAGACGGTGACCGCGTCGATGTTCTTCCCTTCCTTATCGAGCATCACTCGAAAGTCCTTGAACCGTTTGGCGCTCGGGAACGCCGCGAACGACTGCGCCGCCTGCCGGTCGTCCACGTCGCACAGCGCGTAGATGTTCTCCGTCTTCCCCACGCCCCGCACGTCGGACGCGCCCATCCCGCCGACCCCGATGCACGCGACGTTGAGCTTGTCGCTGGGCGACACGAACCCCCGTCCCAGCACGTGCCGGGGGACGATGGTGAACGACAGGCCGGTCGCCACATCGCCGACGAAGCGACGCCGCGAGATGCGCTTCCTGCTCATGGCAGTACCAGGATCTTGATGTTGCGGTAGGAGACCCAATCGCCGTGGTCCTGGAGGCCGACGTAGCCCTCGGCGTTCCGACCGTAGTGCACGTGCGGGGCGAACTTGCTGGCCTTCACCTTCGCCTCCCAGGCCGGGCTGCCCAGCTCGTACTCGACGACCTTCACGCCGTTGAGCCAGTGCTCCACGTGCGAGCCGTTCACGACGATGCGCACCTGATTCCACTGGCCCGCGGGCCGCACCACGCCCGCCGGCGCGGAATCGATCTCGTAGTTCGCGCCCGCGGCGGTGAGCCGCGACTGTGCGTCCGGATGACTCGCATCGTCCAGCACCTGCATCTCGGGCGCGGTCCAGTAGACGGCGTCGTCATCCTCGCTCGCGCGGTAGAAGATGCCGCTGTTCCCGCTCGGCGCGATCTTCCATTCGAGCGCGAGCTCGAAGTTCTTGAACCTTTCCCGCGTGAGGATATCTCCCGCACCCGGCGCCGCGCGGGTCAGCCCTCCGTCCACGACCTGCCACCCGGTAGAGATCGAGTCCTGGCGGAAGTTGCGCCAGCCATTGGTCGTGCGACCGTCGAAGAGCAGGCGCCACCCGGCGGCGCTGTCGGCGGGCGACAGTGTGTTGAGAGACGTGGAGACGGGAGTAGACGAGGAGCCGCCTTCCCGGGCGCAGCTCGTCCCCGTCACGATCGCCAGGGACCCCCAAACGAGGGCAACGCGAAGGATGTTCATCGGGACCACATTACGGCGCGCCGGGCCGCAAGGGAAGTCGCGGGACGCAACACTCAGGCGGGAATGCCGGCCAACTCCCGAATGCGGCTCTGCACGGCGCGCCGGGCGCGCTCGCTGCGAGCGATCACGAGAATCGCGTCGTCGCCGGCGATCGTGCCGATGACCTCGTTCCACCCCGCCCCATCGACGGCCAGCCCCAGCGCCTGCGCCCCGCCCGTGGTCGTCTTGAGCACGAGGAGGGGCCCCACCCCCTCCGCCGAAACGAGCATCGTCGGCAGGAGTTGCTCCAAGTGCGGGCGGACACCGGAGGTCCCCTCGGACGATTCGGCGTAATGCGAGCCGCCGTCCGGGGCGGCCACTTTGGCGAGGCCCAGCTCGCGGATGTCGCGCGACAGCGTCGCCTGCGTGACCTCGAAGCCCTCGGCCCGCAGCAGCTCCCGCAGCTGTTCCTGACTCCCCACGGTGTCGCGGCGGACGATCCTCAGGATGGCGGCGTGGCGCTGGGTCTTCATGGCGGAGAATCTAGCGCGCCCGGAGGGATCCGGCTCAGGCCTGATGCACGATCCGACCGGCAAGGACTGTGAGAAGGGCGGTCGGGCGGTCAGGCGGTCGGGCGGTCAGAACGGCCAAATCCCCGGCTTTGCCGACCTCGAGCGATCCGATCTCGGCATCCCACCCCAGGGCCCGGGCGCCCTCGAGCGTCAGCATGCGGAGCGCGTCTTCCCAACCCAGGCGTGCGGCGTCCGCTTCCGCCCACAGATCGAGCTCGCCCACGCTCACGACCGAATCGGTACCGAGGCCTACCCTGAGCCCGGCGGACCGGAACGCGGCGAGCGGCGCCGCGCCGTGGCCGTGCTCGCGGTTCGAGCGGGGGCAGTGGGCGATCGCGGCGCCCGCGTCCCGCAGCACCGCCACGTCGTCCGCGTCCGCCTGAACGCAATGAATGCACAGCGTGCCGGGGGTCAGGGCCCCGTGCCGACGCACGTACTCGACCGGCGAGCAGCCGCGAGCCTCGACCGGGATGCCGCGGGCGCGCCAGGCGTCGGCAAGGGGTCCGGTGCCGTCGCGTACGAACCGGCCCTCTTCCTTCGATTCGGCGAGGTGCACGGCGAGCGGGAGGCGTTCCCGCCGAGCGAAGGCGGCGACCGCCTCGTATAGCGGCGCGCTCACCGTGTAGGGCGCATGCGGCGAGACGCCCAACACCAGTTGCGAGGTTGCCAGACGGCGCAGTTGCAGGATCGCGGCATCGAGCTCGCGCATACTCGCATCGAGCTGCGAGGGGTCGGGACCGAACACCTCTTGATACACGATCCCGCGCCCGCCGAGATCGTACAGCGCCCGCATGACCGCCCCCGTGCTGCCCGTCTCCGCGACGCAGGTGACGCCGCGGGCCCAGCAGTCCTTCACGCCCGCCACGGCCGCCGCGTCGAACGCGTCGGGCGGCGTCGCGTCCTTCAGCTCGCGCACTCGGCGGATCCACCGGGCGAACTCGGACTCGGCGTTCTGTCCGGCCAGGTGAGTCAGTTCGAGGTGGGTATGGCAGTTGACCAGGCCGGGGACGAGAACCCCGTCCCTGAATTCCCGGGTCTCGGTGCCTGGGGGCGTGGGGACCTGGGCGTGTGGGCCGACGGCAGCGATGCGGCCATCGGCATCCACGAGAACGGCGCCGTCCTCGATCGGCGGCGCCGTCACGGGATGGACCCGGCCTGCACGGATGCGCAGCACGCGCTAGGCGGGAGGGCGGTTCACGGCGTGATCCCGACGCCGAACGGCGAGTGCACGCTGCACACCTCGTTCGGCTCCGTCCCCGGATAGAACCATTCCCAGCGCCGCACCTCGATCGGGCAGAACGGCGTGGCGAGACGGCCGTTGGACCAGTCCACTTCGCGCGTGACGAGCGAATCGGGCCGGGGCCAGTCGCGGGGCGGGGGACGGCGGTCGTAGACGTCGCGCATGAACGTAGTCCAGGCCGGCGCCACGATGCGGCCGCCGCCCGCGTTGTTCATGATGCGCTGCAGCAGGTCGTAGCCGAGCCAGATCCCCGCTACGATTTCGGGTGTGAAGCCGACGAACCAGGCGTCGGTGTAGTCGTCGGTCGTGCCGGTCTTGCCGCCCATCGGGACGCGCAGGCCTCCGACGGCGCCCGCCGCGGTGCCGCAGCGGCGCGGGCCGGTGCCCGGCTGGCAGCGCATCACGTCGCGCAGCATGTCGAGCATCAGCCAGCTGTGCTCGGGGTCCATCACCTGCTCGCGCTTGACGGTCGACTGATAGAGGATGTTTCCGTCGCGGTCCTCGATCCGCTGAATGCCGATCGGCTCGACGCGCGTGCCGAGGTTCGCGAACGCGGTGTAGGCGGCGATGATCTCGATCGGCTTGACGCTGCTCGCGCCGATGTGAATCGATGGATAGGGCCGAAGCGAGGTCGTGATGCCGTAGCGGCGCGCCTCGCCGACGACCGTCTGCTCGCCGAGCCCCATGCCCAGCTTGATGGTGGAGAGGTTGCGCGACAGGTACAGGGACTGCCGCATCGGGATCAAGCCGAGCGTCGTGTCGTCGTAGTCCTTGGGCTGCCATAACGAGCTGTCGAGCTGAATCACCGGCGGGTTGAGCGGCGAGTCGTCGAGCAGCTCCGTGACGGGGTGGCCGGCACGGACCGCGGCGGAGTACACGAACGGCTTGAAGGTGGAGCCCGGCTGGCGCACCGATTGCGTGGCGCGGTTCCACTTCGAGTCCACGAAGTCGCGCCCGCCCACGAGTGCCAGGATGTAGCCGGTGCGGGTGTCGAGCGCGACGAGCGCGCCCTGCAGGTAGGGCGAATACGGCCCCTGGTCCTCGCTCGACGTGCGTCCCTGCTCGAGGTACTCCCGGTAGGTGCGGCCCTGGCCCTCGAACTTCCCGTTCGCCGAGTACGCCCCCGCCTCGATCTCGTCGAGCTGCGACTGCAGCGCGCGCTCGGCCGCCTCCTGCATGTCGAGGTCGAGCGTGGTGTAGATCCTGAGCCCCTTCTCGTACAGATCGCGGCCGAAGCGAGGCTCCAGGAAGCTCGACCGCAGCCACTCCACGAAATACGGCGCGACGTCGCCATAGCTGGTGCGGCGCGACGTCAGGACCAGCGGATA
>Ga0326597_10005438_pt1 | contig 17690 bp, 16 predicted proteins | sample RVTome_12_FD_203789 | JGI IMG/M metagenome (GOLD analysis project Ga0326597, IMG submission 203789) | Soil microbial communities from uranium-contaminated site in the Upper Colorado River Basin, Wyoming, United States - RVT100D185 | ecosystem: Environmental > Terrestrial > Soil > Contaminated >... | reverse complement strand
CCGCGGAGCGGTTGTAGCGGCGCGCCACGCCCGGCGCCGCGTCCACGACTTGGCCTTGGGCGAAGATTCGGGCGCGCGGCATGGGCGCGACCGCGCACGCCGGGTTTTGCTAGAATCCGCTGGTACTCGACTCTTGACGCCCTAAGCGTGCCAACCGGGCTCCGACCGTGACGAAGAACCTCTTTGCCTCGCCGCACGATGCCGAGGCCGCCTTCTACGACGCACTCACCAAGGGCGATCTCGAAGCGATGATGGCCGTCTGGTCGGACGATGACGAGATCTACTGCGTGCATCCCCACGGCCAGCGCGTGAGCGGCGTAGAGCAGGTGCGCGAGTCGTGGCGCAAGATCTTCGCTTCCGGCCAGTCGCTGCGGTTCCGGCTGCACGGGCAGCAGTACGTAAACGCGATGATGACGTCGGTGCACAGCGTCTACGAGCACATCGCGGTGGTCGGCGAAGCGCGCACCCGCGCGCCCGTCATCGCCACCAATATCTACGTGCGCACCGACCGCGGCTGGCGCATGGTGGCGCATCACGCATCCCCCGCGCCGGCCCCCGCCCCCGCCCCAACCGGCGATGAGCCGCAGCGCGCACGTAACACCCTGCACTGACCGCGATCGGCGTATCACATTACGGACTTGCGCGCGGTTGCCCGGTATGCGCTGGTGTATAATTCACGCGTGCGCGGCGGCGTGTACGCTTGCCGCGCCGCTTGCCGCACCGGCACGCTCCGCGCGCGAGCCGGGTCCCGGCGCCTCACGCACACAGGCCGACTCGCATGCCCCTAAGAGTGCCTAACATAATGAAGCGCGTGATGCGCTGGCACGATTTTGGCTCAGGGCGCGAAGCGCGCCGCAGTGAATATCGCGAATATTCACAAGGTGAGCGACAAAGCCATGGGCCAAAATTCGTGCCAGCCCGAAGGGTTGCGGCCACAATCGCGCCTGACTTTGTCGGCCGCCTTGGCCATATTCTCGATATGACCTGCGCCGTCCTTCGCGTCATCCGCAATTCTGGCTCGCAACGCACACGTGCTTCATTATGTTAGGCACTCTAAAGCCACCTGCCCCGGCGTTGACGCTTCCGCCGCGCTCGACGAAACCGCGGCGGCGCGGCGTCACCTCGATGATCGATTTCGGCCCGGACACGTTCGGCTGGACCGGCGGGGAGCACGGCATCCGCAACCTGCTCGAGGTCGCGGGCGAATACATCGACTCGGCCAAGATCTTTGCCATGAACGCGCTGCTGATACCGGAGAAGGTGGTCACGCGCGCCGCGGCCGTTTACCGCGGCGCGGGCGTGAAGCCCTTCGCGGGCGGGATCCTGTTCGAGTACGCGTGGCAGCGCGACCAGATCGACGAACTCATCGTCCTGCTGAAGCGCCTCGGGATCCCGGGGCTGGAGATCTCGGAGAACTACATCACGCTCACCGACGACGAGCGTCACCAACTGATCGACCGCTTTCAGAAGAGCGGCGTTTCGATCGTCTACGAGTTCGGCCGCAAGAACCCCGTTGAGGCGCTGAGCCTCGAAGATCTCGAGGGCATCGTCAAGGCCGTTGCGCAGCACGGCATCCAGCACGTGACCGTCGAGCAGTGCGAAATCGATCTGCTGGCCAAGGATTCCCCCGACGCGCTCGGGCGGCTCGCGGCGCAGCCGTGGTTCGAGCACCTGGTAATCGAGGTCGACCCGTACCGCTTCCCGCAGCAACATGCCCAGATCATCCACGACTTCGGCCCCGAGGTTAACCTCGCCAACATCACACCGGGCCAGGTGTTGCGTCTGGAGGGTTTTCGGCGCGGCATCGGCCGCGCGGTCGACTATTCGATCGTCTCCGGGGACGCCGCGCGCCCGGCGGGGATCCAGGCCCCGGTGAAACGCGAAATGCCGTAGCGATGACCGCTTCCAGCGATTGACGCCGGGCCCTTCCTGACAGACGATTGGCGCGGCACGCTTCAAGACCCGCGATTCACGGAATGCTTTCACGGAGCACAGGAGAGGACTGCAATGAGCACCACCGATTTTGGCAAACCCGATGTGATCGTGGTCGGGGCAGGTAACGCCGCCGCATGCGCGGCGCTCGCCGCGCGCGAGAATGGCGCTTCGGTCATCATGCTGGAGGCCGCACCGATTGAAGAGTGCGGCGGCAACAGCCGCTACACCGCCGGTCTCATGCGGGTGGTCTATAACGGCGTCGACGACCTCGCGCAACTCATTCCCGATCTCACGGACGAAGAGAAGAAGACCCACGATTTCGGCAGCTATACGAGCGATGCCTACTTTGACGACATGGGGCGCATTACCCAGTACCGCACCGACCCGGATCTGTGCGAGATTTTGATCACCCGCAGCTTCGAGACGCTGGTGTGGATGCGCAAGAAGGGAGTCAAGTTCCAGGCGAGCTACGGGCGCCAGTCCTACAAAGTCGACGGCAACCGGTTCAAGTTCTGGGGCGGGCTCGCTGCGGAAACCTGGGGCGGCGGTCCCGGCTTGGTGGAGAACGAGCACAAGGCGTGCGAGCGCGAGGGCATCAGGATCTTCTACGAAACGCCGGCGATTGCGCTGCTCGCCGACGACGAAGGACGGGTATGCGGCGTGAAAGCCAAGCGCCAGGGCAAGACCATCGACATCCGCGCCAAGGCTGTCGTGATCGCGTGCGGCGGGTTCGAGTCGAACGCCGAGATGCGCAGCCGCTACCTCGGCCCCAACTGGGATCTCGCCAAGGTCCGCGGCACGCGCTTCAATACGGGGCTCGGCATCAAGATGGCGCTCGACGTCGGCGCGATGTCCTACGGCCACTGGTCAGGCTGCCACGCGGTGGGCTGGGATCTCAACGCCCCGCCCTTCGGCGATCTCTCGGTCGGCGACAATTTCCAGAAGCACAGCTACCCATGGGGCATCATGGTCAACGCTCGCGGCGAGCGCTTCGTCGACGAGGGCGCGGACTTCCGCAACTACACCTACGCGAAGTACGGCCGGGTCGTCATGGAGCAGCCCAACATGTTCGCCTGGCAGATCTTCGACGCCAAGATCATCCCCGTGCTGCGCGACGAGTACCGCATCAAGCGCGTGACCAAGGTGCGCGCCGACACGCTCGAGGAGTTCGTGAAAAAACTTGAGGGCGTGGATGCCGATGCCTGCCTGCGCGAAATACAGGCTTACAACCAAGCCGTGCGCACGGACGTTCCCTTCAACATGGCGATCAAGGACGGGCGCCGCACGGAGGGACTGAAGATCAACAAGAGCAACTGGGCTAACGCCATCGATACTCCGCCCTTCGAGGCCTATGCGGTGACCTGCGGCGTAACCTTCAGCTTCGGGGGCGTTAAAGTCAGTAACCAGACCGAAGTCGAGGACACCGCGGGCAAGCCGATTCCGGGGCTCTTCGCCGCGGGCGAGCTGGTCGGGGGGATCTTCTACCACAATTACCCGGGGGGCACGGGTCTCACCTCGGGCTCCGTATTCGGCAAGATCGCCGGCACCAGCGCCGCCGCGTACGTGAAGAAATGACCGTCGCGGATACGCAACAGGCGGTTTCGCCGCGCGTGTCGCGCCGGTAGGATAGTCCGGACCAAGGAGGAGTGCGCCCATGAACGCGCCAGCGGTCAAGATCGACAAACCGGTCCGCGAACAGGTGAGCCGGGAGGAGTGGGAAACACGGGTCAACCTCGCCGCGTGCTACCGGCTGATGGCCGAGTACGGCATGGTAGAGATGGTCGCCAACCACATCTCGGCGCGCGTGCCCGGCACCACCAACGAGTTCCTGATCAACCCCTACGGCATGTTCTACGAGGAGATGACCGCCTCCTCGATGATCAAGATCGACATCGACGGCAACGTGCTGTTCAACGCGACCGAGTACGGTGTGAACCAGGCGGGCTACGTCATCCACAGCGCGGTTCACGCGGCGCGCCACGACGTCGACTGCATCATCCACACTCACACGCTGGCTGGCATGGCCGTCTCGGCGATGAAATGCGGCATCCTGCCGATCGCGCAGTCGTCGATGCGCTTCAACGACATCGCTAACCACGACTACGAGGGGATTGCCCTGCGGCTGGACGAACGCGAGCGCCTGGTCAAGGCACTGGGCAAGCGCGAGGCGATGGTGTTGCGCAACCACGGGCTGCTCACTGTCGCGCCGAGCATTCCCGAGTGCTTCAACAACATGTTCCGGCTCGAGCGCGCCTGCCAGCTGCAAGTGATGGCGCTCTCGTGCAACACCGAGTTGCAGATGCCGTCGCAGGAGGTGGTGCAGTACACCAACCACCAGATGCAGCCTGGCGTGCGGCGCCGCTTCGGGCTGCTCGAGTGGCCAGCGCTGCTGCGCAAGCTCGACCGCGCCGATTCGTCGTACCGCGACTGACGCACGCATCGCAGTCGAAGCGTGACGAGTGACGGACCACGAGTTACGCATTTCGACACCGGGGGCGTATCACGCCCCCGCGTGGCTTCCGGGTGGCCACGCCCAGACCATCTACCCCGCGCTGTTCATGCCGCGGCCGCCCCTCGCCTACCGGCGCGAGCGCTGGGAAACGCCCGATGGCGACTTCATCGATCTCGACTGGGTAGTCAAACCGGCGGCTTCGCTGCGCCAGTTTGACTTAAGGGGTGCGGATCAACCTACAGCCGCACGAACCCCCGATGCAGACGCACCGGCCGCGGCGCGCGAACCGGTCGCACCCCTCGTGGTGCTGTTTCATGGGTTGGAGGGCAGCTCGCGCAGTCATTACGCGCTCGCCCTGATGGCGGAGGTCGCGCGGCGGAGATGGGACGGAGTGGTCGTCCATTTCCGCGGCTGCAGCGGCGAGCCGAACCGGCTGCCCCGCGCCTACCATTCCGGCGACAGCGCGGAGATCGACTGGATACTGAGACGGCTCGCGCGCGCGCACGCCGGGCCGGTCTGCGCCGCCGGTGTGTCGCTCGGCGGCAACGCGCTGCTCAAGTGGCTGGGCGAAACCGGAGCCGCGGCACGCGCCGTCGTCGAGAAGGCCGCGGCGGTGTCGGCCCCGGTTGACCTGACGGCTTCGGGTGACGTGCTTGGAAAGGGCGTCAACTGGCTCTACACGCGCCACTTCCTCGCGACCCTGAAGCCGAAGGCGCTGGCCAAGCTTGCACGATATCCCGGCCTGTATGATGCCGCGCGCGTGCGCGCGGCATACACGCTGCGCGAGTTCGACGATACGGTCACCGCGCCGCTGCACGGGTTCCGCGGCACCGACGACTACTGGACGCGAGCGAGCAGCAAGCCGTTCCTCTGCAGCATCGCCGTGCCGACGCTTATGATCAACGCGCGCAACGACCCGTTCCTGCCATGCGGCGCGCTCCCCGCGCCGCATGAAGCGTCTGCCTCCATCCTGCTCGAGCAGCCTGAAAGCGGCGGGCACGTCGGCTTCATCAGCGCACCCTTCCCCGGCGGTGTCCGCTGGCTTCCGCGCCGCATCCTGGAATTTTTCAGAGCGTGACTGGTGGCTGGTGTTTACAAAGCATCAAGCCGCCGACAAACGCCGACAAGGTCGTGGTCTGTCCCTGAGGTTTCAGTCCGTGGTTTCATGCCTTTTTCTGTGAACGGTGTGGCCTGTTTTCGACTTTCATCGGCGTTTATCGGCGGCGAATAGCTGGCGTTTCTGATTTTTGATGTCAGTTCTGGGATAATCGGCGGCAAGGTTCGTTCCAATGCAAATACCTCCGGAAATTTTTAAGGCCTACGACATTCGCGGCATCGTCGGCAAGACGCTGACCGCGCCGATCGCCGAGGCGATCGGCCAGGCGATCGGCTCCGAGGCGCGCGCGCGCGGTCAGGCGGCGGTCGCCATCGGCCGCGACGGCCGCCATTCGGGCCCGGAGCTCGCCGCCGCGCTCGCGCGCGGCCTGCGGGCATCCGGCATCAACGTGATCGACGTCGGCCAGGTCGCCACCCCGATGCTCTATTTCGCCGCGCATCACCTGCGGACCTATTCCGGTGCGATGGTCACCGGCTCGCACAATCCGCCCGAGTACAACGGCATCAAGATCATGGTGGCAGGGGAGACTTTCGCGGGCGAGCTGATCCAGGGGCTGCGTAACCGCATCGTCGAAGGCCGGCTCGAGCGGGGCAGCGGCAGCTACCGCAGGCACGACATTCGCGGCCAGTACCTCGATCGCATCACGGGCGACGTGAAGCTCGCGCGGCCGGTGAAGCTCGCGGTCGACTGCGGCAACGGCGTTGCCGGCGCGACCGTCCCCGAACTCTACCGCCGCCTCGGCTGCGAGGTGACCGAGCTCTACTGCGAGGTCGACGGCAACTTCCCGAACCATCACCCGGATCCCTCGCGGCCGGAAAATCTCGAAGACCTGATCGCGGCGCTGAAGCAAGGCAAAGGCGAGATCGGCTTCGCGTTCGACGGCGACGGCGACCGGCTCGGCGTCGTCACCCGCCGCGGCAAGATCATCTACCCTGACCGGCAGCTGATGCTGTTCGCCGCCGACGTGCTCTCGCGCAACCCCGGGGCCGAGATCATCTTCGACGTGAAATCGACGCGCCACCTGTTCTCGTGGGTGCGCGAGCACGGCGGCCGGCCCACGCTGTGGAAGACCGGGCACTCGTTCATCAAGAAGAAGCTCGCGGAGACCGGCGCACCGCTCGCCGGCGAGATGAGCGGGCACGTTTTTTTCAAGGAGCGCTGGTACGGGTTCGACGACGCGCTCTACGCCGGCGCGCGCATGCTGGAGATCCTGTCGCGCGAGACCGACATCGACGCGGCGTTCGGCAGGATTCCCGAATCGGTCTCGACGCCCGAATTGCACGTGGAGCTCGCGGAGGGCGAGAACTACGCGCTGATGGACAAGCTCAGGGAAACCGCGCGCTTCGAAGGCGCGCGCGAGATCATCAAGATCGACGGCCTGCGCGTGGAATATCCGGACGGATTCGGGCTCGCGCGCCCGTCGAACACGACGCCGGTCGTGGTGCTGCGCTTCGAGGCCGACGACGAAAAGGCGCTGAAGCGCATCCAGGAGGACTTCCGGCGCCAGATTCTCGCGGTCAAGCCCGACGTGCGCCTGCCGTTCTAGAACGCCGAGAATCGATGCACCACCGACGGCCGAAACCGACCGTGGGCCCAGTATCCTCCATCTGGACATTTCCCCACCGCGCCTTTAACGATAGGGAGGCGGCGGAGGCGGGGCGTAAGCCCTAGGCGACGATCCGCGAGAGGCAAATCGCCCGCTCACAGGGATTTTGTGGCCTTTCGCGTACATGCACTGCATGTATCCGGCGTCGTAGCGCCCCTGAACGCCATAAGCGGAACCCTGGGCAGCGCCCGATCCGGCCAGGGACCCGACCAGCAAACCGGTTCCGGCACCCACGGCAGCCCCGCTACTGTGTCCGCTAATCGCGGCACCGGCCGCCGCGCCGACGATGGTGCCGACCGCCGCACTCTTGACAGCGCTGTCTTCCGCCGCCCGCTGCGCCGTTACCCCACCCGCCTGTATCTGAGCATATTGCCTGCACTCGTAGTCGTCTACGCGGAACTGGTCAAACGTCTTGCCGCTGCCCGGCAGCGCCATGCCGCTGGGGCCCGAGGGCACGGTGACACACCCACCCAGAAAAAGCAGTCCCATCAAGAGCGCGTTTTTCATTTTGCGAGCCATGTGCGGGGGTAAGACGATCATCCGGGCGACGGTTGGGCGGGAACCCGCTGCCAACCTCCCGGGCATTGTTTGACATAAGGGTAGTACGCCCTGTCATCGGCGCAGTAGTACCAGTAGCCCTGGCTCTGATCGGAAGGCTCTGCGCTTCCCCGCTCAATATACACCGGCGGCGAGGCGGGCGCCGCGATAACCGGAGGATAGTAATAGGGACGCGGCGCGAAATGCCAATAGGCCGGTGCACCGATGAAGACGCCAAATCGCAGATGCGAACCATGATGCCCACGATAATGTCCGCCACCATGAGCCCACGCCGATCCGCCCAGCACGATTCCCGCCATGATGAGAAGCGACGCTAACGCCATTCTTGCGAATTTCACGGTATGTTCTCCATTCGGGAAACCACTGTAAAAATACTATCAGAAGCCGACTGTCGTATTCGTAACCATTTGTTACAAAACATGACAGAGGTTGCGCGAAAAATGGCATCCGGGGCACATTTCCGCCAATTCCGCGCGAAGCCGTCACAATCTTTTACAGGCCGACGTCGTTTGGGTGGGCGCGCCGCACGTTCCAGCGCTGCTTTGACTTCGTTCTTAGAGCGTTCGCGGCCCAGCGAAATGAGAACCTGACCCGAATTGCATGGCCAATTATTTCGTCAATGGGTGGGTCTGCTGGACCGCATCCCAATCGACATACTCGTTCTGGCCGTTGCAACGGTAACGGCGCTTGCGGATGCGCGGGTAGTCGCAGACGTCGTATGGGAGGCGGTTTCCGCCGACCAGGTAGACGAAATCCTCCTGGTGCGGGTTGGTGAGCAGGTGTGGCAGTGACCCGGCGACGAAACCCATGAAATCACCTGGACCGACTTCGAATTTCTCGTCGCCGATGTCGGCGACGCCGCGGCCGGACAGCATGTAGACCCACTCCTCGTCGTGGTGATGGAAGTGATAGACGGTGCTGGTGGCACCGGGCGCGAGACGCACCAGATGCACGCCCAGGGTGGCGAGCCCCGTCGCGTCCCCGAGCGAACGAGTATGCCGCACCGCGGCGGCGTCGAGCGGATGCACGAATCTCTTTTCGGCCATTGCCGCGATCTGCCCGGATCTGAGCAGGGTGTGTGGGTTCCGCTTGCGCTCGTTGGCCATCGTTCGTCTCCGATTCGGTCCGGCAACTACCTTACCGCCGGCACTCGCACATCGTCCAGACCACGCCTATTCTCTAGAACTTTCGGGGGCCTGCGGTTAGGTTCTGGACGGCCAATCGGGGTGCTGGACCCCGAAGAGAAAAGCGGTGACCAATGAGCGGCCTGTGCCGTTAAGACGGCGCCCGCTTGATCTCTCGCTTCCTTGGCGTTGTCTTCGCGTCCTTGGGTCTTAATGATTGAATCCTTCGCGGCCTTAGCGGTGAGAATTTTATTTTCCCTTGCGTCCTCCGCGGCCATGGCGGTGAAGCTTTTTTTGCGGTGGACTGCGCCCACCCTACCCGCCACCGGTCACGAAATTCGACCTAGAGCTTGCCCGCCACCCAATCCTGCACCGAGGCCAGCGCTTGCGGCAGCTTCGAGGGATCGGTGCCGCCAGCCTGCGCCATGTCCGGCCGCCCCCCGCCCTTGCCCCCCACCTGCTGGGCGACGAAATTGACGAGTTCGCCAGCCTTGACCTTGGCGGTGAGCCCGGAGGTCACGCCGGCGATCAGCGACACCTTCCCTCCATCGACTGCGGCGAGCACGATCGCCGCGGTCTTCAGCTTGTCCTTCAGCTTGTCCATCGCCTCGCGCAGGGCCTTCGCGTCCGCACCCTCGATCTGCGCCGCGAGCACCTTGATATCCTTCACGTCCAGAGCCTGCGACGCGAGCTCGTCGCCCTGCGAGGAGGCGATCTTCGACTTGAGCCGCGCGAGCTCCTTCTCGAGCGTCTTCACGTTCTCGATGATCTGCCCGATCTTCTGCGTCATCTCGTGCGGCTGCGCCTTCAGCGCCGCCGCGGCCTCGCCGAGCCGCGCCTGCTGGCGCTGCACCCACTCGAGCGCACCCTCGCCGGTGGTCGCCTCGATGCGCCGTACGCCGGCGGCGATCCCCCCCTCCGAAATCACCTTGAAGAACCCGATGTCGCCGGTGCGCTTGACGTGTGTGCCGCCGCACAGCTCGCGCGAGAAGCCGATGTGGAGCACGCGCACTTCATCCGCATACTTCTCGCCGAACAGCGCCATCGCTCCGGCTTTCACCGCCTCGTCGAACTTCATGATGCGCGCGGAGGTCGCCGCGTTGGCAAGAATTTCCGCGTTGACGATCGCCTCGACGCGCCGGATCTGGTCTTCGGTCATCGGCTCGTTGTGAGAAAAGTCGAAACGCGTCTTGTCGGCGTCGACCAGCGAGCCCCTCTGCTGCACGTGAGGGCCGAGCACCTCGCGCAGCGCCTTGTGCATGAGGTGGGTGGCCGAGTGGTTGCGCATGGTGCGCGCGCGGCGCGGAGTGTCGACACCGGCCATCAACCTGTCGCCCACCGCGAGCCGGCCGGTTTTGAGCCGCCCTTTGTGGCCGATAACCTCCGGCTGGATTTTCTGCGTGTCCTCGACGAGAAAGGTGCCGGCGACACCGGCGAGCTCACCCTTGTCGCCGACCTGGCCGCCGGATTCCGCGTAGAACGGCGTGCGGTCGAGCACCACGACCGCGGATTCTCCCGTCGCGATCTCCCCGGTCTGCGTCGCCTCGCGGTAGAGCGCCACCACCGTGCATTCGAGCGCGAGCGTATCGTAGCCGTGAAACTCGGTCGCGGCGCCGCGGTATTCCACGCCCTGCCCGATCGTGAACTTGGACGCGGCGCGGGCCCGGGCGCGCTGGCGCTCCATCGCAGCCTCGAACCCCGCGTAGTCCACGCGCACGCCGCGCTCGCGCGCGATGTCCGCGGTGAGGTCGACCGGGAAGCCGTACGTATCGTAGAGTTGGAATACGGTCTCGCCGTCGAGCATCTTGTCCTCGCGGGTAAGCGCGCCCTCGAGCACTTTCATGCCGTTCTCCAGCGTCTCGGCGAAGCGTTCCTCCTCCTGCCGGAGCACCTGCGCCACGCGCTCCTTCGCCTCCACGAGCTCGGGGTACGCCTTGCCCATCGCGCGCGCCAGGTCCTCCACCAGGCGGTGAAAGAAGGGATCGGTCTGCCCGAGCTTGTAGCCGTGGCGGATTGCCCGACGGACGATACGCCGGAGCACGTAGCCGCGCCCCTCGTTGCCGGGAATCACGCCGTCGACGATCATGAACGAGCAGGCGCGGATGTGGTCGGCGATCACCTTGAGCGAGTTGCTGGCAAGCTCCTTGCTGTGCGTCTCGCGAGCCGCCGCCCCGATCAGGTCCTGGAACAGGTCGATCTCGTAGTTCGAGTGCACGTGCTGCATCACGGCAGCGATGCGCTCGAGGCCCATGCCGGTGTCGACCGAGGGCCTGGGCAGCGGATTCAGCATGCCCTTCTCGTCCCGGTTGAACTGCATGAACACGAGGTTCCAGATCTCGATGTAGCGGTCGCCGTCGGCGTCCTTGGACCCGGGCGGGCCGCCCGGGACACTCGGGCCGTGGTCGTAGAAGATCTCGCTGCACGGCCCGCAGGGGCCGGTGTCGGCCATCTGCCAGAAATTGTCGCTCTGGTACTTGGGTGCCCCGGGCTTGTCGCCGATGCGCACGCAGCGGTCCTTCGGCACCCCGATCTCCTTGGTCCAGATGTCGTAGGCCTCGTTGTCCTCGCGGTAGACGGTGGTCCACAGGCGATCTTTCGGGAGCCCGTAGACCTTGGTGAGCAGATCCCATGCCAACTGGATAGCCTCGCGCTTGAAGTAGTCGCCGAACGAGAAGTTGCCCAGCATTTCAAAGAAAGTGTGGTGGCGCGCGGTATAGCCGACGTTCTCGAGATCGTTATGCTTGCCGCCGGCGCGCACGCAGCGCTGCGAGGTGGTCGCGCGCACGTAGGGCCGCTTTTCCTGCCCTAGAAACGCATCCTTGAACTGCACCATGCCGGAATTGGTGAACAGCAGCGTCGGGTCGTTGCCGGGCACGAGCGGACTCGAGGCCACAATCGTGTGGCCCTTCGCCTCGAAATACTCGAGGAACTTGCTGCGAATTTCGCTGCTCTTCATTGCCGTTGCAACCGCGGCTTTCGCCGCCCCGTTAACAAGACGTGTAACTCAAGAACGTATTGCATTGGGAGTTCGTCGTGGCCAAGTCCGACAAACTCCTGGCGCAGGCGTTCCGTTTCTTCGGCTCGCAGGCCCATGGACGAGCCGCCGATAATGGCGGCGCTCTTCACGGTGCCCTTCACCGCGAAGTCGCTGCCCACTGCGGGCAACTCGCCGGCGCTGAAAACAGCGAGATCGCCGGTGTCGTCCTGCAGGGTGAAGGCCTTCATTCGTCGTCCTCCCCGCCTTTCATGACCCGCATGATGGCCTCCAGCGCAAAACCGCGGCCCTGAAGAAACCGGATCTGGCGCGCGCACTCGGCGGCGCTCTTTGGCATCATGCCGAACTTCCGGCGCCGCACGCCGCGCGCGGCCTCGAGCTCGCTGCCTGCGAGCTCGGCCACTTTTTCCTCTATCAGGTCTTCCGAGATCCCTTTCGCCAGCAAGTCCTGGCGAATGCGCCGGGCGCCGAAGCGGCGCCGCCGCGCATGCACGATCTGCTCGATCACGCGCCGCTCGGACAGCCAGCCGCGCCGCTCGAAGTCATCGAGCAGGCTTTCCAGCTCGCCCGGTTGCGGCGCGTGGTTAGCGAGCTTGCGGGCGAGCTCCTGTCGCGAATGCTCGCGCCGCGCGAGCAGCCCCAGCGCCCGCGCCCGTAAACTCGGCTCAGGCCTCTTCCGCTTCGGCGACGACCGCTCCACTATTGACACCAAGCACGGCGCGAATCTTGCCCTCGATTTCCTGAGCGATCTCCGGATGCTGCTTCAGGTACTCGCGCGTATTGTCCTTGCCCTGGCCGATGCGGTCCTTGCCGTAGCTGTACCAGGCGCCGGACTTCTCGACGATCTTGTGGGCAACCCCGAGCTCGATGATCTCGCCCTCGCGCGATATGCCCTCGCCGTAGAGAATGTCGAACTCCGCCTGCCGGAACGGCGGCGCGACCTTGTTCTTCACCACCTTGGCGCGGGTCTCCGAGCCGATCACCTCGTCGCCCTTCTTGATCGAGCCGATGCGGCGGATGTCGATGCGCACCGAGGCATAGAATTTGAGCGCATTGCCGCCGGTGGTCGTCTCCGGGTTCCCGAACAGCACACCGATCTTCATCCGGATCTGATTGATGAAGATCACCATAGTATTGGAGCGCTTGATGTTCGCCGTGAGCTTGCGCAGCGCCTGGCTCATCAGCCGCGCCTGCAGGCCCATCTGCGGCTCGCCCATCTCGCCCTCGATCTCGGCCTTGGGCACGAGGGCGGCGACCGAATCGATCACCACCACATCGACCGAACTCGAACGCACCAGCATGTCCGCGATCTCGAGCGCCTGCTCGCCATTATCGGGCTGGGAGATCAGCAGTTGCTCGACATCGACCCCAAGCTTGCCCGCATACTGCGGGTCGAGCGCGTGCTCCGCGTCGATAAATGCGGCCGTGCCGCCTATCTTCTGCATCTGCGCGATCACCGACAGGGTGAGGGTGGTTTTCCCTGAGGATTCCGGGCCGTAGATCTCGACGACGCGCCCGCGCGGGAGCCCGCCGACGCCAAGCGCGATATCCAGTCCCAGCGAACCGGTCGACACCACCTGGATGTCGCGCGAGATGTCGGATTCGCCGAGCCGCATGATCGAGCCCTTGCCGAACTGCTTCTCGATCTGCGAGAGCGCCGCGGCAAGCGCCTTGCTTCTGTTTTCGTCCATGACTTTTCCCAATGACAAGCGTCGGATTATGTCACATCTCGCAGGCGTAGTCGCTTAACGCGGGCAGCGAGCGCCAGGATGACGCGCCTGCTCATTTTGCGTGCTCGATCAGGTGCAGCACGCCCTCCAGCGCGTACACCACCGATTGCTTGCGCACGGCCTCGCGATCACCCGCAAGATGTTGCGTCGCGGTCTTAGCCGCGCCATCGCGGGCGCACCACGCGAAACACACGGTGCCGACCGGCTTCTCGGCAGTTCCGCCTGACGGCCCAGCGACGCCACTCACCGCGACCGCGACCTGGGCGCGGCTGCGCGCGATCGCCCCTTGGGCCATCTCGCGTGCCGTCTGCTCGGAGACCGCGCCGTGGCGGCCCAGCGTGTCGCCCGCCACGCCCAGCATCTCGCGCTTGGAGATGTAGGTGTAGGTCACAAAGCCGCGCTCGAACCAGTCCGAGCTGCCGGGCACCATCGTCACCGCCTCGGCGACCCAGCCGCCGGTGCAGGACTCCGCCGTGGCGAGCATGAGCCCGCGTGTGCGCAACGCGCGGCCCACCTGCTCTGCCAATGAATACAACACGTTGTCCGCCATTGCATGCCCCCGAGAGCCATAACGAAAAGAATTGAACCGCCAAGATCGCATGGGCGCCTCCCGCTGCCTGCGGGGGGCGCCCATGCCATCTTAATGAGGAGGGCGAGGGTTGAGCAAGACGAGGAGGGGCCCTCACCATCCTGACGGCATCGAGCGCCACGAGCACGTTGTCCACGATCAGATCTTCCCCGGCGAATTCCATCCTGTGCCCGCGGGCTTACGGATCAGCATGCATGCCGAGGCCGAATACCGGTCTGCAGCCCTTGCCACTCTGTCAGCACCGAGAACATCACTTGCCAAACGGGAGGCGTCCATATAAGACGCCAAAGCCGCCAAGAAGCAATAGTAATTCTTGGCGGCCTTGGCGTCTTGGCGGTTCGATTAATCTTCTCTTGGCGGTCTTGGCGGTTCGAAATCATTCTCACTTTATTAGGAGCGCTGAGGAGCCCCCGTTTGGACCTTCCCTATCCTGCCAGCGCCTTCCACGCAGCCAGCAGGAAGAGCACGCAGATCGCGGCGGCGATGTCGTCGAACATCACCCCGAATCCCCCCTTCAACGTACGGTCGAAATAGCGGATCGGCTGCGGCTTGAGGATATCGAACAGGCGGAAGAGCAGGAATGCAATGCCGTGCCAGATTGGCCCGTGCGGCACGAAGAACAGCACCAGCAGGAAGGCCACCATCTCGTCCCACACCATGCCCCCGTGGTCCGGCCTGCCGAGCGCGTGCCCTGTCGTCTCGCACGCCCACACCCCGAGCACGAAGAGCGCAAGCCAAAGCAGCAGGAACTCGGCTGCTGACAAACGTGGGGCGATCAGCCAGTAAAGCGGCAGCGCGAGCACCGTGCCGAAAGTGCCCGGCGCACGCGGCACGAGCCCGATCCCGCCGGCAAAGGCGATGAAATGCGCCGGGTGCGCCACGACGAAGCGCCATGTCGGACGAAGCATCATCTCGCTCATGGACCTGCGCCCTCGGCCCGCTCGGGCACCGGATCAGACCCGCAAGCCAAAACCTTGCCCTGCCTGTCGGTACTCCTCGCGCGGCGGGCCGACAGTATCGAGCGCCGTGGCGCCAGAGTTTCCGGTGCCGATGCCGCGGGCATCGTCGTGAAGATTGAAGACCCGGTCGGGTCGCGCACGGGCATCGGCGTTCATGTCGGCTTGTCCCTTCAAGCTGATGAAATGGATTTCTGATTGTGTGACAACTTCGGATCGCGCGCCGTTCACCGTTTCGGCCCGGCCGCCATGATGTGCGCAACCCGGCGCCGAATCAAGCAACCGCCGCCAGGCGCGCTGTGCGTCCGCGACGGCAAGCGGATGCGATCTTTCCCCGTGCCCGGTCTGTTGTTCATGTTATGGACTTCAAGCAGATCGCGAGATTTTCCTGCGGTATATTCGAAGCCAGCGTACATCGACAAGGCGCCGGTCGGACGACGGGCTCAGACAATGGAAAAGCAATACCGCAACGTGCTGGTGCTCTCGGGCTGCCAGGCGACGCTGCAGACCACCGGCACGACGATGGTCGCGGTGACCGGGCTCGCCGGTTTCATGCTTGCAGAGGACAAGGCGTTTGCCACCGTCCCGCTCACCTGTTACGTGCTGGGCTCGGCGATCACCACCATTCCCGCCTCGTACCTGATGCACGCCATCGGCCGGCGCGGCGGCTTCCAGGTCGGCACTTTCCTCGGCATGCTGGGCGCCGCGATCTGCGCGGTGGCGATGTACGTCGCGAGCTTCTGGCTGCTGTGCGCCGGCATGACGGTGCTCGGCATGTATACCGCGTTCGGCAAGTACTACCGCTTCGCCGCGGCGGACGCCGCCGACGTCGACTTCCGCGCCAAGGCGATCTCGCTCACGCTCGCCGGCGGCATCGTGGGCGGCATCTTCGGTCCCGAAATGGCGAAGCGCACCACAACGCTCTTCGCCGATTACACCTACCTCGGTTCGTACCTGTCCCTGATCTTCGTGTGCCTCGCCGCGACGTTGATCCTCACGCGCCTCGACATCCCGACGCTCTCCGACGAGGAGCGCAAGGATTCGGGCCGGCCGCTGTCCGCGATCGCGCGCCAGCCCGTGTTCATCGTCGCGGCGCTCGCCTCGATGCTCTCGTACGGCATCATGAATCTCTTCATGACCTCGACGCCGCTCGCGATGCGCGCGCACCACCATCCGTTCAATGATGCCGCGCTCGTGCTGCAGTGGCACGTGATCGGGATGTACGGGCCGTCGTTCTTCACCGGTTCACTGATCCAGCGCTTCGGGGTCTTGAACGTCATCCTCGCCGGAATCGCGCTGCTCTTCGTGTGCATCGTATCGGCGCTCGCCGGCACCCATTTTCTCAACTTCTGGGCGGCGCTGTTCCTTCTCGGGCTGGGCTGGAATTTCATGTATGTCGGCGGCTCGGCGCTGCTCACCGAATGCCACACGCCGGCCGAGCGCGCCAAGACCCAGGCGGCCAACGACTTCATGATCTTCGTGACGATGGCGATCTCGTCCGCGGCGTCCGGGCTGCTGCTCAACCAGAGCGGCTGGCACGCGGTCAACTACGGCTCGATCCCGTTCCTGCTGCTCGCCACCGGCGCGACGCTGTGGCTGATGTGGCAGCGGCGGGCGGTGAAACGACCGGTCGCTCAAGCGGTCTCCGAGTAGCTGGCAGGGGGCAAGCGGATCCGCCAGCCGGACGGCTAATGGTTTCCACCGCGGACGAATCGGGCGATGCGCGCAGCCGGGCCGTCGTCGCCTAGAAGTGCTCGAACCCGCCGCGCTTGAGCCTGACCGGCCGGTTGTCGCGCCCCAGCACCCGCACCCGCTGCCGGCCGCCGTCGCCGCGCGTGATGCGCCCGATGCGGGCCAGCTTGACGCCGCTTCGGTTCGCGGCGCGCTCGACCGCCGCGCGCCGCGCACGAGGCGCGGTGAAGCAGAGCTCGTAATCGTCGCCGCCGGCGAGGAGCGCCACCTGGGCCGCGGGCTCGCCGACGTGGCGGCGCAAAACCGCCGAACGCGGCACTCGCTCGAGCTCGATTTCGGCCGCAACCGCGGAGCGCTCGCAGATGTGCCCCAGGTCGGCGATGAGCCCGTCCGAGACGTCGATCGCGCTCGACGCGACCCCGCGCAGCGCGACGCCCAAGCCGACGCGCGGCACCGGTTTGTGCAGTCGGTGCGCCACGCGCACGTGCTCGGCATGGGACAAGTCGATCGCGCCGTCGAAGGCGGCGAGCGCCAAGGCGGCGTCGCCGAGCACGCCCGACACCCAGACCTCGTCACCGACGCGCGCGCCGTGGCGGGTCAGCGCCCGCCGCGACGGAACCTCGCCCATTACCTGCACGCAGATGGCAAGGTATCCGCGCGTGGTGTCGCCGCCGATGAGGTCCACCTGATGCGCGCGCGCGAGCCGCATGAACCCCCGTGAAAAGGCCGCGAGCCAGCGCGCGTCCGCGCGCGGCAGTGCGAGCGACAGCGTGGCCCAGCGCGGCGTCGCACCCATCGCCGCCATGTCGGAGAGGTTGACCGCCAGCGCCTTGTGGCCGAGATCCAGCGGGTCGGCGTCGGCGAAGAAGTGGGTGCCGGCGACGAGCATATCGGTCGTTACCGCCAGCAGCATGCCGCGCCGCACACGCGTGAGCG
>Ga0326597_10005437_pt1 | contig 17692 bp, 14 predicted proteins | sample RVTome_12_FD_203789 | JGI IMG/M metagenome (GOLD analysis project Ga0326597, IMG submission 203789) | Soil microbial communities from uranium-contaminated site in the Upper Colorado River Basin, Wyoming, United States - RVT100D185 | ecosystem: Environmental > Terrestrial > Soil > Contaminated >... | reverse complement strand
GTCTCGGTGGCATTGGGCAGCACAGAGCGCGCCGCCTCGCGCGCCATCTTCCGTCGGTGGGTGCCGGCAACGCCGGCGGCGGCGAGCTTCGCCACGAGCCCTTCGACCAGTTCGAGGTAGGCCGCGTGGGATGTCTCGATCGCTCGCTGCCAGGCGGCGTGGAGTGCCGGGTCTTCGGCGATGATCGGCGGTTCGACGTAGCTCGCGTCGGACTCATCGACGTAGCGTTGTGAGAGCTGCGAGTAGCCCCAGCCCGCGCGGTGGCGGATGAGCTCGTGGGTGAATGAGCGAGAGACCCCGCTGACGATGAAGTTCCAGACCGCGTGCTCCAGTACGGAGCCGTGCTTCTGGGCAATTATGTTCGCGATGTACTCGTCGTTCGTCTTGCGGCCCTTGCCGTAGGACACGTAACAAAGCCGCCCACCGGCCTCAACGAGTTGCTCACCGCCGACCTCAGTGTCCGTCTCCCAGTCCATCCCGTGATCGCCCAGAAAACGGTCGATCTCGCTGCGGTCAACGTCCTGGCGGCCGACGAGGTAGACCTGTGGCTCGTTGATGATCTTCGGGGTAGTCATTTCGGCCGTTTCCGCGCCGGCGCCGTTCTTCATCGCAGGCCTCCTGTTGGTGATTGTCCTCACCGTATCGTCCGCGCCCATTGTCTCACAAGGGCTCGGCGTCACCCCTTTGTGGATGACCCCCTCCTGCGCCTACCCGATCCCGCTGCAGCTGCTGGGGATCCCGAGCGTGATCCCGCCGGCGTAGCGCAGGATGACCAGGGCATCGAGCTGGTTCAGGTCCGCATCGCAATTGACATAACCCTTACCCAGGCACGCCGCAACCGGCGTCACGAGAGCCATGAACCTTATGACTCCCATCGCGTCGCGGGCATCGACCACCAGATTGCAGTCAACATCGCCGCACGGGATTGGCATCGGCGTCGGCTCGGGTGTTTCCGTTGGCGTTTCCGTTGGCGTCACACTTTCAAGCGTGTCCTCCGGCGACTGCGAAGGCGTGTCGGTGGGCAGCGGAGTTTCTGTTGCCGTTGCGGTAGGCGTGGGCCCGTCCGGCGTTACCGAGGGTGTGTCCGTCGGACTGTCCGGTGGCGTATCACTGGGCCGAGGAGTTGCCGTCAGCGTGGGTGTGGGGGTTGGCGGTGGTGTGGCCGTCGGCGATGGCGGCAGGCAATCGTTGGGGGGCGGCACCGGCGTCGGACTTGGCGTCGGGGATGGCGTTGGCGTGGTGGGAGTGGGGTCGATGCAGTCCGGTAGCTGGTCGCCGTCGGAATCACGGACCGCGGCGTCGGCCTGCACGAGACCGAAGCCGTTCTGCGTGTCCCAGCCGGGCGCGCCGGCGTCTGCGGCGCTGCAATGGAGCAGCTCTGCCACCTGGGTCCGGTTGAGGTTCGGGAACGCGGAGCGGATGAGGGCGGCGACACCGGAGACGTGCGCCGCTGCCATAGACGTGCCAGCGTACCCGCAGAACGCGAAGACCTGGTAGTCGATCGGCGCTGTGCCGTCACACAGGAACAGAAGTGATTCTTGAGTGATCACGTCCGTGGGCAGCGCCTGTGTTGGGGGTGGTGGTGGGTTGCCCCCGGGCGCGATCAGGTCAAGGTTGAAAAACTCGTTGAGGAGCGTATCGTCCGCGCCGGCGCCGTAGTTTGAGTATGAGGCAAGCGTCCCGTTGTAAGCGACCGCGGCCACCGAGACGACGCTTTCGATCGCCGCGGGATACTCAAGCACCGGTCCTCCCGAGTTGCCCGCGGCCACCACCACCACGGCGCCCGCGCCGCGAGCGTATTCGAGCGCTCCCTTCTCAGCATCGGTGATGCCACCGGGTGCGCTGAGGCTAATGTTGATCACCCGCGCGCCGTGGTTGGTCGCCCAGTAGATGCCGTTGGCGATCGCTGTCGTCGGACACTGCGGGTTTCGCGGATCGTAGGCGGGCGGCTTTGGTCCGCAGACCCTTACCGGGATGATCGTAGCCTTGTAGGCGATTCCTGCCGCGCCGTAGGCGTTATTCGTTGTTTGGGCTATCGTCCCCGCGACGTGCGTGCCGTGGCCGTTGTCGTCATTGGCGTGCTCGTCTCCAACCGGGTCGCTGGGGCCTGAGCCATAGAAGTCCCAGGGGTCCGCAAAGGCCGTGCCGCCCAGGTCGGGCGCCGGCTTGAACTGGCCGAACTCCTCGTAGGCGACGCCCGTGTCGATCACCGCCACTTTCACGCCCTGGCCCTGCGTGACGTCCCAGGCGCTGTCCGCGCTGATCAGGCGCATGTTCCACTGGTCCGGCCAGATGTCATCGTTCGGCGGCAATGCCACAGGCTTGCGATACGTGACTTCCTCGACGCTGCGGACCGCACCCGATGCGGCCAGGGCCTCACCGATCGCGTTCCGTTGGTCGTCGGGTACGGATGCCACAGCAAACCCGTCTACCAGCATCTCGCTCTGAAGCGCCGCTCCGTGCGCTATAAGGATAGCCTCCCAGCGGTCGCGCGGGACGGCTTCGTCAAAGCGAACGGTGAGGATGCCCGTCGCGTGCTCTGATTCTGGGTGCGCGATGAAGACGCCTCGCCCGGGAGGATGGCTTCCGCGTCCGGATAACAGGAGCGACGCCAGGACGATCACGCCGGCGCTCAGGGGGATCAGCAGCTTGAGCCGGTCACTCGACATGTAGTGGTTCTCTCAACCTCTTCTTCCGCCGCCCTCTCGGCTCCAGATACGGTATTCAACCCAGATTGTATTCGTTGCGCCGATTGCGGGCAAAGAGCGGCCACCGCGTGTTTGCGCATGGTATCATCCCGCCGTCAATTCTGAAGAAGGAGCGCCGAACTGTGGCTGACATCAAGACCGAGATGCTGGATTACGCAACTAACAGCTCGCAGGCGAGTGGGTTTCTCGCGCGGCCGAAGGGCGATGGACCGTTTCCGGGCGTCATCGTCATCCAGGAGTGGTGGGGGCTCAACGACAACATCAAGGACATAGCCCAACGTTTCGCTGCAGAAGGGTTCGCCGCGTTCGCGCCGGACCTCTACCACGGTAAGGTCACGGCCGAGCCGGACGAAGCGATGAAGGCGATGATGGCCCTGGATATGCCCCGAGCGGTCAAGGAGATGGTGAAGGCCGCCGAGTATCTCTCGCAGCAGCCATTCACCGCCGGTCGCGGAATCGGCGCCACCGGGTTCTGCATGGGAGGCGGCCTGGCCCTGGCGCTGGCAACGGCCAGCCCGCGGATCAAGGCGGTGGCCCCTTTCTACGGCGCCAACCCCGATCCGATCGACAATGTTGCGACTATCAGCGGACCTGTCTTCGCGGTCTACGCCGAACACGACGACTGGGCCGGCGAGGGCGTGAGGACGGCGCTCGCGCAGGCGCTGGAGAAGCATGGCATAAAGCACGAAATCAAGGTCTATCCCGGCACAGAGCACGCATTTTTCAATGACACGCGGCCAGAGGTATTCAAAAAGGGTGCCGCAGACGACGCCTGGGCCCGAGTCCTGGAATTATTCCGCGCCGAACTGTAAACCAGTCAACATAATTATCGCCGGCGTGATACATGCCTGTAACATCCGCCTGTTAGACTCATAGCTGACCATATGACACGGACCGCCACGCGCTACGAGACCGTCATCGGCATTGAGGTCCACGCGCAACTGCTCACGCGGAGCAAAATGTTCTGCGGCTGTCCGACGCCGACGCTCGACTCGCCTCCCAACACCCACGTCGACCCGGTCTGCCTCGGCATGCCAGGCGTTCTGCCCGTGATCAACCGGGCCGCTGTCGAGCTGACGATCATGACCGGGCTCGCTCTCAACTGCGAGATCGCCTCCGAGGCCAAGTTCGACCGCAAGAACTACCACTACCCCGACCTGATGAAGGGCTACCAGATCTCCGAGTACGACATGCCGATCTGTAAGGACGGCTGGCTCGAGATCGAAGTCGAGGGCGAGACCAGGCGCATCGGTATCACCCGTGTCCACCTCGAAGAAGACACGGCCCGCCTCCAGCACGCGACCGACCCGGCGACAGGCGAGCAGTACAGCCTGGTCGACGTGAACCGCGCCGGACTACCGCTAATGGAGATCGTCTCCGAACCTGATGTGCGCTCCGCCGAGGAGACGCGAGCGTACCTGCAGAAGCTTCGCCAGCTCCTGCGCTACATCGGAGCGAGCCGCGCCAACATGGACGAGGGCAATATGCGCTGCGAGCCCAACGTCAGCCTCCGCCTGCCCGGGGCTGAGTTTGGCCAGAAGGTAGAGTTGAAGAACATCAACTCATTCAAGCACGCCTACGACGCGGTAAGATTCGAAGAGCGGCGCCAGGCCGAGGTGTTGGACTCCGGCGGGCGCGTTGTCCAGGAGACCCGGGGATGGCGGGAGGATACCAACCAGGCCGTCCCTCAACGCACGAAGGAGTTCGCCGAGGACTACCGCTACTTCCCGGAGCCGGACCTGCCGGCACTGTCAATTAGCCGCGAGTGGGTCGAAGAAATCCGTGCCCGGATGCCCGAGTTGCCGGACGACCGGCGGCAGCGCTTCGAAACGGAGTACAGCCTCTCCCCCTACGATGCCAGGGTCCTCGCCGAGTCACGCCCACGGGCAGACTTCTTCGAGGAAGCTGTCGCCGCCGCTGGATCACCGGACCGGGCCAAGGCCATCGCCAACTGGGTGACCGGCGACCTTGCGCGGCTCCTGAACGCCGACAACGCCGACATCGAAGATGCGAAGCTGACCCCGCAGGCGCTCGCTGAGCTCGTCGCCCTTCAGGAAGCCGGCACGATTTCAGGCAAGACGGCCAAGGCCGTGTTCGAGGAGGCGTACCGCACCGGCAAGCCGCCTAAACAGCTAGTCGAAGACCAGGGTCTGACTCAGATCACATCGTCGGACGAGGTAATCGTCAGCATCGAAAAGGTGATCGCAGAAAACCCGAAAGCGGTGGAGGACTATCGCGGCGGCAAGGAAGAAGCGATAAAGTTCCTTGTAGGCCAGGTGATGCGAGAGACGCGCGGAAGGGCAGGGCCAGAGGTTGTGACTGAGCTATTGCGAGAAAAATTGAGTGCTGGGCCGTAGTCTTATGCCCATCAGCTACGTTAATAGTACTGGACTATGACGCACATCGTATCGGCGGTGCGCCGCCTCTTCGCATTCGATTTCCTTAAGTGGTTCTACCCCGGTATGCACATCAAGCGCTGGCTGGCGCTGACGATCATCGGCGTCGCGATGATGACCTTCGGACTCAGCTACATCGTCCGCGAGGCCTACCTCACCGGATTCACGCTGCCCGGCTTCATGTACTACCTCACTGCGCAGTTCATCCCGCGCTACATCCGCGGCGCGGCGTTCATGCTGACGGCCGGCGGCCTGATCGTCTTCTCGATCTGGAAGCTGAACAGCTCCCTGATCTCCGTCCTCGCGCCCAACCGCAACCGCACGGAAAGCCTCGTCAACACGATCTACACGCAACGCTTCCTGAGGCGCGGGCCTCGAATCGTCGCGATCGGCGGCGGCACCGGACTGGCGTCGCTCCTGCGCGGCCTCAAAGAGTACACCGGCAACCTGACCGCGATCGTCACAGTCGCTGACGACGGCGGCTCCTCTGGTGTGCTGCGCCGCGAACTCGGCGTCCTGCCGCCGGGAGATGTCCGGAGTTGCATCGCCGCCCTCGCCGACGCTGAGCCGCTCGTCACAAGCCTCTTTCAGTACCGCTTCTCGGAGGGCTCAGGCCTCGCTGGACACTCGTTCGGAAACCTGTTCATCGTGGCGATGTCCGGAGTCGTCGGCAACTTCGAGGACGCGATCCGCCAGACCAGCCGGGTGCTGGCGGTTCGCGGCCAGATCATCCCCTCGACACTTGCCAACGTGACGCTGTGCGCGCAGACGGAGGATATGCAGACGATCGAAGGGGAGTCGCAGATTGGCCCTGCCGTCAGCAATGGCGACGGCCCGACGGGGCGCATCCGCGAGATATACCTGCTCCCGGATAACCCGCCTGCCCACCCGGAGGCGGTGCGCGCGATCCTGGAAGCCGACCTGATCATCCTCGGCCCCGGCAGCCTCTACACCAGCGTTCTACCTAACCTGCTCGTAGAGGGCATCCGCCGCAGCGTCGTCGCCTCGTCCGCGCCCAAGGTCTACGTCTGCAACGTCGCCACGCAGCACGGTGAGACCGATGGGTTCGACGTCGCCGCGCATGTCACCAAGCTTGAGGACCAACTCGGGCACGACGTCATCAGCACTGTATTGGCAAATGACAACGTCTCGAACGGCGTGCCCAAGGCGCCTCACTCGGAGGCCGTTCGGCTGGACGGTGACCTGAGCAATCGGCTACGATTGATCACGGCTGATGTCATTAGCGAGGAAAACCGCTACCATCACGACTCCTCAAAGCTGGCACAGGCCATAATGCACATCTACTACGATCGCGACCAAGCGTCGCCGCTCCCCGTGGAGATCGAAGAAGACCTGGTCAGCGCACTGGATAACTAAGACATGCAACTTGAAGACTACCTGTCACTGGCGTCGATCCTAGTATCGATAGCGCTCGTCGCCGTCATTCTGCTCCAGGTGAAGGGAGAGGGCGTAGGCGGCCTGCAAAGCGGGTCGTTCGTCCGCACGCGCAGGGGCCTTGAGAAGAACCTCTTTCAGCTCACCATCGCGCTGAGCGTTCTCTGGCTCGGCATTGCCGCGCTGGCCGTCTACATCCGCTAACGCGCCCGGCGTGTTTCACTGACACATGAGCTACCAGCGTGCGAACGCGCCTGCCCATGGTCACCGCTGGCCCTGGGTCGCCGGCGCTGCCGTCGTCATCGTCTTCATTGGCGTCCTCGTAGCCGCGTTCGCCAACCCCTTCGAGGGGTCTGGCGATCAGCGCACGAGCCACTACATCGAGGGCATTGTTGGCGCCAGCGTGCGGGTCAATCCGCTCTTCGTCTACCAGAGCGACGCCGACCGCGATCTCGCTGCACTCATCTTCACCGGCCTGACGCAGCTGGGTTCGGACGGGACGCCTGAACCCTCGCTGGCCGAGAGTTGGGACACATCGGACGACGCTAAGACTTATACATTCCACTTGCGCGCCGGCGTGACGTGGCACACCGGCGCGGAGTTCAACGCCGAGGACGTCCTATTCACCTATGGCCTGCTGGGCAACCCTGACCTGCAGGGTGATCCGGACCAGGCGCAGCTCTGGCAAACGCTGCAATGCTCCGCTCCCGACAATCTCACTGTGACCTGCGTCTTGCCAGAGCCGTACGCACCATTCCTCACCTACGCCACCATCGGCATCTTGCCGAAGCACGTTCTCGGCACGGCGACTGCCGCTTCCATCCTTGACGACCCGTTCAACCGGGCGCCTGTTGGCACCGGCCCGTATCGCTTGGGACGCCTTGATGACGCGCGAGCCGTCCTCTCCGCGAACGAAGGGTTCTACCTGGGAGCGCCGGCCATTGAGGAGATCGAGGTGCGCTTCTACCCCGATGTCTCTGCGGCCGCTGCCGACGTGGTGCAAGGCGAGATCGATGGCCTTCTTGTGGACCTGACCATAAATCCAGAGGACTACCGCACGCTGCAGTCCCTCGGCGGACTGTCGGCGATGCCAGCCAACCGCAGCGCCTACACCAGCCTGTACTTGAACAACCGCGAAGCTCCCCTCAACGACCAGTTCGTGCGCGAGGCGATCGCGCACACCGTCGACGTCGACTCGATCATCGCCGACCTGATCGGCGGACGTGCTGTGCGTGCCCACTCTCCGATTGCACCCGGCACCTGGGCGTACGACGGCGATGTGGACGCGCCGTCCAATGACATCGGTGTGGCGCGCAACCTGCTGGACGCGGGCGGCTGGGAATTGCCCCCGGACGCAACCGTCCGCCGCCGAAACGACGTCGAGTTACGCTTCTCGATCATGACGGACCAGGACCCGCTGCGGGGCGCGATCGCCGACGCGATCGCGGAGCAGCTGACAGAGATCGGCATCGAAGCCACGGTTGTGCGCGAGGCGTCCAATACGCTCGTCCGCGATTTCCTGATCCCGCGCGAGTACCAGGCCGCTATATTCGGCTGGGACGCCGGTGCCGACCCTGACCCCTATCCCGCCTGGCACAGCTCACAGGCCACGGGCGAAGGACGCAACCTTGCCGCCTATGTCAGCGAAGACGCGGACCATCTCATGGAGGCGGCCCGCCAGACGGTGGACATGGACGAGCGCCGCGAGCTGTACTCCCAGTTCCAGACCTTGTTCGCCGAGGACGCGCCCAGCGTGCCGCTCTTCTACCCGATCTACACATACTTCATGTCGGACCGCATAGGCGGAGTTGAGCCGGGCGTGCTGTTTACCACCGCTTCGCGTTTTGGCGACGTCCAGGACTGGACCTCGGATACGTCGCCCGCGCTCGGTCAGTAGTGTCCTAGCGGGGCTGGACGACGATCGGCACCTGCACAACGCCGCGCGCGTGTCCCTGGTCGTCGGTGTCCTGGTAGACCCAGATACAGTACGGCGTGTCCTGCTCGACGTCCGCGAGGACAACATCAATCGCGAACGGGCGCGTGAAGTCAGTTATCTCGAGGCCGATCGGAGCGACGCGGAACTCGCGGGGCTGTGGCGGCACCTTGTTCACCTGTAGCACCTGCTGTTTCTCGTTGACGATCGCTACAAAAACGCCACGCGCGTCCTGGCCGATGTTGGAGCCCCAGCCGCGGACATGAACGGGAAACTTCAGCCTATCGTTGGTCTGTGGCTCCTGCACTTGCAGGGCGCTTGCCGGCGCCGGGTCCGGGTTCGGTGCACAGACCTGGAGCGGCGTTGGCGAGGTCGTAGGTGTTGGCGAGGTGCTGCGCCTTGGGCGCGGGGTGACCGAACCTGAGGGACTGTTTTCGACGACGGCGACACCGGTCGGCAGGTTGTCAGGTTCTTTCGCGTCGCCGCCGCCGCAGGCAAGCGACAGTAGCACAAGCCCCGAAAGCACAGCCGGTATCGTGAGCGTGATTCGGTAGTTCGATGGCGTCATGTCTGGTCTGTATAACGCATTAGATGCGCTCGCCGTTCCGAAAGGGGCCGTGCTAGACTCGTCCGAGCCGTGCCCATAGTCTTCATCGGGACGCCACAATTCGCCGTACCGTCCCTGCGTGCCCTCGTTGCTGCCGGGTACGAGGTGGTGGCCGTATATACACAGCCAGACCGTCCCGCTGGGCGTGGCCGGCGTAGCACTCCGCCGCCCGTGAAGGTAGCGGCGGAGGAACTCGGATTGCCGGTCCTCCAGCCCGCATCACTCAGAGACGGCGCCATCATTGAGCACCTGCGTTCGCTGGCGCCGGAAGTGATCGCCGGCGTGGCGTACGGCCAGCTAATTGGCCCGGACGTGCTGGCGATCCCGCCGCGCGGCGTGCTTAACGTCCACCCGTCGCTGTTGCCGCGATGGCGCGGCGCATCGCCGGTGGCGGCAGCGATCCTCGCCGGGGACGCTGAGACTGCTGTGACGATCATGCGGATGAACGAAGGGCTCGACTCCGGCCCAATCATCGCCCAACGAACGTATGCCATCTCAGATGAAGATACGACAGGGACCCTGACCGAGGCGCTGGGCGAAGCCGGTGCGGCGCTGCTCGTCGAGATCCTGCCGCGCTGGCTGGCCGGCGTGGTCGAGTCGACGCCACAGGATGATTCGCAGGCCACCGTCTGCCGCCAGCTCCGCAAGGAAGACGGCCGCATAGACTGGACGCTGCCGGCGCTCGACATCTGGCGCCGAGTGCGGGCGTACAACCCGTGGCCGGGCGCGCAGACGGCCCTGGGCGCCGACGCGATCAGTATCTGGCGCGCCAGGGCGCTTGGTGAGGAGTCGAGCGCGCCCCCTGGTACTATCTTCGCGCCGGCGGATGACCCAGCCCCGTTCGCTGTGCAGGCCGGCAGCGGCTCGCTGGCTGTGCTCGAGGCGCAGCGTGCGGGACGGAAAGCACTGGCCGGGGGTGAGTTCTTGCGTGGCATGCCGGGCCTCATCGGCCGGCGCTTCTCGTAGACCCTTGGAAATGGAACAGGAGAGGCCAATGTGCCTCCCCTGTCGTCGATTCCGCTGAAGCTACTCGCTTTCGCCGCCGGATTCTTCGGCAGGCGCGGCGGCGCCTTCGGCCGGCGCACCCTCTTCGCCCTCGACGACCTCGACGGCCTCGACCTCTTCGGCGCGCTCGGCGGCTGGGATATCAATTCGCGCGATGACCGACTCAGGGTCAGTGAGGATGTCCACGCCCTCCGGCGCTACGAGCGACGAGACGTGGAGCGACTGGCCAAGCTCGGTGAGGACGCTGATGTCCGCCTCGAACATTGAGGGGATGTTCGTCGGCAGCGCCTCAACAGAGATGCTGTTGAGCTGGTGGGTGAGCACGCCACCGAAGGTGTCCACGGCGGTTGAGGTGCCAATGAGGTGTACCGGCACCTCCAGCTTCACCTTGTGGTCGAGCGACACCTGCAGGAAGTCGATGTGCAAGATCATGTCAGTGACCGGATTACGGTGGACCTCGCGGATGAACGTCGGGCGCTCTTCGCCGTCTACGCTAAGGTAGATGATCTCGTTCCGGCCGTGGCCGCGGACGAAGGTGCGGAACTCATCGGTCGAAAGCTGGATCGCCACTGAGTCCACGTGATTACCGTAGATGTTAGCGGGCGTCACGCCCTGGCGACGGAGCTGGCTGACCTTCTTTCCAAGCACCTCGCGGCGGGCGACCTTCAATGCGGATTTAGTTTGCTGGGCCATATCTAACACTCCTGGAGAAATACCGTTCTAGAGTAACGGGCCTATGTCCGCTGGTCAACGAACACCGGCCGTCGGGGCGGCAGCGCGTACAGGAACGTCAACCCGGTACAACCCGCCAGCGCTACCCACGGCGCGACGAGCGAGATGAGTGCCGCAAGCACGTAGATGACCGACGACATGACGTACTGGAGCGTAGTGAATCGCAGGTACCCAGGGTCGAGGCCCTCGACCATAAGGTCCTTGGCGCGCGCGTAAAGCCATACGAGCAGCCACCCTGCCGCCGGCAGTAACAGCCCGAAGGCGTAGAACGTCACCGCGTCCTGGCGCTGGCCGCCTTCTTTCAAGTACTCGCCGAGTACGGCAGTGGGGAACGGCAAGAACGCGATCGCCATCAGAAAGATCACGTTGACCATCAGGAAGCCGTGGTCGGTGCGCTTGAACATCTGCGTGAACGAGTGGTGGTTCGCCCAGTAGATGCCGATCGTGAAGAAGCTCAGCGCGTACGCGAAGTACGACGGCCAGAGGTCGCGGATCTCCCTCGCCAGCGTCACGTCACCGTCCACGTGCGGCACGCCGATCTCGATGATCAGGAGTGTAATCGCGATGGCGAACACTCCGTCGCTGAACGCCTCCAGGCGGTGCGTGCTGGAATGCGCGTCGAGGTCAGTGGACAACAGCTAACCCGCCGCACCCGCCTCGCGCAGCGCCGCGATCTCCGCCTCGCCCAGCCCTGCCTCGCGCAGCACCTCGTCCGTGTCCGCGCCCCGCCCGTGACCCATGCTGCGGATCGCTCCCGGCGTGTCCGAGAACTTGGGGGCGATACCTACGTGCTTCACGGTGCCGAACTCCTCGTGCGGCACTTCGACCACCATTTCGCGCGCCAGCACGTGCGGGTTCTCGAAGACCTCGTTCATCGCTAGCACCGGCCCGACGCAGATGTCGTGCTGGCGCAGTTCCTCGAACCACTCGTCGCGGGTCTTCTCCTTGAACTTCGTGCGCAACCACTCGAACATCTCGGGGAACTTCTCGCGGTTGTTCTGGTGGGGGATGAAGTCGTCGCAACCCAGGGCCTTGCACGTCTCCGTCCAGAACCACGGCTCCAGGCTGCCGATGCTCAGCCACTTGCCGTCCGAGCACTCGTAGACGTGATAGGCCGGGATGCCGCCGTTGAGGAAGCTCGTTCCCGGCTCCGGTACCACGCCCGCGCCGAAGTACTGCCCGGTCGACATCGCCAGTAACGAGGTAACGCCGTCGCTCATCGCCATGTCGATGTACTGGCCGCGCCCGGTCTTCTCCCGCGCGATGACCGCAGCCGAGATCGCGAACGCGGCATAGAGGCCACCGCCCGCGAAGTCGGCGATCAGGTTCAGGGGGATCGCCGGCGGCGTCCCCGGCCAACCGATGGCGCCGAGCGCGCCGCCCAGCGAGATGTAGTTGATGTCGTGCCCTACGAGGTTGGAGTAAGGGCCCGTCTGCCCGTAGCCGCTGAGCGAGCAGTAGACGATCCGGGGGTTGCGCGTCGATACCGTCTCGTAGTCGACGCCGAGCCGCTTCACTACGCCAGGCCGGTAGCCCTCGATCACGACGTCAGCCTTCTCGGCGAGGCGTAACAGCGTCTCCTGGGCCTGCGGGTCCTTGAGGTTGAGGCCGATTGAGCGCTTGTTGCGCCGCAGCGGGTCGTAGGCGAGTGTGCGGGCACCCTGCGGCATCTCCATCCGCCGCCCCGCGCCCGGCGTCGCTTCGATGACGATGACGTCGGCGCCGAGGTCTGCCAAGAGCATCGTGCAGTATGGACCCGGCGCAAGACCGGACATGTCGAGGACGCGGATTCCCTCAAGCGGCATCATGGGGCGGTACTCCTCCAGGGGAGCGTCTCGGGCTCCCGCGTCGCATCATGCTAAGCCGCGCGAGGGAGTGTCAACCGGCGGAATGATATGCGCCCGCAATGCTATGGGCGGTTGCAGGGAATGCCGATGTGATGCCGTTGGTGGCAAACTCCCTGCATCGGAACGCAAAACGCGAACCGTGCCCCCTCAATAGAAGCGCCCGCGAGCCAGGAGCTGTGCGGGCGTTTCACTACCTAGCGTTCAGCATTCAGCAGCCCGGGTTTACCAGGCCCCCGATCTGCCGGACCATCCACGGCACATCACGGATATCGATGTCGCCGTCGCAGTCTAGGTCTGCGAACTACGGGTAGCTAATAGCTTCGCCGCCGGCGAGGAACTGCACCGTCATGCGGGCGTCCTGCACGTCAATCGTGCCGTTGCCGTCCACGTCGCCGGGGCCGGCGCCGCCCGTAACTCCCCAATTCGGGATGCCTGGCGTATTCGTCGATCACTCTGGTCTCGGTTCCGTTTTCGTAAACGATGTACATCCTGTACTCACCAGCGTCCCGCTTTGAGTGGAAGACGATGCGCGTGCCGTCCGGCGCGTACCGGGGGACATCTCCCTGCTGGATGGTCCGCTGTGTCATCTGGCCGCCTCCAACGTCGATCTCGAATATCCGCTTGCTGTCTTCACCTTGAGCCGATGGCCGAACGCTGACCGCGATGGTTGTTCCATCCGGGGAGAACGCGGGGTACTAGATGCTGTCCGCACTGCCAGCAACGTTAGCAACAGTGCGACGGCCGCCCTTCTCATGTAGTTGGCACGCATCGTGGCCGCCGCCTCTCAATTATCTGATCTAGAGGCTAGATTTCGTGCCATGGCCAGCACAGCGTCCACACGGCCCCTTTTCGTCAGGCCGTGTGGTCCCTCAGTTTCTTGCCGCGCCAACGTGGCCTCTGCTACGATTGGTGCTCTGGATGGGGCTGTAGCTCAGCTGGGAGAGCGCCACACTGGCAGTGTGGAGGTCAGGGGTTCGATCCCCCTCAGCTCCACCACCTGCGAAACAACCGAATAAAGGCCATGACGGAGAGTACTCGGGCCATGGATCAGAGAGCCGGCGGTTGCTGCGAAGCCGGCAACGCGCCCGAACTCGCTCCCGAGCCTCGTCCGTGACTCCGCCGAGGGCGGAGCAGCGGGCGGCGGGGTAGGCGCCCGTTATCGCGCCCCCGAGTGCCCTCCGCCTTCAGCGGAGGGAACCAGGGTGGTACCGCGGAGTAACCCTCCGTCCCTGTGGGGCGGGGGTTTTTTGATTGGCGAACTTATGGACGTATCGACGACGGAACAACTGCACATGGTTTCCCGACTGGTGATAGCCGGCGGTCTCGGGGCGTTCGTTGGCCTCGAGCGCGAGCTGCGTGGCTATCCGGCGGGGATCCGCACGCTCGCCATTGTCGCTCTAGGCTCAGCGCTGTTCACAGACATGTCTGGACTATTCACCGACGATCAGAGCACATCGCGTATAGCTTCTCAGGTCGTGGTGGGCATTGGCTTCCTCGGGGCCGGTGTCATTCTTCAGGAGCGCGGCGGTGTGCGCGGCATGACCACCGCCGCGACGATCTGGGCGGCCGCGGCGATCGGGATGGCCACCGGTCTCTCCCTCTACGTTGTGGCTGTGCTTGCAGCTGTCTCCGTCTTCGTTCTGCTTGAGGCGCGCGTATTGACGCGGCGCATCGATGCTCTGCTCCGAAACGCACACATAGACCTTCGTGAAGAAGACGATGGCTCAGACGCACCAATGCCCCAGGACGAGCCCACAAACGAGGACCAACGTGGATCAGAAGACTGAACCGAAAACAGAGCGGTACAACCCGCAGGCAATCGAGAAGAAGTGGCAGGAACGCTGGCAGGCGGACGGCCTGCACAGCGCAGACCTCGCAGCGCCGGGCGAGAAGTTCTACTTCCTTACGATGCTCCCGTACACCTCGGGTGACCTGCACATGGGCCACTGGTACGCGATGTCGCCCTCGGACGCCGGCGCGCGCTACCACAAGATGCTGGGCAAGAACGTCTTCTTCCCTATCGGCTTCGACGCATTCGGGCTGCCGGCGGAAAACGCGGCGATCAAGCGCGGCATCCACCCGCGGATTTGGACGTACGACAATATCGATCGCATGCGTGGGCAACTCCGCAGCATGGGGGCAATGTTCGACTACTCCCACGAGGCGATCTCCGCCGACGAGAAGTTCTACCGCTGGAATCAATGGTTCTTCGTCAAGATGTTCGAGCGTGGTCTCGCCTACCAGAAAATGGCGCCGACCAACTGGTGCCCCAAGGACCAGACCGTTCTCGCCAACGAACAGGTCGTGAACGGCGCCTGCGAACGCTGTGGCACCCCCGTGGTCCAGCGCGACCTCGAGCAGTGGTTCTTCCGTATAACCGACTACGCGGACGAGTTGCTGGACTTCAACGGGGTACTGTGGCCCGACCCAGTCGTGACGATGCAGCGCAACTGGATAGGTCGGTCGGAGGGCCTTGAGGCAAGCTTCGCCCTCGAAGTCCCCGGCGTCGAAGAGAAGGAAATACGCGTCTTTACGACCCGCCCGGACACGATCTTTGGCGTCACTTCGATGGTGCTCGCCCCCGAGCATCCGCTGGTCCCGAAGATAACGACCCCGGAGCGCAAGGCCGCGGTCGCGGCCTACATGGATCAGGCCCGACGCGCGACCGAGATCGAGCGTCTCAGCACCGAACGCGAGAAGACCGGCATCTTCACCGGAGCCTACTGCCTCAATCGCTTCAACGGCGAACGCGTGCCGGTCTGGATCGCCGACTACGCGCTGCTCTGGTATGGCACGGGCGCCGTCATGGGCGTCCCCGCCCATGATCAGCGCGACTTCGACTTCGCGAAGAAGATGGCCCTCGGTTGCCAGGTCGTCATCGCGCCGCCCGACTGGGACGGTGCACCGTTCGAGGAGGCGTACACCGCCCCCGGCACAATGGTGAACTCCGGCCGCTTCGACGGCCTGGCCAGCGACGAGGGCAAGGCAGCCGTTATGGACTACGCAGAGGAGCAGGGTTGGGGCGGGCGCAAGGTTACGTATCGCATCCGCGACTGGCTGATCTCCCGCCAGCGCTACTGGGGAACGCCGATCCCGATCATTCACTGCCCGAAAGATGGCCCCGTTGCCGTGCCCGAGGACCAGCTGCCCGTCGTGTTGCCCGACGACGCGGAATTCGCGCCGACCGGCGAGTCGCCGCTCGCCAGGCATGTCGGCTTCGTGAGCGTCGACTGCCCGGCGTGCGGCGTCCCATCCAGGCGCGAGACCGACACGATGGATACGTTCATGGACTCGAACTGGTACTTCGTGCGCTACCTGAGCCCCGACTACGACCGGGGCCCGGTCGATCCAGTTCTCGCGGACCGCTGGCTGCCCGTCGATCAATACACGGGCGGCGCGGAGCACGCCGTCATGCACCTGCTATACGCGCGCTTCTTCTGGAAGGTCATGCGCGATCTTGGGGTCGTGAAGGGTGATGAGCCTTTCAGGCGGCTGTTCAATCAGGGGCAAATCCTCGGCCCCGACGGCCAGCGCATGTCGAAGTCGCGCGGCAACGTCATCGCCCCGGACGAACAGGTGTCGAAGTATGGCGCCGACACGTTCCGTTGCTACCTCATGTTCATCGGCCCCTGGGAGGACGGTGGTCCCGCCCGGCTCGATGGCATCGCCGGAATCGAGCGCTGGCTGAGCCGCGCCTGGAACCTGGTCATCCAGGAGCCGGTCTACGGGGAGGGCGACGCCAGGGTGCTGCGCCAGCTCACCCACCAGACCGTAAAGCGTGTCACGGCGGATGTCGACGGCTTCCGCTGGAACACTGCCATCGCCTCGCTCATGGAGATGGTCAACGGCCTCTCACGCGCCCGTGAAGCGGGTCCCGTGGGCCGCGACGCCTGGGCCGACGCGATCGAGAAGATGGTGCTGCTCATGGCCCCCCTGACGCCGCACCTGGCGGAAGAGCTGTGGCGGCGCCTCGGCAGGCCTTACAGCGTGCACCAGCAGCGCTGGCCCACCTTTGAGGAAGCACTGGCGCGCACCGATGAGATCACGCTTGTCGTGCAGGTCAACGGCAAAGTACGCGACCGCATCAGCGCACCCGCCGGCATCGGCGAGGACGCCGCTAAGGATCTTGCGTTCGCCAGCGAGGCGGTGATCAAGCACCTGGGCGGCAAGGCGCCGCGTAAGGTGATCTACGTGCCGGGCAAGCTCGTCAACGTCGTGGTCTGATGCCGGGCCGCGTGTTCGCGGCCAGCACGATAAAATCTCATCGCGGGCCGGGGTGGTGGAACGGTATACACGGCGAACTTAAAATTCGCTGCCCGAAAGGGTTTGTGGGTTCGAATCCCACCCCCGGCACCACTAATTCCTGCGCGAAGGCGACGGCTCACCGCCGCGGGAGATTGGTCAGCCGAATTCAGGGGAGCGTCTTGAGAGTGTCCTCAGCCTTCTCCGCGAATTCGGCGATCTGCTCGTCCTGAAGGATGAGAGGTGGATACAGCTTCGGCACCCCCAGGTTCTGCGACGACGCGACCACGATCACGCCACGTTTGAACATGCCCAGGATGAAGAGCATGCCGGCAGTCTCGTCGCGGACGTCCAGTGCGTACAGGAGCCCGGTCCGCCGCACTGATAGCAACTTGGTCGGATGCCGCGCTGCAAGATCGTCGAGCACGGCCGCGAGCCGGTCGCCCATCTCGTTCGCTTGAGGAAGCAGCCGCTCCGTCTCCTCGATCGCCGTGCGCGCCACTACCGCGCCAATGTTTGACCAGGCGTAGGAAGAGATGTTCCGGTAGGGGTTGTTGCCCCAGAAGTCCAGGACTTCGGGGCGCATGACAACCGCCGACATCGGGTACATCCCCCCTGAGAATCCCTTGGCCGTGACGAGCATGTCAGGCTCTACGTCCCAGTGCTCAATGCCCCAGAGATGCCCCAGGCGGCCCATTCCGGTCACGACCTCGTCGACGATGAGCTTGGCGCCGTACTCGTCGCAAAGACGTCTGACCTCCGGGAAGTAGTCCGTGCCGGGCGCTAGGCCGTCGTAGTCCGTTCGTACCGGCTCAAGGACCACTGCC
>Ga0326597_10005436_pt1 | contig 17692 bp, 17 predicted proteins | sample RVTome_12_FD_203789 | JGI IMG/M metagenome (GOLD analysis project Ga0326597, IMG submission 203789) | Soil microbial communities from uranium-contaminated site in the Upper Colorado River Basin, Wyoming, United States - RVT100D185 | ecosystem: Environmental > Terrestrial > Soil > Contaminated >... | reverse complement strand
CAGGCACCAGCAAGACCAGTAGGGGAATTGCGAGTATTGCAAGCAAGTATCTGTTCACTGTCTTTTCCTCCTTTATTTCATCCACTCATTCTTGCTGCTGTTTACTACAAAACTCTTGGGGCCCCGCTCGCCTGGCTATTTACCAGTCGCCGCTGCGGCGCGATTTACTGGCTGTTCTTCTGTTTCCGCTGTGGTTGGTTCCGGCTCGCCCTCGGCTGGAATGACCAGGAAGCTATCTGCCGCCTTGGTATTGACGAGTTCATACTGCACCACGCGGTAGTTGAGGAAGTCCGCTACAAAAATCTTGTTGTTCTTGGTAATCGTTATTCCCGTCGGATTCTTCAGTAATCCCGGATAAGATCCCCGGCCGCCAAAGAAAAGAAGGACCTCCCCTTTCTGATTGAAGATCTGCACGTTGGACCAGCCGGAATCGACGACATAGATGTTGTCAAAGGCATCCAGAGCGACGCCCTTGGGCTTATCGAACAGCCCATAACCGTTGCCCCGATCGCCGATCCTCCGCAAGTAATTGCCTTCCATATCGAACACATCTACGCGCGCGTTCATGGTGCTGGTTACGTACACATCCCCGTTCTTGCCCACGGCCACATAGGTGGGGAAGTAAAGGCACCCCTCGCAGGTCCCTTTCGCTTTTCCAATCTTCAGCAGCAGATTTCCCTCCATGTCGAAAACCCTGACCAGGTGTTCTTCAGAGGCCTTGGTGGCCGGGTCGGCCAGGTAGATCCGCTGGCGAATCCGGTCGATGGCAATATCGGTAGGCCGGATGATGCTGGCGTGCTTGATGGTGCGGAGCACCTCGCCGCCGCGATTGAAGACCTTGATCTGGCGGGCCTCCTGCTCCACGACATAGATGTTCTCGTCTGCATCCAGCGCCAGTCCAAAGGCTCGTTCCGCGCGCCAGGACTGCATTATCCGTGCTTCGTGATCAAATACGTGAACGACCGACTGGCCGAAATCGGAGGTGTAAACGCGCTTCCCGTCGTCGGAGACCGCCACATCGCGCGGCTGGTACATCTTCGCGATGTCCACCTTCTTGCCCGTGAGAGTCTTCATAAAGGATTCGCGAAACGTGATTTTCCGCCCAACATCCAGTTCGCTTGAGAGCACGTCGACAAACTTGATCCGCGGCTCCTGAGGAGGTTCGGGCCACATTAACTCAAGATATTCCGGAGCTTGCTTGTCTTTCTTGACCTTATTTTGGGCCGTGCCATGGACCGGCCACAGCAGCGCCACGACCGCGAATAGAGCGATCAGGCCTCCTACCAGCAATCGCCCCCTGATCTTGTTTCTTCCCATCGCTTCCCCTTTATTCCGTCCGAACAATTGAAATCTTCGAGACGGAGGCACTCTGTCAACACGCCTTTCTTGCAACTGCTGTGCCAATCTCCGGTGGAGGCCTCCCACTCTGCTTAATAGAGATTTTTCTTGCGGGTCGCATGGCTTCTGGCGTGACCCCGCGCATGGCATGAAGACAACGAAAAACTGTTTGGTCATTGATTTGCTTTACGCGAGGGGTGATTTGTATGGATCAGGCCGCAACACGCCGGAATTCCGCTTCGATGCCTCAGCCAGGTAGCGCCCCGGATGCTTTGGGGCCGCTGCAGCGCCGGCTGGAGCAGATCCGGCAGCAGCAATGGCATAAGAATCGGCCGAGTTTACGGGGTTTGGCTCCGGAGCAGCAGCGACAGATCGAGCTTCTAACTGTGGCGATCGTCGCCAGAATTCTCGGAGAAGTTGAAAACGAATGGCAGGTCGCCACAACCGCTGGAGAGGAATACCGTCTTTGCCAGGTTCTCTCCAAGCTGTGGGGAACCGCTTGAAAATCACTGGGCGATCAGGATCCAGACTCGGCTTAGGCAACAAGGCGGAATTAGCTCAGTTGGTCACAAAAATGTATCTACTAGACGAACATCGGCAGAGGACAATCCGATTCTTATGTGTAGATTATGAAAGATTTGTGGCCCTGAAAAAAAATGCGTCGGTGTCTCAAACTTGTTACACCCCATGACCGTAATTCTGGTTTCTTGTGATGACCACCTGGGCTTCACCTGGTCCGCGCCACTGCACGGCAAGGCATCGCCCATGCCCCCGCAGTTTAGTCTCGGGGGTATTGAAGACAATATTCCAGTCGTTGCTGTTTCACTGGCTGGTCCTATGGAGGAAATACGATGAGTCGCATCCGTTTGTCCAGCTTCTGGATCATTGCGTTGATGCTCATTGCCGGCGGCCTGGCTGGATTCCTTACCATTCATTTCCGCACGTCGGCTCCGGAGGAGCGCTACGTTACAATCACCGCCGGAAAGTACGCATTTGATCCTCCGGTTTTGCGGGTCAACAAAGGCGACCGCATCCATCTGAGTCTGATGTCCTCGGACGTCACTCACGGATTCTTCTTGGAAGGATATGACCTGGACGCGCAAATTCCGCCGGGAGAATTCACCTTCCTCCTGCGGCGTCCTTCCCAATCGGAAGAATACGAGACGGTTGACGAAGTTGTGATTGTGGCGGAACACAGCGGGAAGTTTCGTTATCGCTGTTCCAACACCTGCGGATTCATGCACCCCTTCATGCAGGGAGAGTTAATCGTTAATCCTAATTATCTGTATCCGACGTCGGTGGGAATGTCGTTTGGGCTCGCCATTGGGATGTTGTGGGCCTTTCGCCGACCTGAAGAAGAAGGAACTCTATGACACAACATTCGTTGAATCCGGTACAGCAGACCCTGCTTCGCGCCATTCAAATTGAGGCCCGCAACGGCGGTTTGTATGAATCGCTGGCAGCCATTTTTGCGGGCTATGAGGAATCGGTCGTAGCCATGTTCCGCGAGATGGCAGACGAGGAGCGGCAGCACGGCGCTCAACTGGGAAAGCGTTACCAGGCGCGATTCGGCGCCATCCCTCCGGTCTCCGGCGATCCGACGGATGTGATCGAAGCGCCAGATTTAGACGACGCGGAAGCGTTGGTTTTCGATTCCATGACCTTGGAACAGGCTCTGAAATGCGGTCTACGAGCCGAAGAAATGGCCCGGGCATTTTATAACCGGGAAGCCGCCGGCGCAGCCGACCCGGATTTGCAGCTCTTATACCGGGAGCTGGGGGAATTTGAAGAGACGCACGTCCAGGTGCTGCAGGAAAAGTTGGCTGATAATAAGAAGAAAGCTGCAAGTTCTAATTCGAGGTGAAAGCATGGCGACCGCAACCCAACCCGTTGAGCCCGTCCCCCAGGAAAAAGCGGCAGCCGCAAGCAAGTCGTGGCGCTTTGACGTGTTTGCCCGCTGGCCGTGGCTGAAACGACTGGTTCGAATGCGGAGTTTTCAGTTCTTATTGATTTTGCCGAATCTGATCTTTTTCTATTTCTTTCTGCTCACTGGTTCCTTTGGCACACCGGTCGGAAACCGGAATATCATCATTGTCTTTGTGTGGATACTGTGGTGGGTGGTTTTGATTGCGGCGTTAGTGCCCTTGGGCTCCAGAATCTGGTGTACCATGTGCCCGCTGCCATTTTTCGGAGATTGGTTGCAGCGGCGGGCAACTATTCTAGTCCGACCGGGAAAGAGCCCCGGAACCGAGAACCGGTTCTTCGGCCTGCAAAAACGGTGGCCCAAGAAACTGAGCAACATTTGGCTCCAGAATTTTGGTTTTCTTTTTCTGGCAACGTTCAGTGCGCTCTTAGTAACAAGGCCTATCGTCACTGTTATTCTGTTCTCCATCATGATTCTGCTGGCAGCTGGAATGGCGCTTGTATATCGTCTCAGAGCGTTCTGCAACTATGTCTGTCCCATCAGTGGATTCTTGAGCTTATACTCCATGACCTCCACCATCGAACTGCGCTCCGCCGACAAGGATGAATGCCTGAAGTGCAAATCGAAGTCTTGCATTCGCGGCAGCGACAAAGGCTGGGCGTGTCCCTGGAATGTCTACATGGGAAAGCTGGACCGCAACAACTATTGCGGGCTGTGCTTTGAATGCGTCAAGAGTTGCCCCAACGATAACATCACTTTGTATCTGCGACCCTTCGCCACCTCCGATGTATTGATCAAAGGATACGACGAGGTGTGGAAAGCATCGATCATGCTGGTATTGGCGTTCTCCTATTCCATCGTACTGTTGAGCCCATGGGGCCGGTTTAAGGACTGGGCGAACGTCTCCGAAACGCATAACTGGGCAGGCTTTGGGGTATATGCTGTGGGCCAGATGCTTTTGGCCCTGGTGATCTTCCCGAGTCTTTACTATCTCTCTATCCGCCTTGCTAAAAGGTTTGCCAAGGCGGACAGTGTCTCTCTCAAGGAACTTTTTCTGGGATACAGCTACATGCTGGTGCCGCTGGGACTGCTGGCGTGGATTGCGTTCAGCATCCCGCTGATTATGGTCAATGGCTCCTATATCATCTCCGTCATCTCCGACCCGCTCGGCTGGGGGATGGACTTGTTCGGGACCGCGGAATTCCCCTGGATCCCCTTCATGCCCGAATGGGTCCCTTTCCTCCAGGTTCCCGTCCTGTTGATCGGCCTTTACTATTCGCTCCGCGGTCTGCACAAGGTGGCGCGTAAGTTCTTCCCCGATCCTGCCCAGCGGTTACAGAGTTTGGTGCCTCCCACCGTTTTGCTTTTGGGAGTGACGCTGGTTTTCCTGCGGCTTTTTATTGGGTGACGCCATGACAAAGAAATTGAATTATACCGAGCTTTTGGGGGTCTTAGCAGTCCTGCTGGTGTTGGCCGGTTTGCCGCTCATGCTTTGGCACTGGCGTACCACGGCTCTCCCGAACCGGTATTTGCCGGGAACAAAAATTATCAACCTGACGGCGATCGCGCCGGGCGGCATTTGGACCGAAGAGCTTGTGGTGGGCTACGGCTATTGGTGGAAGCATCCGACTCGGGCGCGGGATATCAATCTGGAGCAGGGTGACCATGTTGTTCTGCTCCTGCACAGTCCCGATGTTCAGCACAGCTTCTCCATTCCCGATCTGAATATCGGCCCCGTTGAAATCCATGCCGGGCACACGGTGGAAGTCGAATTCATCGCCGAGCGTGCGGGAGAGTTTCCCTTCCTCTGCATCAAAATCTGCGGCAAGGACCATGGCCGGCTGGAGGGGCGCTTCCTGGTGGCTGCTCGCCAGGACGCGGTGGAAAACAGCGCGGCCCGATGAACGATCCCGGTCGGGGGAGGAGGAAGGTATGAACTTCCGGGAGCAGCAGCCGACAATTGATTACATCTATTGCGAGGAGTGCGGCAAGCACGTGCCCTGCGTTCGACTGGAGCCCGGCGTGTGGGAGGTTCAGTGTGCCAACTGCGTTGGAGAATGCGGGCTGTGCGGATGTCACCTGGTGGGCTATTGCTTTGGAAAAGGGAAGTCTCCGGTGCGGATGCATATGTATGTCGTCAAGCCGCATTCAAAGACCCAGGATCTCTGACCAGGCAGCCTGCTCCGGAGTTCTTCACGCCAGCCTACCCCGGTTTTCCATCCCGGCACACCGGCGATAACGGTATCGAGACCGGGAGTGTGCCCCGCAGCCGGTTCAAGAACAGCCTCAACATCAGGTCCAATAATCGTGGAATAGCCCGAAGTGCAGGGCCAATCCGAGACCACAGGCTTCTCCGGCGCCCGGGACCGAGCGGGTTCGCTTTTACCTGCCGGCAGCCGCAGTGCACCAGTAGGAATTCGGCTGGCCGGGGCGCTCCGTTTCCTTTACAGATCAAGGCCCAGAGCACGGCCAGAGGCGCGCGACCAGCCCATGGAAGATGCCGGGAAGAGTTGCCTAGCGGCTATGCATCAGTTTCAGGCCCAGCGGGAGGTCCCTCTCAGCAGTGATCTCCACCTGCGTTGATATGCTCTCGAACCTTTCATGCCAGACCGTTACGGCATACTTGCCGGGAGGAAGACCAGGAAGTCGGTAGGAGCCTTCCTCGGAGGTCACGGTGAAGTACGGAGTTTCCAAGACAAGCACATAGGCCGACATTTCGGAGTGGATGTTGCAGAGCAAGACCACTTCCCCCGGTTGATCGAAGGTTACCTGACGCGTCTCTCCCTTGCGATAAATCCCCAGGTTAAACAGTTTCGCCGGCGAGAATGAGAATACGTTATGGCGAACCTCGTCGCTATTCGGGAACCGAACTGTCGTTCCCATCACGATGGGCAACACATGAGGGTTAAACTTTAGGTTGACCTGGTCCAAGATCACAAGAGCGCCTGGGGGCAAGACCGGTTCCTTAGGAATCCGTTCGGCATACACGACGGCGATGCCGTGTCGGGCAACGCCGGGATAATTGACCTTGCCTTTGATGGCGCCTGCCTGCACGCCGATCCGAGAAAGAATAAGAATCAGCAAGTAGAGAGAGAACTTCACTGGTCTGCTCCGAAAGCCACCCGATCAACCTCTTGCAATCTGCGGGCCATCCGAACGGTCCTAGAAGGAAAAATCCAATCGAACCCGAAAGCGCGAGTCGTTTTCGCTGTCGTAGCGGCGAAAATCGCGAATGGGGTCCGTCTGGCTATTGCGGCTAAGCACCCCCTCCAAAGCGAGCCGGACATTGGCCCGGGCCAGTATGGACCCATGCAACGTAGTGCGGTTGAATGCGATACCAAAATTGGGATTGAGGTTCTCGTAGCGCACCGCCGCGATCAGCCACGGGTATAAGGTATACCGCGCTTCCACCAGGGAAATCACCTCTGTGAACAAACCCTGGCCGCCTCGAATACGGTCGCGGTTCCACTGCACGCCGCCCAAGAGATCGGTCTTGCCGAAGCTGGTTTCCAGCCTGGCCCCCAGACGATGAAAGGTATTGCCGCTGCGGGCCAGAACCTCATGGCCTGCTTCGCCCACCAGGGCTGGAGCTTTGCCGCGGTAGAAGAAAAATCCCAGGGCAAGAAATTGATCTTTTAATACCTGGTGGGGTTCTAGGGTGATATCGGAGATGCTTCCTCCCAGCACACCCATTCCCGCGAATTTGTAGTTGGCTCCAACGTAGAAATCCTTGCTGGAGTTGTTCTCGAAGTCGGACCGTCCGGCTTCGTCCAGAAGGAGTTGCAGTCGCTCGTTGCGCTGCTGCACCTGGGGACCGTAGGCGTCCGCGCCCTGTGGAATGCCGGCGTCCCTGCCGTTCACAATTCCCCCGAACCATTCCAGTCCGCCCTTCCCCCCGGGCCCCTCCAGGTGGCCCCAGAGTTCCAGGCCACGCTGGTTTGGAGAGAGCGAAAAAGAGTTGCCGGCCGGCGGCACCCCGTAGCGGTTGGAGAGGTAATCGCCAATTCGGATGAAGCGTAATCGCGAGGAGGCGAGCACCGCGCGGGGTTCAAACAGACCGTAGGTCACATTGAATTTATGACTGGGATGGTTGTACTGAACGAAGGCGCGAGGCAATGCCTTTCCAAATTCGGTGGGAACGGTCCCTCGGTCGATGATCTCCAACTCCATGAAGAAGGAGAAGGATTCGCCCAGTGTGCCCCCACCCAGAATATAAAGTTCGTTGAGCCCGTCGAACTCGTTGGTGATGGGGGCGCTGGGATTGACCAGGAATTGCGAAGTGAGCCAAAAGGCAGTCACCGAGCCTCCCGGGATGTCCGAAGGCCACACCGCGTTCGGAAACATGACCTTCCAGGCGGGAGCACCTATGGTCACAGGGGGGTCTTTGATCATATCCGGGTCCGCATTGGGAATGCGGTAGCCGCTGGCCTTGAATGCCTTTCCAAACGAGTTCAGGACTGGAAAAACGCTATGGCAGGTGAAACAACTGGTTTGGTACTTGCGCGCGAACGCCGGAATAGCCTCTGCCGGCGTGCTACCGAACCAAGGGATTCCCAGCAATCCAATGGAAAATAGCCAATGCCGAAACGATCTGCGCATTGTCACTCCTGGCCTTCGAGAATGCACCCGACCATCAAAAAAATAAACCCTGCGGCCAATACCCCAGGTATCCCCGGCAACGAGCCAACGGTTGGCACTTTGCAACCAGATGTTCAATCTCGGCGATGTTGGCCACGATTCATGATCCCGCCTCTTTGTGTGTGCCTCCGTTGCTACTGCCGGCTTGCACTGCAGAGTGAAACTAACGGCGCCCGGGGCGAAATACGGAGGGATCCAGTTTGTGCTTGTGCAGCAGCCGGTGCAGCACCGAACGCTTCATTCCGCCCTCTCGCGCGGCTTGAGACACATTTCCCTCGTTGGCGGTCATGAGCTGCTGGAAATAGGATCGCTCGAATTGGTCCACGACCTGCTGCTTGGCCTTGCGAAATTCACCCCTGGGGACGGAGGCAACGGCCTCCGTGCTCAAAATGTCCGGGGGAAGATCTAACGGAGTAATCTGGTTTCCTTCGGCCAGCGACACGGCTCGCCAGATCACATTTTTCAACTCCCGGACGTTCCCGGGCCAGCGATAGTTTTGCAGCGCCAGCAGAGCGGCGCTGGAGATTCCCCTAATGTTTCGAGCCGGCGTATCCGGATAACTACTGAGGAAAAACTGAGCCAGCGGGGCCAGGTCGGCGGGACGCTCCCGAAGAGCCGGGAGGCCGATTCTCACAACGTTGAGCCGATAGAAGAGGTCCTCCCGAAACGTTCCCTGCTGGACCATGTCTTCCAATTCGCGATTCGTGGCCGATAGAAAACGTGCGTCCAGCTCCAGCAAGCTCCGCCCGCCCAGACGCCGATACTGCCGCTCCTCCAAAACCCGCAACAGCTTGGCTTGCAGATTTGGGGAGACGTTTCCAATCTCGTCCAGAAATATCGTGCCGCCGTTGGCTGACTCCAGCAAGCCCGCCCGTCCCGTAACCGCTCCGGTAAAAGCCCCTTTGTCGTAGCCGAAAAGCTCGCTTTCCAGCAGCGCTTCCGGAAGCGAAGAGCAATCGATGGGTACGAAAGGGCCCTTGTTTCGGGAGCTGGAGTCATGCAGGCATCGGGCGATTAGTTCCTTTCCGGTCCCACTCTCTCCCAGCAAGAGAACGCTGGCCTCCGTAGGACCCACTTTCCTGACCAGATCCAGCACCGCCGTCATCTGGGAGCTGTGGGCCACCACGTTTTCAAACTTGTAAATCCGGCGCATTTCTCGCTGCAGCAGGCGGTTCTGGTCCACCAACTGGCGGTGTGTGAGACTTCGTTCTACCACCACCTCCAGCTGAGCCGCCGAGAAGGGTTTGGGAATGAAGTCGAAGGCGCCGTCGCGCACCGCCTGAACGGCTGTGTCAACGTTGGCATAGGCTGTGATCACCAGTACCGCGATATCCCGATTGAACCGCAGGGCCTCCCGCATGACATCCAGTCCGTCCATGCTGGGAAGGTGCAGATCCACGATCAGGACATCCATCACCTTTTCCTGCAAGAACTTCAATGCTTCCGGGCCGTCCGATGCCGTCTCGACCGAATAGCATTTGCTTTCCAGAATCTTCCGGCAAGCACGCAACATGTCCGGTTCGTCATCCACCACTAGGACCCTATATTTCTTCACCGGGCACCTCCCCGCCCTTCAGGTATACCCGGAAGACCGTTCCCTTGCCAACGCGGCTCTCCACGTCGATCCAGCCCCCGTGGTCGCGGATGATGCCATGGCTGACAGAGAGTCCCAGGCCGGTGCCCTTGCCGGGCGGCTTGGTGCTGAAAAAGGGATCAAAGATGTTCTTCATATCTTCCTCCGCAATTCCGTGGCCGGAGTCGGCAACCATAACCAATTGATAGGATACTCCTCTGATCAGCAGTGAGCTGGTTTCCAGGATCACCCCCCCTCCCTGGGGCATGGCATCGGCGGCATTGTTCAATAGATTGACGAATACTTGTTCGAGCCGATCGGAGTCCACAGAGATCGGAGGCAGCGCCGGCCCCAGGTTCAATTCTACTCGAAGCTGTTGCTCACGAAACCGTGCCGCCAAAAAAGTAAGGCTCTGGCGAAGGACATCATTGATAGACACGGGTCGCTTGTGGAGAATCGCGGGACGGGAAAACGCCAGCAACCCGTTGACGATGTCGGATACGCGCCGGGCCTGCCGCCGGATGGTCTGAAGATCTTCCCGGAACTCTGTTGAAAGACTCTGCTTTTCCGCCTGGCGCAGCACGTAATCCGCGGTGGTGATGATGATGCCAGTCGGATTATTAATCTCATGGGCGACCCCGCCAGCCAGTTCCCCCACGGAAGCCAGTCGGTCCACGTGAGCCAATCGCGCGTGGGTCTTTTTCAGTTCTTCAAACTGCTGCTGGATTGTCTTGTATGCATCTCTCACGGTGAATCCGAACAACGCGGCCGCAATGAACACAGCTGCCGTGAACGTAAGGAAGATCAAGCGCATATGGCGGGCCACCTGCTCGTTGATGGTCCGGAGGCTCTCATCCATCTCGATGTGACCCAGCCGATTGCCCCTGGAAATAATGGGAACCGGGGTCAACGTCGCCGCCTGGCCCCACTCGTTCACCCACCGGGAAGCATCCGGATGCCGGTCCTCTGGCAAGATTTCATGGGTAACCACCCAATTGTCTGCAATCGTCATTTCCATGCGCCAGCCTGCATAGAAAATCCGCACGCGTCGCAAATCCGGCAACCGGCCGAACTCGGAAATAATCTTTCGGGAGATCTCCCGGCTCGACAGGATCTCCCGTGGTTCTTGAGCATGATCGCGGAACTGGATCACGTGGGAACGCAGGAACTCACTGAGTTCCAAGGTTTGGTTTTCCGCGATGCGGAGGTGTTCGCGGCGCTGCACCTCGGCGTCTGCCAGAATCAGCATGCTCGCCAGCGCGATGAAGATCAGATTCAGCCGCAGAAAGAACCTCACCGGCAAGACCGCGGTTCGGGTGTCGACCACCACGGCGAACAGGCCCAGGCCAACCAGGATTGCCCCGCTCTCCAAACTCCACCACCAGGCGGCTTCGGTGCTGCCCTCGGACAGGGCTCGCAGGAACTGCGCGACCGAGAGAATCGCTAGCGCCGAGCCGGACAGAAGACCGCGGCGACGGATGCGCCAAAGATGGGAGGTGGTAACGCCAGCCAACCACACGCCGTTCAGCAGGAAAGACAGTTGCAGATGGGGATATGCGCCCGGCCCGTAACTCTCGGCAAGATAGGGGGCTCCCACCAAGAGAATCCAAACTCCCACGGCCTTCCACCAGAAGCCTTGCGCCAGACTGATTCGCAAGCCCGAGTTCAGATATGAGAATCCCAGCAGCGTTAGCGCTGCTTTCTCCACCCCTTGGCTCAAAAACTCCCCCGCCCTTGGCGATTCGCCGGGACCGGAAGGAGACAAGGCGCCGTAGGCGATCGCGGCATGGAGCAAGAAATGCAGCGCGTAGAAGGCAAAGGCTACCGTGACCAGCTTCAAAACGTTCCTGACCTGGGGTTCCGCTTTTAGATAAAGCAATGCCCCGCCGCTGCATAGGATCAATCCCGCAATCAGTAGCTGGAAGACGGCAAGAATGAGAATGTTTTCAGGAGTATAGCTGAGCATATTCGGAAGCCTGTCGCGGAAACGAACCGCCAATTTGAGTACGAACCGCCTCCCCCCAACTCGGCCCGGCACAGGGCCGGGGATCTATCGCCATGGCAATCCCGGGGATGATCTGTCTGCTCCCCCACTCTATCTTGCCAGATCGGTTATAAAACAGAGCAATTTGTGTACCAGAATGACCCAAGGAACCCCTCGTGGGTGGGAATATTTCTCGGCAGGATTGGCTCAGTTTTCAGATTATATCAACATCTCGGCTTCCGGCACAATTTCAGCCCGGGCCGTTCGTTGGATGCCTCCGCAATCCACTGTTGTTCGGCAACCATAGAAACCGCCGCGTCATCCCGACCGGTCGAATTCTGAGTTAGATCGGCATGTCGGAAGCTGACCACTCCCGCAACATTCCTGGAACCGGGCCGTGGGAACCGAAAGACCAAGTTCTGGACGGATGGTCGATCCGGAAGTTGAGGCGCGGGCGAGCCCATTTCGGTTTCGTTTTCTGGATAGGCACTCTCTCCAGAAACGGCGTTGTTGGGAAGTTAGTCGGGGAGAGCATCGAACATCCGCGCAACACACGCTAGTTGGGAAGGGGCGGCTGGCCGAAACCGCCCCGCATGCTACAGCGAGCGTGAGAACTCGGCTTCGAGGAATTCGCCTAGCCTGGCAGTGGCTTTGAATTGCGGGATGGGCTCCAGTTCCTTGAATGCAGAGGTGAACGCATTTGAAAGACTCCACATCGTTCGGGGTTGGAACTCCTCGTGCCGAGGGTTGAAGTACCGGTCGTGTACCCTGCGCACCAGGTGTCTCGGGACTTCCAGGTCGCCTTCAACAAACGCCCGGTAGATCGTCAGCTTCGCCGCCTCCGCTGAGAGCTGTTGCGTTCGCCAACGTTCGACCTGCTGCCGCATCGGTTCCCGTGCAATGCTAAGGGCCAAGGTGTCCGCTGCAGTTGAATGTAACATTGAACCGCTCGGGATTTACGACGAAGCAGCTCCCACTCTCGCTTTTCCAAATTCCAGAGACTATACCGATAAGTGATAATCTATTGACAGGCAACATAGCCATAGGTTATGTTCTATCAATAATGCATAAACAGATAGGCTATAACCTATGAAATCGCCGCGACTCGCAGCCCATTCCCGTGCCCGCCTTGATGAACGCTTCAAGGCCATAGGGCCATCTGCAAGCTACGCACAACCCGTGCGCGGCTGGGTGAAGGCCATCCGTGAAGCGCTCGGCATGTCCACTGCCCAGCTCGCGAAGCGGGCTGGCATCCGCCAGCCTTCGATAGTCGCCCTCGAACAGTCCGAAGCAAAAGGGACGATTGAAATCGCGACTCTGCGGCGCATCGCGGATGCGCTCGACTGCAAGTTCGTCTACGCGCTCGTGCCGAACAAGCCTCTTGATCAGACCATCCGCGAGCGCGCGCGCCTGTTTGCGCGCCGCCGTTCGGAGCCGATCGAGCATTCGATGGCGCTCGAAGACCAGAAGGTGCCGCGCAAGGAAACGGAGGCGCTAATCGACGAAATCCTGCGCGAGACCAATCCGCGCAGACTTTGGGACGAGCCGTGACCGATCTCTTCGACCAGCCCGATGATGCGACGCCGCTGACCGTCGAGGAACAACGCGATCTCATTCCCTCTCATATCTCAAACCGTCGGGAACTGAACGAGGCCGAGCAGGAAAACATCATGCGTGGGCAGGATTGGGCTCTCCGTAGACGCAGGCCTGATCTGCTGAACGAGAAGTTTGTCACCGATCTTCACAAGCTCATGTTCGGGGACGTGTGGCGGTGGGCTGGAAGCTTCCGGCATAGCGAACGGAATATCGGGATTCGCTTTTACGAAATCCCGACCGCCTTACGCCAGTTGCTCGATGAGGTTAAGGCCTGGATTGAATACCAATCCGATCCGGCCGACGAGATCGCAGTGCGCTTTCATCACCGCCTCGTCGCGATCCATCCCTTTCCGATCGGCAACGGCCGCCACGCTCGCCTGATGGCCGACCTGCTTGTCATGCAGCTCGGCGGCAAGCGGTTTTCATGGGGCCGTGCCAATCTCCGAGATGCCGATGAAATGCGCACGCAGTACCTTGCGGCGCTGAAAACCGCAGACAACCACGATTACGGCCCGCTGCTAGCGTTCGCGCGTTCGTAAGAGTTGCAGCCGGTGACATCGGTCACCGACAAACTCGCTTCGGAGAGAGAGTCGCAGCTGCTTTATGTCATCTGTTCCCGAGCGAAGCGTCATCTTCATCTTATTGCCGAGTCAGCGCGAACGGCCCAGAAAGGCAAACCGTACGAAACGTCACGGCTGTTGAAAGGCGTTCACTTCAACTACGGATGAAAGGAACCAGTCCTGGACGAGTCACCCTGTTATGAGTGCTTAAACCGTGATTAACGGAGGAGGGAATCGCCGATCAGACACCACAGACGATGAGAAAATCATCAGTCCAGAAAAAGGATGATCGTTGGATCAAGGTTTGAGGGGAAGGAATTACTGCGACAAGACCCACGCTTCGATAGACTAAATGCACCATGTCCTCGCACAAAACAAACCCCTTTTAGACCCCCAATTCCGCAAACCAAAACATCCTGGAACAGCCTCACAGTGCCACCCGTGCCGCAGAATCACTCAGATAGTTATTTCTCGCGAGGCTCATAACCCAAAGGTCGGTGGTTCAAATCCACCCCCCGCAACCATCTCAAGATTCCCGATCCTGTTACTGCTCTGCGCCAGTTCAAAATCTCCAAAATTCCATTCACCGGACGCCACCTAGAACCGTCCTCCAGCGCGTTCAGTGGGCCGCAGCAGGATTTGGTTTACGTGTCTGGCTAGTTCTCCGGGCGATCTGTACATCGGCATAGAGGAGCTTTTTTACATCTGCCAGGCGCGAGTGAACGAATTCCCGCATTTCTGAGAGACTGCTCTGGATCGAACCGGGTTCGCTGCCGATCAGCCGATCCGTAAGCTCCCGCAATTCCCGTTCTCGTTTGCTGATCGCTTGAAGCACGGAAGGCGAATGTCCAGTCGCTGCAATGGCGTCTGTTAGCTGCTACAGTTCAAACTCTAACTCCGCTTATCGCTGGCGGAGTTTGTCCACTTCCCCCGAAGGGCCGCGCAGTTGCTTCGTTAGTTCCTCCTCAAACTTGCTGACCGCGTAATCAATCTCCTCGGGTTGCAAGACAGCGTTTTGCAGCCCCGCCAGCAGTCTTGATTCAAGCCGATCCTGGCGTTCTCGCCAAGGGAAGCGGTATTGCTGAAGATTGGCGCGACGAAAGGAATTACCTATGAAGGGCCCGCCGGATGCGTGCTCCTGTTCAAAATCCGGCGGGAGTGAGTTAGGATGGGCCTGAGGCGAACCTGTTGGGTTCCTTCGAAACACGTCGAAAGAGAGGAGCTTCACTTGGGGCGGGAAATCCAGAGTGCGGTTTTCGGAGGAGGTTGTTTCTGGTGTACCGAAACGGTCTTTGAGCGCCTCCAAGGGGTTGTATCCCTCATGCCCGGTTATGCCGGCGGAAAATCGGCGAACCCCACCTACGAGCAAATCTGCGCCGGCAGGACCGGACATGCAGAGGTGGTCAGAATCGAATACGATCCCAGCCAAGTCTCCTTTCGGGATTTGCTGACAGTGTTCTTTGCCACCCACGATCCGACCACTCTAAACCGGCAGGGCAACGATATGGGCACGCAATACCGCTCCATCATTCTCTACGCCAGCGAAGATCAGAAACGCGAGGCGGAGGCGTTCATCAGTGAGCTGGCGGATGCAGGCCAGTTCCATCAGCCAATCGTCACGGAGCTGCAGCCGCTGGAAACTTTCTATGAGGCCGAACCCTACCACCGGGAATACTACCGGCGGAATCAGAACCAGCCTTACTGCCAGTTCGTCATCGCTCCAAAGATAGAGAAACTCCAAAAACGATTCCATGAATTGCTGCGACTGTGAAGATCAAATCCACCTCCGGGACCCGCATCGCAGCCTCCCGGCTGGAGCAGCTAATTCCTGAGGACCGCATCGCCCAAGCTGTCCGGAAGCTGGCTCGGCAAATTGACAGATATAGTCGGAGGAACGGCCTCCCGGAACTGACCGTCGTGTGCGTCATGGACGGAGCCTTTGTATTTTGCGCCGACTTGGTGCGCCAGATGAAAACACCCACTGCCATCCTTTTCGTGAAGGCAAGCTCTTACACCGGCACGCAGCGAGCAGCGACGAATTTGGCGCGCCTCCCCGAAGCGATACAAGGCCGGCCGGTGCTTGTGGTGGACACCATCTTCGACACCGGGAAAACCATCTCGAAAGTGCTGCGCGCGGTTCGGAAGCGGACTTCGCGCATTGCCCTGGCCATCCTTCTGGCCAAGCACGGGAAAGCGGATCTCGCGGCGCACTCGAACGGGATCGATACTTTTGTGGGAGTCAAGCTGCAGGGCGATCCGTTTCTTGTTGGCTACGGTCTTGATTGCGGCGGACAATTCCGCCACTTGAGAGATATTCGTCGAATCGCTGCGGATCGCGACTGAACAAAAGGTACGGCAGAGGAATCTTTTCGGACGCGTGGCCTACCATTTCCGGCCTGCGAAAGAGCAGCTTCGCCGTGGGATCAGTAGTCCAGCGAATACGTCATCTTCACGATCAGCGCGCGATCCTGCAGCCCGCCTTGATCCCCGTAGGTTCTGGCCTCGTTATAGACGATGAACAGGTCATCGCCGGGCCGGAAGATCCAGTTCAGCCGGAAGTTCAAACCCACTTGCTGGTCTTGGCTATTCATGAGGACGGTCGTCCGGGCCAGCCACTGCTGCGAAAAGGAGTAGTTCACGGCGGCATTGATTTCCTGGGTGCGGAAAGCAGCGTCCGGCAGCGTCACTTTTCCCCAGGAAATTCTGGGAAGGAACGAAAGGTTCTTTGTCGGCTTGAATTCCGGGCCGAAGCTCCAATTGATACGGTCGCCGTTGTAATAGCCTCCGGCCGACATCCCGAACGTCCCGGAGATCGCCCGGCCCCCGAAGGTGTCCATGGAGAGATCCATCTGGCGGGTGGAATAGGTTCCCACGGGAATGGTGGCGACGACCTTGCCGCGGTCCCGAATCTCAAAGGAACGAACCAGCCATTCGAGAAACCACGAAACTTCCGTTTCGACAATATCGCCGCTCTCGAAAATAACGCCCGGCTCAAACTGAACGGCACGGCTCTCCAACAATCCATCCTGGTTTGCGAATCGGCGCGGATATCCTCATCCGCATCCAGAGCGAATTTCGGACATGCGCCGAGCCATCCGCTCGACGCTCCTATCTGCTGATCTAGGGCGCTTCGTAGGTATCTTCCCAGGAGAATTTCAGCTGCGGTCCCACAGCCTGCAAGCCCAACTCCTTGGCGTACTCCTCCCGAAGCACGGTGGTGTCGCCTCCCATGACGACCATCAGAGGATAAACGCTTGGAATTTCCGCCTCTGGAATCGTGAAGTAGTCTTTATTCAGCACCATGAAATCGGCGAATTTGCCGGGCGCCAGCGTCCCCAGGTCGTCTTCTTTGAGCATATAGTAGGCGGCATAGGATGTGCTCATTTTCATCAACTGCACGCGATTCACGGCTTCTTCCGCGGCCAGGGTCACTCCATCCGAGCGCTGCCGCGTCATGAAAGGAAAGAACCGCGAAAAGGCGGTGGGGTTGACGTCCGACATGCCGTCTCCGCTGCCCTCGTTGCCCACCATCAAGCCGCCCTCCAGCATGCTTCGGGTGGGGCCGACGCGATTGGCGTATTGCTCCCCATAGATCTTTCCGATGGCATAGCCGTGGGTGGCGTTCAACTCCTTGGCGGCGCAACTGAACATCATGCCCAGCCGCGCCATGCGGGCGATCTGTTCTTTGCGGGGATACATGCCGCAGTGATCCGCAGTCAATCGCATCGAACGAACGTGCTCGAGCGTCATGCCGGGATCCTCCTGCATGACCCGCTCCACGATATCCATGAAGTGGTCCATGCCCTTGTCTCCATTGTTGTGATTGATCACGTATCGCAGGTGCGATCGCAGCGCGGTATAGACCGCGTCGTAATAGGGGCCTCCCGGTTCTATGTAGCACTTTTCCAGCGCCTTGACCTCGGGAGCCGCCTGGTTCGTGGAGCAGATGACCGGAGCGTCGCTGTCGATGCCGCCCAGAGTGACGCCGACATTCCAGAAATACTTGTTGCCCATTCCGGCGTTGTCTCCCAGCCGGAAGAAGCAGCCGCCGATGTCCACCGCCATCACCTGGCAGTAGC
>Ga0326597_10005434_pt1 | contig 17701 bp, 16 predicted proteins | sample RVTome_12_FD_203789 | JGI IMG/M metagenome (GOLD analysis project Ga0326597, IMG submission 203789) | Soil microbial communities from uranium-contaminated site in the Upper Colorado River Basin, Wyoming, United States - RVT100D185 | ecosystem: Environmental > Terrestrial > Soil > Contaminated >... | reverse complement strand
ACTAGCAACTCTATGATTCTAGTGTGGTTTTGGTTCAGAAGTTCGCCACCGAGACCGATATCGACAATGAAGCGAACTTCTGAACCACCACACTAGCGCTGGCCGAGCGGCCCCGCGCCGGTCCCTTTGACGGCGGGGATTTCGTGCTTGTCGGTCCAGGCCTGGATGGCCGCGCCGTTCTTTTCGTCGAGTTCGGCATGGCGGCTGATCGCGTAGTTTTCCGAAGCGAGCAGGCGCTGCTGCGATGGTTGGAAGCAGGGCATCACGTAGCGCGCGAAGAGCTCATAGTGCCGCCTGGTCGCGTCCCAATTGGTGAAATCGTTCGCCACCATGAGATAGCAGCCGAAACCGCCCGATTGCGCCTCGAGCTTCTTGATATGCGCGATCGCGTCGTCCGGGGTACCGATGACCGCGACGCCGCCCTCGGTGAACCAGGCCAATTGTTCGTCGAACGTCTTGCCGGTCACGCGCAGGGTGGGGAGCGCGAGCACGTCCTGCGTGTAGCGGACGAAATGCTGAAGTCCGTAGCGCACCTCCTCGATCGCCTGCTTCCTGGTCTCGGCCAGATGCATGAAGCCGACGAGGCGCCACTTGTCTCGGTTGACCGTCTTGCCGGCCTTTTTCGCTTCCGCTTCCACGCGGTTCCAATGGTGGTGCATCAGGTTCATATCTTCGCGCATCAGCGCGCCGAGCGAGAGCAGGCCGAGCCCGTGGCGCCCGGCGAGCATGGAGCCCGCCGGCGAGGTCGACGCCGCGACCGCGATGTCGAACAGCGGATCGGAGTACGGCGCGAGCTGACATTGCGCGTCGACCAGATTGTAGCGATCCGTCTTGACCGTCACCATCTTGCCCTGGATGAGGTCGAGCACGACACCGGCGTCGTGATCGAGCGCGGGACGAAGCTGCTTGGGCTCCAGCCCGATCATGGCGGCGTCGGTCGGCAACGAGCCGGGGCCCATGCCGAACATCGCGCGCCCGCGCAGCAGATGATCGGCCAGGATGATGCGATCGGCCACCCAGAGCGGATTGTGATAGGGCATCGAGACGACACCCGGACCGAGCTTGATATGCTTGGTCAGCGCGCCGACATAACACATGAACTGGATCGGCTCGGCGATGATCTCGGTGCCGCCGGAATGGTGCTCGCCGATCCACGCCTCGTCGTAGCCGAGATCGTCCAAGAGCTTGATCGTTTCGACGTTGCGCTGCAGCGACGTCGTCGCGTTCTGGGTCGCCGGAGCGTTGAAGGGCGGCATGAAAATCCCGAAGCGCGTTCTTGTCATGGGCGTCGTCTCCTGGCGTTCCCGGCTCGCGGTTCCTTCCGCGCTCGACGGCAATGTTAGGCGCCGGGTGCTCGCGACGACAAGGCGCGGCGATATGCCGACTGCGCCGATCGTCGCGTTTGACTGCGCGCGCGATTGGTTTTGGCGATTCAGATCCGCGCGGTGTCGCGGCAGCGGCGGGCGATCCCATCGGGCCGCAGATCGGGCCGCAGACCGGGGCGCGGGGCGGCGATTTGCACCAAACCGTATGTCTGGCTTACGATTTTCCCGGGCCGCATTCGATGGCCGCCCGGCCGAGAACGGCTTGTGGGCGTTCGCGCCCCCGAGCGGGAGAACGCGAACGGGAGAAAAGGGGAACACCATGAAGATCGCCGATCTTTTCAAGGTGGAGGGTTACGGCGTCGTCGTCACGGGCGGGGCCTCCGGGCTCGGCCTCGGCTTCACCGAGGCGCTGGCGACGAACGGCGCGCGCGTAACCATGCTCGACATCGATTCCGCGCGCATCGCCGACGAGACGAAACGCCTCGAGGCGCAAGGTCTCGACGTAAGAGGCGAGGTGGTCGACGTGACCGACCATCCCGCGCTCGACAAGGCCTTCGACAATGCGATGGCCAAATATGGCCGGCTCGATGTGGTGTTCGCCAATGCCGGCATCGATCCGGGGCCGGGCTTCATCGCGGGTTGGGTCGGCTCGAACCGCACGCGCGTGCCCGAAGGCGCGCTCGAGAACTACACCGACGCGCGCTGGAACAAGGTCATCGAGATCAACCTGAACGGTGTTTTCGCCACGCTGCGCGCGGCCGCCCGCCACATGAAGCCGCAAAAGCGCGGGCGCATCATCGTGACGACGTCGCTGGCCGCCCTCGTCTCCGAAGCCGCCATCGGCGCCGCCTACATGACCGCGAAGGCGGGTGCGGCGCATCTCATGCGCAATGTGGCGCTCGAACTCGCGGGTTACAACATCACGGTCAACGCCATCGCGCCGGGCTTCTTCATCACCAATATCGGCGGCGGACATGCGCACAATCCCGAAGTTCAGAAGCGCGTGGCCGCCCACGTGCCGATGCACCGCGTCGGCTGGCCCAAGGACATGGCGGGGCTGGCGCTGTTCCTGGCCTCGCCCGCTTCCGACTACATCACCGGCCAGCAGATCTGCATCGACGGCGGCTGGATGCTCGGCACGGCGGATTGAGGCTTCGAACAGCGACGACGCTCCACATCCCAGGGAGCGCGAAGGGAGGATGGAAATGCACTGCGGCATAGCAACGGGCTTCGCCAATCACGCGAAGGTCGACGACACGCGCTTCGTGCGCGAGGAACTCGAATACTGCGTGCTCGCCGAGGAGCTCGGTTTCGATTCGGCTTGGATCACCGAGCATCATTTCACCGACTATTCCATCAGCCCCAATCCGCTCATGTATCTCGCCTATCTCGCGGGACGCACGAAACGGATGCGGTTGGGCACCCAGGTCATCGTCGTGCCCTGGCACGATCCGGTGCGCTTGGCGGAGCACATCGTGCTGCTCGATCACGTTTCGAACGGGCGGGGGATTTTCGGATTCGGCCGTGGGCTCGCGCGCCTCGAATACGAAGGCCTGCGCATCGATCAGTCGCAGGCACGCGAACGTTTCGACGAGATCGTGGGCATCGTGATGCGCGCGATGGAAACGGGTTTCATCGAAGGCGGCGACATCTTCAAGCAGCCCAGGCGCGAGCTTCGTCCGCGTCCGCTGCGCTCGCTCAAGGGCCGCGCCTTTTGCGCGGCGGGTTCGCCCGGTTCGATGGTGGCGGCCGCGAAGCTCGGTCTCGGGCGGCTCTATCTCAATCAGCCCATGGTGTTCGATAATCGCCCGAAGCTCGCAGGCCCGCCCGCGCCGGCCGCGCCCGCGAAAGACCCCTGGCTCGAGACCTGGCGCGCGTCGCATCCGGACGTGGCGCCGCCCAAACCCTTCATGTCCAACCTCGTCTTCATCGACGACAGCCCCGAGCGCGCCCACGAGACGGCGCGCAAATATGTCGGCACGACGTTCCGCATGGCGATCGCGCATTACGAGCTGACATCCGAACACCATGGCTCGATCAAGGGCTACGAGGCCTATGCGCAACTTCGCCTGACGAAGGACGACATCGACAAGGCGGTCGAAGGCAATGTCGCGCTCGCCATCACCGGAACGCCGCAGCAAGTGCTCGACAAGCTGGCTCGGAAGAAGAAGGAGATCGACCCGCAGGGTCTGTTCCCGCACTTCCATACGGGCGGCATGCCGCATGAGGAAGCCGTGCGCAACATGCGCCGCTTCGCCAAGGATTGTCTCCGTGAAGTCAAAAGCTGGCCCGCCGATTCGACCATCGGCGAGCCGCTGCAGGCCGCGGCATAAGGAGAACGTCACGATGAACATCGCCGCTCGCCGCGCTCACGATCCGTTCGATCCAGCGCTCTACAAACCCGAGGCCGTCTCGGCGGAGACGCGCGCCTTCAACGAAAATCTCGCCAAGCAGCTCAAGGGCCTGCCCAAATGGTGGGAAAACAACGGCGCGCCGAACGGGCGCGTCTTCCCCTCGCTGGCCAAATCGCCGCGCGCACGGACGGTCGGGATCAAAGGCAAGGGCGGGCACGACATCGTGCTTCGCATCGTCGCGCCCGATAAGCCGAAGGGCGCCTATCTGCACATCCATGCGGGCGGCCTCGTCATGGGCTCGGCCGACGGCCAGGATCCGATGCTCGAACGCATCGCCGATACGACGGGACTGGCCTGCGTCAGCGTCGAATATCGCCTCGCGCCCAAGCATCCCTATCCCGCCGCATGGGACGATTGCGAGGCGGCTGCGCTCTGGCTCGTCGAAAACGTCAAGCGCGAATTCGGCGGCGACCGTCTCGCCATCGGCGGTGAATCGGCCGGCGCCACGCTCGCGGTGCCGACGCTGGTGCGGCTGCGCGACCGCCACGGCTTCACCGGTTTTCATGCCGCCAATCTGACTTATGGCAATTACGATACCGACAAGACGCCGAGCCAGAAATGGATCGGCGAGAACGGGTTGCTGCTGCAGACTGCCGACATCGATCATTGCTCGGATGCCTACGCGCCCGACGCGCGCAAGCGCCGCGACCCCGACATGTCGGCGCTTTACGCGAACGTGAAGAACATGCCGCCCGCGCTCTTCACGGTGGGCACACTCGATCCGTTCCTGGACGATTCCCTGTTCCTCTACGCGCGCTGGATTGCCGCAGGGAACGAGGCCGAGCTCGCCGTTTATCCCGGCGGCACGCACGGCTTCACGATCTTTCCCTATCCGCTCGCGGACGAAGCGAATGCGCGAATCGACGCCTTCCTGAAGCGCGAGGTCTCACGCTGAAGCGGACATGAGCCATCGCGTGGCCGGAGGATCGTCAACGATCTCGCGCCCATGGGCGAATGCTCGCGCTACAACGGACTGGATCATGTGCGGGACAATCTGGCTCTCGACGCGCGCCAGCGTCGAAATGCGCGCCATCGCCTATTGGTTCGCTTGACGCGAACGAACCAGATCCCAATATCTCGTCGGCGGTTATCGGGAAACCCAATGCGCGTTCCCCGCGGCGATCGTTCGAGTCTGGAATATGTGCGCCTGGGCGGGGCGGAATCCGTGGAGCCGCACGTTCACCATATTCCGCATGCTTGTCTGGTGCTGGACGGCGCGTTGCACGATGAGCGCGACGGCAGCGAAGATGCCGTGCTGAGCGCGGGCCTGCTGCGCTTCAGTCCGGCTGGCTCCCGGCACAGAATCGAACCCGGCTCGGACGGCGCGACATGTATCGTATTCGAATTCGCCTATCCGGTCGGCAAACCAGTTTGCGGCAACCCGGTTCCGGCTCCCCAGCTCGCGCGTTTCCTGCGAACGACGGCGCGCGATTTGCTGGAATGCCCGAGCCCGGCGCGTCAGTTTCTGCTCACGCACCAAGCCATATCGGCCGCCATACGCTCGCTCGCGAACGACGGGGCGTTGGAGGATGATCTGGAAGCGCTGGGTCACGCGCGTCTGTTGGAAACCGAACCCGCGTCGGTGGCGGGTTTTGCGTCGATGGCCCGAATGCACCGCGCGACATTCACGAGGCGCTTCGTCCGGCAGCACGGCATGGACCCGCGGACATATCGCCTGCTGGCGCGCCTCGAACGCGCCGGCAATTTCCTGAGGGCCGGCATGTCCGGCGCTCGGGCCGCGGCGGAGTCGGGCTTCGCCGATCAGTCGCATATGACCAAGGCGTGGCGGCGCCTGTTTGGCGGCACACCGGTGGCGTGGGCCGCTCGCGCCGGCGCGACAAACGTACAATCCCGTCCGTCCCGGTCGCTTCATGAGTAGAGCCATGACAGCGAACGCACGACATGGCGGCGCGGGCCGCTTCACGATCCCGGCGGCAAGCGTTCTTTTCGTGGCGGCTTGGGCCGCGGCCGGTACCCAGGCGGATGCGCGTCCGGAAGCCGTTGAAAGAGCGGAGATTTCGTTCACAAGCGGCGATGTGCGGCTTGCGGGATCGCTGTTCGCTCCCGGCGGCCGCGCGCCGTCGAAGGGGGTCGTCCTGCTGCCGGGCTCGGGACCCGCGACGCGGGACGTGCTCGCACCCGTCGCCACGGCGTTCGCCGAGCGCGGCGTGCATGTTCTTGCGTTCGACAAGCGCGGATCGGGCGAGTCTGGAGGTGACTGGAGTAGGTCATCGCTCGACGATCTTGCGCGCGACGCCTGTGCCGCGATGCGAATCCTGGCCCGCGATACGGATCTGGCCGCTGACCGGATCGGCTTATGGGGTCACAGCCAAGGTGTCTGGGTCGCTGCGCGCGCCGTCGCGCTGTGCGCGCGTCCGGCCTTCCTCATTGCCGTGAGCGGCGGGGGCGTGAGCCCTCGCACCGTAGAACGTTACGCCTATGAACAGAAACTGATCGCCGCGGGAATTTCCGGGCCTGAACGCGCGGCGGCGATGGGGCTGGTGGAGCGGTATTTCGAATATTTGGTCGGCGATATTTCTCTTGCGGCGCTGCGCGCGGATTTGAACGTTTCCCGATCGGCGAAGGTTTTGCGGTTTCCCATTCCGTCGGAAGCCGATCGCGCCCATTGGCGCTGGGTGGCCCAATACGATTCCGGCGCCGCTGTCGGATCGCTGCAGATCCCGACCTTCGTCATCATCGGCGGCCGCGACGACACAATTCCGCGCAGCGAGACGATTGACGCCTGGACGGATGGCTTGGCGCGCTCGGCGCCGATGGACGACCGCATCATGATCGTGCCCGATGCCGATCATCATCTACGCGCCGGCGGCGGCGCGAGCCATCACGCCGGCGTCGCCGTCGATCCCGCGATCTGGGATCAGCTCACGGCCTGGATCGCGACCGCGAAGTAGGCGCGCGCGATCGCGCTATCTCACGGGCTCCGAAGTTTCGAGCAATTTCTTCAGGTGGTTCTGCCACAGCGCGGCCCAGGTATGCGTGCCGTGACCATGGGTCTCCGCGCCTGCCGGAATGAGAACGAATGTCCCGCGCTTGATCTTCTTCGCTTCGCGTTCGGCGATACCAAGTTCGGGGGGATTGATGAAATCGTCGGCCGAATTCACCCACGCAACGTGCGCCCGGATCGTGTCGAGCCTGGGCGACGGGTCGTAGTCGCGCGAGGCGTTCACCTGATAGAGCAGATCGTTGGCGTCGAGCGCGCCGATCCGCCCCGCCACGAAATCGTCGAGATATGTGTCAGCGGCCTCGCGGGTCGGCAACGCAATCTGCATCGGCAACGGCGCGCTGCCCGCGATCAGCAGCAGGTTCAGCGCCATGCGCAGGCCACGGCGCGGTTGTTCCGCATAGTCGCCATCCTTCCACGCCGGATCGTCGCGGATCGCGTCCATCGCCATCTTGCGCCAGATGCGGTTGCGCCCCGCGATCTCGACCGGCAGGCAGGCGAGCGGCATCAGCGCGTCCATGAAATCGGCATAGGCCTCGCCCCACATAAAGGCATGCATGCAGCCCATCGACGTGCCCATGACGAGCCGCAGATGATCGATGCCGAGGCCTTCGGTCACCAGCGCGTACTCGCCGCGAACCATGTCGTCGTAATCATACCGCGGGAAGCGCGCGCGCATCCCATCGCTGGGCTTGGAGGATTTTCCGTGCCCTATATCGTCGGGAAGAATGATGAAATAGCGCGCGGGATCGAGCGGCCCGCCCTCGGCGAACAGCACGTCGGCGAACTGTGGTCGCTGAAATTGACGCCCGTTGCCACCGGTGCCATGCAGGATCAGCACCGCGTTCGTCGCGCGTCCGTTCGCGTCGCGCGCGGGTTCGCCCAAAGTCGTGTAATGCAGGCGAAGTTCCGTCAGGCTCTCGCCCGAGCGGAACTTGAAATCCCGTGCGACGAAATCGCCCTCGTGCGTCGCGAAACGCGGGGCGTCGCTCGCGCCGGCGGGCGACACGCATACGCAAAACGAGATTGCCAAAACTGCAATTCGGCCGAAAAGCGCCATCATGGCTGCGCCTCCGATTGACGTTCCCGATATTCCGGCGGCCCCATTCGCTTCAACCCCGGACCTTTGCGGTTCTGGCCTCGCGCGCGGAAGGGATGCAGGATTTGGCCTGCGAGCGTCGCCGGCATGGGTTCGCGAATCCCGATTCGGACGGGCGGGCGCCGGGGCGGATTGATGAAGGTGCCGAACAGCTGATCGTAGATCATCAGGTTCTCGCCGTAATTGCGATTGCCTTCCTCGGGCACCATCGAATGATGCCAGCGATGCAGACATGGCGTGTTGAACAGATAGTTGAAGGGGCCACAGCGCATCTCGACATTGCAATGGGTGAGCAGGCCGAGATAGGCCGTGATCGCGCTAACCCAGATGATGATCTCCTTCGGGATGCCGAGCGCCAGCCCGACCGCCAGCCCGAATCCGACGCTGGCGACGGTGTCGACGAAATGGAAGCGCCCCGTATTGACGAACCACAGCCGCGTCACGCTGTGATGGATGGCGTGGAAGCGCCACAGCAGCGGCCATTCGTGCGCCAGACGGTGCGCCCAGTAGAAACCGAACTCGGCGATGACGAGGCCGAGCAGAATTTGAAGCGGCAGCGGCCAGCCATGCGGCCACCACGACGCGCCGGAGAGTTCGAGCGCGTCCGCCGCGCCCATCACGGTGAGACTGGCGATCAAGATCTGAACCATCGACTTGCTCACCAGCGTATGGCCGATATCGGGGATCAGTTGACCGTCGTCGTCCCGCCATCGTGCTTCGTGCGGCATGATCCGTTCGAGCATGAACAGCGCGCCAGCCAACGCCAAATAGCTCGCGTTGAAGAACACGATCGGATAGCCGATCCGCAGGCCGGCATGGTTGGCGGCAAGGGCCGCGGCGACCAGTGCCGGCCACAACAGATAGGAAGCGACATCCTTCATTGGCCGGAATTCTACCTATTTTCGAGGCCGATCGCATCGCTGGCGGAATGGGCGGAAAACCGGACGCGCGGCAATTCGCGCTCGCGGCGATGGGGCCTGCGCTGCCGCTGACGACGCCGGCAAATCCGTCTGGCGCGTGGCGTATTGAGGCGAGTGAATCGAGCCGATCCGCGCAGGCGCACTTCGCCTAGTTTGCCAACTTCATGCACTACCACCTGGAATATATTGATCTGGAGCAGAAAACCCCGCAGCCCCGCGACAACCCCTTCGGCCCGGGGGTGTCACCCATGTCTTAGGTACGTTCCGTCACCTATGTCTCCGGGCGAGACACGGGTGAATTGGCGGAGGGAGAGAACCCGCCGGCACGGTTGCCCGTACGCCGAACCTGGAGTGCGGTGCTTTCGACTCTTCAGCGGCCCGCCTGGATGACTCCGGTAAACGCGCCCGTCGAATCTTCGCCGGCGAATGTATCGCCGACCCTATATTCCTTGAGAGGGAAACAGGTTGGTTCCGCATCGGGTGCCGGCGGTGGATCGGTCAGGGTGAAACAGCTTTCCGTGTCCGCGTCGGCCCAAGTTCCCCGCAACACAGCGCCATCCGGCAGCGTGATCGAATAGGTATGGTGCGGATCGACATAGACCTTCACCACACGCCCGTCGGCATAGGTGGACACGATCGTCGCGTCATAGGCGCCGCGCCACGTGTCGGCAAGGGCCGCATCGGCCGTCAGTCCGATGCCCGCCAAAACCGCGGCGACGCAGAGCGTGCTGGTGATTCTCATCGCGATTTCCTCCTCATTCTTTTGTTCCATCCAACTTCAACGGCTGCCCAAACAAATCCTCCGCGCGATCGACCTCGATGAGAACGGTCCACCCCTTCTTTTCCGGGTCCCATTTTCGCTCGGGTTCGATCAATCGCTCCCACACCTTCTCGTAAACCGGGCCGGATTTGTGGACGGAGGCCTTTCCATAAAATCGAGCGATTCCGCCGATCGGCAGCAGCCCGCTGTCCTTGAGCGCCATGTCGGCGAAGTAGACGGTCACGTTCGCGCCGTCGACAAGTTGAACCGTCGTCGTTCCCCGGCCCCGTTCCCAGAGCGATATGTGCCTATCGTCGTAGACTTGCGTGCTCCCGCGCGGCGTGATTTGCGCGAACCCGTTATCGAGCACCGTGCCGATCAGGCAGACATGGTCGGGAAATGCGGCGTCGATGTGAGGCCGGAGCGCCTTCGGAATGACAGCCATAAGTGTTTCTCCCCTGTCGGCGAGCCGACGAGTTTTCGTTCAGCGATAAACGTTGTTCGACGTGTGATCGCCCGCGAGCCATTTTTTCAGCTCGGCATGGGCCTGCTTTCGTCTGGTCTCGTTGACTTCCTTGGCGTTCGGCGCGTCGAGCGTGAATTCCACGATCATCCCGTTGGGATCGGTGGCGTAGACCGAGCGACAATACCCATGCTCGAGCACGAAGCTTTCCGGCTCCTTGTAACCGGCGGTCTTCAGCCGGCCCTCGATCGCCTTCTGGGTCTCGGCATCGACGTTCAACGCAATATGATGGAAGGGAGAGAAAGGCATTTGCGGACCGAACTGGGCCTGATCCGCCGGCTTGGCAAACTGGAAAAAGGCCAGCGCACCGCCGTCTCCGAGGCCGAAGAAGCAATGACAATAAGTCCGAACGGCACCGAACAACTCGTCCGATTCGCTCCAGGTGGCGATAAGCGGGAGGCCGATCACGTCCTCGTAAAACTTGCGCGTGGCCTCCATGTCCTTGGTGACATAAGCGGTGTGATGAAGCCGGCTGGGGAGTTTTGCGTCTTTGCCCATGGGTGGGTTTCCTCCTGCATCGTTTCATTTTCGCATTACTAGGCCATCGCCCGCATTCGCCGCGGGGCGAGCCTCGATTCCGCGCCGCGATATCGGGCGGCGGCCGTCCGCCTTCGATGCCATCATCTCCAGAGCCTCTCCGATGCGATCCGGGCGCCTTCGGAAAGCACCGCGAGCTTTGCCCAGACCACGTCGGGATCGACGCCGCCCTGGCCGACATGGATACTGAATCCGCAATCCACGCCCGCCATCACATTCTCTCGGCCCGCGAGATTGGCGTAGTGTTCGATGCGTTGCGCGACGAGTTCGGGGTGTTCGATATAATTCGACTGGCATTCGATCACGCCGGGCACGAGAATCTTGCCCTCGGGCGGCTTGATGGTCTCGAACATCTTCCATTCGTGGGCATGGCGCGGATTGGCCGCCTCGAACAGGATCGCCGTCGGCTTGGCCAATGACAGGACGTCGAAGATGTCCGCGAACGGCACGTCGCAATGATGGGGCCCCGGATAATTGCCCCAGCACATGTGCAGGCGCAGGCGCTCGGCCGGAATGTTGCGCACCGCGTGGTTCAGCGCCTCGATGTGCAGGCGCATGCGCTTGCGGAATTCCGGAAGTTCGAGATCCGCGTATTGCACGTGCCGGCCCATCGCGAGATCCGGGCAGTCCAATTGAAGCGAGATGCCGGCTTCGGAGATGGTTTCGTACTCGAACCGCATCGCTTCGGCGATCGCGAATAGATACGCCTCGTGCGTCTTGTAGTGGTCATTGCGGAAGAACAGCGAGATGACCCCCGGCGAGGCTGCGCTCGAGAACACGCCGTGGGCTTTCGCTTCCGTCGTCGCGGCGATCAAATTCTCGACGTCGGTCCGTGGCGATTTCCGGTCCTCGACCGCGATCGGGGCGTTGCACGCGGGCGTTCTGCGAGTCTTGCGTCCCGGGTCTCCGAACACACGCTCGGCGCTCCTCGGAAAGCTGACCAAATCCTGGAAAACGAAACTGTTCCCGGTGCCACCGAAGCCGCTGAGGCGGTCCTTCACATAGGTCGCGTAGCTGGGCTTCGACATCTCGCCGTCGTTGACGATGTCGATGCCCGCGTCGACCTGGCGGCGGACGGCTTCCTCGACCGCTTCGCGAATGCGCGAATCGAGTGCGCCACGATCGACTGGCACGCCCTCTTCCTTGGCAAACATGGTGCGAACGAGATCGTCGGGACGGGGCAGGCTTCCCACGTGCGTCGTCAGAATGCGGTCGGTGCTGCGAAGCATTCCATCAACTTTTCGTATATCGAAGAAATCTTCGAATTGCAGAGTATCTGCGCCCGGACGCGTTTGTAAAGCGCCCAAGGGTGCAAGCGGCACTCAGTCCGAAGCGAATTTTCCGTCGTAGGAAATTGCTTCGGCGGCCGCATGGGACATGATGAAACCGATCGGGCGTTCGGCCTCCTCCTGCAGATGGGCAAGAAGCCCCGCGGTGCGGGCGAGGATGCCGATGCTCTTGAGCGCCGTGACCGGGAATCCGATCTCCAGGAGAATTGCGGGAATGACGCCGTTGATGTTGATCGGCAAGGGTTTGCCGAGCGCTTCGGGTATCACTTCGGCGATCGTGTGCAACATGTCGAGATAGGGACCGGAGAGTCCGCGGTCCTTGGCGAGGGCAAGCAGGATGTTGGCGCGCGGGTCCCCGTCCGAATGTTGCGGATGCCCGAAGCCCGGAATTGGCGTTCTCGTCCGGCGCATGTCGCGAATGCGCGCGCCGGCGACTTCGAAGGGCTTTGCGCTCTTGGATGCCGCGACCAGTTCGTGCAGGAACAGGCCGGCCGCTTCAGCGCTGCCCAGCACGACGGAGCCCGAGCCAAGCAACCCCGCGGCCACGGCTCCCTGAATGGCCTCCGGCGCCGCGGCGTAAGTCATGCGTGCCGCTTGAACGCTGGGAACGAGCCCATGCTCGGCGATCGCGACCAGCAGCGCGTTTACGAAGAATCTCTGATCGGGGGCGGGAGGCTTCCCCACCAGCAGAAGGAAAAAATAATCGACGAAATCGATTTTTCCGATCAGCTCGCGGCACAGATCCCGGCCGCGTACCGTGATCGACGACGCATCGGCGGAGGAAATCGCCGTATAGGGCGCGTTCTGCTTGCCGATACGCATCGAAGGTCCTCTCGTTCGGTGTGGATAACGCTAAGCGCGCATGGCCTTCACCTCACTCCTACCACGGCGCGCCCGGCAGGAACTTACCAAATATCGAAATTGACTTCGACATGCGGAAAAATCTAGTCTGACTTCGTCCGGTTTGGAAGCGCGGTTGGATAAGGGCCGCGCATTTTACGCCAGGCGGCGCGGCGATCGCCAGAAGCCCGCTCAGCTCGTTGGAGACAGGATGGTCAAGGTTCTCGAAGGTGTCCGTGTTCTGGAGATGGGCACGTTCATCACGGGTCCCGCCGCGGCCATGTATCTCGCCGACATGGGAGCCGACGTCGTCAAGATCGAGCGTCCCAAGACCGGCGACCCGTTCCGGGCCTTCGAAGGCGGTCTCTATAGCCCGCATTTCCAGACATACAATCGCAACAAGCGCAGCCTTACGCTCGACACCGGCCAACGCGGCGATCTGGAATTGCTCGACCGGATCGTTTCCGACGCCGACATATTCATTCAGAATTTCCGGCCCGGCGTCGCCGAGGATCTCAATGTCGGTGCGGAACGGTTGCAGCGGCTCAATCCTTCGCTGGTCTATTGCGCCATCTCGGGCTTCGGCCCCGATGGTCCCGATGCGGGGCGTCCGGCCTACGACACCGTGGCCCAGGCGGCGAGCGGCTGGCTGCGGTTGCTCATCAATCCCGAGAACCCGCGAGTCATCGGGCCCGCGATCGCCGACGCAGTCACCGGGTTCTATGCGGCGTTCGGAATCCTCGGTGCCTTGCACGAGCGGCAAAAGACCGGTCGCGGGCGCCGGGTCGACGTGTCCATGCTGGAAGCGATGTGCCACTTCAATCTCGACGATTTCACCCATTATTTCTCGGCCGACGAAATCATGGGGCCTTACAGCCGGCCCAGCGTGTCGCAATCCTATGTTTTCGAGTGCGCGGACGGGAAATGGGTCGCGCTGCATATGTCATCGCCGGAAAAATTCTGGGAAGGGTTGGCCGACGCGATCGAGCGGCCGGATCTTTTCGAAGACCCGCGCTTCGCCGATCGGCCGGGCCGCATCAGACATCAGGACGACTTGATCGCCTTGATGACGCCTATCTTCAAGCGCCACGATCGCGCCGAGTGGTGTGTTCTGCTCGAGAAACACGGCGTTCCGTTCGCTCCGGTTTACGATTCGAGCGAAGCTCTCCGAGATCGCCAAGCCAAACATCTCGGCATCGAAATAGAGGCGCAGCATCCCGTCATGGGGAGATTCCGGACGGTTCGCTTCCCGGTCAATTTCGACGGGCGCCGGCAGTCGGAAGTCCTCCCCCCGCCCATGCTCGGCGAACACAACGAATCCATTCGGGCTCGGGCCGACCGCTTTTGGCGCGACCGCCGGCCCGATTCCGCCGATGCGGCGGAATAGCCACCGGACCGGCGGAGTTGATTTCGAATAGCGAAATTGACTCCGGAAACCGAAATCCCTAAACTTGCTGGCGAAGGGAATCCGCCCGGGCGGATTGCCGGTCCGGGTACTGAGCGTGCCGTCGCGTGGATGAATGACGGGCAGCGCGATATGGCGTGTCGATGGAACCGCCAGGGCGCGGGCTTATAGCCGGCGCGGGCTTATAGCCGGCCGGATAGGATAACGGCTGGACGGACTCTCCGCGGTGCGGGCGGTGTCGCGGATCGGCTCGGCAAGGCGGCGCGGCGTCAAGGGCTGCCGCCAAGAGGGGAGAAACGTCATGAAGTGGATGAACCCACGCAATTTGGTCGGATTGCGCGCGCTTCTTATCGGCGGCTCTGCGCTCGTCGGCACGCTACTGACCGCAGCGCCCGTCGCGGCGCAGGAGAGCGGCACGACCGCCGGAGCGGTCGAAACCATCACCGTCACGGCGCGCAAGCGCGAAGAGGATATTCATAACGTTCCCGCGCAAGTGACCGCCTTCACGGCGGATACGATCGAGGCCAGGGGCATCACGAAACCGATCGACTTCATCAGCGCCGTGCCCAACGTGACCTTCGTCGAAACGCAGAATGCGGGCACCAGCTTCCTCGTCATTCGCGGCATCTCGCAAGCACGAAACAGCGAACCTTCCGCGGCGATCGTGGTCGACGGCGTGCCGATGACGCAGCCCGCCCAGTTCAACCAGGAAATGCTCGACATCCAGCAGATCGAGGTCATCAAGGGTCCGCAAGGCGCGTTGTATGGCCGCAACGCCATCGGCGGGGCGATCCTCATCACCACGAAAAGACCCACCGATGAATGGGAAGGCCGCGCCACGGCCGGTTACGAATCCGGTCCGGGCTGGAGGGCGCAAGCCGTCATCAGCGGCCCGCTGACGGATACCTTCAAAATGCGCGCCGCAGGGTCGTATTTCGATACCGACGGCCACTTGACGAACATCAATACGGCTGATGCCTCGGCCGAAAAGAACGTCGATCCGGTCAAGGATCTGAACGCACGCCTTTCCTTCCTGTGGGAGCCGACGGACAATTTCACGGCGGATTTGCGCCTGTCCATGGACCTGCTGAAAACCCGCGCACTCTACTACGTTATCGACGCATTCGGTTCGCCCGGCTTCAACGATCCCAACAACACCAGCGTTCCGATCGCGTTGAACAATTCCGGCAAGAACGACCGCAAGATCTACGACGCGGCCCTCAAACTCACTTACGACAACGATTGGGGCACGCTTACGTCCATCACCGGCTACAACAGCGTCTGGGAAATCCTCACCGGCGACGGCTATACGTTCGACCCGTTCGGAGCGTCGAAGATATTCTTCGACTTCAACCAGAGCCAGTTCCTCGATGTCCAGACCTTCAGCCAGGAAGTGCGCTACACGTCTCCTTCGGATCGCCGCATCCGCTGGATCGCGGGCGCTCAGATGTTCATCACCGATCGGTTCATCTCGACCGGCAACATGTGCGATGTGGCGGACGAGGGCGTGGCGCCCACCTATCACGATCCGTTCCCGTACTGTTTCGCGACTTTTCCGTTCCCCCCGCACGGGCAGATATCGTTCCTGTCCGATTCGCAGGATCAGTTCGCCTGGGCGATCTATCTCGACACGTCGTGGAGCATAACCGACGAGTTGGAACTGTCGCTCAACATCCGTTACGACAACGATCATCGCGAAAATACGACCGAGACGCCGCAGTTCTTCCTGACGGTGGCGGGCATTCCCGGCGCAACGGGCGATGTGCGCTCGAACACATGGGACGACGTCCAGCCGCAAGCCATCATCCGTTATCAGCCGAGCGATGCACTCAATCTCTATGCGAGCTACAGCCGAGGGTTCCGCAGCGGCGGCTTCAACCAGACCGGCGTCGCCACGGCCGCCGCGGCCGCCGGGTTCGACAATGTCGGCGATCTGTTCGATCAGGAAACGGCCGACACGTTCGAGGCGGGCTTCAAGAGCCTGTGGTTCGACAATCGCGTGGCTCTGAACGGAAGCGTCTATTCCACGGTCGCGAAAGGCACCTACTACTTCGTCTTCCTTGCCTCGAACTCCACGCAGAACCTGGGTAACATTCAGCAGGTCGAGTATATTGGCTTCGACATCGACTTGAACGCACGCGTCACCGACGAACTGACGCTCAACGCCGGTTTCGGCTACACCGACAGCGAGGTCACGCGCTTCCCGGGCGCATCGAGCGCGCTCGTGGTGGGCTCCAAGGCGCCCCTCGTTTCCGATTACACGCTCAATGTCGGGCTGCAGTATCTCGCCCCGGTGTTCGACGATTTCGATGCGCTGGTGAGAGTCGATTACAATCGGATCGGTCCGACGACTTTCGTCATTCCGGTGCCGGCGGCCGGCGAGCCCGTGCCGATCGCGCGCGATCCGGTGGATCTGGTCGATTTGAGGGCCGGCCTGCAGAGCGACGAATGGTCGGTCATCTTCTGGTCGAAGAACCTTTTCGACAAGGAGTACAACACGGAGTATTCGACTGGCGGCTTCCTGTTCAAGGCGCAGCCGATGCGCTGGGGCCTCGATGTGACCAAGAGGTTCTGAGACTGCGGACAAGCGCCGAATCCGTCGCGCCGGCCGGGCAGAATCCGGCCGGCGCGATTTTTTTCCGCATGTGCCGATCTCAGCCGGGATGCACCGAGCGCAGCAGGAAGGGTTGCCGGCGCAGCGCAGTTTCGATGTGCCGGGCGGCGCTCTGCAGCACGGGCAGGCGCGTGCGGATCAGATCCTCCTTGCCCACGCGCGACGTGGATGTCGAGCAATTGATCGCGGCCATGGAGCGCCCGCCCTCGTCCAGGATGGGAACCGCGAGCGAGACCAGACCGTAATCCAATTCATCCTGGGTCGCCGCATAGCCGCTTCTACGCACATCGTCGAGGATTCGCCGCAACGCCGGCTTCGACGTCACGGTGTGTTCGGTGAAGGCTTCGAAGGTGCCGGTACGGAGGTAACGGGTCCTGACTTCGCCGCTTTCGAAGGCGAGCATGGCTCTTCCCAACGAGGTCGCATAGGCGGGAAACCGCGTGCCGATGCCGGCGGCAAGGCGCACCATTCTGTTTGTCGAGACATGCACGAGATAAAGGATGTCGTACTCGCTCAACACGGCAAGCGAGGAACTGTCCCCGGTCTCGTCGCGAACCGTCTGCAAATGCGGGCGCACGAGTTCGCCGAGACTCATGGAATCGAGATAGGCGGACGCGAAGCTCATGACTTCCGGACGAAGAAGGAAATGCCGGCGGTGCTTGGCGACATAGCCGAGCTTGACCAGCGTGTTGAGGCAACGTCGTGCCGCCGCCGGAGAGAGCTTGGTGACCTGCGCGACCTCGCTGAGCGTCATCTCCGGGGTTTCGCGCCCAAAGGCGCGAAGAACCGACAAGCCGCGCTCGAGAGTCGAGAGATATTCGGTGTCGGCGTCCTTTTTTAACTCGGCATCCATGTTCGCGCCCAAGCTGATCTGGCCATGTCGTGCAAGGCAAGCCGCACTAGTGTCGTTTAGGTTTCGAAGTTCGCCAGACGCTCGATATCGAAATCGAGCGAACTTCGAAACCACGACACTAGTGTCCCGATTCCGAAATTCGCATGATCAAGATATCAGA
>Ga0326597_10005433_pt1 | contig 17702 bp, 6 predicted proteins | sample RVTome_12_FD_203789 | JGI IMG/M metagenome (GOLD analysis project Ga0326597, IMG submission 203789) | Soil microbial communities from uranium-contaminated site in the Upper Colorado River Basin, Wyoming, United States - RVT100D185 | ecosystem: Environmental > Terrestrial > Soil > Contaminated >... | reverse complement strand
TCGTCGTCCTCAAGCGAGGGACGCGGGCAGCGCCGGGCCCACTGGGGGGAGGAGCCGATGCCAGCCCGGCGCCTCACCTCGACCTCCAGGACCTCGCGAAGGTGAAGACCACCACCACCGCGCGGGTGGCGAGCCGGCGTGCGGCGAAGTATCTCGATCTGCGCCGGGCCCGCGTGCCCGCGATCGTCTGGCGCGCCTGTGCCATACACGAGACGCTCTGGCGGGCCTCACCCGCCCTCGACACGGCGGCCCTCAGCCAGGTCCTCGACCACCGGCTGCGGGTGGTCGAGCGCATGAACTTCCAGATCGCAAGCGCGGGCGCCCTGGTGGGAAGCGACAGACGCGAACGGCTTCGGTTCGAGACCGGCGGGAATCCCGAGGGGCCCTGGCGCGACGACTTCCGGATCCGCATGTTCGAGTACCCGCGCGTGCCCGGGTCGCTCGCATCCGTGATCGGCGCCGCCAGCATCGCGGAGTGGAACGAGCTTCTCTTGCCGAGGCATCTGTGGCAATGGGAGACGGCCCGGCACCGGCGGCTGCACTACGTCGGCGGTGGCACCACGATCATCAAGTTCGCACCCACGACGGCGGCCGACTGGACCGCCTCTGCGCCCCATCTGTATCTCCAGTGGCTCACGGGCGTCCCTCCGGGCACGGCCATGGACCGGCTCTTCGTCCCGAGGGAGAACTGGTGGCATCGGAACTGGCTCTTCTGCGACCAGGTGGTGTCGGGCCTCCTCGTCGAAGGACTGCTGTTCGCGCTCCGCCGCCGCCCGCCCGGCGGCGACGGGCTGTTCAACGCCCTCGCCCCGCGGCAGTCCCCGAGCTACATCGCCCTCTCCGGGATGCTCAATCCCGATGCGACCGACGACCGGAACCTGCTCATCTCGGACGGCGCCGACGATCCCTATTTCGACAAGACCCTCGTCTGGGAGGACGACATCCAGGTCGGCGACCACCTGATCGTCTGGAACAGCTTCCTCTACGCCTCCATCTCGCGGGGAGAATGGCAGCTCGAGAACTCGATCGTCATCGACGCCGACGTGGATCCCCTTACCGGTTTCGCGTCGCGCCGGCGTCTACGCCTGCAGGGCCACGGCATCGCGGCGAAGCGCTATTCCGACTACCTCGACGAGATCGCCGGCCAGGTGCGCTCGGTCCTCCATGAGATGCGCAGCGCGGTCCGCGACCATCCGGCCGGCCCGTTCCTGAGCTGGAACGCCGTGCCCTTCCGCCTGATGCGCTGGGATCCTTACGAGGATTTCCCCGACCCTGGGGCCTGGTGGATCGTCTTGCCCGTTCCCGATAGCAGCTCGCGGCGTTTCTGGCGGACGGAGGAGGAGGCCCAGCGGATGCTGGTGAAGGCCGTCGGTCCCGAGCGCTCACCGGGACCCGGCTACCACGTGCCTCCATTCGCCCAGCCCGCGGTCTTCTTCCCGCTCTTCGAGCCCTTCATGCGCAACCGGGCCGCCGGCGGTGCCAACCAGGGCTGGCCCGAGTATTTCGCTCGCCGTCGCGCGGGTCCCCTGCCGCGCCTTCCGAAGCTGATCGACGTCCGCATCGACGGAAGCATCATGCCCGGCCTGTTCTTCCGCGGACAGGGCACGCCCATCGCCGTGAACCGTTATCGCCTCAAGCAATGAGCAGCGCCGGCAACACCATCGAGCGGCTCGCCGCTCTGGTCGGCGACGCCCTCGCCCCGCTCGCAGAGGCCCTCGGTTCTCCTCGAGACGTCCTGGAGACGCTCGAGGAGCTCGGTTTCATCGCACCCGCAGCGCCGCCGTCCCTGGTCGCCCTCGGCACGGCCGTTCAGGAGGTCATCGACGCCCTGGCCGACGTCGAGGAGAAGCGCCGGGCGCTCCAGGACGAGACGGGCACCGAGGAACAGCTCCTCGCTGCCCTGGCTCTTCTCCTCGTGAGGACCTCTGTGTTCGCCGCGGAGCTGCGCCAGCTGAAGGCGGCGCTCGAGGCGGAGCTGCCGCCGGCGTTCGTCGCCGCCACCGGCCTTCCCGCCGTGATCGAGCGCCGGCTCTTCGACGACGCCGCGCTCGTCGAGCTGCAGCGGACGCTGCCCGCGCTCGTCCGGTTCACGAACCTCCTGGGTTTGACCGAAGAGATCGAGGTCGAGGCCGACCCGGCCCGGTTCCAACCGGATTTCGTGAAACGCAGCCTTCGCCTGGATCGCATCACCATGCTTCTGGGCGACCCCCAGGAGCTGCTGCGCGACGTCTACGGGTGGGGCACGCCCGACCTCGACGCCGAGAGGCTCTTCGACGCGCTGGAGCGCGTGTCCCACGGGTTTGGCGTGCCGGTCGAGATCCACTACGCGAGCGATGCCCTGCGCGCGCTGGTTGCGCCTGCAGCGCCCGAGGCCTCGGAGGACGAGCCGGAGCCGATGCTCGTCGTGCCGCTCCTCGAGACCGAGGAGGTGACCTTCCGCCTGGCGGTGCTGCCCGTTCCCAAGGCCGACCCCGCCGAGGCCCAGGGCCTGGGCTTCCTGCTGACCAGCTCCTTCGCTGCCGGGATCACGGTGCCCCTCACGCCGACTCTGAGCCTGACCCTCGGTGGCGCGCTCGACCTGGCCGCGGGGCTCGTCGCCGTGGTGCGCCCCGACGGGCCGCCGACGCTCGCCGCCGATCCCGGCGGCAGCCCGGTCGTGCTGACGGGCGGCCGCGCCGAGGTGCGCCTCGACTACGGCTCCGCGGATGCCGTGCCGCTGCTGGTCGTCCCCGGCGGCTCCCGGATCGAAGCCGGCGAGGTGTTCGCCCTGGGCGGCGTCGAGGTGCGGTCGGGCACGCCGGACGTCTTCGTCGGTGCCGGCGTCACGGACGGTCGCTTCGTCCTCTCCTTGAGCGAGGCCGACGGCTTCCTCGGCAAGGTCCTCCCGTCGGAAGGCGTGACCTTCGAGTTCGACTTCGGCGTGCGCTGGTCGCAGCGCGAAGGGCTGCACTTTGAGGGTTCGGGTGGCCTCGACACGACGCTCGCCCTCGACCAGAGGCTGGGGCCGCTGCGGCTTTCGACCCTACACGTGGGCTTGCGGGTGACCGGGGAGGCGCTGGCCCTCGAGACTAGCCTCACGGGCGGGGTCGACGTCGGACCGGTCAAGGCCACGATCGAGCGCGTCGGGGTCGAGAGCGATCTCGCCTTCCGGGGCGGCAACCTCGGGCCGGTGGACCTCGCCCTGAAGTGGAAGCCCCCCACCGGCCTCGGCATCGCGATCGACGCCGGTCCGATCAGCGGCGGCGGCTTCATCCGCTTCGACGAGCCGAACGGCCGCTACTCGGGCGTGCTCCAGCTCGAGGTCTTCGCGGTCAGCGTCACCGCGATCGGCCTGCTCGACACGAAGCTGCCCGACGGACGGGAGGGTTTCTCGTTCCTGATCATCATCTCGGTGGAGTTCACGCCCATCCAGCTCGGCTTCGGCTTCACCCTGAACGGAGTCGGCGGTTTGGCCGGCATCCACCGCAGCCTCAACCTCGAAGCGCTGCGCGCCGGGGTCTACACGGGGAGCCTCGGTCACGTCCTCTTCCCGCGGGACCCCATCGCCAACGCCCCCCAGCTCATCAGCGACCTGAGCCGGATCTTCCCGCCTATCGAAGGGCAGCACACGTTCGGGCCCATGGCCAAGCTCGGCTGGGGCACCCCCACGCTGGTCGATATCTCGCTCGGCATCATCATCGAGCTGCCGAGCCCGGTGCGGATCGCGCTCCTGGGCCAGATCGCGGCGTTCCTCCCCACCCGCGAGGCGGGAATCATCGAAATCCACGTCGACTTCGTGGCGGTCATTGATTTCGGCGCGAAGCTGTTCTCGCTCGACGCGACCTTGCGCGACTCGCGCATCGTGGTCTGGACGCTCACCGGCGACATGGCCGCGCGCGTCTTCTGGGGAGATCCTCCGAACCTCGCCATTGCACTCGGCGGGTTCCACCCCGCCTTCCAGCCGCCGCCCGGCTTCCCGGTGCTCCGGCGTCTGACACTCGCGCTCGGAGCGGGGGACGACATCCGCATCACCTGCCTGTCTTACCAGGCCGTCACCAGCAACTCCCTCCAGTTCGGGGCCCGCGCCGAGCTCTACGTCGACATGGGTGTCTTCGTCCGGGGCTGGATCGGCTTCGACGCGCTCATCATCTACTCGCCGTTCGCGTTCCAGGTCGACTTCACGGCCGGGTTGGAAGTGGGTATCGGCAGCATAAAGGTCGCGGGGTTGACAGTCGACGGGACTCTCTCGGGCCCCACACCGTGGCGCGTCCGCGGCTCCGCCACGATCTCCCTCTTCTTCTTCGACATCTCGGTCGACTTCGACGAGAAGTTCGGCGAAGAGCAGCGCGTCGAGCTGCCCCCGGCCGATCCCTGGCCGCCGCTGCGGCAAGCCCTCCTGGAGCCGCGCAACTGGGCGGCGACCCTGCCTCCGGGGGCCCTGGCCGTCGCCAGCCTCGGCGGTCCCGAGGGCACGACCGCCGTCCTCGTCGACCCCTGCGGCCGCGCCACCTGGCGCGAACGGGTCGCTCCCCTGGACCGGACCCTCACTCGGTTCGGCAACGCATCGACCCCGGCCCCCGTCAAGTTCACGGTCGACCGCGTCACCGTCGGGGCCACGGCTTCGGCCTTCATCGCCGTCACCGACTCGTTCGCCGCGGGGCAGTTCGAGGACCTGACCGACGACCAGAAGCTCTCGCGTCCGTCCTTCGAGCCCATGAGCGCGGGCATCGAGGTGGCGAGTGCTTTGGTGCGGGTTGGCCCGGCCGTGCCCGCCGAGATCGTCTACGAGACGAGGATCATCGACTCCGAGCTCGCGTCGCGCCCCGGTCCGCGCGTCAAGTTCGACCGTGCGGCCCAGGTCGCGCTGCTGCGCAGCGGCGCCGCCGCCCGCTCGCCTCTGCTCGCCACGGGCCTGCGTGCGTTCGCGGCCGAACGCAAGCTCGCGCGCGACGAGGAGACGTTCGTCGTGGTCTCGGCCGTCGACCTCGGAGCGCGCGCCGATATCAGCGCGCCCACCACGAAAGGCGCGGCCTGGCAGGCCCTCGACGCCTATGTGGCCTCCCGGCCGCAGGAGCGTGGCACGCTCCAGGTCGTCCCCGTCCACGAGCTGGAGGGTGCTTGAGCTCGCCGGTCGCCACCTACGCGTTCCTGCCCTGGCTGCGTCGGGGCATCGGAGCGGAGGTGTCGCGCACGGAGGGCACGGGCGGTCCCGAGCCCCGCACGAAGGTGAGCATCGGAGTGCGCTTCAACACCGATGACGCCCTCGCCGGAGGTGTCGAGCTCGAGCTGTTCGGCCCGGGAGAGGTGAAAGGGCTCGACCCTCGCGTCGTGATCCGCACCTGGCCCCGTGCCGGCATCATGGACGCCGAGTCGAACTATTTTCCGTTGGTCGAGTTCGGCCAGGCGGACCTGCCCTGGCGGTACACGGCGGCCCGTGCGACCGCCGGGCAGCGGCTCACTCCGTGGCTGTCGCTCGTCGTCCTCGCCGATTCCGAGATCGAGCAGTCGACTCCGGCGGACGGCAGGGGTGGGCTGGGCCGCGTTCGCATCAAGGATGCAGGTGTCCTGCCCCGCAGCCCGCAGCTCTGGGCCTGGGCCCACGTGCAGGTGGCGGGGGAGACCGCCGTCGACGAAGCGAGGGCCGCGCAGTTGCTGTCGTCGGGGGCGGGCGGCGTGGTGTCGCGCGTCGTGTGCCCGCGCCGCCTCCGGCCGGGAACAGCCTACCGGGGCTTCCTCGTCCCCTCCTTCAGGCGCGGCGTCCTCGCGGGCCTGGGCCAGGAGGTGCCGAACGCGGTCGACTCGCTGGAGCTCGCATGGCCAGACCCGGCGAGCGGGCCCATCACGCTGCCGGTCCATTTCGAATGGCGCTTCGGCACCGGGGTCACGGGCGACTTCGAGGCCCTGGCCCGCCTCCTGCGAGCCTTCGAGGCTCCGGCCTCGATTGGCATCCGGGACATGGACGTCAGGGCGCCTTCGCCGGGCCTGCCCGCGGCCTCCCCGACACCGATGGGCCTGGAAGGCATGCTCGTAGCCCTCGGTACCCAGCCGACACCCTGGGAAGAGCCAGCCCGGCAGAGCTGGATCGCGAGCCTGAAACCGCTGCTGAACCTCCCGGCCGAGCGCCTGCTCGACCCGGGAGCGCCGCGCACGGTGGCGCCGCCGCTCTACGGGCAATGGCACGCGGCGACGGACCGCTGCGCCGCGGACGAACCGAACGCGCTCCCCGTCTGGTTCCAGGCCCTGAGTGTCGATCCTCGCCTGCGCGTGGGTGCGGGCCTCGGCACGCGGGTCGTGCAGGAGCACCAGGAGGCGCTGATGGCGAGCGCCTGGGACCAGGTCGACCGCGTGCGGCAAGCGAACGAAGAGCTGCGTCAGGCCCAGCTGGCCCGCGAGATCGCGCTTCGGCTGCACCGCCGGCACCTGATCGTGCCCGACGCGGAGACCGTCCTCATGGTCACGGCTCCGGTGCACACACGGGTGAAGGCGAGCCCTACCACCATACGTGCGTTGCTCGAGTCGAGCCCCATCCCGCGTGGCGTTTCCGAAGGCGCCTTCCGACGCGTGGCGAGGCCCCTGGGGCCGGTCGGCCGCCGGCAGGGCCGCGTCAAAGATCCCGCGCGGTCGGGGCTCCTCGGCCGGCTCAACCGGGGTGAGCTGTCTGCGGCTCCCGTGCCGAAGACACCCAGCGACATGGCGACACCCGACCGCACCGGCGCGGGCCTGCTGCCTGCCTCCATGACTCCCGAGGAGCGGGCGCGGCGACGACGGCTTCCGCGGCTTTATCGGCTGCTGGCGCTCGGGCTGCTCCTGATCGCGATCGTCCTCGGCCTCGCCTTCGGCCTTTGGGCCCTGGCTGCGGTCGCCGCCGGTCTGGCGGCGGCCAGTTACATCCAGGCCGACCGAGCGGCCCGCGCGGCGGCGGATCTCGACCGCCGCGCCGCGCTGCGGGATTCGACGCTCACCGGCAACGACGTGCGGAGCGCGCCCGCGGCTCCCGGGTTCTTGCCCATGGAGGCGCCCCTCACCGGCGCTCCGAGGACGCTGCCCACCACGAGCGATGGCCGCCCACCGTCCCCGGAGCTGACCGAAGCGTTCCGCGAGTCGGCGGCTCGGCTCTTTGACCGCACCGCCGCCCCGGTCGAGCCCTTGCGCGTGATGACCGAGGTGAACCTGGCCGCGCTCCGCACCACCCTGCAACAGAAGCTCGATCCGCGGGTCACGATCGTCGCGTCCTACCGGACCCGGGTTCGGCTCGGTGCTTCGGTCGTTTGGGCTCCCGACGACCCCATCGAGCCCATCATGGCCGCGCCCGAGTTTCCGCAGCCGATGTATGGCGACCTCGCGGCGCTCTCGACCGACTGGCTGCTGCCGGGTTTCTCGCAGATCCCGAAGAACACGGTGACCCTGCTCAGGACCAACCAGAAGATGATCGAGGCGTACATGGTCGGCCTCAACCACGAGATGGCGCGCGAGCTGCTGTGGCGCGAGTACCCGACGGACCAGCGGGGCACCTACTTCTTCCAGTTCTGGGACGGGGCCGGCTTCGTGCCGCCCCCGGGGCAGACCGTCGACCCCGCGACCTTGCGCGACATCACGAAGATCCACACCTGGGCGAAGCCCTCGACCCTCGGCAGCCACAGTCCGCGCACTCCGCCGCCCGGAGGAGAGTTCCTCGTTTTCCTGGTCCGAGGGGATCTGCTGCGGCGTTACCCGAACACCGTCGTCTACGCGGCACGGGCAAAGTGGACGCCCGAGGGGTTGCGCGAGATCGATGACCCCGCGCCCGGCGCGAGCGACGCGGAGAAGGCTCAGAAGCAGAGCTGGCCGCTCTTCTCGGGCCTCATCGAGCCCGACGCGACTTTCTTCGGCTTCGCCCTCACCCGGGCTCAGGTGAACGGTAGTCCCGAGCCGAGCGGGGATCCCGGCTGGTTCTTCGTCCTCCAGGAGCACTCGTCCGAGCCTCGCTTCGGCCTCGACGAGGCGGATCCCGTCACGCTGGGCCAGCCGGTCACGGGGAGCAACTGGGACAACCTGTCCTGGGGAGGGCTCGTCGCGGACGCGCCGGCCCTCGAGGCGCTCCAGACCATCGACCTCGATGCCGACCTGCCCGACACGAACGGGGTGTTCGACGCGGTCACGCGCGCGTGGCATGCCGATCGGGGCCGGGGAGAGGTCGGCTGCCGCGCCTCCGACCTCGCGTACATCACCTTCCAGCGCCCGATGCGTGTGGGCATCCACGGCGCGGACATGGTCCCATGAGCGAGAGCGGCCCTCCGAACGCCGCCGCCCTCGACGCCACGCGAACGCGGCTCCGCGAGGCGCGTCGGCAGCTCCTTGAGGGGACGAAGATCCTTCGGGATGCCGAGGATCGCCTGCATGCCCTGCGGCGTGACGGGCGTCCTGATGCCGATGCGCTCGCAGAGGCTCGAGCCGCGGTCGAGCGGGCCCGCGGGAGTCGGCGCCAGGCCTCGGACGCGCTCCGGGCGGCGTCGGACCGGCTCGTCGAGGGCTTGCGAACGGTCATGACACCGTCGCCGGAACGAGACGTGGCTCGGCTTTCGGCCGAGTGGCCCGTCGTGCTGCTACCGGTCCGGATCGAGACGCGCTTCCGTGGGTCCGAGGTGCTCCTCCGTGTGTACCCCGACGATATCTTCGCGGAGACCCACGAGCCGGAGCTCACCGATCAGGAAGTCGCCGACGGCACGCGGTTCTGGACCGCGGCCTGGCCCGGCCCCGACGCGGAGCGCACGGCGTGGAAGGGGCTCGTGGACGCCCTGGGCGCGCCGCGGGCGTCCTGGGTCGCGCAGCTCATGACGCCGCAGAACCTCCCGGAGCGGCCGAGTGGCGATCCCGTCCTGCCGGATCCGCCGCGTCGTACAGGCGCCTGGACGCGCGCCGCTGAGGCGCGCCTGCTGCCCGACCGTTTCGTGGTGGCGCTCTACGGCGGGCCCGCACCCCGCGTGGTGGCGGGCAGCGCCGTGGTCGAGCCGCTCGCCCTCACGATCTCTCCCGACGCGGACGAGGCGCGATCGCCCCTCACGGATGACGGGCTCGAGATCGACGACGCCGTACGTTGGACGGTGGATTTCGACGCGGCCGAGAAGATCGGCATGGCCCTTCGCATTCCCCTGTCCGCGGAGGAGCAGGCCGGTGGCTTCGACCGCGTGGTGGTGATGGGCGTGAAGTCGACGCTCACGCCCGACGAGAGCGCCGCCGAGCTTCGCGGCCTGCTCGAGAGCCATCGCTTCGGCCGCGGCCTCGCCCTCGTCCCCCAGGGCACGGCCACGAACAACACGTCGGCGGGCCGCGCTCCCTTCCCGCCTCCGGATCCCGACGGCCGGGCGAGCTTCGGTGTCGAGCGGCAGGAGATCGGTCCGCTCGAGGGACGCGACGGCGGTGCCCTCATGCGGGCATTGGGCCTGCCCGTGGCGGCGGCGGCGCACCTCGCCGGGGCCGACGGGCGCGAGCAGGAGCGGGCGTCGGCGATGGCCCGCGCCCTGTGGCCGGTCACCCTCGGCTATTTCCTCGAGCAGCTCATGGCGCCCGTCTTCGACCGCAACGCGATCCGGCAGGTCCAGGGCTTCTTCGTCAACGACGTCCGCGGCCGCGGCCCGCTCCCCGCGTTCCGCGTGGGCAACACGCCTTACGGTGTTCTCCCCGTCTCGTCCCTGCGGCTCTGGCGGGCCGAGGGTCGCGTCCTCGGCATCGAGCGGGAGCTCCCGGAGGCGCTGCGCAGGCTCTCGGCGGTCTGGGCGGCCCGAACCGCCGAGGTCCCGCAGGTCGGCCGCAGCGCGGACCCCGACCTGGACCTGCTGTCCGTCCTCGGCGTCCATGCGAGCACGCGCGAGGTGCGCGTGCGGCCGGTGCTCGGGGAGGACGCGCAGTGGAACCTGTTCGGTCTGTTCGGCTGGTCCGACGCGTGGGGAGCCTGGCAGGACGCAGGCCAGCAACTCGCCCTCCGCGTCCTCGAACGCGTCGGGCATCCGGAATGGCGCCCGCGGATCGGCCGGTTCAACTTCGGGCCCAGGGCCTGGCCGTTTCGCTACGGCCTCGTCAGCGAAGGCCCGTCGTCCGAGGCCGAGCCGCTGGTGCCGAACTACATCGACTGGATCCGCACCGGCGACGTGCCGACGCTGCGAGCCCAGTCCTTTCCCGAGGGTGCTCCGGTCTCTCTCCTGTATCGGCTGTTCCGTCACGGGGCGCTCCTGGAGTACCACGCGACGGCGTTCGAGCTGCACCTGCGCTACGAGAGTGTCGTCCTCGCGGACGGCCGCGAGCCCGAGATGGTCGACCGCGCCGCCCCGGCGGGGGCGCCCGGCCGCATGGCGCGACTGGAGAGGTCGCTTCCCGCGGTCAGCGGCCGCGCGCCGCTGCAGCAGTTCCTGCACGACCCGGCCAACCGGGCGCTCCTCGAGTCCCTCGTCCCCGATCCGCCGGTCACGGGGTACCGGGATGCGTTGGCCCTGCTGGCACCGGCCTCCACGGCCGAGCTGGAGCGGCTGCTCACGGAGACCATGGACGTCGCCTCTCACCGGCTCGACGCGTGGATCACGGCACTCCCGACGCGACGCCTGCGGCGCCTCCGCGAGGCCCGGCCGGAGGGCTGTTACCTCGGGGCCTACGGCTGGGTGGAGGACCTCCGGCCGAAGCCGCGGGGCACGAGCAGTCCCGTTCGGTTGCCGGACGGGCGCGTGGCCGAGCGCCAGGCGGACAACGGCGGCTACGTGCAGGCGCCGTCCATGACCCACGCGGCGGCGGCGGCGGTCCTGCGCAACGCGTACCTCTCGCGCACCGACGAGACTCGGGCCCGCTACGCGGTCGACCTGTCCTCCACCCGCGTGCGCCTCGGCCGCTTCGTCCTCGACGCGGTCCGTCAGGGACAGCCCCTCGGCGCCGTGCTCGGCTACCGCGTCGAGCGCGGCCTCCACGATCACCGCCAGGACAAGTGGATAGCACCCCTGCGCCGGCTCTACCCGCTCGTGGCGAAGAAGTCGAAAGACCCGCTGGACATGGACGAGCCCACGGAGCAGATCGCGGCCCGCAACGTCGTGGACGGGCTCGCGCTCCAAGTGGCGTTCGTGGAGAACCGGGTGCCGTGGGGCGCGAGCGGCCTGCCCGCCGGCGGGTCCGAGCGCGCCGCGATCGAAGCCGAGCTTCGAGCGCTGGACGAGGCGGTGGATGCCGTCGCGGATCTCCTGCTCGCCGAGTCCGTGTACCAGGTCGTCAAGGGAAGCCCCACGGTGGCCGCGGCCACGCTGGACGCGATGGCGCAGGGAGCGCTACGGCCGCCCGACCCGGAGATCGCGACCCAGCCACGACGAGGCACCCCCCTGAGCCATCGCATCGCGGTCGTCCTGGGCGACGGTGCTCCGCCGCTGCCGCCCGGCTGGCCGGTGGCGGCCACACCGCGGGCCAGCCTGGAACCGGGGGTCGACGCCTGGCTGGGCCGGCTCTTCGGCCCGGCGACGCAGGCGCGCTGCCGCGTCGAGATCGGTCCGAGCGACGCGCCGACCGGCTCCACCTCGGTCTCGCTCGACGAGCTGCGCGTGCGTCCCATCGACGTGCTCGCTCTCTCGCGTGCGCTCGGCCAGAGAGACCCGGCCGCGTCGCAAGCGGCGGCCTCCGAGCTGGACCGGCGCATCCAGGACGTCGCCCTCGCGAAACTGGGGGTCGTGGACGAGGTCGAGACGCGCATCTTCTACGAGGCGCCACCCGCGGGCTTCGATCCCGCCGTCGACCGCACCTTCACCGACGTGCTCGAGACCGCGCGGGCAGTGGAGCGCGTCCTGGGCAAGGCCCGAAGTCTCGTCCCGCGTGACCTCGCGGCGGAGGACCGCGAGGCCGCAGTTGCTTCCGCGGAGCGCATGCCCGCCGACGCGATCGCTCGGGCGTCGGCCGCGCGGGACGCGCTCGAGACGCGTCGACAGGTGCTCATCTTGCGTCTGGCCGCGGCCGTGGCCGCGGACCCCGCGACCGCCTTCGACCTCGCGCCCCTCCGCTCGGCGCTCGCGGACGTTGCCCTCGCGGGAGTGCCCTCGGCGTATCCGCGGAGCTCGGTCGGGCCGGGGCTCCCGCTCCGACAAGAGCTCGTCGTCCAGGCGACGAGCGTCGCCACCGAGGCCGAGCGGCGCCTGTCTCGCGCGCAGGTCCTTCTCGCGGCCGCGGCGGACCCGGCGAAGGCCGCGGACGCCGCCTTCCAGGTCTCGACGGCGCGGGAGGTGGTCAGCGTGGTGTTCGGCGCGGACGCGCCGTTCCTGCCGCGTTTCCGCCCGGCGGCGGCGGGGGAGCTCGCGAACGCGATCGACCACGGCGCGGCCGGCGTCTTCATCGATGCGGATGCACGCGTCCGCGAGCGCGAGATCCGCAGGTTCGAGGCCGTGGCCGCCCGCGTCCGGCCTGCGCTCGACGCCTGGCGGCGTGTCGAGCTTCTGGGCCGTGCGCTGGCAACCGAGCCCGCTCTGAGGCGGGTCGCCCAGCTTCCCTACGACGCCGCGGCGAGGTGGGTGGCGCTGCCGTTCCCGGACGAGGCCGCGCGCCCGCGCCCCGGCCGCACCTCCGTGCTCCTGTGCCGCGTCGCGGCGCCGGCCGCCGCGGATCCGTGGGCAGGGCTCCTCCTCGACGAGTGGACCGAGCTCATCCCGATGCCCACCGAGCAGACGGGCGTCGCGTTCCATTACGACGACCCGGGGGCCGAGGCGCCCCAGACCGTCCTCGTCGCGGTTCCGCCCATGCTGGCCGAAGGGCGGCCCTGGGACCTCGATTCGCTCCTCGCCATCGTGAACGAGACCCTCGATCTCGCCCGCATCCGCGGGGTCGACGGCGAGCTGCTGGGAGAGCTGGGCCAGCTCCTTCCCGCCATCTACCTCGCGGACAGCACCGAGGACGTGACGGTCCGGACCGACTTCTCGACCGCCGTCCTGGCAGAGGCGGCCATCGCCCGTCTCCAGGAGCCGTGACGTGAGCACCGTCCCCATCACCGCCGCTCTGCAGCTCCGCCTGGCCATCACCTACTGGAACCGGCTCGAGCCGCGCCCGAGGTCTCCCGAGATCGCCGACGCGTTGGCCGCCCGTGTGCGTGATCCGCTCTTCATGCTCACACGCCAATGGCAGCTCGGCGAGTTCCACGGCGAGGACGCGGGTTCCCCCGCCCTCGTCCAGTTGAAGGGACGGACCGGGCCGTTCCTGGGCTGGCGGCCGGCGGGGAGCGGGCCGCTCGAGTCCCTCGACGCTCCCCTCGAGGAGCTCGTGGCGTCCGAGGACTTCACGCCCGACCTCGCCACGCGGGTCGAGCTCGGCCAGAGCTTCGAGCGTCTCCTCGCCGACGAGGGCCTGGCCGGCGCCGTCCTCGACGCGATCGTGGTGGCGTTCAGGACGGCCCATCCGATCGAGGCGACCGCGGTGCCGGTCACCGACGCCGACGCGAGCCGCTTCGCGGTCGTCTGCGGCGGCCGCGCGATCGACGGCGTCGCCGTGGCCGCCGCCGGCCCGGGCTCCCTACCGGTCGATCCCGCCGTGACCGCCGAGGCGGTCCGCGTGGCCCGTGCCGTCGTGGCTCTTCGCGACGAGGTTGCGCAGACGCTGGGTGCTTTGGGGCTCACCGACGCTCCCGCCTGGCGGCGAGAGCGGATGGAGTACCAGGCCGAGGCGGTGGCGCTGGACCCCGAGCGGGGCCCGGTGCTCCTCACCGCCGACCCCGACCGGGACGGCACGTTCGAGTGGTTCACGTTCGACATGCGGGCCGAGTCGCCCGCGGGGGATCTCGCCGCCGCCATTCCCGGGGACCAGGCCTCGTCGTCCTCCTTCTCCGAGAGCCGCCTTCCCGCGTACGTGCGCTTCCGGGGTATGCCGAACCCGCGCTTCTGGGACTTCGAGCGCGGGCCGACCGACTTCGGAGCCGTGACTCCCGACCGTCGCGACGTGGCCAAGCTCATCCTGATGGACTTCATGCTCGTTCACGGGAACGACTACTTCGTGGTCCCCTTCGATCAGCCGGTGGGGACGGCCTGCCGCATCGACGCGTTGCTCGTGCAGGACGTCTTCGGTGGCCTCACCCTCGTCGAGCGGGCCGACATCACGCCCGCCGAGCGCGGGAGCCGCTGGACCTGTTTCTCCACGGCGATCGCGGACCGGGGGGGCCAACCGGCCGAGGTCTTCCTCCTTCCTCCGAGCGCGGGCGCGCTGCGCCAAAACGGCGAGGCCCTCGAAGAAGTGCGTATCCTCCGCGACGAGCAGGCCAACTACGTCTGGGCCGTCGAGCACCTGGCCGAAGGCGGCCACGGCCTGCCTCGGCCGGGTCACGAGCGGAACGTGGCCGAGTCCGCGTCGGAGCCCGCAGCGGCCGCGCCCGCGAGCGAGTCGCCCCTGCTCTACGCGCTCCAGACCTTCGTCCCTCGTCACTGGTTCCCCATGCTGCCAGTCGCTCTCGATGCCACGAGCGGCGAGACCGTGCTGGAGCAGGGGCGGATGATCCGACCGGACGGGACGGAGCCGGAGCCGGCCGGGCGAGTCCTCGCCCATCCCGCCGAAGAGCCGTACCGGGTTCGCGAGGAGACCGTCCCCCGCGTGGGCCTGCGCATCCTCCGGGAAACCGCCCGGTGCCGTGGCGCCCTCGGGGCGACACACCTCTGGATCGCGCGACGTGTGCTCGCTGGGCGTGGAGAAGGCTCGAGCGGGTTACGCTACGACGTAGCGCGGGTCATGCCGCCCAAATCGCCGCGCACTTGAAGCAAGACCACCTCGTCTACGACTTGCGGGTTTCAACCCAAGATCGAGTCCGCCTCGGTCGGGCGTAGTCCGGAGATCCGCCCGTAACTCATCCGCCGCCGGTTGTGGCTCGAGGACGGCCGCGTGCTCGACGGCCTCGCGGTCGACGGTCGCGCCGAGGCGCGCTTCTGGCCGCTCGCCAAGATGGGAGTGGTGCGCTAGGGCCGGCTGCTGCTAACCTTCTCGGCTGGCCGCCCGCGTCGGCGGCGAGGAGGGTGAGGGGTGCGCAAGCCGGCGATGCTGGCCCTCGAGGACGGGAAGGCCTTCGAGGGATGGTCCTTCGGCCGCGAGGGCGAGACCACGGGCGAGGTCGTGTTCAACACCGCGCTCTGCGGCTATCAGGAGGTGCTGACGGATCCCTCCTACGCCGGCCAGATCGTCACCATGACCTATCCCCACATCGGCAACTACGGAGTCAACCGCGACGACGTGGAGTCGTCGCGTCCCCAGGTGGCGGGGTTCGTGGTCCGCGAGGCGTCCACCGTGGCCTCGTCGTGGCGCGCCTCGGGCCAGCTGCACCGCTACCTCGACGAAGCGGGAGTGGTGGGCATCAGCGAGATCGACACCCGCGAGCTGACGCGCCACCTGCGCTCCCACGGGGCCAAGCGCGGCACCATCTCCACGGTGGACACGGACGTGGCTTCCCTCGTGGACAAGGCGCTCCACTCGCGGAACATGACGGGCCTCGACCTCGCGCGAGAGGTGACCTGTGCGGCGCCTTACCGCTTCCCCGGGGAGGGCGGCGATGCGCTCTTCAAGGTGGTGGCCTACGACTTCGGCATGAAGCGGAACATCCTGCGCAGCCTCGCCCGCGCGGGCTGCGACGTCACGGTGGTGCCCGCCACCACCTCCGCCCGGGAGACCCTTGCCCTTCACCCCGACGGGATCTTCCTCTCCAACGGCCCCGGCGACCCCGAGCCGTGCACCTACGCGATCGAGGCGGCGAAGGAGCTCGTGGAGCAGCGGCCCGTGTTCGGGATCTGCCTCGGTCACCAGATCCTGGGCCTCGCCTGCGGAGGGAGGACCTTCAAGCTGAAGTTCGGCCACCGCGGGGCCAACCATCCCGTGAAGAACCTGCTGACGGGGCAGGTGGAGATCACGTCGCAGAACCACGGCTTCTCGGTCGATCCTTCCCTCTTCGACCGGCCCGAGTTCGTGCAGACCCACGTGAACTTGAACGACGGGACCGTGGAGGGCTTCCGCCACCGTGACCTGCCGCTCCTGTCCGTCCAGTACCACCCCGAGGCGAGCCCGGGTCCCCACGACAGCCACTACCTCTTCGGCGAGTTCGTGTCGATGATGCGGGCGCGCCGCGAGGCCGTGGCCGCGGTGCGGTGACGGGCTAGCCCCGGCCCGCGACGGCGCAAGCCTCTTCGTCCCCCAGGGCGCAGCACCGCTCCGCGTCCTCGCGGGCGCGCGCGACGTCCCCCCTTTGCTGGTGGGCCCGGGACCGCTGGCGGATGGGCCTGATGTCCTGCGGCTCCCGCTGCATCCACTCGGTGGCGCAGGCCACGGCTTCGTCGAAGCGCCGGGCCTGGAGGAGCACGTGGACGGCGCGATCGTGCGCGATGCCGTCCTTGCGCAGCACGGCGACCATTCCGTAGTCGTCCAGGGCCTCGTCGAGCGCATCCTGCCCCTCCCGGGCGAGCGCCCGCTGCAGCCAGCCGTCGGGCTCCTGGGGTGCGGCCGACACCGCCCGATCCAGCAACTTGACGGCGCCCGCGGGATCGCCGGCCCGTCGAAGCTCGTAGGCCTCGTGGATGAGGCGCTTCGCGATCCTCAGGTTCTCGCGCTCGATCCTGTCCTGCAGCTGCCGGGGCGAGGCCGGCTTCCGCTCGTCCCCCTCGCCGTAGAGCGAGCAACGAAGCGGCTCCTCGCTGCTCGCGGGCAGAACGAAGAACGACGGGAAGCCGGTCACGTTGAAGCGGTCGGCCAGTCGGCGCTCCGCCTCGCCCGCTTCGGGGTTCACGCGCACCCGAAACACGGCGCGGCTGAAGTAACGGTCGACCTCGGCGGACGAGAACAGCTCGCGGTCGATCTCCTTGCAGTAGCGGCACCAGTCCGTGAAGAAGTACACGACCAGGGGGGCCGCCGAGGCCTGCCGCTGCCGCACCGCATCCTCGTAGCCGGAGGCGCCGGTGAGCCAGTACGGAGGGACCTGGCGATAGCCCGACGGCTCGACCGCACCCGCGATCGGGCATCGGGCCGTGACGGGCGGCATGGGCGGGGGCGTGGGCGCGCCGGAGGGCACCGCGGGCGCGGCAGGGAAGGCGGACACGCCGGCCCCCGGCACGGAGCGCGGCGCCCCGCGGCTCGCGACTTGGGGAGGACTGCTCGCCGACTTCGGCGGAGCGGGGGGCGGGCCCGCGCGCGTCCAGAGCCACAGCCCCAGGGCCAGCAAGGCCAGCCCACCCAGACCCAGGTCCCAGGGAAGAGGCGCCCGAGCGCGGGGAGGCGGAGCGATGACGGTCGAAGGCCGCTTCTGCGGCCGATCGCGCAGGCGGTCGAACAACACGCCGCAGCGCCCGCAGGCGGCCGCCGGGGTCTGCTCGAAGCCACACTTCGGACAGCGCATGCCTCCACTCATTATCGTCCCGTCCGGTCCCGAGCTCCTTGTGTGCGCGGCGGCGGGGGGTGATAGCTTGACCGGGGCCGGGGTCAGGTCTTGAAATGCGACATTTCCTCGATGTGATGTTTCAAGAGCTGACCCTAGTCATGGAGGTGAGCGTGCCGTCCAAGATCGTCGGCCTGGGTCTCGTCGGGTTTCTGCTCGCGGCCTGCGCGTTCGGCTCGATGGGGGAGGTCCCGGCGGCGGCGACGGGGCTCGCGGGTGCCCCTCCTGTCCCGCCCTCGGAGCCCAGCCACGAGATCGCCCTGCAGGAGGCCACGATACCGTTGCCCGATGGCGTGCGGCTTGCCGCCGACCTCTTCATGCCCTCGGGTGGCCGGCCGGGCGAGCG
>Ga0326597_10005432_pt1 | contig 17703 bp, 17 predicted proteins | sample RVTome_12_FD_203789 | JGI IMG/M metagenome (GOLD analysis project Ga0326597, IMG submission 203789) | Soil microbial communities from uranium-contaminated site in the Upper Colorado River Basin, Wyoming, United States - RVT100D185 | ecosystem: Environmental > Terrestrial > Soil > Contaminated >... | reverse complement strand
ACCCGGTTCGTGGACCGGCCGTTCACCGCGTCCCTCGAGGTCCTGACGCCGGTTTCGCTCCCGGCTGGACGCATCGTGGGGAGCGGGGGCGCGTATCTCATGGATGCCGCCTCCAATGATGGATTCCGGGCCGCCAACCAGCTCTGGTCCGCCGGGGCGCGGCTTCGGCGCGCGGCGGAGAGCTTCACGGCCGTCGGGCGGCGCTTCGCGGCGGGCGCGTGGATCGTGCAGGGCGTCTCGCGGGAGCGGATGCAGCGCGTCGCCACGGACCTCGGGCTCACGGTGTACGCCGCGGGGGCGTCGGGGGTTCGGTCGGTGAGCGTCACCAGGCCTCGCATCGCCCTGTATCAGCCGTGGGGCTCGAACATGGATGAGGGCTGGACCCGGTGGGTGCTGGAGCACTACGGGTTCGAGTACACCACGCTCCACCCGCAGGACATCCGGGCGGCGAACCCCGAGGTGCCGGACAGCGTGGTCGCGATCCCGGACTCGCTGAGGGCCACGTGGCCTCCGCACGTCGCGGGACGGGCACCGCGTACGGTGGTGCGGTCGCCTCTGGCAGGGCGCTTCGACGTCCTGCTCTTCGCGGACCAGAGCAGCGGGAGCCTGTTCGACGACAGCCGGTCGCCCTCGCTGCCGCCGTTCTACCGCATGGCGCTGGGAGCGGACGGCCTCAGCGCGATTGACGACTTCGTGCGGAGCGGCGGCTCGGTCGTGGCGCTCGGCTCGGCCACGGACCTGTTCATTGAGCAGTGGCCCGTTCCGGTGCGGGACGTCTCGGAGGGGCTGACGCAGGACCAGCTCCTGATTCCGGGCTCGATCGTGCGCCTCCAGGCCGACGCCACGCATCCCCTGGCGTGGGGGATACCCGACACCACCTATGGGTATTTCATCCGGAACCCGTTTTTCGCGCTGACGGAAGGGTTTGCCAGTCAGTCGGTGAGCGTGCCCGTGCGGTATCCCAACGCCGACCTGCGAGCGTCTGGATGGGTGCGGGGCGAACAGTACGTCACGGGGCGCGCCGCGGCGGTCCAGGTGGATTTCGCGGGCGGCGGGCGACTGATGCTGATCGGCTTGCGGCCGCAGCATCGGGCGCAGACGCATGCGACCTTCAAGTTGCTGTTCAATGCGTTGGTGCGGGGAAGATGAAGGGATGGGTGGCAGGGGGAGTGCGCCAGGCGGGATTCGAACCCACGACCTTCGGCTCCGGAGGCCGACGCTCTATCCAACTGAGCTACTGGCGCGAGACGGCGGGACGGAAATTCGTGAGGGGTCAGGGGTAAGGGGTGGACTTCCTCACCCCTCACGCCTTACGCCGTCTTCTGTTCCCGCCTTCCAGTCGGGGCGAGTGGATTTGAACCACCGACCTCCTGGTCCCGAACCAGGCGCGCTAACCGGACTGCGCTACGCCCCGAATGCGCCCGGAGAGACTCGAACTCCCAGCCTTCTGGTCCGTAGCCAGACGCTCTATCCAGTTGAGCTACGGGCGCGTGAGCCAATGGGCGGTACTAGATTCGAACTAGTGACCTCCACGATGTCAACGTGGCGCTCTAACCAACTGAGCTAACCGCCCGCTGAAGCCGGACAGGCGGTCAGGCGGTCGGGCGGTCAGCTGTCATCGCGACCGCCAGTCCGCCCGTCCGCCTGTCTGACTGCAGTAGCGGGGGTGGGATTTGAACCCACGACCTCCGGGTTATGAGCCCGGCGAGCTACCAGACTGCTCCACCCCGCGCCGTTTCAATTGCGGATGGAGAGATCCCCAATCCGCAATGGGGAGAGCGGGAAACGGGACTCGAACCCGCGACCCCAACCTTGGCAAGGTTGTGCTCTACCAACTGAGCTATTCCCGCGCACCGCCAATTTAACCCCACCCACGCCCACCCCACCACCGGGGCGGTCGGGCGGTCGGCCGGTCAGGCGGTCACCCAGGTTCGGTCCTGAAGATCCCCGATCGACCGTCCGATCTCGCCGGTCCGCCCGGATGGAGGCGAGGGGGATCGAACCCCTGACCTCGTGAATGCCATTCACGCGCTCTCCCAACTGAGCTACGCCCCCATTATATTTGGCCGGCCGAAAACGGCCGCCCGTCGGGAACACGGCAAGCTAGCCGGGCCCCAGGCGCAGGTCAAGCGAACCTTCCCCCAGTTCCGGGGTACGAAGTGGCTGGTCCCGGAATATGGATTACCCCGTCGCGCCGGACGCGTTGTCCCGCGTGCCACGCATAAAGGATCCTCATGGCTCAGCCCCAAGAGCGGAAGCGGCGTCGGCGGCGGCGCCCCGCCCCGTCCATCGCTTTGAACGAGGAAGATCGGGATCTCCTCGACCAGTACCTGTACGAGGTCAGTAAGACCCCCTTGCTCACCCCGGCGGAGGAGATTGCCCTGGCGCGGAAGGTCCGGGCTGGCGATCAGGAGGCCATGCAGGAGCTGGCCAAGCGGAATCTCCGGTTCGTCATCTCGGTCGCCAAGAAGTACCAGAATCGCGGCCTGCCGCTGACGGACCTGATCGGCGAGGGGAACGTCGGGCTGTTGACTGCGGCCCGGAAGTTCGACCCGGACCAGGGGGTCAAGTTCATCTCGTACGCCGTCTGGTGGATCCGCCAGGCCATCCTGGCATCGCTGGCCCGGCAGGGCCGCACGGTGCGGGTGCCCCTCAACCGGACGGCCGACCTGTCCAAGATCGTCCGCACCGCCGAGGCGCTCCGCCAAGAGATGCGGCGGGAGCCCACGCCGGAGGAGATCTCCTCGGCCACGGGCCTGTCGCTGGAGGTGGTGCAGTCGCTGGCGGCGCTCAACACCGGCGAGGTACGGCTGGATGCCCCGCTGGACCCGGATGGAGACCGCGCCCTGATCGAGCGGTTCATCGCGGAGGACCTGCCGGACACCGAAGAGAAAACCATGGAGCGGTTCTTGAGCGACGAGGTGGAGGAGGCGCTGAAGACGCTCCCCGCCCGGGACGCCAAGGTCCTGCGCCTCTACTTCGGCCTGGACGGTGGGCGCGAGCATACGCTGGAGGAGATCGGCGGCATGCTCGGCGTCACCCGCGAGCGGGTCCGGCAGCTGCGCGATCGCGCCCTCAAGCGATTGCGTGAGGGCGACGTTGGGAGGGCGCTGGCGAGCTTCGCGGCATAATCGAAGCGGCGGCATGGCGGCATAGCGGCATGGCGACATTGAGTGGGCGGCCGCCATGCCGCCGTGCTTTTTGCCACCATGCCGCTATGCCACTGTGCCGCTATGCCCCTGAATCTCCGCGCCTATCCGCCCCTCCGCTCAGCATGTAAATTCGCCGCGTGTATGAGCTTCTGGCCGGCCGCGTCGCCGGATGGTTGGCGGCGTTCGGCCGTATGGGGTTCTTCGTCTCCTCGGTGGCCCGGTCCCTCCGGGACGTTGCCACGTGGGGCGGGCTCACCGCCAGCCAGATGCGGCGCATCGGCGTCGAATCGGTCCCGATTGCGCTCTTCATCGCGGTCTTCACCGGCATCGTACTGGCCCTCCAGGCGTCGTACACTTTCACCGGAGCCGTCCCACTCTACTTCGTGGGCACCCTGGTAGGGAAAACCATCATGCTGGAGCTGGGGCCGGTGCTGACCGGTTTGGCCCTCGCCGGACGGGTCGGCGCCAATGTGGCCGCCGAGCTGGGGACCATGCGCGTGACCGAGCAGGTGGACGCGCTGGAAACGCTGGCCTACGACCCGATCTCCTACCTGGTCGTGCCGCGGGTCCTGGCCGCCACGCTCATGTTCCCCTTCGTGGTGAGCCTGGCGATGGCCATGGGCGTCTTCTCGGGATGGCTCACCGCGGTCAACCTGCTGGACCTCTCCACGGTCGAGTTCGTCCGGGGCCTCAAGCTGTTCTTTCGGGGCAAGGACGTGTGGTTCGGGCTGGTGAAGAGTGCGTCGTTCGGGCTCACCATCTCGCTGGTAGGCTGCGTCATGGGTCTGTCGGCGGACCGCGGTGCGGAAGCGGTTGGACGAGCCACGACCCGCGCGGTGGTCGTGAGCGTCATGCTGATCCTGGTGCTCGACGCCTTCTGGGCGGTGGTGCTCCTGTGACGGAGCGCCGGTGATCACCTTTCGGGAGGTGCACAAGCGCTTCGGCGAGAAGCACGTGCTCCAGGGTTTTTCCCTGGAGGTGCGGGACGGCGATACCATGGTCATCCTGGGATACTCCGGGAGCGGGAAGAGCGTGGCGCTCAAGCACATCGTGGGCCTGCTGCAGCCTGACGGAGGGGAGGTCGAGGTGGACGGCCAGATCGTCCACCGGTTGGGTCGGGACGGGCTGATGGCACTTCGCTCGCAGATCGGCTTCGTGTTCCAGTTCGCCGCCCTGCTGGACTCCATGACCGTACGCGACAACCTTGCGCTGGGGCTCAAGAAGCAGCGGTTGCCGGAGGACGAGATCGCGGAGCGGGTGCGGGAATCCCTGGCCCTGGTGGACCTGGAGGGCACGGAGGAGCGGTACCCGGTGGAGCTGTCGGGAGGGATGCGCAAGCGCGTGGGGCTGGCCCGGGCCATCGCCCTCCGTCCGCGGTACATCCTGTACGACGAGCCCACAACCGGGCTTGATCCGGTGACCTCGGCGGTGATCGATCAGCTCATCGTGCGGGCGAAGCAGAAGCTCGGCGTCACAGGAGTCGTCGTGACGCACGACATGCGGACCGCGTACACCGTTGGGGACCGGATCGCGATGCTCTACAAAGGAAAGGTGCGACAGGTGGGCGCGGTGGAGGACATCCAACGCACACATGACCCCGCGGTTCGCCAGTTCATCGAAGGGCGGGTGGAAGCGGCGGCGGATGCGGAGGCCAGCGTGACGGGGACGGCATGGTGAAGCGGCGCGACGAGATTCTGGTCGGGGCGACCATCCTGCTGGGCTTGGTCCTCACCGTAGGCGGGGCGATCTGGCTGTCCCAATCGCAGCTGGGCGGAGGTGGGGAAGCGCATCGCGCGCGCTTCCGGAGCGTGGGCGGCCTGGGCGTGGGCGATCCCGTGGTGCTTCGCGGCGTGCGCGTGGGCCGCGTGAAGTCCATCCGGCTGGGTGAGCGCAACTGGGTGGAGACCGAGCTGCAGATCTACGAGGGGGTGCTCCTGCCGGCGCGACCGGCGGTCATTGCGGCCTCCGCCTCGCTGTTTGGCGAATGGCAGGCGGGGATCGTGAGCCTGGATGACCCGGTGGACGACCCCACACTCAGGCGGGATCTGGAGGACGCGATGCGGGAGGGGCGGGACGCGTGGCCGGGCGGCGCCCTGCCGGACATCGGTCAACTGACGGCGCAGGCCAACCGCATCGCCACCGACATCGGCACCGTGGCCTCGCGGGTGCAGACGGCCTTCGATTCGCAGGCCGTGGGCGAGCTGCAGCGCGCCATTCGCGACTTCGGCCGGGTCTCGCAGCGGCTGACGGAGTTCGCGCAACAGCAGGTGGACATCTTGAGTGGCGTGGGGACCAACCTCCAGCAAGGCTCGGACGTCCTGGCGGACGCGGCCCAGAGCCTCCAGAACTCGCTGGCGCGGGTGGATTCGGCCACCAACCAGGGACAGCTGACCACCATCCTCAACAACACCCAGGTGGCCTCGGCGGAGATGCGTGAGGCCACCGCCGACTTCCGAGCGCTGGTGGGCGTCGCACGAGCCAACGAACAGAGCATCAGCCGTATCATGCAGAACGCCGATTCGGTGATGACGCGGTTGGGCGACCGGTCCGGCACGCTGGGACTCCTGGTGGGAGATTCGACGCTGTACGTGGAAACGTCGCGGGCCGTGGCCCAGCTGCGCCAGCTGTTGGCGGATATCCAGGCGAATCCGCGAAAATACTTCCGATTCTCCGTCTTCTAGTGCCACGTTCATCCCCGTTCATCGTTGTCCATCGTCTTCCTTCCCCCGCAGGGGCCGGGCGATGGAAAGCGCTGGCGGGCGATGGAGGGGGATGCTGAATGCCCCGGACCAGGACTCGGCGGGAAACCAGCGCCGGTGGGGTCGTGTTCCGCTGCGCCGGCGGCGGCATGCATGTCCTGCTCATTCACGATGGCCATGGTAACTGGGGCTTTCCCAAGGGGCATATCGAGCGAGGTGAAGCCCCCGAAGCCGCGGCGCGTCGGGAGGTGGGCGAGGAGGCGGGGCTGCGCGGACTCGAGCTGCACGCGTCGCTGCAGACGATCGACTGGTTCTTCCGATTCCGTGGGCGCTTGGTCCACAAGCACTGTCACTTCTTCCTCTTCGAGTCGCGCGAAGGCCACGCGGTGCCGCAGCAAGACGAGGGGATCCGGTGCTGTGACTGGCTCAAGCCCGGCGATGCCCTGGAGCGCCTGACGCACGACAACGCCCGGCAGGTCCTGCGGGAGGCGGTCGCGCGGGCGGGGGAGCTGGGGCTCTGCCCGGCGGGGCCGGTCTGAGATGCCGGTCATCGGCATCGCGCACCACAACCCCACGATGCGCGCCGTCATGCGGCGCGGCCTCAGGGCCCGGGGGGGTCGCGTGGTGGGGTGCCGCGGCCCCGAGCAGTTGGCGCGCGTCTTCCAGGTGGAGCTGGTGGATGCCGTCGTGGTGGGGGCGGAGCCGGGACGCCTGGAGGCCACGGTCTCGCTGGCGTCGCGGTTTCCACGGGTCCCGGTGTTTCTGGCCGGGGCGTTCCGGCCGGACGATGCTCCGTTGCTGCTCGCCTATCGGCGGGGCGGCGTTCGCGCCATCTTGGTGGACGGCGTGGACGACTACGCGGCCGCGGAGCTGGTGACCGCACAGGGTGCGAGCCGCAGGCGTCGTCACGTGCTGCGCGATGCGCCCAGGTTGCTGCGTCTCACCGAGCCGCTGCAACTCCGGGCCTGGGAGGAAGTGCTGGGGCGCGCCGGCACCGCCACCACGACGGCCCAGGTCGCCAGGGCGCTGCGGGTGACGCGGGAGCACCTGTCGCGCGAGTTCGCCGCGGGTGGTGCTCCTAACATCAAGCGAGTCATAGATTTAGCGCGTGTGCTCTGCGCGACCGACTTGTTGGCAAACCCGGGCTACTCCGTGGCCACGGTGGCGCGGGTACTGCGGTTTTCGTCTCCCAGCCATCTAGCGGGGTGCACCAGGCGAATCGCGGGAGTCAGTCCCATGGAACTTCCGCGTCTGGGTCTCCGCGGCGTGCTGGGCAGGTTCTTGAAGGGTCGGATGAGAAGTCGGCTTTGAGAGCGGGAGGTATTGTGATATTTTTCACAAGCCCTCCAGTCCGTCATGGCAGCGCGCGTCATCAACCACAGGCAACGGTTCATGGCCACTGATTCCACCCTGCGTCCCGGCGAGTTGAAGGACATCCTGCTCAAGGAGATCGAGGCGGCGGACCTCGCGTCGCTCGACGTGCAGGATCTTGGCTCGGTCCTCGAGGTCAAGGACGGCATCGCGCGGGTGTACGGACTGTCGTCCGCCATGGCGGGCGAGATGCTCGAGTTCAATGTGTCGAAAACCGGCCAAACCGTGGCGGGTCTGGCCCTCAACTTAGAGGAAGACAACCTGGGCGCCGTCATCCTTGGGGACTACCTCAAGCTGGGCGAAGGGGACGAGGTGCGGCGAACGGGGCGGGTCCTGGAAGTGCCGGCGGGCCAGGAGCTGGTGGGCCGGGTGGTGAATCCCCTGGGGCAGCCGCTGGACGGGTTGGGTCCCCTCAAGACGTCGAAGTTGCGCAAGCTCGAGACGGTGGCGCCGGGGATCGTGCAGCGCCAGCCGGTGAAGGAGCCGCTGCAGACCGGCATCAAGGCGATCGATTCGATGATCCCCATCGGCCGGGGACAGCGGGAGCTCATCATCGGCGACCGCGGCACCGGCAAGACGGCGATCGCCGTCGACACCATCATCAACCAGAAAGGCGAGAACGTCGTCTGCGTGTACGTAGCGATCGGTCAGAAGGCCTCGACGGTCGCCGCGGTGGTGGAGAAGCTGAAGCAGTTCGGCGCCATGGAGTACACCATCGTGGTGGCGGCGACGGCGGCAGACCCGGCGCCCATGCTGTACATCGCGCCGTACTCCGGGTGCGCCATGGCCGAGTACTTCATGTACCAGGAGCGGCGGGCGACGCTGTGCGTGTACGACGATCTGTCCAAGCACGCCGCGGCTTACCGCCAGTTGTCCCTGGTGCTGCGCCGGCCCCCGGGCCGCGAGGCCTACCCCGGGGACGTCTTCTACCTGCACTCGCGCTTGCTGGAGCGGGCGGCAAAGCTGTCCGAGCACGAAGGAGGCGGCTCGCTCACGGCCCTGCCGGTGATCGAGACCCAGGCAGGCGACGTCTCGGCGTACATCCCCACCAACGTCATCTCCATCACGGACGGGCAGATCTTCCTCGAGACGGACCTGTTCTACGCCAACGTGCGGCCGGCCATCAACGCGGGCATCTCCGTGTCACGCGTCGGCGGCAACGCGCAGATCAAGGCGATGAAGCAGGTGGCTGGCCGTGTCCGGCTCGATCTGGCGCAGTATCGCGAGCTGGAGGCGTTCGCGCAGTTCGGCTCGGAGCTGGACCAGGCGACGCAGCGGCAGCTGGCGCGCGGGGCACGCGTGGTGGAGGTGCTCAAGCAGCCGCAATACCGGCCCATGCCGGTGGAAAAGCAGATCGCGATCATCTACGCGGTGAACAACGGGTTCCTGGACGACGTGGCGGTGGGGAAGATCCGGGAGTGGGAGGAGGGCTTCCATGAATTCATGGACGCCCGGCACGCCGCACTGCTGAAAGACCTCCGCACCGGCAAGGTGCTCACCGACGCGCTGGCGGCGAAGCTGCAGTCGGCCCTCAAGGAGTACAAGGAGCTGGAACAGTAATGGCCAAGGCGCGCGAGCTCAGGCGCCGGATCCGTTCGGTGGAGAAGACCCGGCAGATCACCAAGACCATGGAGATGGTGGCCACGTCCAAGCTGAAACGGGCCCAGGACCGGGTGGTGGCCGCGCGCCCCTACGCAGCCGCCCTGGCGGACGCGATCGCCGACCTGTTCCAGCCGGAGCTGAGTCAGCAATTCCCGCTGCTTCGCCCCGTGGCGCAGCCGCGGCGCGTGGCCCTGGTGGTGATCACCAGCAACCGCGGCCTGTGCGGCGGCTTCAACGCCAACCTCATCCGGATGGGACGGCAGCGGCTGGCGGAGCTGGCGGGCGATGGAGTCGAGGTGGAGCTGCACGCGATCGGCCGGAAGGGGATCGGCTACTTCCGCTACGTCGGGCAGGCGCTGGCGAGCCAGCGGCAGGATATCGGGGACCGCCCCACGCCGGCCCATGCGGTGGACGTGGTGGAGCCGCTGATGGCGCGGTTCGAGCGGGACGAGCTCGACGCGGTGGAGGTGGTGTTCGCCAAGTTCAACAGCCCGGTCAGCACGCCGCCCACGCTGCTCCGGATACTCCCCATCGTGCCGCCCGGACGGCAGGACGGCATGACGGCACGACGGCATGCGGCGAACTACCTCCTGCGCCCGTCGGCCGAGGAGCTCGTGGGAGCCATCCTCCCCCTGTACGTGCACAACCAGATGTATCGCGCGCTGGTGGAGACGGCGGCCGCTGAGCAGGGAGCGCGCCGGACGGCGATGAAGAACGCCACGGACTCGGCCGGCGACATGATCGACTGGTTGCGGCGGACGTACAACCGGGCGCGCCAGGCGCAGATTACGCAGGAGATTGCTGAGATTGTTGGTGGGTCGGAGGCGCTGAAAGGCTAGGCTCGGACATCGCAACATCGTGAGGGAGGCATGGCGGAGCAGAACGTCGGTAAAGTCATCCAAGTCATCGGTCCGGTGCTTGACGTCGAGTTCGATCCGGAGCGCATGCCGGAGCTGTACAACGCGCTCCGGATCGACGAGCCCGGCAACGGCAAGCCGCCGGTGCATCTGGTCGCCGAGGTGCAGCAGCACGTCGGGCGGAATCAGGTCCGCGCGGTGGCCATGAGCAGCTCGGACGGCGTAGTGCGCGGCATGCGCGTGACGGACACGGGCGGTCCCATCACGGTGCCGGTGGGCGAAGCCGCCCTGGGACGCATCTTGAACGTGATCGGCGAGCCGGTGGACGAGGGCCCGCCGATTCCCGCGACGGTGGAGCGCTGGCCCATCCACCGGGCGCCGCCGCTGTTCGTGGACCTGGAGCCCAAGACCGAGGTGTTCGAGACCGGCATCAAGGTGGTGGACCTGCTGGCCCCGTTCGTGAAGGGTGGAAAGATCGGGTTGTTCGGCGGCGCGGGCGTGGGCAAGACGGTGGTGATCATGGAGCTGATCCACAACGTGCAGAAGGGGCACGGGGGTCGCTCCGTGTTTTGCGGCGTGGGGGAGCGCACCCGCGAGGGTAACGAGCTGTACCTCGAAATGAAGGAAAGCGGCGTGCTCGGCGCCTGCGCGCTGATTTACGGGCAGATGAACGAGCCGCCCGGCGCGCGGCTCCGCGTGGGTCTCACGGGGCTCACGGTGGCCGAGTACTTCCGGGACAAGGAAGGCCAGGACGTGCTGGTGTTCATCGACAACATCTTCCGCTTCACGCAGGCGGGCTCGGAGGTGTCGGCCCTGCTGGGCCGGATGCCGAGCGCGGTGGGATACCAGCCGACCCTGGCCACGGAGATGGGCGATCTCCAGGAGCGGATCACGTCCACCAAGAAGGGCTCCATCACGTCGGTGCAGGCGATTTACGTGCCGGCCGACGACCTCACGGACCCCGCGCCGGCGGCCGCGTTCAGCCACCTGGACGCGACGGTGGTGTTGTCCCGCGCGCTGACCGAGATCGGCATCTATCCGGCGGTGGACCCGCTGGCGTCCGCCAGCCGGATCCTTGACGCCCAGTATCTTGGTGAGCGGCATTACCGAGCGGCGCTGGAGACCCAGCGCATTCTGCAGCGGTACAAGGAGCTGCAGGACATCATCGCGATCCTGGGGATGGACGAGCTGTCGGAGGACGACAAGCGGACGGTGGCGAGGGCGCGGCGGGTTCAGCGCTTCCTGTCGCAACCGTTCCACGTCGCGGAAGCATTCACCGGGCGCTCCGGGCGGTACGTCAAGCTGGCCGATACGGTGGAGAGTTTCGAGCGGGTGGTGGCCGGCGAGTTCGACGGGTTGCCCGAGCAGGCGTTCTACATGGTGGGCGGCATCCAGGAAGCCACGGAACAGGCCAAGAAGCTCGAGAGCGCGTGATGCGCGTTACGCTCATTTCGCCGGATCGGTCTGTGTTCGATGGCGAGGCGACCGCGGTGGTCGCCCCGGCGTACGACGGCGAGGTTGGGATTCTATCGCACCATGCTCCATTCATGACCCTTCTAGGGGAAGGGCGACTGGTCGTGCGGACGGACGGCGCGGTCCAGCGGTTCAAGGTGCGTGGCGGCTTTCTGCAAGTGCGGGACGACGCAGTTCGACTGGTAACCGAGCACGCGGAGGAGGACACCCATGCATCGTAGTACCGTTGTTGCGATCGCGCTGAGCTTCGGCCTGGCCGGCGAGGCGCTGGCGCAGGCTACCGGCACCCCGTCGTACAACGCCCCGTACCGGGCGTTCACCCGGTCCGAGTTTGGGGCGGTACTGAGCTTCCCCAACTACGACGCCGGCACGGCCGTCGAGGGCGTGTACCGGTTCGCGTCCGGGCAGTTCGACGTCGGCCTCCGGGGCGGGCTGGCCTTCCCGGACGGTCCCGCCGACACGGAATTCCTGGTGGGCGTCGAGGGACGCTACCGGGTCCTCACGCATAGCGCGGACTTTCCGCTGGACGGGGCGTTGATCTTCGGGGGCGGCCTCCAGATCAACAACGGAACCGACTTCATCCTCCCCGTGGGCCTTTCGCTGGGGCGGCGGATCCAAGTCGAAAACTCGCAGGTGAGTATCGTCCCCTATGTCCAGCCCACGTTGTTCATCGTGAGCGCGGACCTGGGGCCGTTTGGGCGGGATACCGACGCGCGGTTCGGCCTCGGGTTGGGCGGTGATTTCCGGTTGAGCCGCGCCTTCGATGCCCGATTGAGCATCGGCGTAGGCGACCTCGACGGGATCGCCATCGGGGCGGTTTGGATACATTAAGTCCCGATTTCGGACAATGTGGTAGGCCGCTCGTGGCGGGGGCGCGCTATTGACTCCGGACCCCGACCTTTCTAGTAGTTGGTGCGCGCCCTCCGGGGCCCGCATAGGCGGATTGGAGGTCCAAGCCCCGGGTCTGCTTACCTCTTTTTGAGGAGGAGAGTATGACGGCGAAGCACGCACGGTTGTCTGCCATGGTGGGGGTCCTCGGCCTGTTCGCCAGCCCGGCGCTGGCCCAGATGTTCGGGAACCCGGTGTACTTCTCCCCGAAGCAAGGGGTGGGCCTCACGATCGCGGGGGATTATGGCCGTGGTCTGAACGACGAGTCAGGCAAGGGTAACTACTTCGGCGGCCGGGCGACCCTCGGTCTGCCCATGTTCGCGATCACGGTGGGCGGGGGTTCTGTCAAGCCAGAATTCGGGACGAGCGAAATGACCTTCGGCGCCGACGTAGCCGTTACGGTTGTCAAAGGCCCAATGGTACCCGTGACGGTCAGCCTCCAGGCTGGCGTAGGGTCCATCGAGGTGGGAACCACTAGGTTAATGACTATCCCGGTTGGTGCGGCTCTGGCCTTCAACGTGAACTCGCCGGGGGCGTCGGTGGAGCCGTGGGTAGCGCCTCGTCTGCATATCACGAAGCCCGAGGGCGGCGACACCGAAATGGACATCGGGGCTTCGGGTGGTGTGAACGTCGGGCTCCCGTCGGGGCTCGGATTCCACCTCGCTGCCGATTGGATCAACGCCGACGGCGGCGCGCCCATCACGATCGGCGCGGGCGTGCACTACACGATCAAGATCCCCAGCCTCGGCCCGGTGGGGATGTAAGCTGGCCGCCTCACGCATTACCATGCCTGGCGGGGCGCCTCTGGGTGACCGGAAGCGCCCCGCTGTTGCGTCCGCCCGCAAGTGAACTCGGATTGGACAACAGGGTATCCACCGCATCTTTCAGGAGGGACCAACGTGAAACACTACGTCGCTCGGCTCGGCACCGCCGCGCTCGTCCTCGGCGCACTGGCCAGGCCCGCAGGAGCGCAGCTTCTCGGGAACCCGGTGTATTTCTCCCCCAAGCAACCCACGGGGCTGACATTGGCGCTGGACTTCGGCTCCACCCTGAATCTCAAGTACGACGGGGTGAAGTACGTGGTCGGGGGGGAATCGGTGAAGCCCAACAACCTGGGCGCCCGAGCCACACTCGGCCTTCCGGTGATCACCATCGGCGTGGGGGTGGGCATCTACAGTCCCGACGTCACGGTAGCGGGCATCAGCGCGGACAAGGAAACCCAGTTCATGGGCAACGCGGCGCTCAAGCTCTTCAGTCCGCCGCTGGTGCCCATCGGGCTCAGCCTGCAGGTGGGAGCCGGCTACTTGAAGGCGGGTTCGGTCAAGACCATTAGCGTGCCCATTGGTCTTGGCGTGGCCATTAAGCCACCCACGCCGGGTCTCTCCGTTGAGGTCTGGGGCGCGCCACGCCTGCAATTCAACGCCGTCAGCGTGACCGGTGGCGGCAGCCGGGCCCAGGCGGGCATTGGCGCGTCGGGCGGCGTCAACTTGGGCATGCCCATGGGCCTCGGGCTGCACCTGGCGGTGGATTACGCCAAGCTGAGCGCCAAGGCGTCCGCCGGCACCGGCAGCCTCACGCTTCCTGAGACTCAGACAATGGTGTTCGGCGCCGGGCTGCATTACACGTTCACCATCCCGGGTCTGCCGATCGTACCCATCATCTGACGGTTCGGAGGTTCGGTGGGTCCAACCCGCCGGGCCGCCGCTTGGAGTGACCTTGCGCCATTCCGCAGCCGCCGCGCTGCTGCTCCTGTGGGGGTGGCAGCCTCTCGCGGCGCAGCTCAAGAGCGTTCCGATCTCTCCGCTCGTGGCGGCCCGGCAGGGATGGGCTGGGGCGCTGGACTACGGCTTGGGGCTCAACGATGCCTCGGGCCACGCCCGTCACCTGGGCGTCCGCATCGGCGGCGGGGTAGGCGCCATCCAGCTGATCGCCGGGGCCGGCGCGTGGGATGCCGGGGCATCCACCAGCGCGCAGTTCGGAGGCACGGCACTCGTGCGGGTGCTCGGCGGTCGCTCCGGCGGACTGGCCCTGCACGCAATGGCCGGCGCCGGGTACACCCGCGCGGGTCCCGCCGACACGGTCACGAGCTATTGGACGTTTCCCTTCGGCATCGCCGCCACGCATACCGGGCTCCGCACCGGCCGTGGCGCGGTCACGCCGTGGGTCACGTCGCGGCTGGAAATCGCACAGACGTCGTTTTCCACGGTTCGGGCGACGCAGAACGGAGTGGGGGTCTCCGGCGGTGTGGCGGCCGCCATCCAGGGCCGGCTCGGCTTGCACGTGGCGCTCGATTGGCTCCGGACGTTCGAGCGCGCGGCCCCCGGGATCACGCTGCTCGGCGGTCACCGCATGACCGCGGGCGTCGGCGTTCACGTGCAGCTCACCGGGACGCCGTGAGCTCGGCCCGCCCCGGCCGGTACCGGAAGGGTGTCGGGCCCGCTAGCTTTCGCACCGTTCTTGCTGGCCAGACCCCACCCCCTGGATCAGGATCCGTGTCATTGCCTTGGTACTGGCGCACCGCGACGAGTGTCGTTCTGGCCGTGGGACTCTTCGGATTGACCGGGTGCGCCCTGACGTTCGATGCCGGCACGTTGGGCGCCAACGTCACCGTCGCGTCGCCGCCGGACAACGCCCCGTGCACCGCCGAGTTTCGGCGGTCGCGGAAGGCGGTCTACCTGCTGTGGGGACTCGTACCCGCGTCCAGCCCGTCCCTGGAGCGGGCCCTCGCCGGACAGGTGACGGGGACCCAGTCGGTGGCGAATCTCCGCATTCGGGTCCGTGCCCGGTTTACGGATTTGCTGATCACCGGCCTCACCGTCGGTCTGATCTCGCCTCGCAGCGTGTCCTTCGAGGGGTGTGTGGTCGGGCAATAATCGGCCTTCGGCCAACTGCGGTCAGCCGTCAGCCAGGATCCATCAGCTCCAGCAGACGTGTCGCGGTTCTTTGAGCGGCGCCGCCGCTCAGGGCCGCGCGCGCGGCGAGGCCGGCGCGTGCCCGCGCGGCACCGTCAGCCAGCCACGTCTCCCACCAACGAGCCAGGGCCCGCGCCGCCTGGCGCCGTGGCAGTGCCACGGCGCCGCCGGACTGGACCAGGACCCCAGCGTCGGCTCCGTGTCCCCGCGGGCCGACGATGACCGGGACGGCATAGGCGGCGGGCTCGATCACGGCGTGGAGTCCGTGCGACCCCATCCCCCCTCCCACATACGCCAGCGTTCCGAGCGCGTAGAGGTCCGCCAGCACGCCGGCCCGTTGCACGATGAGACAGGATGTCGAGGCCTGCGCCGGCCCGCCCTGCCACACGGACGCGCCCAGCCCCAGACGCCGCGCGCCCGCGGCCACCCGGTGGCAGCGGTCGGGGCTGGGATGATGCGGGCACATCAGGAGGCGGGCGTGGGGTCGCCGCAGGACGACCGCGGAGAACGCCTGGAGGAGGAGAGGGTGGTCCGTCGGTTCGGTGCTGCCGGCGACCAGGACGTCGCCTGAGGCCGCCCAGTCCGCCAGTTGCCGGAGAATCGTCCCGTCCGGCACGCGATCCAATACCTGGTCGTGCCGTGGGTCGCCGGTCAGGTCGAGCACGGCCGGGCGCACCCCAAGCCGAGCGAGCCGCTCCGCATCCGGTCTGGAGGCCGCGCCGGCATACGCCATCGCCGCATACAGAGCGTGGAGCATGGAGCGAACCGGCCAGTGAAGGCGGCCGCTGCGCGGTCCTACGGTGGCGCCGATGATGGCCACGGGAACGCCCCGTGCGATGGCCTCCGCGGTGAGCGCCGGCCAGACATCGGCGCGCGAATACACGACCAGGCGAGGCCGGAGCGCGGTGAGCATGGCCTGCATTGGTCCGGGGAGGTCCGGAGGGAGATAGTCGGCGCGGTCCACGGGCCAGCCACCGGGCCATCGCTCCGCCGAGGGCGACGTGTACGTCAGCGCGATGGCCGACCCGGTGGCCGCTCGGAGCCGGTGGCAGGCCGGCAGCGCCGTGAGCGCCTCGCCCACCGAGGCGGCGTGGACCCAGATCAGCGGGCCGGGCCCGCGGGACGAAGCCCACGCGCGCCACCGCGCCAGCGCCGCGCGGCGGCTGGCCCCTTCCGGGGCGAATCGGTGACCCGTCCACGACGCCGCTCGGTAGGCCGCTGTAGTGGCCGGCCCCAGGAGGCTAGCTTTGACCGACATGTCGCTACAAGAATACCTCGCCGCCAGCCGGCAGTCGCGCTACAGCGTCACGTTCGCGCTGCCCCTGCTCCTGCTGTACGAGGGCCTCACGGCGCTCCTGCCTCCATCCCAGCTGGCCGGCGTGCGGAACGGCGCCGACGTGCTGCTCAAGACCGTGTTCGTGGCGTTCGGGGGGCGAAACGGCGTCACGGCGTTCGGGCTGCTGCTGCTGGCGGGTGGAGCCTGGGCGGTGTGGCGGGATCGAAGCCGGCATCCGGGGCCGCTTCGGCCCGGCGTGCTTGCGGCGATGCTGGGGGAGAGCGTGGTATACGCCGCGGCGTTCGGCTTCGTGGTCGCGACGCTGACCGCGGCGGCGCTCGGCGGCGCCGGCCTGGCCGCCGTCCAGGCGCCGGGGCGCACGACCCTGCCCATGGCGTCGCAGCTGGTGGTCTCACTGGGCGCCGGCATCTACGAAGAGCTGTTGTTTCGCGTGCTCTTGGTCTCGGGCCTGGTGGCGCTGGGGACATTCATTGGGTTGCGGCGTCCGGCGACGCTCGTGGTCGCCATCGTGCTGAGCGCCGTGATCTTCAGCGGATTCCATTACATCGGGCCGCTGGGCGATCGGCTGACGCTTGCCTCATTCACCTTTCGGGCGGTGGCCGGTCTGGTGCTGAGCGGGCTGTTCGCGGCGCGGGGATTCGGGATCACGGCATGGACCCACGCGCTGTACGACGTGGGCCTGGCGCTGGTGGGGCGGTTCTAGACGGGCGGGTGTTGCCGTTCCCCCTCACCGACTTTCGGTGCGCGCGGCGTAGATCGAATCGAGGATCGGCCGGAAGTCTCCGATGGGCGCGGTGCCGGCCAGCAGCAAACCCTGCACGATGAACGAGGGCGTGCTCCGCACGCCCGCGTTCCACGACGCCTGGGCTTCTCCCTGCACCAGCTCGCGCACTTGCCCGCCCTTCAAACAGGCCTCCACCACCTGCCGGTCCGCGCGCGCCGAGTCCGCGAGGTCCAGGAAGTAGGGCCCCGGGTCGGGCAATCTCGCCCAGGCCTGCTGGTATTGGTACAGCAGGTCGTGCATCCGCCAGAACTTGTCCTGCTGGGCGGCGCACATGGCGGTCTCGTGCGCGGCCTGCGCGTTGGCGTGCAGCTGGGGGATGGGGAAGTTGAGGAACGTGAGTCGTGCCTTGCCCGTGTTGATATACTCCCGCTCCAGCGCCGGAAGCGTTTCCTCCCAGAATTGCCGGCAGAAGGGGCACTGGAAGTCGCTCACCTCGTAAATGACGATGGGCGCCTGGCTGGAGCCCTTGGTGCGCGCCGCGAGCATCAGCTCGTTGGATTGACGTCCCAGCGGGTTCGTGGAGGCGACGGCGGCCGCGGCAGGCGGCGCGCCCACCGGGGCGGCGTCGCGACGGCTGCTCAGTACGCTCGCGGCCGCGAGGCCCACGAGGGCCACCCCGGCGGCGGCGCCCACCACCACGGTGCGGTTCATCGGGGCAACCTGTACCC